>BNJT01000280.1_pt1 | contig 306141 bp, 281 predicted proteins | sample 8540491 | NCBI WGS metagenome assembly BNJT01 (sample SAMD00202455, study PRJDB9452) | human saliva metagenome | host: Homo sapiens | reverse complement strand
CCCGCCGCCGATGATGGCAGTGTGGGAGCCTTGGTCTGTTTTCTTTAGTTCTTTTTCTTCGGCGCAGGTAGCTCCAAATACATCGCTTCAAGCAGTTCTGTTAGGAACTCCTTATTGTCAACGTCATCAACGAGTAGCATTTCCTTTGCACCGTCATACGGCAGTTCCATATCTGCATTCGACATCATAGCCACAGCGGACTTCGTAGGCTTCACGAGAAATCGGTCATCATAAATGCCGCCGACAATCTTGCCGCGATAATAGATGATGAATTCGCCCATCATCGCCCGGTAAGATACATCGTTCAGTTCAGACAACTGCTCTAATATGAACTCCAAGTATTCTTTGCTTGATGCCATATAACAATTCCTCCAACATCTATATCGGACACTCAACTCCCCAACATCTAACTCGGCAACTCAACTCTCACACTTTTTGAGCCGGATTGCCTTTGGATAAGTTTCCGCAGAGCGATTGCCGCCTCCGCCTGTCCGAAACCACCTAAAGCCGAAAAGTGCCTGAAATCAGGGGCTTTCGAGCTTATTCCACTCCAACCTTTGACATCAATACTACCGTCTCCACATGGCACGATTGCTCCAGATGGATGTCAAATATCCGCAAAATCCTCGAACAATCGTCCCGTTCATTCGCTGGAATTGGTCAATCGCTTTTTTGACCGCAAACTCGCCATTTTCTCAACTGAGCTCGTTCTCGGAAACAGGTCGATGTACCTGTCCCTACTATATAATGCAGACGCACAGATTTCCCAATCGTCTCAAGACTTCGCTCTGAGGGAATAAGTCGAGAAAGTCGTCAATTTCCATCGTCTCAACATACCTATTAGTTAAGTCAACACTGTACATTGAATGTCCGGTTACTCCTTTTCAATGTCCGATTTTTCATGCTAATGTTCAGTTTTTGATTTCAAGGTTCACTTTTCTATACTTCTGGTTCTTGCTGTTCGGCTTATCAGGTATCGTCATTTCAATCTTCCCTGCCTCAAGCAAAGGAACCAGATATCTCTCTCTGAAATTCTTGCTGTCAGTAAGGCCAAGGTAGTCCATCATCTCGCGTTTGCTTCGCGGCATACTACAAAACTCAGTTAATTCCACCAGCCTTTGATCCACGTCTTGAGGGGCAACTTGATGGGTATCTTGGGGGGCAACTTGGTGGGGATCTTGGGTAGTCGGCCCGACTGTAGCAGTTGCCGCCTCTGAAAGGGGAATCACAGTAGTAAACACATCAGCTTCCGTGAAAATCGGCTCTCCGCCGGAATACAGCTTCGTGTACTTATAGCTATTGCGCATGCCGCTTCCCAACTCGTCAGCAAGTCCGATCTCGCGGAATACTTTTGCTATCGGCGGATTCTTTGCAAATGGCTTGAATGTTTTCAGGTTCAGGTTTCCGTGCCCGTGCACAAGATTCGCATTCTCTGTTATGATCCTATCACGCTCAATGACAAGCTTCGATACATATCCACTGGAAATATCACGGTGCATGAGCAGGTTTGAGATGATCTCACGCAGAATTTTATCTCTGGCACTTACTCTCTGGATTCCATCCAACGTGAATACGTCGTTTAAATGCTTCTTTCCAAATTCCATCAAACAATCATAACTTTCAATCAGGTTCGTGATTACCACATCCCTATCATCATAACGATCAACATTGAACACTCTGAAAATAGCATCCGTCTTGTGCTGCGGCGGCTTCTGTAGTTATCCCTGCCCAAAGTGCCGTGAAAGCCCATGTTTACGGCATTTCTGCTATATGCTCTTGTGCCCGGCAGTCGTCCTGTCAGACTTTGTGATCTGTATTCTGTTGCTGTGCCCATCCGAAAACCGAGCCTCCTTTCCGCCTCACACACGAGATAATTAAAAGGTGGGAGATAATTTAAAGTGTTATAGCTCATCATACTTCGCAGAGCTGCCTTTCGCTTTCTCCACTGGATACTTAGCCTCATTCTTTGCCATCTTGCTCATCACGATCTCGTCCACATCCAGCCCCAGCTTATCCAGCATGTTTTGGCAGTAAACGATGACATCAGCCAGTTCTTCCTTCACATGCTCAAGATCATATTCTGTGTCGCTCCACTGGAAGCACTCCAGAAGCTCGTTGGCTTCAATGGAGATGGACTTGGCAAGGTTGGCCGGTGTGTGGAACTGATCCCAGTCCCTGTCATCTGTGAATTTTCTTATTCTTTCTATGGTTTCCTGTTTCATGCTCATTATTTCTCCGTCTCACGATATGGATACGTCTTGTACAAATCCTTAAAACTATTATTCATATCCGTAAGCTCATCTAATGTCATTCCCTGAGAAATATATACATCTTTCCAAAGTCCATCAGATGTGTCATACACAAACCGTATTTGAACTGCGTAGACTTCTCCAACCTGCGTTATGGCAAATGTTAAATACGGTTCCATGAATGCCATGAGCAAGCCTGTTTCCTTGCCGACAAGCACATCATCTATTGACTCAGTCAAATCCTGAAGTTCAAAACTCAGAAGGCATGTATCCTTTTCGCTGAATGTCAGCTGATCGTCCGAATAATCAATTTGGACTACAAGCCAGTTGGCATCATAGGCATCGTCCTTCTTGCCTTTTTCAGGAAATTCATATCCGAGAACATGAAATTCCAGATGCTTATTCTCTTCTGTAAACTTAACGCTCATTCTTTATCTTCACCTTTTATGTCAGGACTTATCCTACCTTATTTACTCCGATTAGACCCCTTCGCAGAACTGTGATGTCGATGGTTTCATATTTCGACCGGTTGACCTCGGCTGTCCCGACAGCCGCAACAAGAATGCTGTTTTTAACCGTCTGCATTACAATAGCGACCACGATTCCCAGAACAGTCGGACTGATTCCTTTCAGTACTTCACCAAGCGCACCTTTTTCTCACACATAATAAGCAAAGAAGAAGACACCGTTCCCCGAAGAAAGCCCTCTGCTCCTGCGGATATTCCTTTCTCGCCCATTCGTTTTATCTGTCCAAGGTCAATCTCTCCATGCTTGATAAGATAGTCAATGGCCTTATAGATTTCCGGTGCGAGTTGTACTGCTACAGTAATAGCCGCTGTGGTATATCCGGCTTTTAATGCCTGTTTCAGCAGATATTCTGGTTTGATGGCACTATCCGCAGTTACGCCATGATCCTCAGCCTTGAATTTCTGTTCTTTGCTTTCCTTTGCAATTGTCTCCAACTCTTTCTGGAAGCGGACTTTGACTGAATACCCTCATCATTGGAAATCCTGTCAGTAAGTTTCGCTTCAGTCTCTGCATATGCCTTTGACACATCATCCCTGATTGGTTGATTGCGAAGAGCTTCTCTGTGAGCCGTGCTCTTTGCATCAGCAAGCTGGTCTGAAGGTACCAAACGCCCCTGATCATTGTAGCCAGTAAATCCATCGGCGTGTTTTCGTCAATCCCTAAGACTATTTCGTTTATGGACGCTGTTAACTTTGGAGATGGATAGCAGGAGGAAACCTCCACTTGTTGCCGTACTTCCACAAATCCACTCTGCGTAAGGGCGGCTTCCTTTACCTTTCGAAGCCAGTAGAAGTAGGCATTTCCGGAGAGATCATGCTGTGCACAATAGTCGTCTACTTTTAGACCACTCTCCTTACAATCTTTAATAATATCAGCCCATCGCACTGTTCGTATCCTACTTGTAGCAAGTTTTCAACTTGAATTCCTCCCTGAGATAGTGTGTAAAGTGGGAAAAGTTTGTATAGTGGAAAAACTGCGTTCAACTTTTCACTATTATCTCAATTTTTGTGGAGAGAAAAAAGATGACGGGTTATTGACCATTTACGCTTTACCTACTAGATTTCATAATATCTATAGCAAACTTTCCACTTGCTGCAGCAATAGGAAGTCCTCCACTAGTTTGAATCCATTGACTTGCAAGGTATAAATTATTTAAACCTTTAATAGTGCTTTTAACATACTTGGTTTTATATCCTTTCTGTGGATTAAAACTCATGTAACCCCCTTTATATGCATTACACCAAGTTGTAAATGTAACTGGAGAATATGTTCCAAGTACGATGAGTTTCCCTTCAAGCTGTGGATACATTTTTTCAATTCTTAATCTCAAGTCATCTGCAAGACGCTGTTTTTCTTGATTGTATAGGCTAATATTATTTTTTAGTTCAAACCAATAGGCATAATTTTCATCATTTTGTAAAATATTACATTGAATGACTCTCTTTCCCATTGGAAATAGTGTCTCATCATAATCATAAACTCGCATTCCACAAAAATTGTGTGTTTCCCCTGCAACATCATATTCATCACAAGGAAAAATAATGTTTCCTTTAGGTAATTTCAAATCCTCCTCAGTAGCTATTCCAAATGCAACCTGATAACATGTATTAGAAACATAGCCCTGTGGATGATCATACATATACTTAAGATTTTTATCTAAATATTTTTCATCAATTAAGTCATAGAAAAGATAATGTGGGTCTGCACACCAAATATAGTTATCTGATTTGATTACCTCTCCATTGTTGCCCAGAATACTAACAACTTGACTATCTACAATATTTATTTTTTCAATATTAATACCTAGATGTAACTTCCCACCTAAGGATTCAAATTTAGCAAGCATTCTACCAACCAATCCAACAGAACCTCCTTCTGGTATAGCTGCTGTGTTGCTTGTAAAAAAAGCATATGATGCAACAAAGGAAAGAGCGTTAAAATTGATATTAAAGTAGTTTTTAAACATTGCTCTAATGTAATGATTTTTAAAGCGATTGACAAACTCCTCCATCGACTGCTTTCCATATTCCTTAATTGCTTTACTTGCATCCTTCATGCTCATTCCTAGTTTTATAAATTGCAAAGGATTCATATGAGCAATCGAATAATCGCATGGTGGCTTTACACACTCTAAGGTTTTGGCACAGTCAAAAAACAAATTTAATTCTCTGTAATCTTCTGGAGCAAGCTCTAAAAACTCTTTTCTTGCTTTCTCTAAATCGCTCCACAAATTTAGTGTTATTCCATCCATATTCATACAATAAAAATATGGCTCACGATAGATCTTCAAACCATCAGAAATAACTCCTAGATTTTCCCACATTTTATATAGTTGTTCATCCTTATTGCATCCAACAAGAAAATGTATACAATTATCTATATGATATCCTCGCCTGTTCCACCCTGTACACTCACCTCCAGGCATTTTGTTTTTTTCATATATTTCTACTGAATATCCAGCCTGCAATGCATATATTCCAGCGCTCAACCCCGAAACACCTGCTCCAATAATCACTACTTTTTTTCCCATACTGTCTCAACCTCTCCTTCTTCAACAAAAATAAAATTTTTACACTGCTTAAATTAATGATTTCACTGTTTCGCTTTTTATCTATGTTCCATGCTTTCAGTAGACTATTTCACGCCACTCTCTGATTGTAGTAAATCATTACAAGAAGGGTTACATCTACTACGCTACTTCGTTGCTCGTACAAGCAGTGTTACGCATTCTCCGGTTTGCTGTCTCCAATCACCACTTTGCCTTGCCCCTAGCTCTTGGACATCTGTCGCATGGGTAGTACCATCTTTTAGTTTTCGTCAATACCTGACTTAACTAAAAGGGTAACGGCCTCGCAATGCATGGTCCTTGGAAAGTTATCGACCGGGCGTACACGCATTAACTCATAACCGTTGGCGCGAAGGTATTTATATCCCGCGCGAGGGTCGCGGGGTTGCAGCTCACATAGACAATGCGCTTCGGTGCAAGTTCTACCATGGTGCGGAGTGCGGTCTCATCGCAGCCCTTCCGAGGCGGATCCACGGTGATCACATCAATCCGGGTGTCCGGATTTGCCTTCTGCCAAGCAGGCAGCACTTCCTCGGCAGCGCCGGTAAAGAATTCCGCATTGTCAATGCCGTTTCGCTTGGCATTTTCCCTGGCATCCCGAATGGCGGCCGGCACAATTTCCACGCCGTAGACTTTCTTTGCCTGCCGCGCCAAAAAAAGGGATATGGTCCCGATGCCGCAGTATAAATCCCAGACGGTCTCGTTTCCGCTAAGCGCCGCGAATTCGAGCGCCGCGCCGTACATGGCCTCGGTCTGAACGGGGTTCACCTGATAGAAGGAGTGCGGGGAGATGCGGAAGCAAATATCGCCTATACTGTCCTCGATATAGCCCTTGCCGTAAAGGGTGCGCACCGTATCGCCGAGTATCACATTGTCCCGGCGGGTGTTGGTGTTGAGCACCAGGGTCTCAAGATGAGCCTCCGCGGTATCCGCTGCCTGAAGGTCTTTCAGCAGCGCCTCCCAATGCGGCAGTTCCTTGCCGTTTACAATGAGACAGAGCATATAGCCCTTGGTCGCACGGCTCTTCCGTATCAGGGCGCGACGAAGCAGCCCCCTGCCGCTCTCTTCGTCGTAGGGGGCTATCCCGAAGCGCTCCGTAAAGGCGAGTATCACTTCCAGAATACGCGCGTTTTCCTTTGCACCGATATCGCAGTCAAGCCAGGGAATCACGCGGTGACTCCGGGCAGCATAAAAGCCGGCAACGGGTCTTCCGTCCTCGCCGGCTGCAAAGGGCACTTGTGCCTTATTCCGATAGCGGGAGGGTTCCCGCATTCCGACGATGGGTTCCGTGACGGCATCCAGCCGTTCCGCCGGGACTTCACCGATGCGAAGCAGGTCTTCCCTTACTTGATTCGCCTTTAAGCGAAGCTCGGCCTCATAGGAGAGCGCCTGCAGTTGACAGCCGCCGCAGCGCTGCTCGACCGCACAGCGCGGCGTAACGCGCTCCGGCGAAGGTTTTAAAAGCGTCTTTACGCGCGCAAAGCCATAGTTCTTTTTGAGCTTCATCGCAAGGCAGCGCGCCGTGTCCCCGGGGAGAGCGCCCTTCACAAACCAGACAAAGCCGTCCGACTTGCCGATGCCGAGCCCCTCATCGGAGAGCCCCGTAATTTCCAGTTCAAACTCATCGTTCTTACGCATGCGGTCTTCTCTTTCTCTCTTCAAAGCGCATCCTTCCGCGCTTATACGCCGCTCTCGGAGGTCTTTCTAAGGTTGCTGTCCAGGAAGCGGTTAAATCCGAGCCAGCCGTTATTTGCTCCGGCGGCATTCAGGAGTTCTATAAAGGTCTCCATCTTTGCGTCGGTGTTGTCCGCAAGATTTAAGGCCATGGCCTCAATGAGCGCCGGTTTCTTCGGGGAGCCGAACTCAAACTCGCCGTGGTGCGCGACAATGCAGTGCCGAAGCTCTGTTGCGCGCTTCTCCGGGAAGTTCGGAATTTTTGCGATTGCCGCCGCAAGCATCTCACAGCCGATCACAATGTGACCGAGCAGCTGTCCCTCGTCGGTGTAGGCGTTCTCCGGGAAGGCCGAGAGCTCTCTGGTCTTGCCGATGTCGTGACAGAGAGCCGCGGTAATCAGAAGGTCGCGATTTAAAATCGGGTAGTTTCCGCAGTAGTAGTCGCAGAGTCGCGCGACACTCAAGGTGTGCTCCATGAGGCCGCCGATAAAGCCGTGGTGCACGGACTTGGCCGCCGAGCTCAGGCGGAAGCGCTTCACAAAGGCCACATCGTCCACGAAAAAGGCTTTTAAAAGCTGATTGAGATACGGATCGCGTATCGATTCGATGCAGGCCAAAAGCTCCTTGTACATCTCGTCGTTATTCCGCGCGGAAACCGGCATATAGTCACCGGGATTGTACTCGTCCTCGTTTGCGCGGCGGATGCGGCTTACCTTGAGTTGCAGCTTGTTGTTGTAGAGGATTACATCCGCATCGACCGAGACATAGTCCAGTTCATCGAAATCGCCGATACCGGGGTTTCCGGGTTCCCATATCTTTGCGTCCACCACACCGGTCTTATCGCGGAGCTGAAGGCTCTCATACTCTTTTCCGCTCTTCGTCAAGTAAATTGCCTTTGCTGGCAGAGGTAAACTTCCGAAATATGGGTGTTCTCCCGGAGCGTCTCGATATATTTCATGTCATATCCTTTCTGGTTTGCCTTTATCTGCCCGCAAGCGTCGCGGTGAGCGTAATGGTTTCGTACTTCTCTCTGCCGTTACGCATGAGTGTGAGGCGCAGGGCCTCGCCCTTCGCAAGTTTCTCCATCGCGGATTCCAAATCCCGCATGTTTTGAATTTTTGTCTCGCCGAGCGAAATCAGGATGTCCCCCGGCTGTACGCCCGCCGCATAGGCCGGCGTATTCTGTTCGACGCGGGAGATGTAGACGCCCGCCGGCATGCCGAGATCCCGCTGCGCACTTCCCACCTGCCTGCCGTAGATGCCGAGCAGCGCGGTCTCCTTCCCGTTCATCATGCGCTCAATTGCGGGTTTAAAATCCGAGAGTCCCATGACGGTCGCAGTGCTGTTCTCCCCTTTTTCCGAAAAGAGGTCGGTAACCCAGCCGACCAGCTCGCCGTCCGCATTTAAGACCCAGCTGCCCGACGTCGCATCCGCGCTCACATCCGGAAAATAGATGGTCGCATAGCCGTCCACAACGCTCACATTGGTCTGCACATTCGAGAGTATCCCGTACTTCACGGAATGTATCATCCCAAGCGGCGATCCCACGAAAAAGAGGAGCTCGCCCCGCTTTAAGCGATAGGAATTTCCGAAGGGGACCAGAGGAAGCTTCCCCCAGCTCTCTCGGTTTTCATCGGTAATCGGAACCGAGAGCACCGCGAGATGATACACGCTGTCCCGCATTTTGACGCTCGCCGTCGCCTTGTCCCCGCGGGACAGGTCACGGTCACGCTGTCCGTTCCTCCGACGGCCGCGCTCGTCGTGAGAAACAAGAGCTCGTTCTCCGTTTTCGCAACCGCAAGTCCCGCATAATTTTCCGAACTCTCGAGCGCATTGTTAAACCAGTCCCGCTCTGCCTGCTCATGGGTCACCGAGACCACCGAGGCATCGGCGCTGTCCGCGAGTTTCCGAAGGGTTCCCGCCATCTGGCGCAGGTCGCTGAGCTCATAGCTCCGACTCTCCAGCACCTGCTCTACCTGTTCGCGGACATTTTTATTTTCGGCCGCAACGCTCTCTTCTCCGCTGCCCTCCGTGTTCTCGACGGGGGAGCTAATCTGCTCGTTGATCTCGACCGCGCCCTCGCTCTCATCCCGCTCGATGCGCACGCTCTCTTTTCCGGGTGCAGCCTTCCAGCGCTTCGCAATCATGGGGCAGGCCGCGCAGGCAACCACCGCTGCGCCGAGCGCAAAGCCTGCACCGGCGAGCGCTGCCTTTCCGGCCAGCCCCATTAGTTTTTTTCTCTTCTGTTTTTTTTCGGCGATATGCTGTGTGATAAACTCATCTTCCCGCATGAAGCTCCCTCCGCCGCTAATTGTATGATAGTTTAGTATACCATAAAAGCAGTACTTCCGAAACGAGCGCCGCAGTTTATGCTATACTGTATCGGGAGAAGTTTTCCCTATAGAATCAAAGCATAACCCGCTCTGCCGAAACGCGGGAGAAACGGATGAATCCAACGCATGAACAGCAAAACCTTACATACTTTGGAATTTGATAAATCATTGCCCTGCTCGAAGAGAGAGCCGTGAGCGGACCCGGCAAAGCGCTCTGTCACGCGCTCGCGCCCATGACCGATCTACGGGAAATAGAGCGCGCCCAGGCGGAGACCGAGGCAGCCCTCTCCCGTATTCGCATGAAGGGCGAACTGCGCCTCGCGGGGCTCCGCGATGTGAGTCCTTCGGTGAAGCGCCTCGATGTCGGCGGGACCTTAAGCACCTCCGAACTCTATGCGATAAGCTCTCTCCTCGACTTAAGCGAGAGAGCGCGGAACTACGGCGCCCATGAGGAGGAAGCGGAAAATCCGGATGCTCTAGAATCCGCCTTTACGGCGCTCTCTCTCCTGCCCCGCGAGAACCGCGAATTAAAGCGCTGCATTCTCTCCGAGGATCTGGTCTCGGACCACGCAAGCCCCGAGCTTGCCCGCATCCGCCGCCAAATGAAAACCGCGGATGAGCGCATGCACAGCGCTCTCCAGGAGGAGATTAACCGCCACAAGAGCTATCTCATGGACACCATCGTGACCATGCGTAACGGCAGCTACTGTCTCGCCGTAAAAAGCGAGTTTAAGACCAAGCTCCCGGGTGTGGTGCACGACCAGAGTTCCACCGGCTCCACAGTCTTCATTGAGCCTCTGGTTGCGGTGCGTCTGAACAACGAATACCGCGAACTCACGCTCGCGGAGCAGCAGGAAATCGCAAAGATACTCGCGTCTCTCAGCACCCTGCTCGCCCCGTTTACGGCGGAGCTCCTCGCAAACCAAAAGATACTGGCAACGCTTGACTTTGTCTTTGCAAAAGCGCGACTCGCCTCTTCGATGCAGGCCTCAAAGCCGCTCTTTAACACCGAGCGCATTGTGGAAATCAAAGGACGGACGCCACCCCTTGATTCCGAAGGATCAGGTGGTCCCGATCAGCATATGGCTCGGACAGGAATTCAGTCTCCTCATCATCACCGGACCGAACACCGGCGGTAAGACGGTCTCCCTAAAGACCGTGGGCCTCTTCACCCTGATGGGCCAGGCGGGGCTCCACATCCCGGCCTTCCAGGGCAGCCGCCTCGCGGTGTTCCGCGATGTGTTTGCCGACATCGGCGACGAACAGAGCATAGAGCAGTCGCTATCCACCTTCTCGGGGCACATGAAAAATGTGGTCGAGATACTTGATGCGGCGGATGGCGATTCGCTCTGCCTCTTCGACGAGCTCGGCGCGGGCACGGACCCGACCGAGGGCGCGGCGCTCGCCATTGCGATTCTCTCTTTCTTAAAGAACATCGGCGCGCGCACGGTCGCAACCACGCACTACAGCGAGCTCAAGGTCTACGCGCTCACCACGAAGGGCGTCGAAAACGCAAGCTGTGAATTCGATGTCGCGACCCTGCGCCCGACTTACCGTCTCTTAATCGGCATTCCGGGCAAAAGTAACGCCTTCGCGATTTCTCAAAAACTCGGGCTTCCCGAACTACATCATCGAAGACGCAAAGAATCACATCGAGCAGAACGATGCGGCCTTTGAAGATCTCTTGACCCGCCTCGAGGCGGATCGCCGCACGATTGAGGCCGAGCGTAAGGAAATTCTCGCCTACCGCGCGGAAATCGAGGAATTAAAAAACCGGCACGAAAAGGCGGATCAAAACCTCGACGAGCGCAAGGAGCGCATCCTCGAAAAGGCGCGCGCCGAGGCAGAGCGCATCCTATCGGAGGCAAAGGAGAGCGCCGATCAGAGCATACGCCGCATCAACCGCCTGAGCGCGGACTCCGGCCTGCTCCGCGAGCTCGAGAAAGAGAGAAGTGGTCTCCGCGACAAGTTAAAGTCGGTCGAGAAGACCGCGCCGAAAAAGAAGGCCGTGAAGGCGGCAAAGCCCGCGGTACTACACATCGGCGACTCGGTTCGCGTACTCAGCATGGATCACGAGGCCATAGTCTCGACCCTGCCGGATAAGAACAACCGCCTCTTTGTGCGCATGGGCGTGCTACGCACCCAGGTCTCCGCGGACGATGTGGTTCTCATCGAGGAGGATGCTGCCGTGTCCAAGGGCGCAAAGCAAAGCAGGAGCGGCGGCGCACCGAGTTTCGGCAAGGCCTCTCACATTTCCCCCGAGATTAACCTGATCGGAAAAACCGTCGACGAGGCGCTCGGCGAGCTCGACAAATATCTGGACGATGCCCTGCTCGCGCACCTGAACTCCGTCCGCGTGATTCACGGGCGCGGCACCGGCGCACTGAAAAAGGGTCTGCTCGCCTGGCTCAAAAAACAGCCCTATGTCAAGAAATGCGAGGATGCCCACTTTGACGACGGCGGCGAGGCCGTGACCGTGGTGACCTTCCGTTAAACCTAAGAAAGGAGTCCCTTTGGCCGGAAAACAGAAATACTGATTGTTGACGACGACGATAACATCGCAGAGCTCATCTCCCTCTATTTGGAGAAGGAATGTTATGAAACCCACATCGCCGCAGACGGCGCCGAGGCCCTGACTCTGTTTCGCACCCTCGCGCCGGATCTCGTGCTGCTGGATCTCATGTTGCCCCATGTGGACGGCTATCAGGTGTGCCGCGAAATTCGCAAGAGTTCCCAGACGCCTGTCATCATGCTCTCCGCCAAGGGCGAGGTCTTTGACAAGGTGCTCGGGCTTGAGCTCGGCGCCGATGACTACATCATAAAGCCCTTTGAACCGAAGGAACTTGTGGCGCGGGTTCGCGCCGTGCTGCGCCGCTACCGCCCGCAGGAAAACACGCCGCCCGCGCGCGCGGAGACAGAGATCGTGCGCTGTGAGGACTTGGAAATCAGCCTCACCAACTACGCGGTCCGCTATGAGGGCCGCGCGGTCGAGATGCCGCCGAAGGAGCTTGAGCTCCTCTTCTTCCTGGTCTCCCACCCGAACCAGGTCTTTACGCGAGAACAGCTCCTGGATCACATCTGGGGCTATGAGTACGCGGGCGATACGCGCACGGTCGACGTGCACATCAAGCGCCTCCGCGAGAAGTTAAAGGATAAGCCGAGTTGGTCCATCGCCACGGTCTGGGGTGTCGGCTATAAGTTTGACCTGCGCGCATGATGAAGCGGCTCAAACGTTCCCTCTACCTCAAATTTCTGCTCGGCTATCTGCTCTTCGGCGTGGCCGGCTTCCTTGCCGTGTCTACGCTCTCCGCGCGGCTCACCGAGAACTATTTAATCAAGAGCCGCGCGCAGACGCTCTACGACGAGGCGAGCCTCATTGCCGCAGCCTATTCCGGCGTCTACGACGGCAAATCTCTCCCGCTCCAGAGCGCCTATCCTCAACTCGAGGCCGTCGCGACCTACCTGCGGGCGGAAATCTGGATTATGGATAAAGAGGGCAACATTGTCCTCGACTCCGCCCACAGCTGGGACGGGCGCGTCATCCCGGACTTTGACCCGACGGCAACCGGAAGCCGCTCTTATATGGTCGGTTCCTACTTCGGTTCCTTCCCGCGCACCGTGCTCAGCGTCTCCGCGCCGATTGCCGGAAACTACCGAACCTACGGCTATGTCGTGATTCATCTCCTCATGGACCATGTGCAGGAAGATGCCGCCAAGATTATGAATCTGGTCTACATCAGCTACGGCATTGTGTTTCTGCTCTCGCTGACCTTCCTGATTAACTTCAATGTGTTCGTATACCGGCCGCTGACCGTCATCACCGAGGGGGCAAGGCAGTTCGCAGACGGAAACCTAAGCCATCGCATCCCGGTCACATCCGCGGATGAGATGGGCTATCTTGCGAGGACCATGGACAGCATGGCGGAAAAGCTCTCCCGTCTCGAGGACGATGAGCGCCGCTTTATCGCAAACGTGTCCCACGACTTCCGCTCCCCCTTGACCTCTATCAAAGGCTTCTCCGAGGCCATCTTGGACGGCACCATCCCCCCGGAACTGCAGGCAAAATACATGCGCCGCATCATCGCAGAGACCGAGCGCCTCGCAAAACTCACCGAGAACATGCTGAGTCTCAATGCACTCGGCATGGGACAGACCCTTCACAAGACTGTCTTTAACCTGAACGAACTGGTGCGCTCCACCGCCGAGAGCTTTGAGATGCAGTGCAAGGCAAAGCGCATTCACATCTCTCTCTCCTCTTTGCCGAGGAAGAGAGCCCGGTCTATGCCGATGCCTCCCGCATTCAGCAGGTGCTCTATAATCTCACCGACAATGCGATTAAGTTCTCGCCGGAAGACAGCGAGATCGAGATTGCCTGCAGCGAGCGGCGCAGCCGCATGGTCGTAACGGTGAGCGACAGCGGCATCGGTATCTCCGAGGCCGATTTATCCCGCGTCTTTGACCGCTTTTTTAAGGGAGATTTATCCCGCGGGCAGGACAAAATGGGCGCGGGACTCGGCCTCGCCATAGCCCGCGAGGTCATGCTCGCGCACGGCGAAAGCCTGGAAGCGCAGCGACGCCCCGAGGGCGGCAGTCGTTTCTTCTTTACCCTTCCGAAAGCTGACGAAAAAAACCTACGTCACTGACAGGGAATCGTCATTCTGTCGTAAGGATTTTGTAAGCTTGCTGTGCTATACTATTTACAGAAAATATTAAGATTTGGAGGTGTTTTACTATGATGAAACGACTGAAGCGGGCCGGTGCCCTGTTTCTCTGCGTTGCAATGACTCTCTCTCAGAGTGTGTTTGCACACGCGGCAACCGCAGAGGACGATCCGCAGGACTACTCGGTCAGCGACGTCAGCTTCGATGTCTCGAACGACCGCGTCTATGTCAACTGGTCGGTCGGCGACAGCCGCACCAGCTATTCGGTACAGCTCTACAGCTCTTCCGACCTGAAGCCGAAGCATAAGCTCGGCACCGCAATGACCGCGGGCTACACGGCCGAGAAGGTTGATATCACCGACAGAGTTTTAAAGCGCGGTGCAGGTACCTACTACGCGCAGGTCACCGCAAAGAAGAAGGCAAAGGGCCAGACCCGCTTCGCGAGTGCGGTCGGCGGCGAGACCATCACTTCGGAAGATATCCAGATGATCAAGCAGAACCGCGGCTCCGTCGACGACACGAAGAATACCGCTGCGGGAAGCTCCGCTGCGAACACAAGCCCCGCTGCGCAGTACAACGCGGCACTGAACAATGCGGGTCAGAACAACGGCGCACAGAATAACGCTTCCGCTCCGGCTGCACCGAGCGGCCACTGGGAGACCCTCGGCAACGGCGGTTGGGCTTATGTCCTTCCGAGCGGTGAGAAGGCGACCGGCTGGTACGAAGTGAACGGCAAGTGGTACTACTCCGGCAGCGACGGCGCAATGTGGGCAAACGCCTGGATTAAGAGCGCAAGCGAAGAGGGTGTCTACTACTACGTGGGCTATGACGGCGCAATGCTGGTCAGCACGCAGACGCCGGACGGTTTCCTGGTCAACTACGACGGAAAGTGGAAGGCTGCGTAAGCTTTTTAAATATGCTGCAATAAAAATGGGCATCGCGATTTCGCGGTGCCTATTTTTATCAAAAGGTTACAGGAAAATGCGTTAATTTTTTGTGTTTATCTTCTTACAGGAAAGTAAGAGAACTGTAAGTGAAATCCACTATTTTTTCTCAGGGAAATCGTTTAGGATATAGGCATAGCAAAAGCAATACAAAGCAGGATTACCTGCAGAACGGAGGAAACAAATATGACGCAAAAGAATCTTTTAAAGAAAGTGGCACCTATGGTTCTGACCGCAGCAATGCTTTCGGTATGACGAGCATGGCATTCGCGAAGACCAACAAGACCGCAGTTCAGAATGTTACCATCGACCTTGAGTATGACCTCGCACCGGGCATGAATTCGAGCCAGGTTGACGCGGACAGCGACAGTGTCGGTGTGGACAACGTGAACGTCACTTCGGTCACCAACACCGATTTCGGCAAGAAGCCGAAGGTCACACTGAAGCTGAAGCCGGACAGCGACTTCACCTTCAAGGGCACGCCGAGGGGCAATGTCAAGATCAACGATAAGACCGGCAAGGGCGCTGCAATCACCAAGGTCAGCTCGACCGCAAGCAGCATGACCGTAACGGTCACCCTGCCGAAGACCGGTTCCACCGATAAGAGCGCGCTGGAAGTCGGCGATGTCTCCTGGGGCGACGATGACAGCCCGGTGATCTCCTGGGATGAGGCGGATTACGCTACCCAGTACGAGGTGAAGCTGTACCGCAACAACACCATCAAGGAGAGCATCACCACGAAGAACACCAGCTATGATTTCCGCGACAAGATCCGTGAGAACGGCAAGGGCAGCTACACCGTCAAGGTTCGCGCAGCGGTCGGCAACAGCAACAGCTCGAAGGGCGATTGGACCGAGTCCGATGAGTTCGATGTCGACGACGATGTGCTCGCAGCACTCGGCGGCAAGACCAACGGCGGCTCGAACGGCGGCAGCTCTACCGGACCGAACGGATCGAATGCCGGCAACAAGGGCGCTTGGCTGAAGGACAATGTCGGCTGGTGGTACTGCAATGCCGACCGTTCCTACACGACCGACAACTGGCAGCAGATTGACGGCAACTGGTACTACTTCAACAAGTCCGGCTACATGAAGACCGGCTGGCTGAAGAGCCGTTTCACCGGCAAGTGGTATTGGCTCAGCACCGAGAACAACAGCAACCTCGGTAAGATGCTGACCAATCAGTGGGTTGACAACAACCGTTACTTCGTTGACAACAGCGGTGTTTGGACGCAGAGCAGATAAATCCATGGCAGAACGCCTGTCGCACAAAACGTGCGACAGGCGTTTTTTCTTTTATTTTCGCGGGTTCTCCGCATTTCCCGGCGAACTTCTTGACTCCCTTTGAGAAAATCGTTCGGACTACTCCCTTTAATATTTCTCCGCACCGGCTGCTACTTCGGTATCGATTTTCCCCAAAGCAAAATGAGACTGATGCGGAAACAACTCTTTTATCCGGATTTGTCAAAAAAAGCAGCCCTTGCGATGCAGGGGCTGCTTTTCTTAGTTTGCATAGCGCTCCACAAAGCGCTGCATGCGGTTCATGGCTTCGCGCAGCTGTTCCTGGGAGTAGGCGTAGGAAATGCGGACAAAGCCCTCGCCGCTGTTTCCGAACGCCGTGCCCGGCACGACTGCGACCTTCTCTTCCGTGAGCAGCTTCGTGCAGAACTCTTCCGAAGAGAGACCGAACTTTGAGATATTCGGGAAATATAAAACGCCCCCTCCGGCTCAAAGCAGGGAATGTCCATCTCCTCGAGTCGCTTTAAGAGATAGCGGCGGCGCTGGTTATAGGCTTCTCGCATGCGTGCAATCTCCGCATCGCAGTCGCGGAGCGCCGCGACCGCCGCATACTGGCTCGTGGTCGGCGCGCACATAATCGCGTACTGGTGCACCTTGATCATCTGGCGAAGTATGGGCTCCGGCCCGCAGGCATAGCCGAGACGCCAGCCCGTCATGGCATAGGCCTTTGAGAAGCCGTTGATCAGAACGGTTCTCTCTCTCATACCGGGGATCTGGATAATCGAAGCCGGTGCCTCGCCGTTATAGGTGAGCTCGGTGTAGATTTCATCCGACACCACATAGATATCGTGCTCTATAACCACCTTTGCGATTGCCGCAAGCTCTTCGCGCGTCATGATGGAGCCGGTCGGGTTATTCGGGAAGGGCAGGACCAGAAACTTGGTGCGTTCGGTGATACAGCGCTCCAGATCCTCCGGCATCAGCTTAAAGCGGTCCTTCTCCTTGAGTTCCAGGATTACCGGAACGCCGTCCGCAAGCCGCACGCAGGGCTCGTAGGAGACATAACTCGGCTGCGGAATAATCACCTCATCGCCGGGGTTTAAGAGCGCGCGGCAGGCAAGGTCTATGCCCTCCGAGCCGCCGACCGTCACCGTGATCTCGCTGAGCGGATCGTAGGACACCGCAAAGCGGCGCTGAATGTAGCGCGCAATCTCCTCGCGGAGCTCGTTGAGACCCGCATTGCTCGTATAAAAGGTGCGTCCCCGCTCCAGAGAGTAAATACCCTCCTCTCGGATGGGCCAAGGCGTATCAAAGTCCGGCTCGCCGACACCGAGCGAAATGGCGCCTTCCATGGTGCGGACAATGTCAAAAAACTTCCGTATGCCCGAGGGCTGCAAGGCTACGGTCTTCTTCGCCAACACTTCATTGATGTCTCTCATGCCATGAACAACTGCCTTTCGTCTTCTTTTTTCCGAACCATCTCCGTGCCGTGATCCTTGTACTTCTTCAGTACGAAGTGAGTCGAAGTGCCCGTCACGGACTCAATCGGCGCAAGGCGCTCCGAGACAAAGAAGGCCACTTCCCGCATGGTCTTGCCCTCGAGGAGGACCATGAAATCGAAGGCACCGCTCATCAGATAGACCGAATCCACCTCGTTGTACTGGTAAATGCGCTCCGCAATGCGATCGTAGCCCATACCGCGCTGCGGTGTGACCTTTACCTCAATGAGAGCCTCCACGCGCTCGTTGCTCGTGTTCTCCCAGTTGATCAGGGTGTGGTACCCGCGGATGATGTTTTCCTTTTCCATGTCGGCAATCTCATTCGCGACCGCCACCTCGCTCTCCCCGAGCAACATCGCGAGCTCATGAATATCTATGCGCGCATTCTTTTCCAGAACCGCGAGGATTTTTTCACGCATCTGTCTTCCTTTCTGTCTCAAACACTTCTGCTTCCAATTCGATGCCGCGCTCCGGGCGGTTGATGTACTCGCGCTCGGTCTTATCGACCACGCACTTATCAAGCCCGGGCACAAAGCGGCCGATGCAGGCTGCCGGTATGTCTTTTGCCCGAAGCGACCTTGCAAGGCTGTCGCCGCTCTCCGTCAAAAAGAGCAGGGCCTCCGTGTCCATGCGGTAGGGATTCTTGCCGAGCGCCTCCGAAAGCGCAACGGTCTCCGGTAAAAGCGGCACATCCCGCAGGCGGATTTCCAGGCCCGACTGCCGCCGGACCGCGGCCAGATAGAGCGCTGCCAGTATGCCGCCTCTCCCGTAGGGCAGGCAAAGTGACGCCCCGCAAGCGCTTTCCGCGATGCGACGGGCTTCTTCCCGGGCCTCCCGCTCGCGTTTGCAACGCAAAATCGCGGCTTCGGGCCTCAGAACTTTCGTTCTGTTTTTCGCCCCGCATTCTTCCAAAAGGCGCTCCGTTTCTAGGTTTCCCGCAGAGAAAGCCGCGACAATTTCCGGATACGCCCGACTCAATGCAAGAAAGCGCTGAGGCCGGCTGCCGCCATACCGAGCACCATGGACAGGCAGAGAATCACCGAAACAATAATAGCCAACACACGACGACGTTTATCTTTCATCTTCCGATTCCTCGTTTCTGCGGTACTTACCGCTGAATTTTCATTTTACTATAGTCTCTCCGCCTGCCTTCCGCAAGAGAAAAGTCAGACAAAAATTTTGAGCTGCCGCCCGGTTTTCCCGTACTGGTAGTAGCGAACCCCGGCCGCATTCAACATGCGCTTGCTCGCGCGGACAGCCGCGGTATCGCCGTACTTGTCCTCGCCGTAAATCAAAGTCCGTATGCCGCACTGGATAATCGCCTTGGCGCACTCGTTGCAGGGGAAGAGCGTCACATAGAGCTTGCTCCCCTCGAGCGAGCCGCCGCGGTAATTCAGGATTGCATTTAACTCACTGTGCGTCGCATAAAAATACTTTGCCTGATAGGGGTCGTCCTGCTCGTGCTCCTTTCCCCAGGGGAATTCATCGTCCGAGCAGCCGCGCGGAAACCGTTATAACCCATCGAGAGTATCTTGTTGTCATCGCTCACAATGCAGGCGCCCACCTGGGTGTTCGGGTCCTTCGAGCGGAGCGCCGAGAGGTAGGCAACCCCCATGAAGTACTCATCCCAGCTGATATAGTCCTTGCGCTTCTCTGTCATTCGCTCTCCTCTCCGGCGTGCAGCCAATGATGTCCTGCCGCCTTATTCATGCGGTTCATGATTGCAAGCCCCACGCCGCTCTCCGGAAAGGCCTCGGCGTAGATAAGCTTTACCCCCTGCGCATCCATCTCGCGAAGCGCCGCAAAAAGGTTATGGGCAATCTCCTCCGGCTTCTCTCTCTGTCCGAGCGGAAAGACCGCATCCGCGCAATACGCGCCGGCTGTCTCGCTTGCCGCGAGCACACCGACCCTTTCGCCGCGTTCCTTTGCGTTTGCCGCCCTTTTGTTGACAAGACGTATAACAGCCTCCGGTGCGCCGTCGACCAGATACATCTCGGCCTGCGGGGCGTAGTGGCGGTACTTCATGCCGGGCGCCTTGGGGTGCATGCCCGGGGCAAGCGGCTTTTTAAGCACAGGGTCCAGCTGCACTTTTCCCAGCACTTCTTCCAACATTTCAACTGTGATTGCCCCCGGGCGGAGCAAGGTCGGGACGCTGCCGCTCAAATCCACAATGGTAGACTCAAGCCCCACCGCAACCGCACCGCCGTCCAGTATCATATCGATTTTTCCGCCGAGATCCTCCGCAACGTGCCGCGCTTCGGTCGGACTGGGACGCCCGGAGGTGTTCGCGGAGGGTGCCGCAATCGGCAGCCCCGCAGCCTCAATGAGTGCCCGCGCATTCGCATCGCCCGGCAGTCGCACGGCAACGGTATCCAGACCGCCGCTGGTCTCCCGCGGCACGCGCTCGCTCTTTTTGACAATCATGGTGAGCGGCCCCGGCCAGAAGGCCTCCGCAAGGCGATAGACCGCATCCGGGATTTCCGCCGCAAGCGGCTGTAATGCCTCCACGCGGGCAATGTGGACAATCAGCGGATTGTCGCTCGGCCGTCCCTTTGCCGCGTAAATTTTCGCCGCCGCCGCAGGGCTCAGCGCATCTCCGCCGAGCCCGTAGACCGTCTCCGTCGGGAAGGCAACCAAACCGCCGGCGCGCAGAATCCGGGCTGCTTCTTTGAGCGCGTGCTGCCGCTCTTCTTCCGTTCCCGTGAGCAGGCCGTATGCTGTCTCCATACTCAGCGCCGTCCTTCCTGCTCTTTCAGCACGTGGCTTAAGCGCTTGTAGAGCACCACGGTCAGCAGCATATCGATGCCGCCCTTTAAGAAGTTCAGCGGAGCAACCGCGTAGAGCGCCATGGTCTCAACACTCACAATGCGCGGGTTCACCTTGCTTCCCATCTGCACAATGGTGTCGAGCGGCATGCCGTAGAGCGCCGCAAACTTCGGGAGCAGATAAACCGCATTGAAGAAGGAGCCGAAGATAGTCATACTGATCACGCCGAGCGCGCAGGCCACAAAGGCCTGGCGCTTTGTCTTCTTCTCGAGATAAAAGATACCCGCCGGAAGCACCAGCGCGCAGCCCACCGCAAAGTTTGCGAGTTCGCCCACAAAGGCGGTCGAGGTGGACTTAAACACGAGCTTCAGCAAGATCTTTACAAACTCCGCCATCACGCCCGCAACCGGTCCGTAGGCAAAGCTCAGGATTAAAATCGGGAGCTCCGAGAGATCGATCTTATAAAAGGGCGGGGCAAAGGGCACCGGCACCTCAAACATCATGAGCACGGCCGCCGCCGCCGAGAAGAGGCCTATCATGGCAATCTTTCTCGTACTCAGAATACGCTCTTTCTGCCGCTCCCGCCGCTGAATGCGCTTCTCAATCACATAGGCGACAAAGAAGCAGAGGAACACAACCAGTAAGAACTCTCCGACAAAAATCAAATTTTCCGCAATCTTCTGTCCTAAATTTCCCGTCATTGCTTAATAATCTCCCATACATCGTCTGTTTCGAGTCCCAGGCGCCACACGGCGACACCCGCTATCGACTTACTCTTGATGACATCCATTCTGGTCTGCATGGACTTGGCGTCCTCCATCCAGATTAACTGCAGGCTGCCGTTGTTGGAACGCTGCCCGTAATTCTGGCCGAGAGTCTCGTCATAGTTAAGACCCACCTGATTCTTTCGACCCATTCCTTTGCACCCTTCATGCCGAGCGCCTCACTGCTCACCTTGCCGTTCTTATCCTCGGTCCAGAGCCGCGTGTAGAAGGGCACTGCTTGGATTAATTTCTCCGCGGGCACTTCCGCAAGACTCATATCGAGCCCCGTGGTCACAAATCCGAGCGACGCCGTGCTGCCGGGCTCATCTCCCTTTGTGTGCTCATCGTAGCCCATGTTGATCACGTAGTCGCAGAAAACCCCGAGTTCCTTTCTGTCGTAATAGAGGTTAAAGCTCGCGGGATTCGGCACATCCACCGTCAGATACAGTTGCTTTTCATGGCAGGCCAGCGAGAGTTCTCGGATAAACTCGAGATACTGATCTATGGCCTCTTCTTTGATGAGTTCAAGGTCCACATTGATGCCGTCGTAGCCGTAGAGATCCGCATCCGAAATCAGGGACTGAATCAGCTTTTCGCGCACCGAAGTCTTTTTCAGGAGCTCCCCCGTTGTGACCGTCTTGTCAAAGTTATCGAGGAGGGCAAATACCTTGAGCCCCTTCTCATGCGCCTCTTCGACATAGGCGCGATCTGCGAAGTTCTGGTAATCTCCCTCATTGCCGCGGAGGGAAAACCAGGTCGGCACAATGACATTCATCCCGCTCGCATTCTGTGCGAGCGTCCCGAGTCCCTTATTGGCCGCCTGGTTGGAGACCAAGTGAAAGCCGAGGAGCACCTTTTCACCGAGGGAAAGGCCCTTGTACTCCTGTTTTGTGAAGTTGCTTGTGTAGGGTACGGTTTCGGCCGCGCGCAGATTTTTAAGCTGCACATAGCCGGTAAAACCGCTCTCGGTCTTCACACGGGTCCAACGTGTCGTGTCGGTTGTCGCACCTTCGTGATCCGGGATCACGCGGAGAGCCTCGTTTTTCTTCACTTCGGTGACAATGCTGCCGCGCACGCTCGCTCTGCTTCTCAGCGCAAACTTATGCTTTGCCGCCCGCACTTCGTCGCTCTCGGGCGAGGGCGCAATGAAAATGCGCTTCACGCTGCCGTCGAGATAGCTCTCAATGCGAACATCCGTGAACTCACGGAGCAAGGGCAGGGAGAGATAGAGTTCCTGATCCTCCGTATAATAGAGCACCTTGCCCTCGGTATCTTTTTCCTCGGGCGTAAACTTCCGAACCCCCGTCGGTGCCGCATAGACTATGAGTTTTTCATCCCGATCCCAGTAGAAGCGCTGATTCATGGCGCTCTTAACAAGACTCAGGGGCAGATAGATACTGCCGTCCCGCATGACGGCCTTCTCCTTTTGGAGCTCATAGTCGTAAATTACCGCAACTTCATCTCCCGAAGCCCCGAAGAGCTCTGCCTCGCCGATGCGCACACGGCTCGGCCCGAAGCGCAGGTACCAGAGCGAAAAAATCAGCGCGCCGAGTAACAGGACAAGAAGGAGGGGTAAGAGAGGCAAGTTCCCGCCCCGCTTCCGGCTCCGCCTGCGGCTATCGCTCACACGCTTTACCGGCTCCGTCTCCTTCAACTTTTCTGTTTCTTCCAAGATAATCCTCCTCTTTGCGCAAAAGCGCACTTGCAATCTAATATAATTAGGGAAGAGAGCCAAAAATTATTCCGAAACAGTATATCATAAAAACGAAGTGCTATGTGTTAAGACAAACAAAAAAAGCGACAGCGCGCTCCGTGACAAGCGCACTGTCGCCGTGCTGCTAAACTTGCAGGCTCGGCAGCACACAGAAATTGACCCATGCTCCGTGACATTGAGTCGGAATTGCGAATTCCGCGGGTTACCGCCCTCTGCCGCGCGAGACGGATGGCTTAATTCGCGCGCGCAAAAAGCGCCGGACAGCTCTGATATGTACCCTCTTTACTGGACACGAAAGTGTCACAGTAAGGAGGGTTTTATCATGCGCTATGATTATGAATTTAAGAAGATGTGTGTCGACCTGTATCGACAGGGGAAATGGCCAGAGACACCGGAGGGTTACAACGATCCGAGTAACTTTCACATCATGATTCGTCGATGGGCTCGTGCCGAAAAGGCAAATGGCTCCCAGGTCCTAAAGCATGGAAAGCAGCATCCGTGGACGCCTGAAGAGAAACTGAAGCTAATCACAAAGGTTCTCGCCGGGAGGACGGCACAGTCCGTTGCGCTAGAGGCCGGCATTGGGAGCCGTCTGCTCTATGACTGGGTGCAAAAATATAAGATTTACGGGTACAATGGACTTGTAAGTAAGAAGAAAGGACGCAAGCCAAAGGATCCTGCGAAGATGAAGAAAGTAAATATCAACAATCCCAGAAAAACTTAAGGAGAGTGAATACGAGGAGCTCCTCCGGCTTCGTGAAGAGAACGCCTTGATTAAGGCCGAGAACGAAGTAATAAAAAAAAGGATAGCCTTGAGGGAAGAAAAGGAAGCTGCGCGACTCAAGGCGAGAAAGCAGCGATCATCAAAGAACTCCGCGACAGAGGATACAAACTGAAGTACCTGCTGACAGCAATGGGAATGTCCCGGTCCACCTACTACTATGAACTTGGCAGGACTGACGCAGTTGCTCTCAGGAATACAGGCCTTTCCGCAGAGATCCGCAGAATTTACGATGAGAACCGGCAGCGATATGGTGTCCGCCGAATTACGGCGGAGCTGCATAATCGTGGATTTGAGGTCAATCACAAGCGTGTTCAGCGGCTCATGCACGACATGGAACTGTTCGGCAAGCGTCCGAAGGAGAAGTATTATTCCTACAAAGGTGAGGTGGGCAAGACCGCTGACAATCTCCTTAAACAGGATTTTATTTCAGACACACCCCTCGAGAAATGGACAACAGACGTATCCCAGTTCAACATGGGATGGGGGAAGTGCTACTTTTCTCCGATCCTCGACATGTGCGGGAACGAGATTATCTCGTACAATGTTTCGCTGCATCCTAATATGGAACAGATCAAGGACATGCTGGATAAGGCATTTGCAAAGTTCCCAAAGTTAACAGGCTTGATTATGCATTCAGATCAGGGCTGGCAGTATCAGCACGCCTACTATCGAACCGAGCTTGAGAAGCATGGCATCACACAGTCGATGTCCAGAAAGGGGAATTGCCATGATAACGGCATTATGGAGTCGTTCTTTGGTCGGATGAAGAATGAGATGTTCTATGGACATGAGCAAGAGTTCAAGTCCTTTGAGGAATTCGTTACTGCAGTCGATGATTATATCGATTACTATAACAACAGGAGAATCCAGAAGAAAACAAACTGGATGCCTCCTGTACAATACAGGAAAGCATCCAGTTGTGGTGCCTAACGATAGTCAATGTGTCCAGAATTCTGGGTACATATCACTCCGGATTCAAACTGCATTTCTGGAAATACACCGCGCGGATGCGCGCAGTGCGGCAGCAAGAACGCCGCCGTATGAGAAGTGAAACATCTGTCTTGGGGGACAAGATTCGAGACTATCCTCCTGTTCTCCATCCGAGTTCAGTATATCAACAGGACACATATTCTTCAATTGCCAAAGCGGCAATTCCGTTGTATTATGCATTAACAAACAGAAGGAGGTGAAGTCCATGAAACTAGAACGCGTCAGCGAATACCAGATCAGCTGCACCCTGTCCGGTTTTGACTTGATTGAGCGCAACATGGAGCTCGGTGAGCTCGCCTACGGCAGCCAGAAAGCACGACAGCTTCTTCGGGAGATGATGCAAAGGGCTTCCTCTGAATTGGGCTTTGAAGTCGATAACATGCCGCTCCGTGTGGAGTCCATACCGCTCTCGGACGACAGCATTCAGGTATTGATTACAAAAGTAGATGATCCGGAGGAATTGGATGCGCGTTTTTCGCGCTTTGTACCGCCGCTCGAGGGAGACTACGAAGAGCGGCACGGCATCGAGGATCTCTTACAGGAACTCGAGAATAAGGGGGCCGTTCCGCCTTACCCGCCGCCGTACGGCAGTGAGGATATGACGAATGAAAACAAAAACACCGCGCCGGAGGCCCATATCCGAGGCTTCCGTTTCCCGAACCTCAACGCGGTCATTGCGGCCGCGCATGCAGTCCGCAGCACGCCCGAAATTGCGAGCGAGGCCCTCTACCGGGATCCGAAGAGCGGTAGCTATATTCTGACCGTCAAGGCCGAAACCGAGACGCCCGCACTCTTTGCGGCGCTCTGTAACCGTCTGAGCGAATACGCCGAGCCGCTTTCTTAACGACCGGCCGCGCCGCTTACTTTGCGGAGCACTATCGCACCGTCCTCTCAAAGGATGTGCTGAATTCGCTTGCAAAGCTCTGATAGACAGGTTTAAGTATTGTTAGTTAAGCATAACAAATAGTTCATCGTGTACCCTCAAAAGTGCAAGTTTCACAGTGTTACGCGCTTGAATTTAGCCCTTGTTTCGTTTAAGATATGGGAAACAGCAAAGATGCTGTCGTCTTAGATGAATCAAGGAGGAAGTAATTATGGCACGCAGAATTTCTGATGCTTGCGTCAGCTGTGGCAGCTGCGCCGGTGAATGTCCCGTCGGTGTGATCTCCCAGGGAGACACCCAGTATGTGATTGACGAGGCTGGTTGCATCGATTGCGGTGCTTGCGAGGCAGTATGTCCTGTCGGCGCAATCGCTGAGGCTTAAATTCACAGAAGAAAAGCTCCGGGCTTATGCCCGGAGCTTTTTGCATCTACGTTGCCGCATAGGACGAATTTTCTCTGCCTACCTCTTCCTTGCAACAGTATGTTTGGAAACGCCCGTTCTTACCAATGCTTCGGAAAGAACGGGCGTTTTTAGAATTCGCGACTCAGCGCGCCATATTGACAAAGCGCGTGGTATCCGGCTTCCAGACCAGGCTCACCGTGCCGATGGGGCCGTTACGCTGTTTTGCGATGATGACCTCGGCCTCGTTCGGGTGTTCCGTGTCCTTGTTGTAGTAGTCGTCGCGGTACAGGAACATAACCACGTCCGCGTCCTGCTCGATTGCGCCGGACTCTCGGAGGTCCGAGAGCATGGGTCTGTGGTCCGGGCGCTGCTCCACCGCGCGGGAGAGCTGCGAGAGCGCCACGACAGGTGCCTGTAACTCGCGGGCCAGAGCCTTTAAGTTGCGGGAGATGTCGGAAATTTCCTGCTGGCGGTTCTCGCCCGACTTTCCGCTGCCGCTCATGAGCTGCAGGTAGTCGATAATCACGAGATCCACTCCGTGCTCCAACTTCTGCTTGCGGCACTTACTCCGAAGCTCGCCTATGCCTATGCCCGCCGTGTCATCGATTACCAGATTCTTGCTCTCGGCGATGCGCGCGGCCGCCTCAATGATATTGCCGAAATCACTGCTCGAGAGATCGCCGTTACGCATTTTCTGCGCGTCGACGCCGGATTCCATCGAGAGGATACGGTTGACCAGCTGCTCCTTGCTCATCTCGAGCGAGAATATCATGCAGGAGAGTCCGTTTCGCACCGCCGCGTGCTCCACGATATTCAGAACGAAGGCTGTCTTACCCATGGAGGGACGCGCCGCAATCAGCACGAGGTCGGAGGGCTGGAGACCGCTTAACTTCCGGTCAAGGTCTATAAAGCCGGTCGAAATGCCGGTCACCTCCGCGCCGTTCTGATAGGCGGTCTGAATCCGATTGATGACATTCAGCGTAATTTCTTCAATCGGCGTAAACTCGGCCGCGCTGCGCTGTTGGAGGATGCGAAACATCTTGTCCTCGGTCTCCTGCAGGAGATCTTCCACTTCCTGACTGTCCGCATAGCAGCTGTTCGCAATTTCCTCGCTGGCCTGAATCAGCTTCCGCTTGACCGCCTTGGCACGCACTATCTTTGCGTATTCCCGGATATTGGCGGCGGTCGCCTCGCTCTGCGCAATCTCGCGCAAAAAATCGAGGCCCTGCACATCCGGCGGCACTTCCTTGGTCTTCAGTTTTTCCTGCACCGTCAAAATATCGACGGGCTTGCCCTCATTGAAGAGTTCCGCCATGCAGGCAAAGACCGTGCCGTAGGGACGGGAATAAAAATCCGCCGCGCTGCAGTGTTCCAGCGCGACGGCAAGACTTCCCTGGTCCACGAAACCGCACCGAGGATGGAGCGCTCTCCCTCCTCGCTGTGCGGCATCACGCGCTTTAGGACATTTTGGACATCGTCGGTCATTTCTCTTCCGCCACAGTGACCTTGAGCTTCGCCTGTACCTCGCGGTGCAACTTGACCACGGTCTCATAGCTTCCGAAGTTCTTCAGAGGCTCCGCGAGCGCAATCTTCTTCTTGTCGAGCTCCAGGCCGAGCTGCTCCTTCACCGCCTCCGCGAGTTCCTTGGTCGAAACGGAACCGTAGGTCTTTCCGTTCTCGCCGCCCTTGATGTACACGGTCACAGCGCCCGCCTCAATCTTTGCCGCGAGCGCCTTTGCCTCCGCGAGCTGCTCCGCGGCGATCTTTGCCTCATTCGCCTTCTTTAATTTCAGGCTGTTCAAATTCTCCGCCGTTGCCGCTGCGCCGAGCTTCTTCGGCAGCAGAAAGTTTCTTGCATAGCCCTCCGAGACTTCCACCAAATCACCGGCCTTGCCGAGCGACTTCACATCCTGCAGTAAAACAACCTTCATTAGATTTCTCCTTTCAAAAGCATCTCATCGATGACCTGTTTGACTTGGTTCATCGCTTCTTCTTGGGTCATATTGGCAAGCTGCGCGCCGGCTATGGTTCTGTGACCGCCGCCGCCGAGCTTCTCCATCATGACCTGCACATTGACCTCATCGATGGCGCGCGCCGAGAGGAACACCTTCTCACGGAAGGTGGTCGCCACAATACTCGCCTTCACGCCAATCACGTCGAGCAGGTCGTTTGCCGCCTGTGCGCCGACCACGGTCGGGCTTTCCAGCCCCTCCGAATCGCAGAAGCTCAGCGCAAAGTGTTCGCGGTAAATCTCCGCATTGTGAATGGCTTCGCTCTTCGCGCGGTAGTCATCCAGCTTCTCACGGAACAACTTGCGCACCCGCGTCACATCGGCGCCGTTACGCCGAAGGAAGGCCGCCGCCTCAAAGGTGCGCACACCGGTCTGGTTCTGGAAATTGTGCGTGTCGATTACAATGCCGGCGTACATGGCATCCGCCTCGACCGTCCGTATCTTGACCTCATCCGAAATATACTGCACCACCTCCGCGACCATCTCGCAGGCGCTGGAGGCATAGGTTTCGACATAGGAGAGCTGCGCATTCCGAATGGAATCCTGGCTCTGTCTGTGATGATCCAGCACCACAATGGTCTTTGCGGCATCCAAGAGCCTCGGACCCTCGACCATGGAAGGACGGTTTGTATCCACGACCACAAGGACGGTGCCTTCATCGAGTAGCTGCAGGGCCTTTTCCTCGGGAATAAACATATCCTCCGGGTAGTCGCCGTTTTGGAAGCGCGCCAACATGGGCCGTATTGCATTGTTGACTGCGGAAGAGACAATGTGCGCCTCTTTCCCCATGGTCGCCGCAATGCGCCATATACCGACCGCCGCACCGAGAGAGTCAATGTCCATGAGCTTGTGGCCCATAATTAAGAGTCTGTCTTTATTCTCGATGAGTTCGCGGAAGGCATGGGCTTTGACGCGTGCCTTGACGCGGGTGGTCTTCTCCTTCGAGTTCGTCTTGCCGCCGAAGTAGTGAATGTTCTCGCCGTCTTTCACCACGGCCTGATCGCCGCCGCGTCCCAGCGCCATATCGATGGCCTGGCGCGCAAAGTCATAGCACTGCGCGTAGGTTGCGCCGCCGTCGCCGATGCCGATGGAGAGCGTGATGCGCATCTCGTTGCCGATGTTTACCGTCTTCACCTGCTCAAGGATATCAAACTGGGTCTCATAAAGTTCCCGCAGGTGGCGGCGCTCCATCACGAAGAAGTACTTGTCTTTCTCGAGTTTCTTCATGATGGCCTGCATGCCGTCAAAGTAGCGGACAATCTTCCGGTCTATCATGGCCGTGAGCAGAGGCCTACGCACGTCGTCGACACTCTCCATGGCCTCCTCGTAGTTGTCGAGGTACAAAAGTCCCGCCGTGAGACGCCGGCTCTCCTCCTCTTCGCGGAGTTTTAAGAGTGCGGTCTCATCGTAGAAATAGAGTGCAAAGACCTTGTCATTGCCGAGTTTCTCCCGCACCAGACGCACGCGGAGCCGAAGTTCTCCGAGACTCAGATGATAATCCGCGCTCTCCGTAATTTTCGCAAGTTCTTCCGGATTGAGTTCCGGAAACAGCTCATCCAGTCGGCGGGGATTTTTATGTTGTGCCGCGAGCAAAGCCGTCATCGCCGTGTTCTGATACGAAAACGCACCGCTGCGATCCAGAAGCGCATAGCAGAGGTCCAGATTTTCGGCAAGTCGCGCCTGCATGCTGTCCGTTGCCGCGGAAAAACCGATCATCGCGCGGTTTATCTCCGCGCCGGAGACGGCATAAAGCCTAAGGCAAATACCGCCGCAAATCAGGGCCAGGAGAAATACCAGCAGGCCGGTCTCCCAGTTTGCGACGCAAATCAGAACCGCCATCAGTATGGAAAGCACGGCGGGAAATATGGGCCATCTGAGATAATTCCGCAATTTTTCCTGCGCTTTTCTTTCCTCTTTCATCCCTCCTCCTTTCATATAAATGCAGATATGTAGCTACGATTATAGCATAGGAAAGCCATGCCGTCATTCCGGCATTTTGCGCTTCTATACAAGGAACAGGGGCTGTGCTATAGTAAACGTATGTCAAAAAACAATGAAAAAACCAATGTTTGCCGTCTTTTAGACGGCAAAAAGCTCGCGTATGTCGAACATACTTACCCACCGGAGGAGGCTGTCAGCGCTGAGGAGGTCGCCGCATATCTCGGCCAAAATCCGGCGCAGGTGTTTAAAACGCTGGTCACCGTCGGAAAATCCGGTCAGCACTATGTCTTCGTCATTCCGGGCCCCGCTTCACTCTCCCTAAAAAGTGCCGCCAAGGCAGTCGGCGAAAAATCCGTCGCCATGCTTCCGCAACGGGAACTGCTCCCGCTCACGGGCTATGTGCACGGCGGTTGCTCGCCGATCGGAATGAAAAAGTTTTTCCCGACGGTCGTCGATGAGAGCGCAGAGAAATTCGAACACATCATCCTCTCTGCCGGAAAGCGCGGCTATCAGGTGGAACTCAGCACCGAGGTGCTCGGCAAAATGATACGCTTTTCGTATGCCGCACTCACGGAGTGAGCGCACAGAGAGGTAAACACATGGCACTTAAGTCACGAAAACGTAAGAAGAAAGCCCATATTGTAGTCCGTGTCCTAAAGAGTATCCTGCTCGGCATCATGATACTCATCTTCGCTGCGGTCGGCTTTGTCTTCTTCAAGGTCTTCCCGGATCTCCAGTCCATTCAGCAACACGCCTATGAGACCTATCAGCACATGTCCGAGGACGATTTCCGCCTCGTGACCGACACGGAGATTTTCGATAAGGACGACAAGCAGATCGGCGTTATCAGTTCCGGGCATCGCTATGTCTATGTGAACACCGACGACATCAGCCCCTGGATTAAAAAGGCCTACATTGCCCAAGAGGACAGGCGCTTCTACTCCCATCACGGTTGGGACTGGATGGCCATACTCCGCGCCGGCGTCTCCTATGTGAAACACCGCCGTGTGACCCAGGGCGGCTCCACCATCACCCAGCAGGTCATCAAGAACACCTATCTCACGCAGGAGCGCTCGCTCAAGCGTAAGATTACCGAGATTTTGCTTGCGCCGCAGCTCGAAAAGAAATTCGGCAAAGAAAAATCATGGAGTTCTACTGTAACGGCAACTACTACGCCCACGGCTGTTACGGCGTGGAGGCCGCGAGCCGCTACTACTTTGACAAGAGCGCAAAGGATCTGGAGCCTTGGGAGGCCGCAGTCCTAGTGGGCATCAGCAACCGCCCCGCGAGTTATGAGCCGATTAACCACCCGAAGAACGCTCTCCGCAAGCGAAACGAGGTCCTGAACAGCCTCTACAAAGCAGGGCGAAATCACCGCGGAAGAACTCAAGGAATATCAGGATAAACCGCTTGAAATCGCACCGCAGACCGTCACGGCGGCATCCACCGAGAACTACCAGACCAGCTACGCCATCTACTGTACGGCGCTGCAGCTCATGAAGAACGACGGCTTCAAGTTCAAGTACACCTTCAAGAACAAAGAGGAATATGAGAAATATCAGGCCGAGTACCGCGAGCTCTACGGGGATAAGAGCGAGAAAATTCGCGCAGGCGGCTATAAGATTTACACGACCATAGACTCCGACATTCAGCGCAAGCTCCAGAAGCGCATCGACGATACGCTCGATGACCGCTCCGACGAAAAGCAGGAGAACGGCAAGTACGCGTTGCAGGGTGCCGGTGTCATCATCGACAACGCGAGCAATGCCGTGGTCGCAATTGTCGGCGGTCGCGGCACGGACGATGCCTACAACCGCGGCTTCCTTGCGCGCCGTCAGCCGGGTTCCACGATCAAGCCCCTGCTCGACTACGCGCCCGCCTTTGAGACCGGATACTTCTATCCTTCCTACGTCATTGAAGACCGCGAGTTTGCCGGCGGCCCGAAGAATTCCGGCGGCAGCTACCGCGGCTCCGTCACGCTGCGCGAGGCGCTGAACCGCTCGCTCAATACCGTAGCTTGGCAGCTGCTCCAGAAGATTGATGTAAAAACCGGTCTCGCCTACCTCGGTAAGATGGAGTTCTCCTCCCTCACCTGGCAGGACAGCACCGCAGCCGCGGTCTCGATCGGCGGCTTCACCTACGGCACCCGCGTGGTCGATATGGCCAAGGGCTTTTCGACCCTCGCGAATATGGGTGTCTACGACGACAAAACCTGCCTCCGCTCCGTGATTTACGAGCGCACCGAGCAGGAGGTCATTCCGATTACGACCAGACAGACCCAGGTCTACACCGAGGGCACGGCCTACATGATTACGGACATCTTAAAGGGCACCATGGACAAGTCCTACGGCACCGGCCGCGGCCTCGACATTGACGGGCAGCAGGCAGCCGGTAAGACCGGTACCGCAAACGACTCGAAGGATACCTGGTTCTGCGGCTACACCCGCTACTACACCGCTGCGGTCTGGGTCGGCTACGATACGCCGCGCGCCATGCCCGGCATCTACGGCGCGACCGTGTCCGGAAAAATCTGGAAGAATGTCATGACAGACATCCACAGCGATCTGCCGGAAAAAGACTGGGTTCGCCCGGATACCGTGGAACTTGCCTACTTCAAGAGTTCTACCGGCGAGCGCGTGGACTACAACACCGGCGAGAAGGACCTCTTTAACACTGCGATCGACAGCAGCGCGCGGAGCGCCTATGAGAATGCACACGGCACCTCCGTGGCGGACCCGAACGCAAACCGCATGGTTGAGAACGACGAGCTCCCGAGCGAGACCAGCTCCGTGGAAGAGAGTACGGAAGTAATCGAGAGTCTTGAAAACGACGAGACCTCCGCCCACGTCACAGCGGCAACCGGCGTGACCGGTGTAAACGGCGGCCCGGGCGTAAATCCCCGCGAATATACGCGCGAGCATACCCGCGAAACCACGACGGCAAGCGAAAGCTCCCCGCAGGAGACGACCGCGCGTCGCACGCGCGCAGAGACCACGGTCGCGGAACCGATGACGACAGTCGCTGCGCCGAACGCCAACGTAAACGGCCCCGGCGGACAGCTTCACACTTCCGCGGTCGAGACCAAGGGCCCCGGTGCCGGTCTGGACAGCCCGGGCAGCGACGGCCAGGTAATTCCCCGCCCGGGTGTGCACTGACGGCTTGCACCGTCGAATAGAAATAAAAAAAATCCCTGCTCTGCCGATTGCGGCAAAGCAGGGATTTTTGTGTATGTTCTTTTTGTTTTAGGGAAAGCAACTTTATGTAAACTTAAGCTTCCGCTTTCGGCGTATTGCTTTTTCCCTTGTCTGCTTCTCCCGCAACTTCCGGGGAGACCGGCTCTTCGCTCTCCTTTGCCGCCTGTACTTCAGCCAGCGCAGCTTCGATCTCTGCCGGCACGGGAACGGGCTCAGGCTCTCTGCCGTAAATCTCCGCGAGCATGCGGCAGTGCCAGATTAAGTGCTCGATAAAACCGCCCTTTGGCATGCGCCACTGCCAATTTCCGCCCGCCGCACTCGGCACGTTGATGCGCGCCTCATTGCCGCAACCGAGGTAATCCCACATCGGGATAACGACCGTGTCCGCAACACTCGCAAGCACGGTGCGAATGCAATCCCAGTAGAGATCGCTCTCGGGCGTGTGCTCCGAGCCCTGATAGCGCAGCATGCGGAGACGCACCGCCTCATTTTGCTTGCGTATCCAACCCATGAGCGGCTCGTTATCGTGTGTTCCCGTGTAGGCGACACAGTTTCTCTCATAGCGGTGCGGCAGATAGAGATTTTGATTGTCGGAGTCATAGGCAAATTCCAGCACCTTCATGGGCGGGAAGCCGCTCTCCTTCACCATTTGAATGACGCTCTCCGTCATGAAACCCAGGTCCTCGGCAATGATGGGCAAGGGCTTACCGAGCTTCTCTGCGATTGCCTTGAAGAGCGCGACACCGGGACCCGGTTTCCAACTTCCTTCCTTGGCAGGCTTACCCGCCGGAATCGCAAAGTACTCGTCGAAGCCGCGGAAATGATCCATGCGAATACAGTCGTAAATCGAGAGGCTGTACTCCATGCGCCGCGCCCACCAGGCATAGCCGCTTCTCTTGTGATAGTCCCAGTCATAGAGCGGATTTCCCCAGAGCTGTCCGTCCGGCGAGAAATAATCCGGCGGACAACCCGCCACCGCTTCCGGCTTGCCTTCTTTATCGAGCTGAAAGAGCTCGGGATGCGCCCAGGCATCCGCAGAGTCCGGGGCCACATAAATCGGGAGATCTCCGATTATCGTAATGCCGTGGGCTAGCGCATACTCTTTTAAACGGCTCCACTGTTCGTGGAACAAAACCTGCGTCCAGACGTAATAGTCTATCTCCGCCTCGTGGTTCGCCGCAAAGGCGCGGAGCGCCTCGCTGTCTCGTTCCTTAAGGGGAGCCTCCCACTCGAGATAGCTCTTACCGCCCTGGGAGTCTTTGACGGCGCGGTAGAGGCAGTATTCTCCGGTCTCCGGGTGCAGGGCAGCTACCGCCGCCTGATACGTTGCTCTGTCCTTGGTGCGACGCACGGCATCCTCACCCACACTTTCGATTCCGTTCAAGCTCTCACGAAAACGTCGGTGTGCAAGGCGCAGCAGCTTCTCGCGCGACTCGTAGATATGACCGTAGTCTATTTTTCCCTCGTCACCGCAGTGACGCTCGCCGGAAAGTTCCTCCTCGGTGAGCAGCCCCAGCGCTTTGAGTTCCTCCAAATCGATAAAATACGGATTGCCCGCAAAACTGGAGAAGGACTGATAGGGCGAATCGCCGTATCCGGTGGGCCCGAGCGGCAAAATCTGCCAATAGCTCTGTCCCGCCTCCTTCAGGCAGTCAATCCATCGGTAGGCTTCGATTGAGAAGGAACCGATTCCAAAGTCGCCCGGAAGACTGAATACCGGGAGCAAAATTCCGGCTGCACGTTTCATTTCTTATTCTCCATTCCCATTGCGCGGTCAATCCGCTTCTTCGCTGCGCCCGCGACATCCGCAGCCTTTTCGGCAACGCCCGCGGCCTTTCTGCCGGCCGCATCCTTTGCTTTACCCGCCGCATTTTTTGCTTTACCCGCAACGTCAGCGGCTTTTCCGGCGACCCCTGCCGCCTTTTTTCCGGCAGCATCCGCCGCCTTCTCGAGAAGGCTCTCCGGCTTCTGCTTTTCCTTGGTCTCCCCGGTCTTTTCCGCTTCCGCACGCGGCGTCACCTTCTTCTCCGGCTCTCGCTTCTTGCAGGCAAAGAAGAGCGCGCTGTACGCGGGCAAACGAATGCCTATGCCTAAGTCCTTATCATCGACCTCCATCGCGCGAGCCGGCAGCGCGCGCGGGTTCAAAAGTCCGCTGCCGCCGAAGCGCTCCTCGTCGGTCGTGAATATCTCCTTATAGCTGCCCGCATAGGGGACACCCAGATTAAAGCGCGGATAGCTCGTGCCCGAGAAGTTAACCGCAACCAGGAGATCCTCGGAAGCCGCGCGCCGAAGGAACACCACCACATTCTCCTCGTAGGAGTGGCAGTTTAAGAAGGTAAAGCCCTCGGTGTCTCCGTCTCCCTCGTAGAGCGCCGGATGCTCCAAATAAAACGCATTCAGCGCTTCGGAGCAGGCCGCGAGTTCTCGGTGCGAGGGGAAATCAAGCAGCGAGAAGTCCAGTTCGCCGCCGAGCTGTAAGGGCTCAAGCATGCCGAATTCCTGACCGGCAAAGAGTAACTTCTTACCCGGATGCGCCGTCACGAAGCCGAAGAAGGCGCGGAGCAGCGCAATTCTCTCCTCAAACGGCAGATAGCCGAGCCGTCCCATGAGGGTTGGCTGCCGCTCGGAGAGTGCCGTGTGCGAGAGCGGCAGTACATACTGCTCCGAGTACTGGTAGAGCTGCGCATAGGAGAGCTCGCCGTAGCGCTCGCTCTTTCCCGCCTCGTCCGCGCCGAGGTAAGAGAGCATGCCGTCCGCAAAGCCTTGATTACAGCGGAAATCAAAGCCGAGGCCGTCGTTCTTGACCGGCTCTGTGGTGCGCGGCCACTCGGCACTGCCGTCCGCGATTAACAGGAAGCCCGGCAGCTTTTTATGCGCCATCAAGCTCAGACGGCGCAGAAAGGACGCACCGTCCAGGTTCTCGCCGCCGCCGTAGCAGTTTCGATTCTCGTTTGCCCGGTACCAGAGCGCCGAGGCCATATCGATTACACGGACGCCGTCAATGTGAAATTCGTTTGCGAGGAAGCAGAGATTCGAGAAGAGGAAGGACTGCACCTCCGCACGCCCGAAGCGGAACACCGCCGTATCTCCGCTACCGTTCTCTTCGTAGAGTGTGCTTCCGTCAAAATAGTCGAGGCCCGCTTCTTCCCGCGGGAAGCGTACACAGCTCCAGTCCATGAGCACGCCGATGCCGGCACTGTGCAGCGCATTGACAAGCTTACGGAAGCCCGCGGCCGCGCCGAGCTTGGTGCTGAGCGTGAAATACGCGCTCGTCAAATAGCCGAGAGACGCCTCCTCCCGGGTCGCGAGCAGCGGCATGAGCAGCACATGCGTGTAGTGCATCTTGCCGAGGTAAGCGGGCAGGGTCTCCGCGAGTTCCTCATAAGAAGCGCCCGCCGCAAAGCTTGCAAGATTCAGTTCATAGATGTTGATGGCCTGCTCACCGGGGCGTTTCCCATAGCGCAGGGCGCGCTCTTCCAAGTAGGCCTCATCCTCCCAGGCGAAGGTGGCTTCCGCTGCCGCCACCGCGGAAGCACTGCCGCCCTCCGCCTCGACCGCGCGCGCATAGGGATCCGCACGGAGCAAAATTTCCCGCGCATAGGTCTTAATCTCATACTTATAGAGTGCACCTGCCTCCACGCCCGGCAGGAAAATCGCAAAAATACCGCTGTCGCCCATGCGGCGCAGCTCATGCACTCTGCCGTCCCAGTTATTGAAGTCGCCGACTACGGAGACACGCATCGCATTCGGCGCAAAGACCGCGAAGCGGGTGCCGGAAACGCCGCCCATCTTCTTCTCGTGTGCGCCCAAAAAGCTCTGCGCCGCCGTGCTCTCACCGGCCTTATATTTCCGGAGTTCTCCCTCCGGAAGTTCCGGCAGAAAGCGGTAAGGATCCTCACACTCGAGCTTGCTTCCGTCCTCTTCCGTGAGCACGAAGCGATAGCGGGGCGCTTCCTTTTCCCCGGGAATCAGACAGGCAAAAAAGCCGCTCTCATCAACCTGTTCCATGGGAAGCTTGGTCTTTCCGTATACCAGCGCCGCACTCTTTCTTTCCGGAAAAAATGCCTGCACGAGTATTCCCTTGTCTGTCTTATGCGGTCCCAAAATGGCATGCGGGTCTCCGGACTCCGAGTAAACAATCTCCTCGACCGCTGCCCAGTCCATTACCTCGTAAAGCTCTCTTTCCATGCAGCTTCCTCCTGCTTGTCATTGATGTTCTTAGTTTATCACAGCAATGCCTGCTTTTGCCACTGCGCGGCAGCCGGAAATGAATATTCCTTGCACTCTCCGCCTTCTATAGACTATACTGTTCCCTGTTATGACCAAATGAAATCGGAGGTGAGTCAGATGGCAAGATTCAGACGAAAGAAACAAGAGAATAATGCGCTCCGTGAACTGTTAAGCTGGGTTCAGATTATTGTGGTCGCGGCAGTCATCGCCTTTATCCTCAATAACTTTTTGATTGCAAACTCCCGGGTTCCCACGGGTTCCATGGAAAACACCATCATGGCAGGCGATCGTGTCATAGGCTCCCGCCTCTCCTACCGCTTTGGCGAACCGCAGCGCGGCGATGTGATCATCTTCCGCTGGCCGGACGATGAAAAGGTGCTCTTCGTGAAGCGCATCATCGGCATGCCGGGCGACAAGGTCACCGTGCGAGACGGCAAGGTCTATCTGAACGATTCCGAAACCCCGCTTGAAGAGAGCTATATCAAGGAACCCATGGTCGCGGAATCTCCGAAGAGCTTCACCGTTCCGGAAGGCGCCTACTTCTGCATGGGCGATAATCGCAACGAGTCCATGGATGCGCGCTACTGGAAGAATCCCTATGTCTATAAAAACAAAATACTTGCGAAAGTTCTGTTCCGCTACTGGCCGGGAATCAAGGGCATACACTAAAGCACACGCAAACTGCGACGGCATCGACCGGTGTCGCCGCAGTTTTTGTTTTTGAAAGGAGTTTCCCATGTCGAATTCCAAACAGACAAACAACGAAACAAAGAAGCCGCGCCCCGAATGGTTGGACTGGCTGCAGATTATAGTCATTGCGGCGGTTCTCGCCTTTGTGCTGAACAACTTTGTCATTGCCAACGCGCGCGTGCCCACCGGTTCCATGATTACGACCATCATGCCTGGCGATCGCGTGATCGGCTCCCGCCTCTCCTATCGCTTCGAGGATCCGGCACGCGGCGATATCATCATCTTCCACGCGCCCGATGAACCGGAGACCCTCTATGTGAGCGCATCATCGGCCTGCCGGGCGACAAGGTCACGATTCGGGACGGCCATGTCTACTTAAACGATTCCGAGACGCCGCTCGAGGAATCCTACATCAAAGAGCCCATGAAGCCCGCGGCGTTGCAGGAATTTCAGGTGCCCGAAGGCGCTTACTTCTGCATGGGCGATAACCGAAACGGCTCGGTGGACGCCCGCTATTGGACAAATCACTATGTCTACATCGATAAGATTGTCGCCAAAGTTCTGTTCCGCTACTGGCCCGGTATCAAAGCCCTCAAGTAAACAGGGCGAAGAAGCAAAGAAAGAGACACAGTCCCCGGGGACTGCGTCTCTTTTTATGTGCTTCGTGTTTTGATGCTCTATCGTTTGCACCTTCCCCCTTGCGCTTTGGAGTTACAAGGCTTTTCTCTGCCTACATTTTCCTTGAAACAGTATGTTCGGAGAAAAATGTCATGATGCATATCGGCGGCCTTGCTTGCAATCTGTCTTGTATTGTTGTAATGCTGACGGCGACGCGCGTAGGGCACTTTCCGAATCGTCCGTTTCTAAGCATCATTGCTTTCGCTGCCACGCGTCTACCATGCCTCTTTGTAAGGTTATGTCAACCTTACGTTGTGAAATCCGACTATGTCTCTTTCGCGCTTTTGATAGTCCTCACGGATACGCGCGCCCCAGTCCCGGTCAAGGGTCGATTTCTCTCTGAGCGTGAGTATGGCCTCTCCCACCGCTTCGTAGTTCAGCGCGATGCCCGTGCTGTCGCAGTGGTAGCGCACCGCTCGGTCCGCATCGATGCCGAAGCGGCTTGCCGCCGCCACCGCATCCATATTCGCGCCGAGAAAGAGAAACTCCCAGCCGTATTTTTCCTTCTGACGCTCTATGAGCCGCTTGAGTTCCGCATAGCCGTAGCGGCGACTCGCATTTTCCTGCCCGTCCGTGGTAACTACAAAAAGGGTGTGCGCCGGTCTCCCATCCTCGCTTGCCCTACGGTGCAGCTCACCGATGTGCCGTATTGCACCGCCGATGGCGTCTAATAAGGCAGTGCTGCCGCCGACACGGTAGTCTTGAAGGCTGAGGGGCTCCACCTGCCGGATGTCCGCACGGTCATGCAGTACCTCCGTCTCGTTGCTGAATAAGAGAGTCGAGAGCAGAGCCTCGCCCTCCGCCTTTTTCTGGCGCTCCAGCATGGCATTGAAGCCCCCTATGGTATCCGTTTCCAAGCCGCCCATAGAGCCGCTTCGATCCAGAATAAATACGATTTCGGTCAAATTGTTCTTCATTTTACTTCCCTCCCGCTGTTTTCCTTTGACTGCTCTGTTACACGGGCGCCGCTGCGTTTATGCGCGCAACACCTGCACCGCACTTGTACCGCACAGAGCCGAGTCACTTGTTTCACTGACAAGGAGAGCATAGCGCTTTTGAAATCCGGAAGGGTCGCCTCGCAGGCGACATTTCGCTCGGCGTTCTCACGCCCCGATCGGATTCTCATCAAAGGCAAAGAGCGCCTCGTTGATTTCAAAGACATTGTACTTGCCCCGCGCGACAAAGTACGCAACGATTAAATCGAACTTGCTCGCGGGCGAGAGGGCAAAGCCCGCCTTTTCTAAGAGTTCTTCGAGTTCCTGGAGAGGAAGCTCCAGCGCGAGCGCAAAGGCAACGGCCGTGGCTTTCGAGGGCTGATAGTGCTTGTCTTTGCGTATCTTTGAGAAGAGCTTCCGGTCTATGTTTGCCTTTTTATAGCACTGCGCATCCGTCATGCCCGACTCGTCGATTTTCCGTAGCAGCATTTCCGAAAAACTCTCGCCGAGCCGCTGTAAAGTCTCTTCGAGCGAAGGCTCTGAGACAGCTTTTGTCTCGCAAAGCGACATTTCCGAGCACTTTGCCTCATACAGCCGCTCCCGGTCGAGGCGCCGCACGGCGCTGTCCGTATGCGCATCCACATAGCGCTCGTCGATATAGACCGCAATCTCCGAGAAGCGCTCCGCGCCGATCTCATAGGACGCCCGGTCAAAGATGACCAGGTAGACCGTGAGCTCCGCAGTCTCAAGAAAGGCGGCAATCGTATCGACCGCGACGCGAAGCGCCTCCGCCTTCGGGTAGCCGTATATCCCGGCGGAAATCAGCGGGAGGCAACCGTCTCGCACTGATACTCCGTTGCTAATTTCAGGGATTCAAGGTAACAGGAACGCAGTTTTTCCTCTTCCCCCTGCATTCCTCCCTGCCAGCGCGGCCCGACCGCGTGAATCACATACTTACAGGGAAGCCGGTAGCCCGCGGTAATCTTTGCCTGCCCCGTCTCGCAGCCGTGTAAGTTCTTACAAGCCTGCAGGAGTTCCGGCCCCGCCGCGCGGTGGATGCAGCCGTCCACCCCGCCCCCGCCGAGGAGGGAACTGTTTGCGGCATTCACAATGGCATCCACCCGCATCTTCGTGATATCGTTTCTAACCAAGTGTAAGGGCATAAGCTACCTCCGATCCAAGCATCTTTTCTAACAGCATGCCCGCTTTTCGTAGGATTTGCAAGTCTTGCTTCCGAAGCCTCTTCGGCGACTTGGCGCGTTTTCGTTCGGCGACTTGGCGCATTTTCGTTCGGCGTTTTGGCGCGATTTCGTTCGGCTACTTGGCGCGTTTTCGTTCGGCGTTTTGGCAAAAGAAAAGAGGTACCGTCTCGGTACCTCTTTTCTTTGCAAGTTCTGTTTCAATTGCGACCGGCGGCCCGCTTTAGTTTCTCGACTGTGCTCACGCTGTTTCGAAGAAGCAAATCCGCGAGCACGAGATTCACCATGGACTCGACCACGACCGCAGCCCGCGGCATGATGGTCGGATCGTGCCGCCCCTGAATTTCGATGGTGAGCGGCTCGCCGTTTTTGTTTACGGTCTCCTGCGGAAAGCCGATGGAAGGCGTTGCCTTCACGGCTGCCCGAAGCAGGATATCGCTGCCGTCCGAGATGCCGCCGAGCATGCCGCCCGCGTGGTTACTCTTTTTCTCGATGCCGTTCTTGCCCGGGCAGAAAGCGTCGTTATCTTCGCTGCCGCGTTTGGTGCTCACCCCGAAGCCGTCGCCGAACGCAACGCCCTTCACCGCGCCTATACTCATGACAGCCTTCGCGAGCTCCGCGTCAAGTTTATCAAAGACCGGCTCACCGAGCCCCGGGAACATACCGGTGACGCGGCAACTCACCGTGCCGCCGAGCGAATCTCTGTCTTGCATCACTTCTTTTAAGTAGGCAGCCGCCCGCGCCGCGGCTTCCGAATCCGGCATGCCGAGCGGATTTTCCGCACAGGCCGTAGGCTCAAAGCGCTCTGCCTCGATTTCACCGACCGCGCTCACATAGGCAAAGGCGCGAATGCCGAACTCCGCGAGGAGCTTTGCCGCAATTGCGCCGCCGATTACCCGGCCTATGGTCTCCCGCCCCGAGCTTCTGCCGCCGCCCCGCGAATCCCGAAAACCGAATTTTCGATCGAAGCCGAAGTCCGCGTGCCCCGGGCGATAGCAATCCCAAATGGCCTGATAGTCCGCCGAGTGCTGATCCTGATTCCGCACCAGAACCGCAATCGGTGTGCCGAGGGTCTTTCCCTCAAAGACACCGGACAGAATTTCGCAGGCATCCGCCTCCTTACGGGGTGTCGTAAACGCGGACTGCCCCGGCTTTCTCCGGTTTAAATAGGCCTGAATCTCCTCCGCCGTGAGCGGAAGCCCCGCCGGGCAGCCGTCAATCACCGCGCCGAGCGCCGTGCCGTGCGACTCTCCGAAGGTGCTCACGCGAAACAAGGTTCCGAATATACTTCCCGCCATTTACCCTTCCTCTCCGACCGGTACCATGATGCAGCAGTTCGGCTGGCTCACCGAGATCTCGTTGGTACTCATGATGAGCAGCTTCTTCTCGTAATCCACCTTAAAGAAAGAGAGGGTTCCGCTCTCGTGGTTTACGCTCACAATGTGCTTCCCGTCCGGGAAGATTGCGATATCCTTCGGGTACTCGCCGCTGATCGGGAGGTTAAACTCGGCTGTCAGCATACCGCTCTCCGCGTCGCGCGCAAAAAGGGTCACGCTGTTATCGCCCGCATTGCCCACAAAGATGTAGCGGTCGTCCACGGTAAAGGTCATGCAGGTTGCCGCATTCAGGGCGCCCGGCGTCACGTCTCCCGTGGTGCACACCGTCTGAAGCTTTGTGAACTCCGGCATGCCCCTGTCCTCGGAGACCGTATAGCTGTATACATCGATCGCATTCGTCATATCGTAGAGCAGATAGAGGAAGCGATTGTCCTTTGAAAAGGTAAAGAAGTAGGGCGAGGAACGCCGTGCGGTGCGAATCGCGTCCACCAGGCGTATTTCACCCGGTCTGCCCGTAAAGCGGTAGATGCTCACCTGATCGATGCCGGGATCCGCAGACATCACAAAGCGCATGTCACGCGTGGGCTTCGAGCAGGTGATATGCGCTCTCGAGCCGCGCTCCGCAATGGAGCCGAGACCCTTATGGTAAACCTCGTCCACGATGGAACCTATGGTGCCGTCCGGTTCAAGGCGGAGTATGGTGAGCTTTCCGTCGTGATACCCCGAGGTATAGAGGTACTTGCTCTCCCGGTCCACGCAAATATGGTGCGGCCGCATGCCGTTCACCTTTCGGCTCGAAACACGCACCAAACCGCCGTCCGGCAGAATGCGGAACGCAACCACGCCGTAATCCTCCACGGCGTAGAGCATACGCCCGTCACTCGATGCAATCACATCCGAGGCATTGTCCACCTCGACCTCTTGGCGCTTATGAAAGCTGCCGCGCTCCGTATCCACATCAAAAATTGTGATGCCTTTTGCCTTTCCCGTATAGGAGTAAGATCCCACATACGCCACGTATTTTTTCATGCTCTCTCCTCACTGCGCCCCGCGCAAAACCAAGGGATGCCCTGCTGTTTTTCTTCCTGCTCATTCTAGCACAAGGCCCTCAAAAATTCTATTGACACCCCCTTCAAAAACTGTATAATCGTACCGGTGGTTTATTTTTACTAAACTATAAGTTTAAGGAGGCTGTTCTTGGAGATCGGTGAAAAAATCAGGCGTCTGCGCATCCTGAACAATCTGACGCAGGAAGAACTGGCGGACCGCGCGGAGCTCTCCAAGGGCTTCATCTCCCAGTTGGAGCGCGATTTGACTTCTCCCTCCATCCTGACTCTGATGGACATTCTGCAGTGCCTCGGCACTACGCCCGCGGACTTCTTCAGCGAGAAAGAACCGGAGCAGCTGGTGTTCCGAAAGGCAGACTATTTTGAAAAGCAGGACAGTGAGCTGAAAAACCATATTTGCTGGCTCATTCCGAACGCGCAAAAAAATATGATGGAGCCCATACTGCTGACCCTCGAACCGGGCGGTCGTATGGCGGAAGATGCCCCCCACTCCGGCGAGGAATTCGGCTATGTGCTGAGCGGCAGTCTGGAACTGCACCTCGGCAATGAGACCCGCCGCGTCAAAAAGGGCGAGAGCTTCTACTATCGCTCCGAAAAAAGTCACTATGTCAGCTCAAAGAGCGGCTGCACGCTACTCTACGTCAGCGCCCCGCCGTCCTTTTAAGATAGAGAGGAGATTCAAACTATGTCAACACTGGTGGATTTGCAGCACATCTCCAAGTCCTTCGACGGAGAAATGGTGCTGGACGATTTGAATCTGACCGTTCCGGAGAACTCCTTTGTGACCCTGCTCGGCCCCTCCGGTTGCGGCAAGACCACGACGCTCCGCATCCTCGGCGGCTTCACGACCCCGGACAGCGGCAAGGTGATTTTTGACGGTCAGGATATCACAAGCCTTCCGCCGAACCGCCGCCAGCTGAACACGGTCTTCCAGAAGTATGCGCTCTTCCCGCATATGAGCATTGCGGAGAACATTGCCTTCGGCCTCAAAATCAAGGGCAAGAGCAAGGCCTATATCGATGACAAAATTCGATACGCCTTAAAGCTCGTGAACCTCTCCGGCTTTGAGAAGCGCGACGTGAATTCTCTCTCGGGCGGCCAGCAGCAGCGCATTGCGATTGCGCGTGCCATCGTGAATGAGCCGCGTCTTCTGCTCCTCGACGAGCCGCTCGGCGCACTCGACTTAAAGCTCCGCCAGGACATGCAGTACGAGCTGATACGCCTTAAAAAGGAACTCGGCATCACCTTTGTCTACGTGACCCACGACCAGGAAGAGGCTCTCACCATGTCCGACACCATCGTCGTCATGAACCAGGGCTATATCCAGCAGATGGGCACGCCGGAGCAGATTTACAACGAGCCGGAAAATCGCCTTTGTCGCGGACTTCATCGGCGACTCCAACATCATCCCCGCCATCATGGTGCACGATGAGCTCGTGAACATCTTCGGCGCAAACTTCCGCTGCGTGGACAAGGGCTTCGGCCAGAATCAGCCGGTCGACGTCGTGATACGCCCGGAGGATGTGGAGCTCGTAAAGCCGGAGGACGGAACCCTCACCGGCCATGTGACCCACTCCATCTTTAAGGGCGTGCACTACGAGATGGAGGTGACGACCAAGGGCGGCTACGAGTGGCTCGTGCAGTCCACCCACATGTTCACCCTCGGGCAGGAGGTCGGCATTATGGTCGATCCCTTCAACATTCAGATCATGAATAAGCCCGCCTCCGAGGACGAGGAGGCAATTGTCAATGAGTAAGAAGGCAAGACTCCTCTCTCTCCCCTATCTGGTCTGGATGATAGGCTTCATCGTGATTCCGCTCGCCCTGGTCTTTGTCTTCGGACTGACCGACCGGAGCGGCGCCTTCACCCTGGACAATGTGATTTCGATTGTAGAGCGCAATCACCTGAAGGCCTTAAAGCTCTCGGTGCTGCTCTCCTTTGTGAGCACCGTGATCTGCTTTCTGCTCGCCTTTCCGCTCGCGCTCATTCTGCGCGGCAAGAAGATAGGCCGCGCGAATTTTGTGGTCTTCATCTTCATCCTGCCGATGTGGATGAACTTCCTGCTCCGCACCCTCGCGTGGCAGACCCTGCTCGAGAAGAACGGCGTGATCAACGGTTTTCTCACAGCCCTGCACCTAAGCCCATCAATATCATCAACACGCCCACCGCCATTGTGCTCGGCATGGTCTATAACTTTCTGCCCTTCATGGTGCTTCCGCTTTACAACACCATGTGTAAGATTGAGGACAGCATTGTCGAGGCCGCGCGGGATCTCGGGGCTTCGTCGCTCCAGACCCTATGGCGCATATGGCTTCCGCTCTCCGTGCCCGGCATTGTGAGCGGCGTCACGATGGTCTTTGTCCCGGCACTCACGACCTTTGTTATTTCCAACATTCTCGGCGGCAGCAAGATACTGCTGATCGGAAATGTCATCGAGACCGAATTCACCAAGGCAAGCAACTGGAATCTGGGCAGCGGTCTCTCGATTGTCATGCTGCTCTTCATCCTGCTCAGCATGACGGTGCTGGCGCGCTACGATAAAAACGGAGAGGGGACGGCATTCTGATGAACAGACGTATACGAAATATCATCGGCGACTTCTATCTCGTGATCATGCTCCTCTTTCTCTACCTCCCCATCTTTACGATGATTGTGCTCTCTTTTAACGAGAGCAAATCCCGGACGCGCTGGGGCGGCTTACCCTCAGGTGGTACGGAGAGCTCTTCTCGAACGCGACCATCATGCAGGCTTTGCACAATACCTTGCTGATTGCCTTCCTGTCCGCGCTGATTGCGACCGTACTCGGCACCGCGGCGGCCATCGGCATCAATGCGATGAAGCCCACCGGCCGCAACCTGATGATAGGCCTAAACAACATTCCGATGCTGGATGCGGACATCGTGACCGGCATCTCCCTGATGCTCGCCTTCATCGCCTTCCGCTTCTCACTCGGTTTCCACACGGTGCTGATCAGCCATATCACCTTCAACGTGCCCTATGTGCTGCTCTCCGTGCTGCCGAAACTGAAGCAGACCAACCGCTCCGCTTACGAGGCAGCCATGGATCTCGGCGCGACACCGCGCCAGGCCTTTTTCTACACCATATTCCCGGACATTGTGCCCGGCGTGCTCTCCGGTTTTCTGCTCGCTTTCACGATGTCGCTCGATGATTTCATCATCACCCACTTCACCAAAGGAGCGGGCATTGACACCTTGTCCACGCTGATCTACTCACAGGTGCGGCGCGGCATTGTACCCAGCATGTATGCACTTTCGGCCATCATTTTTGCGGCAGTTCTTCTTCTGCTTCTCGTCGCAAATTTCATGCCGTCTGCAAAAAATTCAAAACAGGTTTAAGGGGGATTACAGTATGAAGAAAAGAAGCATTTTGACCCGCGCACTCTCTGCAGCGGTCCTCGCGGCGCTCGGCCTCGCAATCAGCGGTTGCGGTCAGAAGTCCGCAAAGGACGATAACACGCTCTATGTCTACAACTGGGGCGAGTACATCGGCGAAAATGTCGTGAAGGAATTCGAGAAAGAGACCGGCATCAAGGTTGTCTACGACACCTTCGAGACCAACGAGGAGATGCTCCCGATCATTGAGGCAGGCGCAGTCCAGTATGATGTGGTCTGCCCCTCCGATTACATCATCCAGAAGATGATTGAGAAGGACCTGATTCAGCCGATCGACTTCGATAAGGTTCCGAACTACAAGAATATCGACCCGAAGTACCTTGAAAAGTCCAAGGGCTTCGATCCGGAGAACAAGTACTCTGTCCCCTACTGCTGGGGTACGGTCGGCATCCTCTACAACACCTCCATGGTGCCGGAATCCGAGGCGCCGAAGAGCTGGAACGACCTCTGGAATACGAAGTACCAGAACAACATCCTCATGCAGGATTCCGTCCGCGACGCTTTCATGGTCGGCGAGAAGCTCCTGGGCTACGACATCAACACGACCGACAGAACCGAGCTCGAGGCAGTGAAGGATAAGCTGATTGAGCAGAAGCCGCTCGTGCAGGCCTATGTCATTGACCAGGTGCGCGACAAGATGATAGGCGGTGAGGCTGCACTCGCAGTCATCTACTCCGGCGAGATGCTCTATGTCCAGAAAGAAGTCAAGGCTTCCGGCGCGGATTACGAGCTCAAGTATGTGATTCCGGAGGAAGGCTCCAATGTCTGGATTGACAGCTGGGTCATCCCGAAGAACGCGCGCCACAAGGAGAACGCGGAAAAGTGGATCGACTTTATGTGCCGCGCGGAGATTGCGAAGGAGAACTTCGAGTACATCACCTACCCGACCCCGAACAAGGCAGCGTTTGAGCTCCTCGATCCGGAACTCCAGAACAACAAGGCGCTCTTCCCGGACGATGCGGACCTCGCGAAGTGCGAAGTGTTCCAGTACCTCGGCGAAGAGGGCGATGCGCTCTACGACGAGCTCTGGAAGGAAGTCAAGGCGCAGTAAGCAAAGAGAAATGAGGAAACAAAAAAGAGCCGAGAGGCTCTTTTTTGTTTCCTATAAATCCAATTCTTTCCACAGTTCGGAAATCGGTCTACTCTTACGCCCGCTTCTCTCGTACTCTGCATAAGCCTCAGTAGCCACAGCGATATCATATTCATCTTCAATTCGCTCAAAAAGCGCCTGCTTAAATGCCTCTTCAAGCGACATACTACGCATTTTCGCGTAAGACTCAGCAATCCTTTTCTCTTCCGCCAAAAGCCTGATTGAAAAGCACATTTTCCTACTCCTTCGTCACTTCTTGAAAAGTTCCGAGTGCGTTCCCAAGCGATATAGCATAAGAATCAGCAACCTTTCTTTAATTTCATACATCAATAACCAGTCCGGCTCTATGTGACATTCTCTTACCCCTTTATAATTACCTGCCAGCTCATGATCTCGGTACTTTTCACCTAAAGTATTACCCTCTGCCAGATTATTGATAACTTCAAACAATTTATCCAAATTTCTGTTCTGTTTCTTCGCCTGTTTTAAATCACGTTTACACTGTCATCAGAGGCAATCCGTCTACCTTCGGCAATGGCAGCCGCTGTCAACTCATTCGGCGTTTCCAACTTTAAGGCAAAGGGAATCCCGTTCTCTCGTATAGTTGTTCTGAGAAACATATTGACAGCCGTACTCATATTAATTCCAAGTTCCGCAAAAATCTGCTCTGCCTGTTCCTTAACATCTTTATCGGTTCTAATATTAAGATTTGTACTTGCCATGTAATCCACCCCCGTTCTGTTAATGACATTATATTCACAACACTAAAAAAATGCAAAGCATTGTAATTGTTTTGCTCGTTTATATTTTATGTAAAAAAGAGCACCCTTTCGGGTGCTCTTTCATCGGGTGGGTACAGGGGCTCGAACCCTGGATCTCCAGATCCACAATCTGGCGCGCTAACCAACTGCGCCATACCCACCATATTCGTGTTTCGGGACTGTTTCGAATCCCAACGAGCCTGAAGGGATTCGAACCCCCGACCCACGGCTTAGAAGGCCGTTGCTCTATCCTGCTGAGCTACAGACTCAAGAGCAGGTGATGGGAATCGAACCCACGTATCCAGCTTGGAAGGCTGGTGTTCTACCATTGAACTACACCTGCGGACAGCGTGCTCTCTTAACACGTGCCCTAATTTTATATCATACTTCTTTCGCTTGTGCAAGCGTTTTTCCGGAATTCAACTCTGCTTTTTCTTGCTCCGCAGTCTTACGTCGCATCTCCCGAAGTATGCTCCTTGTGATGAAAAACGCAATCACCGCGGAAAAGACATCGCTGAGCGGCTGTGCCGCCTGAATGCCCCGCACGCCGAGCACGCGCGGCAACACAAGTAGTATCGGAATCAGGCATATCCCCTGACGGAGTAAGGCCACGACGGTCGCGCGGACATTGTAGCCCGTGGTCTGCGAAAACATATTGGCCATAGTAATCTGCGCTGCGAGCGGTATGCTGAGGGACTGGAGCTGTAAGGCCAGAGTTCCGACCGCAAGGACATCCGGATCCTTTCGGAAGAGCATCATCACACGCTCCGCATTGAAGAACACCAGCGCTCCCATGAGGAGTAGGGCACTGAAGCAAACGCGAAGACTGAAGTTATAGGCCTGCTCCACGCGCTTATAGTTGCCCGCGCCGTAGTTAAAGCCGCAGACCGGCTGGAAACCCTGCCCAAAGCCGATGATGGCGGAATTCATGAACATGGCAACCCGCGACACAATGGCAATCGCCGCAATCGCGGCATCGCCGTAGGGCTGCGCCGCAAAGTTAATCACGATGACAGAGATGCTCGCAATGCCCTGCCGCGCAAGACTCGGGAGACCGAAGCGCAGTATGTTCCGGTAGCGCTCGGGACTCGGCGCAAAGCGCCGCAGGCGTATGCTGAGACAGGCCGGCATGCAGTTGCACTGCCAGACCAGAATGAAGAACGAGATAATCTGGCTGATCACGGTCGCGATTGCCGCGCCCGCAATTCCCCTGTGAAACACATAGATAAAGAGCGGATCCAAAAAGATATTGAGCACACCGCCGGTCGCAATGCCGAGCATCGAATAAAACGAATTGCCCTGAAAACGGAGCATGTTGTTCATGCCGAGCGAGCACATAAAGAAGGGCACGCCGAGCAGGGCATAGCGCGTGTAGGACGCGGCATAGGGCGCTATGGTAGGCGTCGCACCGAGGCGGTAGACCAGCTGACCCGAACATGCAATGCCAAGCACCGCGAGCTGCGTACCTACGAGTATCTCCGTAAAGAAGCCGGTCGCCACATAGCGCTCCGCCTCCTCTACTTCCTTCTGCCCGAGCAAGCGCGCGATTTCATTTCCACAGCCCATGCCTATCATGAAGGCCACCGCCTGGATGCCCGTCATCAGCGAAAAGACCACGCCGACCGCCGCCGAGGGCGAAGTGCCGAGTTGCGACACAAAGTAGGTGTCCGCCATGTTGTAGACCGCGGTGACCAGCATGGATACGATGGTGGGAACGGCGAGACGCGGAATCAGCGTGTATACCGGCTCCTCCATCATCTGCCGGTAGCGCGCCTCCTGTGATACCTGTTTCATGCGTGTGCCTCCCCCGATCTAAATTGTCTTCTTCAGAAGTGATGCGTGTTTTTAAGCGTCTCCCAAGCCTGGTCCTTATCGCTCAGCGTGAGATGCGTGCCGTCCGATAGCGTATAGCCCGAAGCATCCGCAGAGCCCGGGTACGCGCCCACCAGTTCCGGCCACTGAATGCCGATTTCCGGGTCGTTCCACGCGAGACCGCCCTCATCGCCCGGGTGATAGAAATCCGTCACCTTATAGCAGAACTCCGCATAGTCGGAGAGCACCAGAAAACCGTGCGCAAAGCCCTCGGAAATATAGAACTGCTTTTTGTTCTCCTCGGTGAGCTCTACGCCGTACCACTGCCCAAAAGTCTTAGAATCCTTACGAAGATCCACCGCCACGTCAAAGACACGGCCGCGAATGGCGCGCACCAGCTTGCCCTGCGGAAATTCCTTCTGGAAGTGGAGGCCGCGCAGCACGCCCTTCTTGGACGCGGACTGGTTGTCCTGCACAAAGTTTAAGTTGAGCCCCGCCTCTTCCATATCGCGGCGGTTATAGGTCTCCATAAAATAGCCGCGCGCATCGCCGTGCACCGCAGGCTCAATCACATAAAGTCCCTCAATCGGGCAAGTTGTCACTGTAATCTGTCCCATAAGTACCCCCTTTTTTTCTATGATTATTATACGACCATTGTCAGAAAAAAATCCAGCCCTTATAATGAGGCAAAAGCACACAGACTTTCTGAGGTATTCCCATGGATTGGAAAAAACTATTCAACTTTCGCTATATTCTGATTTCACTCTATGTTTTAATCACCGCTCTCCTGCTCTACTGCGGCAGCCGCGCCATCGACCATATTCCGGAACTCTGGGACGCGGTCACGGGCTTTTTCCGCTGGTTCCGGGTTGTACTGCATCCCCTGATTACCGGCTTTGCGCTCTGCTATCTCTTGACTCCGGTCGTGAACTTTTTCGAGCAGCGCCTTGCGGGCTTTCGGACACTCTTGCCGCGCGCACGGCGCCGCCCCGCGAAGCAGGAAAAAGCGCGCCCCTTCCGAGCTTCGCCGTGCTCCTCACCTTTCTTTTGGTGCTGCTGGCCCTCACCCTGCTGCTCTCGCTCCTCATCTCGGCGCTCACCAGCAGTATACAGCTTGCAAATTTAAGCGACCTCTGGCGTATGACCAAGGAGCTTAGCCTTGCAATCTCAAACTTCTATCAGGATGTCCTGAATAAGCTTGCCACCCTCCCGGTCGGCGGAAATGACTTTACCGCCTACCTACAGAGCGCGGTCTCGAACCTCATGAGTTTTGCGGAACGTTTCCTCGGCTCCATGCTGTCGAGCGTCAACAACATGGGCAGCTTCTTCTCGAACCTCCTCTTCTCACTCATCTTCTGCGTCTACTTTCTGCTGGACGGCGAGAACATTCTGAATTACTGGAAGCGGGTCTCCAAGGTTCTGCTGGGGCAGCGTCTAAACCGGGCGCTCTCCGTCTTCTTTTCGGACGCGGACCGCGCCTTCGCGGGCTATATCCGCGGCCAGGTGATCGACGCGCTCATCATGACCCTACTGGTCAGCGTTTCGCTCAGTGTGCTCGGGGTTCGCTACGGGCTCATCATCGGCATTTTGACCGGCCTCGGCAACCTGATTCCCTATGTGGGGCCCTTTGTCGCCTACGGCAGCACCGCCCTGGTCTGCATTCTCTACGGCGACTATGCGCGGCTCATCTCGGCATTTATCGCGCTCTTTGTAATTCAGACGCTTGACGGCAACGTGATTAACCCGCGGCTCTTAAGCTCCAGCATAGACATCCACCCCCTGCTTGTCATTGCCTCCCTCCTGGTCGGCGGTGCCGTGGGCGGCATCCTCGGCATGCTGCTCGCCGTGCCGGTGGGTACGCTCCTAAAAATCCAGTTTGAGCGCCTGCTCGCATTACGAGAAGCGATGCGCGCGGAACAAACAAGGGAAGTATAGAAAAGCGCCGCCCCGGCTGTGATATGTACCCAGAATTCTGGACACATTGACTATCGTTAGGCACCACAACTGGATGCTTTCCTGTATTGTACAGGAGGCATCCAGTTTGTTTTCTTCTGGATTCTCCTGTTGTTATAGTAATCGATATAATCATCGACTGCAGTAACGAATTCCTCAAAGGACTTGAACTCTTGCTCATGTCCATAGAACATCTCATTCTTCATCCGACCAAAGAACGACTCCATAATGCCGTTATCATGGCAATTCCCCTTTCTGGACATCGACTGTGTGATGCCATGCTTCTCAAGCTCGGTTCGATAGTAGGCGTGCTGATACTGCCAGCCCTGATCTGAATGCATAATCAAGCCTGTTAACTTTGGGAACTTTGCAAATGCCTTATCCAGCATGTCCTTGATCTGTTCCATATTAGGATGCAGCGAAACATTGTACGAGATAATCTCGTTCCCGCACATGTCGAGGATCGGAGAAAAGTAGCACTTCCCCCATCCCATGTTGAACTGGGATACGTCTGTTGTCCATTTCTCGAGGGGTGTGTCTGAAATAAAATCCTGTTTAAGGAGATTGTCAGCGGTCTTGCCCACCTCACCTTTGTAGGAATAATACTTCTCCTTCGGACGCTTGCCGAACAGTTCCATGTCGTGCATGAGCCGCTGAACACGCTTGTGATTGACCTCAAATCCACGATTATGCAGCTCCGCCGTAATTCGGCGGACACCATATCGCTGCCGGTTCTCATCGTAAATTCTGCGGATCTCTGCGGAAAGGCCTGTATTCCTGAGAGCAACTGCGTCAGTCCTGCCAAGTTCATAGTAGTAGGTGGACCGGGACATTCCCATTGCTGTCAGCAGGTACTTCAGTTTGTATCCTCTGTCGCGGAGTTCTTTGATGATCGCTGCTTTCTCGCCTTGAGTCGCGCAGCTTCCTTTTCTTCCCTCAAGGCTATCCTTTTTTTTATTACTTCGTTCTCGGCCTTAATCAAGGCGTTCTCTTCACGAAGCCGGAGGAGCTCCTCGTATTCACTCTCCTTAAGTTTTCTGGGATTGTTGATATTTACTTTCTTCATCTTCGCAGGATCCTTTGGCTTGCGTCCTTTCTTCTTACTTACAAGTCCATTGTACCCGTAAATCTTATATTTGCACCCAGTCATAGAGCAGACGGCTCCCAATGCCGGCCTCTAGCGCAACGGACTGTGCCGTCCTCCCGGCGAGAACCTTTGTGATTAGCTTCAGTTTCTCTTCAGGCGTCCACGGATGCTGCTTTCCATGCTTTAGGACCTGGGAGCCATTTGCCTTTTCGGCACGAGCCCATCGACGAATCATGATGTGAAAGTTACTCGGATCGTTGTAACCCTCCGGTGTCTCTGGCCATTTCCCCTGTCGATACAGGTCGACACACATCTTCTTAAATTCATAATCATAGCGCATGATAAAACCCTCCTTACTGTGACACTTTCGTGTCCAGTAAAGAGGGTACATATCACTGTTATCCTGTCCGGGGCGGCGCTTCTCTTATTTCACAATCCATCCTCCCTTGTGGCAAGCTGAACTGTCAGCTTCGGGTTAACTGGGTGGTCAATTGGGTGGACGATTGGGTGGGCGATTGGGTGGGCGATTGGGTGGGCACAGACCAAATCCCAGAAGAGCTTTAAATAGACCAGCATGGCCCCATAGGAGACGCTGTAGAGGAAGGACTTCCACCAGAGTGCCTTGCCGCTCGCCTCTACCGCCTGCAAAACGCGGGTAAAGACAGGCGTTTTCCCGAAGAACCAGAGAGTCGCCGTGATATCTCCCTCCGGGCGCAGCAAAAACTGCGTGACCACGAGGAGAGAAAGAAGCGATTTCAGCACGCACTCATAGCGATTCCGGCTCTGAAGCACCAAGAGCACAAAGGCCGGGAGCGAGACCAGATAAAAGGAGGGCGTGGATAAGGTAAGCGTTGAGAAGGTGAACATAATGACCGCCAACATGAGCACCGTCCGCAAAATCTGGATGGGCATAGCTGCCTTGGTATCCCAGTGAAGCACGCTCCAGAGGAAGGCAATCACCAGTCCCACAATTGCCGCATAGGTTCTGATCTCCGTGCTGACCAAGGGGAAGGCAAGCCTCCAGAGACGCTTGGTTTGCGGCAAATCCCGGTAAGCTAGGTGCAGCGGTGTATGCAAGATGCGCGGCAACAACAGGAAGACAAAGAGCAAAAGCCCGAAGCCAAGACCAAACAGGAGCCAGTCCTTTCTCGTTTTCCTATCCCGCACAAACAGCGTCAGCATGAGGAAGGCCATGCTCGGCAGCAGCATGAGATAAGTCAGCTTGCAGGCCACGCCGAAACCGAGAAAGAGCGCGGCGCTCCACTTGTTCTTTTGCACATCCGAGAGCAACAAGAGCCCAAGCAAAGTGCAGTAGACCGGCAGCATATCAAACTGAATGAAGATGATGGCAATCCAGAAGCAAAGCGGATTAAAGACAGAGAAATAGTAGACTTCCCGTGCCCGCTCTTCTTTGAGTAATCCACGTTCCAAGAGGAAGCTGATCAGTGAGAGCACCGTTCCGTTCATCAGAAGCATGTTGAGCATTTTGTAGAGGAACGACTGTAACCAGTGATACGCGCCCGGCTGAAACCAGGGAAGCGTCGGGTACAGAAGGTAGGACGGCAGACCGTAGCCCGCTAGCATCATGCCCTCATACTGCCATAAGTAGAGTTCCACATTCTTATAGGGGTTGATGCAGGCAAAGAGCTGAAAAATATCGATGCCCTTTTGCCAGAGAATGATGCTGTCGGATATAACGATTAAGTCGCAGCCGTAGAAAATGAATAGACTGACCGCACTGACCAAAAAAGAAAGCAAAATGGGTTTCCGTCCGATTGCCCTGACGGCATGACTCGAGTAAACGAAAGCCTTAAAACCGCTCTTAGAGCGCAGGTTTTCACGAAACGCTAAGACAAAGAGGCCGAACAGCAGGAAAAACAAGGCTGCGGCGACAGGCAAACGCTTCGTCTCGTTTCCGCCGAGCGAAATGCAATACGTCCCGACATAGTACATGGAACTTGTATAGCGACTCACCGCCTGTATCTGTTTCTCTTCCCCATCCACCGCACAGGAAAGCGGCATACCGTCTTTGATTGTCACGGTAAGCTGCTTGCTTTCTCCGCTGCTCCGGATTTCGCCCGTGTACTCATTCTCTCCGGCAGGCAGTAATTCAACCGGTGCCTCGTCATAGACAAATGCCATGACTTTCCCCTCGTTCAGGCGATCCGTGTCCAAAAACAGTTGCCTCGAAGGAACATAAAGCGATGCGAAGAAATTGGCAAGGTAGAGACTCAACAATGCCAAAACGACAATGACAATAGAAGTACGTAGGATTCCTTTTTCTCTCATGTGTATCTCCCGCAGCAGTTGCCTAGGTGAATTTGCAATGTTCTAGCCCTCTTTATACATAAATGATATAGCCGAGATACGCAACGAACGCAATGATGAGAAAAATCAGAACTTTATCGTGCGTGATAACTTCAATCGGGTCTCCGTCCGAATCCCCTTCAATATCCAGGCTGTACTTCATGAGGAGTATCATCAAAATCGGCACAGACCAGATAAATAAGACACTCTCATGCTCTACCGCCCACATCGCATAAAAAACAATGGATAGCGCAATGCAGACGTACATATTTTTGTCCAGAAAGCTGTACGAATAATACCGCAACACTGTCCGCGTCTCCTTTGTACTTCCCTGTCTTGCAATTTCATTTCTGCGTTTTCCCAGTCCCATATAGAAAGCGCCTGTCCATATGGTGAGGTAGAGCCAACCCGAGATTGGAATTTGGCTCAAGACAGCGCCGTAAATAACGCGGATGATAAATCCGGAGGCCAAAATAATAACATCGATCAAGGGCTGGTTCTTGAGTCCGAAACTGTATGAAACATTTAGCACAAAATACATCAAAATCAAAAGCAGCCCGGATACACCTCCCGCAAGATACGATAGCGTCAACGACAGGAACAGGCAAAGCCACCGATCACTCTGGCTTGTAAGATATGGATGCTTCCGTCGGCAATCGGACGGAAGCGTTTTGTCGGGTGTAGACGATCCTTGGGTGCATCCTGTATATCATTTAAAATATAAACCGTCGAGGATATCAGGCACAACGAAAAAAAGCCGATCAGCGCTATCGCAAACTTTTCGGTAAACAAAGTCTGATTGAAGAAGATCGGTGTGAATACCAGTATATTCTTGAGATAATGCTTAACTCGCAGTAAATCAAGGTATTTTTTCATGCTTTACCGTGCCTCTTTCCGAAGGATTGCTTATTCCCATACAAAGCTAACATCAGTCTTTGACACATATAATATATGCAAACGCTATCCGCATCTCATTTTTGCTTGAATACGAAGAACTTGCTAATCACATAATTCGAAACAATGACCACAATCTGTGCAATCAGCTTCACCAGAAGGCTGCTCCAGTGCAGACGGTCGATGAACACAAACAACATCAATTCTTCCACACCAAGGGTCAACAGGCGTCCGCTGAAGAAACCGGCCAGCTGTGCCCAGAAGCCCTTGGCCGTATCCGTTGTAGCATCGAAGACCCAGGTCTTGTTCGTAATAAACTGGAACAACACGCAGATAACCCAGTCCACAACGTTGGCAAAGAGCGCACCCCAGCCAAAGCGCTTCGTGAAGAGAACAAATAGCGCCAAATTCAGAAAGACTGCCAGGCCTCCGAAAAAGAGATACAGGAGTACTTCCTTGTGTTTGCTGTACCAAGGCTTTAAAATTCGCAATCCCGGCAGGCTCATCATGCGATCAAAAATGTCTTCACGTGTGTTTTCCATAATCATCTCCCAAATTCAATACCAAACAGCAAAACCTCAGGTTATCTCGCTTTTCCGGGCACGGGACAGGCAATGCGAATCAAAACTCTGTTTTCCGGTACACATCAAATCTTGTCAACGCCGAAAATACGAAACTTCTCAGCGTACCGGATTTCTCAGAAGCGGAATCTTTTGCAATATCTTTGTCGTCAACAAACTACAGAGAAAATCAGGGTACAATTGTAGTGGTCAACGTTTTTTGTAACACCACTGCTTAATGGTACACTCCACTCTCTTTTCAAACTTTGAAGTCACAAATTGTGACCTCAAACAACCTCATCATTGTAGTGGTCAAAGTTTTTTGTTATACCACTGCTTAATAGTACACTCCGCTCTCTTTTCAAACGGAGTCAGATATCCGTTATATGAGTTCGAGGCTCAGTAATTCCTTCTTTTGTCCCGACATGGTCTCATTCCCTTGACAAATCAACATTCTATCCCATCATGTCATAGAGGGATGGCCAACGTCCATCCCTCTACAAACTTACTTTACCGCAAGAAACAATCGAATCTGCTCTTCCGTCACAGCAGTCAAATCCTTGCCATCAGCCCAGGCCTGATACCAGCGCACGGTCTCACCGACCGCTCGATCCACATGCCAGATCGGCGCCCAGCCAAAGCTCTTCTTTAACTTTGCACAGTCAAGCTTCAGGAAACCGGCCTCGTGCGGCGCATTGGCTTCGGCCACATTCTTCCAGGCAGCCGGTTCGCCCCAATGTTTCACAAAGAGGTCTGCAAGCTCGCCGGTGCTCACGCAGTCGCAGTCATCCGGTCCCACATTGTAATAGCCTGCATACTTTGCTTCCTTTGCCTGCTGCATCACAATCATGAGATAGGCGTAGAGCGGCTCCAGCACATGCTGGTAGGGGCGGGTCGAATAGGGGTTCCGAAGTTCAACCGCCTTGCTCTGCACGGTTGCGCGCACGCAGTCCGGAATAATTCTATCCTTCGCGAAATCGCCGCCGCCGATTACATTGCCCGCGCGCGCGGTGGAAATGCGCATTGCCCCCGGCTCCGAGAAAAAGGACTTCTGATAGGAGTGGGTCACCAGCTCCGAGCAGCTCTTCGAGTTCGAGTAGGGATCGTAGCCGTCCAGCTTCTCATCCTCGGTAAAGCCGTGGTCGGCCTGCTCCGGGTTCTCATAGACCTTATCGGTCGTCACATTGAGAAAACTCTCCACGCCGCCGAGTTCACGCACGGCCTCGATGAGGTTCACGGTGCCCATCACATTGGTCTCATAGGTCTTGCGCGGATAGCGGTAGGACTCTCTGACCAGGGGCTGTGCCGCGAGGTGCAACACGCAGTCCGGCTTTGCCTCCCGAACCGCCTCCTTGAGGCGGGCAAAATCGCGGATGTCCGCAATGGTGGAGTGCATCTTCTTGTCAAGCTCCAGCAGAGTAAAGAGCGAGGGCTCGCTCTCCGGCGCAAGCGAATAGCCGTATACTTCCGCGCCGAGCAGACGGAGCATAACTGAGAGCCAGCTTCCCTTAAAACCGGAGTGGCCGGTCAAAAATACGCGCTTCCCCGCGTAAAACTGCTTCATATCCTCTGTGTATTTCATCCTCATCCCCTACTCTGCTTCATTCACTCTGTTCAGTCCAAAGCTGCCTGCTCAAAAGCCTTCACTTCTTCCGGCGTACCGAGCACGTGTACAGCCTCCTTCGGTACGCGGGAGATGTACACTTCTCCGCCCTGTTCAATCAGATAGTTATACATGGGCGCAATGTATTTTTCACCCTTTCAAGGTTACCCTCATTCGCGTAGAACTCATCATACAGTCTCTCATAGAGAGCGCAGCTCTTGAAGTAATAGGCTCCCAAGGTGCAGTTCTCCGAGATTCTCTTCTTTTCTCGCACCTCAACCGCTTTTTCGGTCTCGTCAAGGCGCACAAAACTCCAGTGGTCACCCTCTCCGAGGAAGCAGGGAATAAAACCGTCTCCCTTTAACTCTTCCGCATTCATGGCGCCGGGCACCACATAGGTATCAATGTTGTAGACAAGCAGGCCATGCTCCGGGTTCCAGTACCGAGAGGCCAGCTTTGCGGTTGTCGCCTGTCCGTCGGTCAGGTAGTCAAGCAGTAAAAGCTTATAATCCGAAATGCCGAGCGCAGCGCATTGCTGCTCAATAAAGCCCTCAACATCCGCACTTTCGTCGCGCATCGCAATGAAAATATAACGCGCCGCGCATTCGGCATAGCCCTGCAGACTTAGAATAGACCACTCAAATAAAGTCTTTCCGCGCGTCTCAATCATGAACTTCGGAACGGTATAACCTGCCTTCCGAAAACGAGACCCAAGTCCTCCCATTGTTATCACAATGTCCAGATTCTTCATCTCTCCTCCCCCTTTACACGCGATGCCTCACAGCGTTCTTCCAGTTCTTCCGGCGTATAGCCCAAAAACTCATCCGGCCTAACGGAGCGGTCATCCACATAAACCCCCTTATGTCCCGGCCAGGGCTTTCCGTAGAAAATCTCGTCATAGGGGATGTTCCACTTCTCAAGCCAGTCGGTCAACACACGCGCCGTATTCTTATTGATCAATCCCAGATTTCCCTGATACGAGTTCATGTTGCGCGAGGTGAAGAGAACAATCTTTGCCCCGGCCTCGTGGTAGACACGCATTTTTTCCACCACCTCGGCAAAGGGTACGAGATCCTCATACTTCTCGCCCTTTTTCTTGATGGGGCAAATCGTGCCGTCTATATCAAAGACGAACGAATACTCACTGTAGTTCATTCCGAATCTCCTCCAAAATGTTCCTCGCATTCAGGATAAAGCCGAAGACCTTATGCGGGTTGTCGATATGCAGCGGCAACATCGAGAGAAAGAGCGAAGCCTCATAGAGACGAATCAGCAGATAATGATATCCGGACGCTTCCGCTTTCTCCCGGAACCATTTTTTATACTGTGCATTGTCAAAGCCGAGCTTCAACTCTGCCTGAAACTCACGGCTAATAGAAATCTCATAAAGCGCGTTGTTGAAAAAATCGTAATTGCCGCAAATCGAATGACTAAGCTTTGCGAGATCGTAATACGGATTGGTCCAGAGTTCCTCTTCCGTGAGCGCGCCCTTCGGATCGATGAACTTGAGCATTCTGGTCGCCTTGTTGTACATCGCATTTGCGAAGCAGGGATCTCCGTGGCCGATTACACTGACCGGCTCCATTCGAACACGCGACTCCACCTGCTGTTTCAGTGCAAAGTAGCGCGCCTTAATATCGTCAATGCTCTCACCGGTACCGGCCTGTAAGAGCGCCGCAATGTGCCCGTAACTCTCGAGTTTCTTCAGGTCTTCAATACGACTCTCTACCTTTTCGATGTAAAGGGAATCTGCCGTTTTCTGATATTCTTCTTGGCTGACCGCCTTCGCATGACGCTCTTTGAAGAAGTTAAAGTACATGTCAAGCAGACGTCGAAACTCCTCCTCGCCGATCGAGCCGTGCACCCACTTAATCGCGAGGTCTGTCATATAGAGGCGCTCCATCGTATAAGAGGCACTCTTTTCATCTTCTTGGTAGTTAAAGGGCAGAACAAACCACCTCTTCATGTCATCCGGCAAGAGATGATAGAAGCTGTACTCTGCCTTAATCTTCTTCTTATTGGTGGAACGCTTGGTCAGCGTATATTCCTTTTCTTCAAGCGAATTAAAATAGCGCGCGTCAAATTTCCCGTGATGCAACGGATGAAGTTAAAGACATCGCCGATATTGACAAGTCCGTCCGCCGGGAACGAATTTGAAACCGTTCGTCCGGCTGTCGCCGAACTTCCCTCCTTGCAAACACGCTCCAAAAACGTACGATACGACTTTGTATCCGCGAACATTAAGCCTGCAGTCTCATCCCGTACAGTCATCCGGTAATTCTCTGCAATAAAGGGCAGTTTCTGAAACGAGAGTTTTGCCCACTCCGCATCGCTGATAATATAATTCGCAAACATATGCAGAATGTGAATCGGCTCCGCCGTCTGCTCTTCGAACTGCTCCAACAAGGCATTAAACGCAAAGACAGAGCGCACCACCTGCCACTCCATCTCCGGAAAATATGCCAGAAGCTGCTGCCGGAAGCGCTCTCCGAGGCGCTGCCGCTTGACAACCACCTCCGAAAAGCCCTTCTCACCAATCACATCCTCTATGACCTCGCTCTTTCGGACTGTGTCATCAAAGATTACGATAAGCTTCATCTGCCCGTTCCTTTCTTCCCACAAAGATCAGCGCACCGAGATAAAAGAGCAGCAAGGACACCGTTCCGATTAAGATAATGCCGCTCAAGTAATCGGTCTTTCCGCCCCACATCGCACCAAGCAAATAGGCCGACATTGCCCGTCCCAAATCCGCGCGCAGTATGGATGCGGTGAGTGCCAGTCCTCCGATTTCAATGAGCCAGGCAGCCACCGACAGCATATAGCTGAGTAAAAACTTTCCCTGTACCACCCGGTGTATGTCTCGGTATGCTGCCTGCAAACGCGCTAAAACAGTCAATGCAAACAGCTTCCGCTTGCTGCCTCTCCCCGCAATCAAATAACGATTCCAGTATTGGCAGAGCCCCGGAAGCGCAAAATAGATAAAACTCAACGCAAACAGCACTGCAAGCAAGACAAACGAAACCGCAGGCATCGCATTGCCAAGCGGCAGTACAAATAAAATCAGTACCGTAATCAATGCCGCCGTATCCACAAAGCGATCCAGCAAAATTACCGCAATGCCGTACATCCAATCGCCGATATAGTAGCCGTAGCAGTAACAGCGAAACAAATCGCCTACTTTTAACGGCAATATCATGCTGACCGGCGTAATTTTACAGTACTGCCTGAGGAAGAGTCCAAACGGCAGTTTCCGATCCAATAACTCCAGATAGAGGCGAAAGGCCTTAATGGCATGCACCAGCACCGCAGTTCCCAGCATGATGAGAAAAATCAGAGGACTGTGCAAAACAAAGGAAAAATCCCGGTGCAGCAAGGCTCTGCTGAGAAGCAGCACGGTGAGCAGCAACACCAGGATATTGACAAGTTTATACGTTTTCTGCTTCATGGTCGCCGTTCTCTTTGTCCTTCCGATTCGTGTAAACCGTCTTCGCGGTATACGCGCCAATCAGTTTGTCTCTGTGCTCCGCAGCAATAAAGCCCTTGCGGTTCACGATATAGCTTCCCAAAAGCTTCAGCACGACAATGGCCTGATTGACCATCTTGACATTCGAGACCTGATCGTCTTCTCTCCAGAGTATCGGGAAGAAGCGCATGTTCTGACGGTAATAGGAAGAACCGAGAATCATGCAGTAATTGAACATCAGGTTATCCTTGTACTTCTCATAGAAGCGGCTTTTGAGACTCGAAACCTTGTACATGTTGAGGCCCGAACCAAGGTCGTAGATGCGTCTCCCGGTACCGATTGAGAACAAGAGATTATAAACCCGGTTTCCGAAGGTTCTGAAGGCCGAGTAGCCTTGCAGCTTGGATCCGCGCATGAAGCGAGCGCCGAGGAAGCAATCGTACTTTCGGTATACCCGACTCTGTAAGTGCGGCAGAATATTCGCAATATCTCCCTGGTCATCACCGTGCAGCACAATCACATAGTCAAACTCATGCTCCATGGCATATTCAAATGCGACCTTGTGGGAACCTCCCAAGCCATAGTTATCATCATTTCTGAGCAAAGATACCGGAATGGGCAACGGGTGCTCTTCCAGATAGCGCATGGCCGCAGCCTCACCGTTATCTGTGCTCCGATTGTTTACGACAATGACCTCTGTTAATTCCCTACAAACTTCCGGCTTCAGCTGCCCCAGAACACGGACAATTTGCTTCTCACAGTTATACATCGGGATAAACAGTAAAATTTTGCTCATGATATTAAGCTCCTTTCTGTATCCTTGTCCGGCTCAGCATCATAATAATCCAGTAAGAGAGAAGTACGTATCCTGCCATGTACTGAGAAAGATAATACATAATCCATGAAGACGGCTCTGCCAGAATGACAGCAAACATCTTTATCAACAGCACAGCAACTAGTCCGAACAATAAACGGTTTTTCTTTCTAATTCCATAGAAGAGTGCCACTATAAGAAATCCAATCGGAATTAACCCATTCCAGAAGACATAAAACAAGGGGCTTTCTTTCCCATCATAAGCCTGCTGTCCCAAAACCAAAATAAGACTCTTTCGCAATTCAGGAGCAAACGGCCTCACCATTAACCATCCTGAATTTCTCATAAAATCTAAATGTGTATTGGCATAACTCGTATCCATCAAATGCACCGTATGCTGGACATTAGTCATTTGCAATCCGTCACCCCTAATTCCCATAGCAGCCAAATAGCGAAACTCGCTCGTGCAAAAAAACACCGGGATACTTGATAATCAGATTCGTAAGTCCCTTCATGTATTTCTGATACGCCTGATGAGAAATGTGTTTGTCTCTAATTCCGGCCTTTCCGAATACAAGCTCTCCATGCATTCCCGGATGGCTGTCAACATAATTCTTGTCAACAACTTCAGACATGTCTGCAATTTCCTTCTTATCCTTTAGGGGTTCGGCTCTCCTCAATAATTCAACTGCCGGTCTCATTGTCGAAGCAATTGCATACATATCATCTTCCCCCATTATATACTTTTGCACTTGATGTGCAGCCGTAAATAAGGTTAAAGCTAGTACGACAATGCTTGCCTTGTAATATATCTTCTTATAATTCCTCAGCGCCAATATACAAGCTCCAATGGCGAAATATATTATATTCTCACTTCTCCACTCTGCAACAACCACAAGCAGGCTCACCAAAAAAATATAATACCAGATGGGTGCGCATCTCTGCTTTCTTTCTTTAATCTCCTTCAAGAGAAGTACCACAAGTAACAGTTCCAAGTATACCAGTGGACCGTTTCGATATCCCGAAAACTGATACATCAGTACCGGCGGCATAAGAAACGGGAACAATTTAATTGCAGTGTCAAGGGCGCCATTTCTCAAGCTTTTTAGTCCTAAGCTTTGTTCCATCAAAAGCAAACTTGTTGCTACACATATAGCAATCAAAAGCTGTTGAATAATGATAATTCCGGCCGGAAAAGGGAATATATGTAATGCTACCATTTGGAATATACTTGTAAATATATGCTGCCATGCAAAAATTCCATAGCATCTCACTGAAAATTCCAATGTCATAATGTCATCCCAAGCCCAAGTTCCGGGCCATAAGATTAACATCAACAGCATCTGTATTCCGAAATAAATGCTAAAAAAACGGAACCATCTACTATAAGCCCTGTCTCCGGCTCTCAACTTTGCAGCCAAAAACCAACCAGAACTCCAAATGACACAGAGTAAGACTAATGCCAACAACTGGGTAACCCAACGCAACAAAACTGAAGAAGCTTCCACATTTCCTTGCGCATTTCTGATATAAATAAAAAAGGCAGAGTCTGCATCGATTGCAAGTAAAATCCCCCATTGCAAGCACGCAATAATAATCGGAATCTTAAAGTTCTTGACTAAACCCTTCATCGTTCCCCACTCTCCTTAAAAGCGTACAATTTAAATCTCAGCGTGCTACGTCTCTGAGAAATTATCCTATGATGCTGATATCACAATGTTCGTCTCCCGTGTCTCACCGGTGTCTTTGTGGTTTATTTATAGCTGATGTTAGCAGCCGTCCAAGATAATCTGCCAAAACAGCCAGTAATGTCACAAAAGCAAAGTCCAGCCCCATTACAATCCAAATAAAGGTCTCATCCCAATGAAAAGCTATCATTAGCTGCCTGTAAAGTGCACTTCCAAAATCGGCATGAATCAAATAAAACGCAAACGATAAGCGTCCAAGCCATGCGAAAATACGCTGTGTACGCTCACTCCACCCCTTATGATACGGTGCGGAAAAGATAATCGCCAGAATCAGCAGCAACGCAAACAGTATTGTCATTTGAGAATAGTTTGCCTCCGAAAAGCTGCCCACAATCCAGGCCTGGAATCCGGTCATATTACGGTAAATACCAATTGCTGACAGAATGGAAAGTGGGATCATCCTAGCATCTCTTTCTTTGTAATAGGTTAGATACATTAGAATACCCATAACAAAATGGCTCGAATATTTCAAAACGAGAAGGCTGCTCAGAATAGGTTGGGTGACAAAAAACGACAAAATAACCCACGCATACATTACGCCATATTTATGTTCTTTCCAAATATGCAATTTTATCATTGCCGCAACCAAAAGGTAGAACTTGCACTCCACCATTAGCGTCCAATAGATGGATGAAAGAGGCTCTCTTCCCACAACGTCCGTCATCATGGTAAAGGATGTAATATAAGCAATCAGCTGTCCCCTAGGTTCAATTCCTATTGCAATACGCATAATCAGCACAAACGTTGCGGCTACAAAAAAGGTTGGGTAAACCCGAATCAATCTTTTTTTGAGGAAGAGACCGGCAGTTATTCCCTCTCCGGTCGAATAGAGGATTGCGAATCCGCTCAGAATAAAGAACACATCAACACCGTATTCGCCCCAAAATCCAAACGGCAAATAAATAGTCTTAGAATAAAATCCTTGTAATGCTCCAATAAAAAACCAATGATATAATAGAATAAACAATGCCGCAATTCCGCGTACTCCATCCAAGCCCGCAATTCTTTCTTTCATCGTCTTCATATCCCCTATTTCAGACTTAAAACATTAGGATTTTACTGTCCTCATTCTGAAGTTTTATATTTTCCCTGGGCAAATCTATATGTTAATCCAATCCCTGCCCACATGATCAAACTTGGATTCACCTTCGATAATTACGGATTAGTCTCTCTGTCTATTTCCGGCACATACAACTTGATTCGTTCTTGCAAGAGCACAATACAGATACAAGAAGTACCACCCTCCCAAATAATTAGCAAAATAGTACATCGCATACTTTACCGGTGCTGTCAGTACAACTCCGGCCAATTCAATGAGTAAAACGAAAAGCACAAGAACAAAATCCAATCGCTTCTCCCAAAGTGCCACTAAGAATAACTCCACAGTGATTACAATGGGAATCCAGAAAGCCCAAAACACAAAATTCATATTGATGCCAAGCACTGTGAGTTGTCCGCCTAAAAACCGGGAGACTTTGTTCCGAAGTTCCGGGTTCAATGGCTTGACTCTCTGTATAAGATCGCCCACATCCCAGTCTTTCACATGCTCTCCCGTTGCATTCTCTGTTGTCTGAATGTATCCTGCCTCTTCATCAAAACCAACTGAAATCACAAACTCATTCCAGCGGCAGCGCAGAAAATCCATGGGATAAGCAAAAATCAACTTTGTACTACTTTTTAAGAACCGATCCATCTCCTGCTGTGTGTAGCCGTCGCGCGGTTCTGCCAGTGTATATGCCCGGTTTGTTTGTGACATAATCTCATCAATCGCATATACGCGGTCAATCGACTCTAATTCTTCGCGATGTGCTTCCCGGTCAAACTTTGGATCCTGCAGAATCGTATAAATCGGCATGACATAATTCAGTGCAACCGGCGAATCTCCTCCGGCACAACTTCTCTCACAGACCGTGTAGCCAACCAATGCCAAGCCCATCACCAAAACAGCTGTTACAACCTGTCTGATAAAAGCGAGTTTCTTTCTGACAAATAGAGCAGCCAACATGATGGGATAAAAACCAGCAGGAATTTAATTTCTGTCCGAATACAAATGATGCCTGCCACCAGCAGACTGAGTCGCAAAATGTCTCTCTGAAAGTTATCGTCTCCCTGCCGGTTCCAGAGCATCAGATAGCGCTGTAAGAACATGACGAGTAGTATTCCGAATAAAAAGGTACGCATCGGCTGATACAAGTAGTACAAGGCTGCCGGACTGAAAAGCAGTACCAGAATAGGGCGCGCTTTTTTTCCGGTTACAGCGCTACACTGCTGAATTAAATCCGCATAAATCCATGCCCCCAGTACAAGCTGCAGCCCTACTACCATTACCGGATGGAAAAAGAACATCAGCCCAACAATGTACAGAACCGCAATCAACAGTCCCCGTGTAGGATGCACTTTTAGCAGCAATGCATACTGGTAGATTTTGTATTCGTCTACCTCAACCCAGTTACCCGGCCAAAGGAGAAGCAGTCCCACAATAAGTACCGCGAAAATCAACAGTGCCAAGCGAAACTTTCCTTCTATTCGTTTCCTCCGCAAAGCAGTCAGAACCTGTCCCAAAAATAGATATAACAAAAAAAGCTGCACCAATTTGCATATGGTATATAACAGGTACGAACTTCTCTCCGAAAAGCTAAAATGCTGCCAATCGAAATAGAGCGAGAAAGGCAAATATACCAACAGAACCGCTAAGCGGACAAGTTCTGTCTTTGAAAGCTTCTTCCATCCCATCATTCCCCACCGAAAGACAAAAACTCTGTCATCCTTTCTTTGAGAACCGAATCAGATTCAGCAAAAGAGAAAATATAACCGCCGCATACAAAAAACCGTTAATCGGCGTGAATGCCGCCTTCATGCTGCCGTCTTCCTTGTATTCTTTGCCGTTCACATAGAGCTTGCCGTCCACATAGACACCGCCGTAGCGGTCCACAGAGACCACAGCCTTGCCGTTCTCGTCAACAATCTTGACGCCTCTTCCGCTCTCGCCCGGGCTCACGACAATCCAGTCATCGCTTCCGCCGTTGTCATTCGGCTGCTGCTGCACGCTGACATTGCCGGCTGTGCCGAAATCCTGTACTTCCGCTGCGTAGACCGGCGTCGCCGCGAGCGTCGCCAGCAAGAACGCCATTGCTATTTTCTTCTTCATTGCTCTCCCTCAGTAATATTGTTCCAGAATGCGGTTGTACATGCCGATCAGCGGATACAGCCGGTACTTGGTGAGATAGCCCTGAGGCCAGGTCGTGTCGCGGAGAAAGTCCTTGAACTCTTTCCGCTTCTGTTTGCTGACCAACGCAAGTGCCATTAAGACCGGGCGGAAACGCGTGCTCCGGTCCACATAGCTGCCCACACCGAACTCCTCGTTGTGGCGCAGCGCAAAGTAGGCATTCACGGTCTCTCGCTTCGGCTCGTAGATGAAGCGCTTTAAAGACTCCCAGGCGAGCGGCCGGAGCTCAAACTCGGTCACAAGCTGATTTTCGCAGTAAATGCACAGCGCCGCGCAGGTTTCGACAATGTGTTTTTGCAGTGCCTTCGTGTAGGAGAAGAAAATGGCATCCTCCTCCTGCTCGCAGTTTCGAAGCGCCACGATTTTCCCATCCTTCGCGCTATAGCCGACGGTGCTGCCGTTCGGGGAATTGCATATCATCTCAAAGGGCGTGGAAACCGTCATGAGTGCCCGTGCCGAGCGGAAGGCGTCAATGTAACCGCGCTTTTCCGCGTTCTCGGGCTGCTCGTTCAGGAAGGGAATCAGACCGATGTAGAAGCCCAGCATTTTGGTCTTCGGGAAGAGGTGGCAGAGGTTATCCTGAATGGTGCCGCTCCAGCCTATGTCCACAATCGCGACTTCTTCTTCCGCGCCGCATAAATCCCGCTCTGCGCAGTAGGAAAGCAGAAGCGCACGCTTTTCATCCCGCTCCGCTTCCATGCACTCTAAAAAGGCCTGATCCGCAAAGAGCGCCTGTACTCTTTCATCCTGCCAGGGATAGGTGATCACCTCTTCCGCCGGAATTTCATGCTTTTGAAGAAACTCCCGCACAGATTCCAGGTCAACGCCGAGCGAGGTGAAGAGCGCCTGCATGGACTGCACGGAATACTGGTTCCAGAGTCGCATGAGCTCCTTTGTGCTGATCTCACGGAGCGAGGGCATGAAGGTCGCAAGACGGCTCACCTCGAGGAGATAGGACTTCGGGTAGCTGCGCTTTGAGACCGCGGCCATCGCGTCGTAAATCTCCTTGTAGAACTCGCCCTCGCGCGTAAAGAAGTAAATTTTCTTGATGTCCCTTGCCCTTGCCTCTTCCGCGAGGTTCCGGACAAAGCCGTAGAAGAAGAGGCTCACATCATCGCTGCCGCTGAGCGGTGCGCCCGGGTACTGCAGCGGCTTTTTCGTGTCTCCGACAAAGCTCCGCTCCCGCTCCTCTCTTCTTTTGTGCTCCTCCGCAGGCAGATAGCGCTCTGCCGCAATGCCGAGCCGCTTCGGGACTTCCACATCGCTGTAGGCATTGTCCCCGAGGTGCATGTGCTCAGCCGGTGTGATGCCGAGCAGCTTCTCTGCCTCCTCAAAGAGCCGCCCCGAGCGCTTATTGACGCGAAAATCGCAGGACACCAGCACGCGCTCCAAGGGCTTCGAAAAGCCCGCCGCCTCGATTAACTCCCGAAGGAACGCCTCACCCGCATAGAAATCCGAAATGCAGACCAGTCGCTCGTGCGGAATGCTGTCAACTTTCGCCTCAATGCCGGGATCCAGGTAAATGTGCCGCTTTTCTGCGGCAAGTTCCTCCGCCACAAGGCGCTCGGCCAAGGCACTCAATTCTTCTTCTGGTAGGGGCTCCGGAAAAGCACGCACCAGAACTTCGCGGAAGACCGCGTGAAGCTCGTACTCATCGTCATAGCCCTGCGTAACGCTCTGCTGCCCCAAATCACGCTCTACCGCTTGGCGCAGACGAAACAGCGCCCTTGCACTCCGGTATTCCTCCTTGAGTAAGTCCCCGCGCTGCTCCAAAAGTGCGGCCGCGGTCTCCACCTTGATGGCATCCGGATGGCAATCTCTCCGCAAGACAGTATCCCAGATATCCAGTGATATGAGCTCATAGCTTTGCATTTCCGCGAAGCTCCTTTCTTTGTTTACAGTCCCCGCAGCTTATACCAGAGCTTGCGGAGCAGTTTGCTCTTACGAATAAAGCCGACCCGCTTGAGGCGCCCGAAGAGCGAATTATCCACGATGACCGGCGGGGCATAGCTCTGCTCTGCGAGTTTTTCGTCCATGACCACGTCTGCCGAGACAGCGGGGCGCGTATAGCTCCTGTCGTAAACCGCGGGCTCTGCCGGTTCCCGGCGCGCCGCCATGTCGCTGACCGCCGCATAGAACTGCTCAAAGCCGTGCTCCAGATCCTTATCCGCCATGTAGCGCTTGCCTGCCTCGGACATTTCTGCCGCCGTCTCCGGATGGTCCAAAATCTCAATCAAAGCCTGGGCAATCGACTCCGGCGTGGTGTGCGCGAGGCGCACGCCCTCATTCGGCATGTCGAAAAAGTTATTTTCCATGTAGAGATCCACGACCGGCAGTCCGGCAGCCATCATCTCAAACGGAATGCGTGAGGGGTTTGAAGAGCTGATGCAGAGTCCCACCTCGCACTTGTTGTAAAGCGCATTGCACTTTTCAAGCGGGATGATGCCCAGGTTCTCGTGTTCAAACCAGACATTCCCCTTGATATTCGAGCCGTAGAGATAGATTTTCACATCCGGGCGCAGGAACTTCACAATGCCGAGCGCCTCAATGCCGAGCACGCTGCAGCGGCGCGGCTTATCCGGCTGATACACAAAGCAAATCGCGTGTTCCTTCTTTGCGTCCGGCAGAGGACGGTAGATGCGCCGGTCGGCGCAGAAATCGAAATAGCGGGAAAGCGTGTGGTACTCCGTCTGCATCTTGTGCGAGAGCCAACGGCCTATGGTGACCGGTTTTAAGCCGTAGCCGTAGGAATTGCAGGCGAGAATGTAGCCGTCACCCATGGGGTTAAAGAGCGCCTCAAAGTCCTGAATGAAGTAGGCTTTTACAGCCTTACTGTTGCAGTCCCGCACCACCTTGGCTGTAAACCAGGCGGTCGCGAAGATGATGTCGTACTCTCCCTGAATGTCGTAGCCCAGAATAAAGCGGCAGTCGTGCTTGCCGAAGAGGGTCTCGGCCTGGCGGCGGAGTTCCTCGGAATTCTTGACTTCTCCCTTATCTTCCACATAGACATCGCATTCATAACCCTTGCGAATCAAGTATTGCACGTTCTGGAGTATGGTTCTGTGTCCCCCCGAGCCCTCGATCAGCGACGGCAGTACCCACGCAGCTCTCATTTTTTCTCCCCGTACTTTCTCCGAAACTCAAGACGCGACATCCAATGCCGCTTGATCATTGCCTCATACTCCGCGTTCTGCTGCTGCAGGGTGAGAATGATATTGCCCTGCTGCTGCACAATGCCGAGTCTCTCCTCCGCAATCTTGTGCGCCTCGCTTAAGCTGCGGTCGCGCTCGTCGATTAACTTGGCCTGGGACTCGATGGCAGCATCTTTTTCGGCAATCAGCTTCTCATCCGCCGCAATCCGCGCATCCCGCTCATCTATCATCTTGGTTTGGCTCTCAATCGCCGCATCCTTCTCGGCGACCAGCTTCTCATCCGCCGCGATCCGCGCATCCCGCTCATCAATCATCTTGGTCTGGCTCGCAATGGTTGCATCGCGCTCCTCAATGAGCTTGGTCTGGCTTGCAATCGCTGCATCCTTCTCGGCGACTAATCTTTCATCCGCAGCAATCCGCTCATCCCGCTCATCTATCATCTTCGACTGTTGCTCAATCGCGCGGTAGCGTTCCTCGTAAAGGCCCTTCAACTCGTCAAAGCGTTCCTGCGTGTACTTATACTTGGAACGGTAGAAGTAGAGGTCTTTATAGTACTTGAAAAAGCCGGCTTCTTCGAGCTTGTCATACCAGTAGCGTCCCTTCGGGAAGAGGATGCCGAGGCCGCAGCTGTGCGTAAAGTCAAAGTAGCAGTCGTACTCCTTCTTGGTCTTTCTCCCAGTGGTCGCAGGAGCCCTGGTCGATCGGGCTGTACACATCGTGGAAGAGGACGATGCCGTTCTCCTTTAGCTTGGGCAGCCAGGTCGTGAAATCGTGCTCCACGTCCTCAAAGGTGTGTCCGCCGTCGATGTGCAGAATGTCGATTGAATTGTCCGCAAAGTTCGGGCGCGCATCGTCAAAGCACATCTGGAAGAGGTGCAGGTTTACCTCCGGATAATAGGTCGCGGCGGTCTTCTGTACGAGCGCATAGACTTCCTCGCCGGTAATTTCCGCGCCGATATCGCCGCTCCACATATCGACCGCATTGATTTCGGTGTTCAGCTTAAAATCCCGCACGGCCTGACAGAAGCTAAAGAGCGAGCAGCCGTACTGGCTGCCGAGCTCCACCAGGCGCTCCGGGCGCACAAACTGCAATAAATCATAGGCAAAATCCCGGTGGCCTTCCCAGTAGGCAAATTTAAGCTTCGGGTTTAACTGATCTGCGTCATATCGCGGGTCTGAGACGACCCAGTTGGTTTCATGGTTCATGCTCTATCCTCTCGATTTTGAATTCTTCAATCACGTGGTTGATGATGCCGTGCATGGGCTTTAAGGCGATTGCCTGCACGTGCAACACGCTGTGCACCCAACACTGCACGGTGTGCACCATCTGGTCATAACCCTCGCCTATGCCGAGGGTCAGGAAATAATCGCCCTCCTTGACCTCCGGCCAATGGAAGGAAAGGGAGGCTTTTCTCACCTCTCCCTGTTTCACGCCCTCAATCATAATATTCTCGCCGAGGGTGCTCTGCGCAAAAATACTGTTTCCGTACTTATCCTTAAAAGTATAGCCGATTATGATATTGTCTGCATCTTTTTTCGCGTGCAGTAAAAGCTCGATTCGCACCTCATCGCCCGGCTTAACAACATCCACCGCCTCGCCGTTAATCAGCATGCGACAGCGGTCAATTAAAATATCCTGCGCACCGCCTATGCTCTCCTTCGGCGCATCGACCCAGCCGATTTCCGCCTTTTCTTTTTCGCGGGCCGCGGCCTCCAAAGCGAGCGCTTCCGCCTCTGCCTCTGTGGCAGCATTTAGGCGCGCATCCTCGTCCTTTTGCGGCAGCCTCCTCGCTCTGAAATACACTCGTGTGGAGCAGCTTTAAATAATCCTCGATGACCTCGAGCGGCTTGCCCTCGCGGATTATTTTTCCGCGATCGATTAAAATCACGCGATCCGCCATATTCGCAATGCTGTTCATATCGTGGGTCACGAGGAGCTTGGTGACGCCCTTCATCTCCTCCTTCATGAAGGTATTGCACTTCTGCTGGAAGAAGATATCGCCGACCGAGAGCGCCTCATCGACAATCAGAATTTCCGGTTTGAAGCTGATCATGACCGCAAAGGCAAGGCGGGCAAACATACCGCTCGAATAGGTCTTGACCGGCTGCCCCATGTACTCGCCGATGTCCGCAAAGTCCACGATTTCTTTGACTTTCTCCTGCATCTCCTCGTCGGAAAAGCCGCGCATGGAGCCGTTCAGAAAGATGTTCTCATAGCCCGTGTACTCCGGGTTAAAACCGGTGCCGAGCTCGAGCAGTGCGGAAATTTCGCCCCTCGTCTCTATGCTGCCCTCGCTCGGCGTGATGACACCTGTGATGAGCTTTAAGAGCGTCGACTTGCCCGCACCGTTCCGCCCGATGATACCTAGGGTCTCTCCTTTCTTTACGGTAAAGGAGACTTGGTCCAGCGCCTTGTAGAGCGTGTGATATTTTTTCTTGGTGAGCGAGAACAGTTCCTTGACCCTGTCCTGCGGTCTCTCGTAGAGATTATAGAACTTGCTCACGCCTCTCACTTCAATGGCATTTTCATTTTGATTCATCGCTTATCCTCAGAGCACGTCTGCAAAGTACGGTTTTAATTTCCGGAAGGTGTACATACCGAGCGCAAAAATCGCGCCTGTGACCGCCCAGAAGTAGAGCGTATAAAGGGGCTTGGTCCAGAAGGGGATGTGCGCATAGAGCGAATCCCGGTAGCCCTCAACCAGGTAATAAACCGGGTTCAGCTGAAAGATAAATCGCAGCTTTCCGCTCAGCACCTCGGGTCCCCAGACAATCGGAATGGCCCAGAAACCGATCTGGATAAAGATGCCCACCAGCTGACTTGCATCCCGCATGTAGACCGTGACCGAAGAAGTAAAGAGCACCACGGCGAAGACCAGCATGAAGTTACAGAAAATATAATAGGCGAGTTGCAAATAGTACCAGTCCGCCGTAAAGCCCGAAAAGTTCAGGATGACGGTCACAATGCCGAGAAAGATGCCGTGAATGATCAGCGAGGTGCCTACCTTCACGAGCGGAATGAGCCCAACGTTGAAGTTCAGTTTTTTCACGAGATAGGAGTACTCGAGAAAGGCATTGGTGCCCGCGCCGAGCGCATCCGAAAAGAAAAACCAGGCCACAATGCCGGATATCATCCAGATGATGTAGGGGGTGCCGTCCGGGCGCTCACCGTTCCGTAAACCTACGGTAAAGACAAACCAGTAAATGAGTACCGTGATGAGCGGCTGCACAATGCCCCAGACCACGCCGAGGTAGGAACCGCTGTACCGCGCCTTAAAGTCGTTCTTGACGAGCTTCCCTATCATCTTTTTATCTTTTTCAAAAAATACGCGAAGTCTGTTCATTCACTCTCCCCAATTGCCCGATTCCAAAATGCCTGTATCTCTTCCGGCGAAAAGCAGCTGTCAAAGCGCTCTCTTGCCGCGCGCGCCATGGTTTTAAGCCGCGCGGGATTTGCCGCGAGTTTCCGCAATGCGCGCCGCAAACGCGCCGCTATCCGCGGCAAAACAGCCGCTCACGCCGTCTTCTATCACGGTTTTATTATAGCCCACCGGAGAGAGAATCGGAACAACTCCGGCCGACATATATTGAATTGCCTTAAAGCCGCCCTTGCCGAGTGTGTAGGCGCTCTCCGTGAGCGGCATGAGGCCTATCTCCGCCTCGCGGAGGGCTTCTACGCCGCGCTCGCGACTCCAGGGTACGTTTCGCAGTTTAAGCTGCTTGGTCTCCTCGGTAAGCGGCGCATTTGAGACCACCTGTAACTCCGGGCGCTTTCCTGTATCCCGCACAATCGTTTCGGCGGCTTGCTCCAGTGCCGGAATGAGTGCTTCGAGATACTTTAGATTATCGCGGGTGCCGAGCCAGAGTAGTTTTAACGCTGCACCGTCACTTCCCTTGCTTGCAAGGAGACTTTCTGTCTCTTCGCGCTGAAAGGCGCGGTCTGTGGTCGGAAGCAGCTCTACCTTCTCTCTCGCGTTTTCGCTTACGGTTTCCCTAAGGTAAGCGCCGGTCACGGTGATTTTGCGTGCCGCTTCTTCGAGCACTGCCTTCTCGGTCCGAGAGAGTTCGCCGTCCAGCGCAATGTTATCGTCAAAGTCCCAGTAGAATTTCTTACCGCGGAGATAGCGTTTTAAAAGTCCCGCGAGAAGGGGCGGACAGGCGCGCGGAAAAAAGCGCCGGTTTAAAATCACAACCTCCGACTTCCAAACAAGGGCATCCAGCGCCATGGCGCCGAGCGTCGTGCCGAAGGTGATGCCGCCCATGAAGAGCTTTAGCGCTAGCTTCATTGCCTTGCCGTACCGCCTCCCGTAAAAAAGGCGGTACATCCACCGCGGCGTCATATTGACCATACGACAGGGTTTATCCGCGAGGTATTGGTAGAGGCGGTAATAGGAAGAGCCGTCCTCCTCGCACTTCAGAAACACCAGAGCTTTATGCTCAGTCGTAGCGCGCATAAATTTCCCTCATTTTCTTTTCGTTTTCTTCGCGGGAAAACGCGCCGATCCGCAGTCTATTATACTGTCCGTAGGCCTCCCGTTTCTTACAATCCCGAAGCAAAATGCTTACGTTTTTCTCCCAGGCTTCCGCAGCATGCGGCGGCAGTAATTCGCCGCCCGCACCGGGCAGTATTAAATCCCGGTTTCCGCGCACAGCGGAGGCAAGAACCGGCAGTCCTGCCGCCATCGCTTCCATGACCGCGACCGGCAGCCCCTCCTGCAACGAGGGGAATAGGAATAAATCCGCCATCCCGTAGAAGCGGAACACATCCGTGCGGTAACCGGGGAATAGCACCTGCTGTTCCACGCCGAGCGCCCTGGCTCTCGCCTTTAATTCGTCTTGCAATTTTCCGTGTCCCAGGATGACCAGCGATAACGTGGGATCGTCGAGACGCCGCAAGACTTCTAGGAGCAGCGCCTGATTTTTCCGCGGTATCATTTCTCCGGCCGTTAACAGCACCCGCTTTTCGGGGCCTATGCCGAGTTCTTCCCGGAGCCCTGCGCTTTCCGCACTGCCGCGCTGTACCGCTTCTATGTCGATGCCGACGCCCGGCAGGAGGTCCGTGTGGCGGGCTGAGAATTTTTTCTTGGCGCGCGCATAGTCCTCGCGATTAATTAAGAGCAGGCTGTCCGTGTAGCGCGACAAAAATTTTTCAACCGGGTAGTAAATAAGCCAGTTCTTCTTCGGCGCGCCGTCAAAAAAATGAAAGCCGTGCGCCGTATAAATCACATTATGTAAACCAGCTCGTGCGGCCGCAAGCCGCGCACAGGCAGCTCCCATGGGGGTGTGACAGTGGAGTAAGCGAACCCCCTCACGGCGAATGAGCGCCGTGAGTTCTCGCACGGCGCTCATATTCTTTCGGTTCCAGGGCTCCCGCGCAAACGCAATCTGGTGACAGCGTATGCCGGTGCCCTTTAACCTGTCGTTATTGTCCCCGTAGGAGGGCATGTCAAAATTGGAGGCGTAATGTACTTCGTAACCTCTTTCCTGCAGGAGGCGCACATTGTTCATCTCAAACTGCGGCACAAAACCGCTCACGGTTGTGACCAGCAGCGCCTTTTTGCTCCCGCTCATCTCTTTCCCTCCTCTTTTCGCAGTTCACGCTTCGCTCAGAGTTTGAGCTCGCCGCTCAAATCCTCCGTCTGTTGCACCGCCGTAAGCTGCCCCTCCGCAACGCCCTCGGTCTTCTCTTTCATGAAGAGGATTTTCGGCGTCATGAAAATGAGCTTTAAATCCAGAAAAATCGAATAATTGCGAATGTAAATCAAATCGAGCTTCAGCTTGTCATAGGGCGTTGTGTTATAGACCCCGTAAATCTGTGCATAGCCGGTGAGTCCCGCCTTTAGCTTGAGGCGGTAATCAAACTCCGGAATTTCCTTCTTGTACTCGGCCGCAATTTCCGGGCGCTCCGGCCGCGGGCCTACCATGCTCATCTCCCCTTTCAGGATATTGAGGACCTGCGGGAGCTCATCGAGTCTGGTTGCACGCAGTAGGTTGCCCACTCTCGTAATGCGGTTATCGCCCTGCGCGGCGAGCCGGGCAACGCCGTCTGCCTCCGCGTTGACCCGCATGGTGCGGAACTTCAGAATGTCAAAGGTCTTTCCGCCCTTTGTCAGGCGACACTGCTTATAGAAGACCGGGCCGCCGTCCTCAAGCTTGATTGCGAAAGCGCAATCAGGAGAAAAGAAAGGGCAGGCTTACCAGCAAGAGCGCACCCGCGCTCATTATGTCCAGCACACGCTTACAGAAGAGCTGATCCACCTGCAGGCCGTCGTTCCTTGAGAGCAAGAGCACGGTGTCAAAGAGCTTTAGCTCATCCGAGCTCCTAACCAGCACATCGCTGATCTTCGGAATCATGTAGACGCGCTTATCCATGTCATAACAGCGCTTGAAAATCAGGTTGCGGTCATGGCTTCCGAGGTCGCCTATAATCACACCGCCGTACTTCGGCACTTCCTTCATGATGCGCTCTATGCCCTCGCTGATATGGATGGCCGCGGTGAGCACGTATTTATCGTCCCGCGAGTTCATCTTCTCAAGCACGTGCGCAACCGAGCGCTTCCCGTAGATTAAAAGGAGCTGCCGCGGCGGAAAGAGCAGGTTATAGGTCCACTGAAAGAGAGTGGCCCAGAAGAATACCAGCACCATATCCACTGCGGTCAGAATGGCAAAGGGCAGCGGCACGTACCAATGGCGTTCCACCAGTGCGAGCAAGAGGTAGCCGAATACATTGGTCGCGAGTATCGCAAGGAACTGCGAATAGATGATGTTGTTCTTCCGGAAGAAGCCTATCTTCAAGCCGCCATAGAGGTTGTGAAAGACAAACAGCATGATTGCGTAGAGGCCGGTCATAAACCAGTTGCCGCGGCGCCAGAAGGGCATCGTGATGATGCGGTTATAGTAGTGCGTCCAAAGGACGTAGTAGAGCCCGATTTCCACGGCGAGGATAACTGCCGCCGCCGCGAATTTAATCAGGCGTTTATAGCGTTCCATCTGTTCCATACATCACTCCGCCGCTCGTCCGAGTGCAATGAGGCCCCAGAGTACCGGTGCCGCAACCGGGACATTGATGTTGACAAACGCCTGGCAGGCATAGCAGACAATGGCAACACCGATTGCATAGAGATAGGCGCTGTTCGCGCGCGGCAGGCTGCCGTCCCGCTTTTCATTCAGCGCTCTCGCCTTTTGAAAGGCTGCCTTCACGCTGAACACGAGGATACCGAGATGCGCAAGCAGGCCGAAGGGGCCCACGGTAAAGAGATACTGAATGTACTCGTTGTGGGCCGAATCATAGTACTGACCCGCAATGTAATTCATCTCGTTCCAGCGGTGCGTGACCATGTAACTCACAAAGGTATCGGGCCCGCTGCCGAAGATGCGGTTTAAAATCGGGAGATGCAGGTACTCGTCGATCCCTGCGCGCCACACGTAGCCGCGGAAAGTACCCCACTCGTCGCGGAATTTTAAATAGTCCGCGAGGCCGCCGAACTTCTCTTTGACCGTCTCATAGGGCAGGCTGTTCGCATAGGCGAAGACTGCGATGAACGCAAGCAGCGAAAGGCAGAGCACGGCGGTATAGCCGCGAATCCAGCGTTTTGCGTGTGCGCTCTCCGTAATCTCTTTGTTCCGCTCCCGGTAGAGAAGGGCAAGCGAAACAATGCAGAGCACCGCACCGAGGTAGGGAAGCGGGCGTATGCCGCCGAGCACGCGAAACAGACCATAGAGCGGAAGCACCTTGCCCGCCATGGACACGCTGACCCCCGCAATGTAGCTGATTGCAAGGATAAGAGTAGAGAGCAGCAGGAAATAGCGCGCTCTACTCTTGCTGCTTCGGAAGGCAGCGAACGGCAGTGCGCCGAAGAGGCCCGCAAGGCTTAAATAGGCGTTGTCCGAAGCGCCGGTAATCAGCGCAAGGGTCGATACCAAATAGACTAGGTAGTAAAAGCCGATGCGCCCTGTCTTCTCCTCACTCAGCGCAAAGAGGGTGCCCGAAACCGCGACCACCAACGCCACATAGACCGTGTAGGTGTTGATGTTGCCGAAGGTTGACATAAATATACCGTACTGCTCCGGAAGCATCTCCGCCCGGAAGTTCAGGAGGTCCAGGTTGTAGAAATCGCTGTAGCCGAGCAGGCAGACCGCGAGCCCCACCGCAAGAAAAACCGTCAGGTACTTTTTCGAATACTTGAGATTTCGCGCCACCAGAAAATACACCAGCGTGATTAACACAATGTAAAGAAAGCCCACATAGCGCCCGTCAATGCCGGTCAGCGCCTGGTACATGAACTTTCCGGAGAGCAGCGTCGCAAGCAGCGAAAAGCCGAAAAAGGCGAGTACCGCCCGGTCCGCAAGGCTTATATCCGCCCGCGTGCCGAAGGGGTGAAACTCCCGTCCGCCGTCCAAGTACACCACTCCCATGCAGACAATCAGGAGCAGGGACACGGTGACAAAGGTGACCAGCTTGGTCTCCAGCATATTAAAATAGCGATCCGTAAAAATCAGCGGGAAGAGCCCGAATATGAGCATGAGCCATGCACCCGCAAGCCAAGCCGGGCGCGTGTCGCTCTGCATCTTCCGCGCACTTGTGTTTGCAGCCGCGTTCTCCTGCTTCTTCGGCGCCTCGGCGCTTCCTGTTATCTTCTTTTTCTTAGCCATGTTCCCCCTTATGCAATCAGAGTAAGGGCGTAAAGCCCCGCTCCTCCTGCTGTCCGCGCCGCTTTTCCGCAAGCTGCGCCGCTTCTGCCGCCTTGATTGCCTCTTCCGCAAAGACTTCCTGCGAGTTGAACGCAAGCTTTCCGCGGCGGTCTTCCTTCTCGTAGCTGCCGTCCGGGCAATAAATGCTTGCCTTTACATTGTCCCGGAGCTCGATATCGAGATAATGCTGCACTTCCGCGCGTATTTCGCTGTCCACAATCGGGAATACAATCTCGACGCGGTTGTCCAGATTTCTTGTCATCCAGTCGGCGGAGCCGAGGTAGAGACTCTCTTCGCCGTCCGCATGGAAGCGGAAAATGCGCGCGTGCTCTAAGAAGTTGCCGACAATGGAGCGCACACGGATGTTCTCCGAAACGCCCGGGATGCCGACCCGAAGGCAGCAGATACCGCGGATGATAAGGTCTATCTGAACGCCGTCCATGCTCGCGCGGTACAGTTCCCGTATCATGCCGGGATCCGAGAGCGAGTTCATCTTCGCCATGATGAAGGCGGGCTTACCGGCGCGCGCCGCCGCACGCACTTTTTCGATTTCGCGAACAAACTTATCGCGCATCCAGAGCGGTGCCACAACGAGGCGGTTCCAGAAGAGCGGCTCGGAATAACCCGAGAGCATGTTAAAGACTGCGGTCGCATCCTCGCCGAATTCACGCCTGCAGGTCAGCAGTCCCAAATCCGTATAGAGCTTTGCGGTCGAGTCGTTATAGTTACCCGTGCCGAGGTGCACATAGCGACGTATGCCGTCCTCCTCGGAGCGCACCACAAGGGTGATCTTCGAGTGGGTCTTTAAGCCGAGCAGGCCGTAAATCACGTGGCAGCCCGCCTTCTCAAGCATCTTTGCCCAGACAATGTTATTTTCCTCATCAAAGCGCGCCTTTAGCTCGACCAGCACCGTGACCTGCTTGCCGTTATCCGCTGCCTTGGCGAGCGCCTGGACAATGGGCGAATTGCCGCTCACGCGGTACAGGGTCTGCTTGATGGCGAGCACATCCGGGTCCTTTGCCGCTTCCTGAATGAAGTTCACGACCGGGTCAAAGGACTGGTAGGGGTGACTTAAGAGAATATCGCCCTCGCGGATGTTCGCGAATATGCTCTTCTCGTTCACAAGCGCCGGCACCGGTTGCGGTATGTGCTTCGGGAGCTTTAAGCGCTCAAAGCCGCTCACGCCGTAGAGCTTCATGAGTACGGTTAAGTCGAGCGGACCGTTGATCAGGAAGAGATCGTCCGGCTCGATTTCCAGTTCGCTCTGCAGAATCTGTAAGAGCTCTTCGTCCATGCCCTCTTCGACTTCCAGACGAATGGCCTCGCCCCACTGGCGGCGCTTTAACTTTTTCTGGATTTCAACCAGAAGGTCTGCCGCCTCCTCCTCATCCAGCTCAAACTCCGCGTTCCGCATGATGCGGAAGGGATGTGCCGCGAGGATATCGTAATTCAGGAAGAGGGAGCTGATGTTCCGCTCAATAATCTCCTCGAGCAGAATAAAGCTCTTCTCCTCCGCGGTCCGCCCCGTGACCTCGGGCGGAAGTTCCACAAGGCGCGGCAGCACCGAGGGCACCTGCACGATTGCAAAGTCCGGGCGCAGACCGCCTTTTTTCTTCTTCTCTTCGATGCGGATAAGCGGCTTTACATGCTCCTTTTTCCGTATCAGCGCCGCGATATTCAAAGTCTTATTCCGAATAAGCGGGAAGGGCCGCGAGGAATCCACCGCCATCGGCGTGAGCACCGGGTATATGGTGTCCTTAAAATAGCGGTCCACAAAGTTTTGCTCTTTTTCCGAGAGTTCCTCGTGACTCGAAATGAGGTGTAAGCCCTCCTTTTCGAGCGAGGGAATCACGCTGCGTTTTAAGCTGCGGTACTGGAGCGAGACCATCTCGTGGGTCTCCTCGGAGATCTTCTTTAACTGTTCCGCCGCCGTTAAGCCCGCAATGTCGCGCCGCGTAAAGTCCGCGAGCACCTGCTCCTTTAAGGACGCCACGCGCACCATAAAGAATTCATCCAGATTCGAGCTCACGATGCTTAGGAACTTGAGGCGCTCAAAGAGCGGGATATTCTTATCGCGCGCCTCGTTTAAAGACACGCAGGTTAAACTGGAGCCAGGAGAGTTCGCGGCACACGTAGTAGGCCGGATTGTTTAAATCAAGCGTCTTCGCGGTGCCGAGCTTCTCTGTCTTTTTATCCTGCTTCTCTGTTGCTTTCTTATCCTGTTTTTTGTTTTTCTTCTCGTTATCCTTTTTCATACGACGCCGCTCCCAAGGCTTCTTCTCTGCCGAAACTCCGGACGAATGCCGAATACATTGCTGAACGAGGGGGTACACTGAAGGAAGCTGAGGCGCTCCAAGGTCATGTCACCGCCGTAGGCCGTTGTGAAGAGAAGGGTTCCGTCTTCCTTGAGCCGCACGCGGTACTCGCCGGCTTTCTGCTTGGCCGAGCGATCCAGCGCACTCGCAAGCCGTATCACCGCGGCAAACTTAGCCGCCTTAAGCGGCACCTCTCTGCGCTCGAAGACCTCTTCTTCGTTCCGTAAAATCTGTACAATCAGCGCGTGCTCCGCCTTCGAGAGCCCCACAATCTCGGTCGCGCGGATGATATCCGCACTCGAACCGCTCGCATTTCCCATGTTGAGATAGCGGCCGCAGTGGTGCAGGGTCGCGCCGATTTCGAGGAGAATGCGGTCCCGCGCCGTAAAGCCCTGCGCCTTTTTAAGCGCATCGAAAATCTGAAGCGCGATCTTCACGGTGCAGGCGCGGTGCACCGTGCCCTCGCCGTAGCGCGCCGCAATTTCCTGTACGGCGGCCAGGATGTCCGCATCAAAATCGTGTCCGCGGTGCATGAGGGAATTCGCGACCGCATACTCCGCGGCGAGGCCGTCAATGAGCCGGGTTCCCGGGAACCAGACCATTTCCGCACCGACGGTTTCCGCCATGCGCTGATAGAGTACCGCCGCCGGGAGCAACACCCCCGTTGCCGCGGGGTTAATGTCCAGGGTCTCCTCGAGCTCCGCATCGGTGCGCTCCACCACATAGCGGTACAGTTCTTCCACCCGCTGTTTGTCCGCGAAATCCTCGGCCTCCGGGTCCCTGTTCCGCGCCCGCATGATTTTGTCGTAGAGCACGCGAATCGGATCGCCGATTGCAATCATATTTTTGACCTTGCGCCCCAAAAGGTGCAGGTTTTCGTAAATCTCCAACTCGTGCGCAACGGTCTCCTGCAAAATGCACTCTCTGTCATCCCGCGCGGAATTGAGCTGCTGCAGGGTGTCGCGAAGCCTGAGCGCGCCGAGACGCAGGTTCTGGGTGCTGCGCATCTTTCCCGCCTCATAGAGGCTCACCTGCATGGAGCCGAAGCCCACTTCGACGACCGCCGCGCCCTCCTGTACCAGGGTCTCAAAGCGTTCGCCGCAGGCCGCCAGTGCCTTTAAGACCAGCATGCGCTGCTCCGCGTTCGAGAGGATCTGCACGTCGAGACCGGTGCGGGTCTTAATCTGATCCAGCACAATGGCGCTGTTGGTGGCCTCTCGGAGCGCGGAGGTCGCAATCGCACGGTAGTCCGTGCAGCGATACTCCGCAATGACGCGCGTAAAATCCTTTAAGACCGCAATCAGCTCCTGTACGAGCGGAAAGCTGATTTCGCCGTCCCGGTAGCTGTCGGAGCCGAGCGCAATCACGTGGCGGAGGTTGTCCACCAAGCGTATACCGCCCCCGGCGCCGAGTTCGTAAATCCCGAGTTCGATTTCAAATGAACCCACATCGATTGAAGCAAAGCGTTTTAACGCCATAGTTCCTCCTAGAAGCAACCCAGAATGCGAAGGTTCGTGCTGAGGCGCTCCACTTCCCGAAGCGCCCGCTGTACGGCCGCATCTTCGAGACTGCCGGCGCAATCCAAGAAGAAGCGGTAGGCCCAGCTGATTTCCGGCACGGGGCGCGCCGCGAGGCGGAGCAGGTTAATGCCCTCCCCCGTAAAGAGCGCCGAGCACATGATAGAGCGCGCCGGCCTCATGCTTGGTCTCCATCATGAGACTCACGGTCTTTGCGCCTTCCAAATACAGTTTTTCCTTCCCGATGACCAAGAAGCGGGTCGTATTCTCCGCGCGGTAATTGAGCGCCGGAATCAACACCTTGAGGCCGTAAATCTGTCCCGCGTACGCGGAGGCAACGGCTGCCGTATCCCGCTTTCCCATGGCCTGCACAAGCTGGGCCGCTACCGCGGTGTTTGAGACCGCGACGGCCTCGATCTCCGGGTGTTCCTCGAAAAACTGCGCGCATTGCTTAGCCCCTGCGGATGCGAGTAAACGGTCCTGATCTCCGAGAGTTCCGTGCCCGCTACGGCGAGGAGCGCGTGTTTCACCGGCAAGAGATACTCGCCGACCACAGAGACCTCGCGCTTTGCGAGCGCATCGTAACTGTCCGCCACGCTCCCCGCCGTCGAATTTTCAATCGGGATTACGGCATAGTCGCCCGTGCCCTCATCGACCGCGCGTACCGCCGCATCAAAGCTCTTGACATGCGAAAAGCTCGCCTCCTCATAGTCCCGAAAGACCTGTACGGCGGCGAGGTTGCTGTAAGCGCCCTCCAGGCCCTGGTATACAATGCGTGCCGCGTGCGGAAGCCGCTTCTCGCGTCGGTACCCGAATGTTTCCCCGCTCATGCGCGCCGCTGCTCCTCTTCCCGAAGCATGGCCCGAATGCGCTCTGCGGTGTAGACACCGGTCTTTTTCTTCATCTCCGGCGGCAGCTCGGATGCGCGGAAGGGCTTTCCGAACGCAATCGTGACATCGCTCGGGTGCACGGCCGGAAAGTGGTTCTCAAGCACATCGTCCGCGCCGTAGATCGCAACCGGAACAATGTAGGCGTTCGCGCGCTCCGCAATCTTGAAACTGCCCTCGTGGAAGGGGCGCATTGCGGTCCGGTCCGGATCTTTCGTGCGGCTGCCTTCCGGGAATACCCAAATGGAGGTTCCGTTTTTCACGAGTTCCGTGCAGGTCTTAATGGTCTCCATGCCCTTACGGATGTCTTTCCGATCCAGGAAACTGGCAGTTCAGAAGCTGCATCCAGCGGCGAAGCGAGGGCACGCGGTACAGGCCGTCCTTTGCGAGGAAGCCCGTCTGCACCGGGAGTATCGGATAGGAGCAGATGATATCAAAATAGCTTCTGTGGTTGCCGATGAACAGAACACCTTCGTCCCGGGGTATGTTCTCCAGTCCCAGCACCGTCAGTTTATGATTGCCCAGCGCGGTTTTCGTGATGACGCCGAGTATCCAGGCTCCGTACCGCTGCCCCAGTTCCGCGGCCCGCTTCGGATTCACCTTTTTGTAAATCCAGAGCGCAAGCAGAACCGGAAGTCCCAGCACCAAAAACAGAAAAATTTCAAGAAGGCAAACGCCTGTCCGTATCATATCGTAACTCCTTCCCTCAATGGGTAATCTTGTGTTCATTTTACCACATTGTGCGTGAATTGACGATACGGAGCCCCCGGCACAAAAAAAGAAGCGGCAGCCAAGCTGCCGCTTCTTTTTTTGTGCCGCTGCGGTGCGAACCACAGCGCTCAGGCCTTGACTTCCGCCTTTAAGCCGCCCTCTTTTTCGTCGAAGTCCATGCGAATCACAGAGCCCTTGCGAAGACCGCTGTCGCTGCTCAAAATGAGCTTTGCAGCCTGCGTCTCGACATGCTTCTGCAGGAAACGCTTTAGAGGTCTCGCACCGAAAGCAGGGTCGTAACCCTCGTCCGCAATGTACTGCTTTGCCGCCGGCGTGAGTTCAATGGAGAGCTCCTGATCCGCGAGCCGACGGTTGGTCTCCTCGAGCAGAAGGTCCACGATGCCGCCGATGTTCTGCCGGGTCAGCGGCTTGAACATGATGATTTCATCCAGACGATTCAGGAACTCGGGGCGGAAGTGCGCCCGAACTTCCGCATCGACCGCAGCCGCCGCTTCGGGCTTAACTTCGCCCTGCTCGTCGATGCCGTCCAGCAGATACTGAGAGCCCAGGTTGCTCGTCATGATGATAATGGTGTTCTTAAAGTCCACGGTCTTTCCGAGCGAATCGGTGATACGGCCGTCGTCGAGCACCTGGAGGAGCACGTTAAATACATCCGGATGCGCTTTCTCGACCTCGTCAAAGAGCACCACGGAATAGGGCTTTCTTCTGACTGCCTCGGTCAGCTGACCGCCCTCGTCGTAGCCCACATAGCCCGGAGGCGCTCCGATTAAGCGCGACACGGAGAACTTCTCCATGTACTCCGACATGTCGAGCCGCACCATAGCGCTCTCATCGTCAAAGAGCGCCGCCGCGAGGCTCTTCGCGAGCTCGGTCTTACCGACACCGGTCGGTCCGAGGAAGAGGAAGGAGCCGATGGGCTTCGAGGGATCCTTGATGCCCGCCTTGCTTCTCTGAATGGCCTCCGCGACCTTCTGCACCGCCTCATCCTGACCCACGACCCGCTGATGCAGGGTGTCGTCCAGGTGAAGGGTCTTATTCTTTTCCGACTCGGTGAGCTTAGTCACCGGGATATTGGTCCAGCGGGAGATGATCTTTGCAATCTCGTTCTCCGTGACTGCCTCATGCACAAGCGTAAATTCCTGCCCCTGCACCTTGGCCTCCTCCTCTTCGAGCTGCTTTTTAAGCTCCGGGAGCTTGCCGTACTGGAGCTCGGCCGCCTTATTGAGGTCATAGCTCTGCTGTGCGCTCTGAATCTCGCGGTTCGTGTCCTCGATCTGCTGACGGATTTCCGCGAGTCTCGAGACACTCGCCTTCTCGTTCTCCCACTTTGCCTTCGCCTCGGCAAAGGCTTCCTTCTTCTCCGCAAGCTCCTTCTCGATGGCCGCAAGTCTCTCCTTCGAGAGATTGTCGGTCTCCTTCCTGAGTGCCGTCGCCTCGATTTCAAGCTGCATGCGGCGGCGGTTCATCTCATCCAGCTCCGCCGGAAGGGAGTCGAGCTCGGTCTTAATCATTGCGCAGGCTTCATCGACCAGGTCGATTGCCTTGTCGGGCAGGAAGCGGTCGGTGATATAGCGGTCCGAAAGCACGGCCGCGCTGACCAGTGCGCCGTCCTGAATTTTCACGTGGTGGTAGTTCTCGTAGCGCTCCTTTAAACCGCGGAGGATTGAAACCGTATCTTCCACGGTCGGCTGGTCCACGAGGATAGGCTGAAAACGCCGCTCGAGCGCCGGGTCCTTCTCGATGTACTTCCGGTACTCGTCGAGCGTCGTCGCGCCGATGCAGTGCAGCTCGCCGCGTGCCAGCATGGGCTTTAACATATTGCCGGCGTCCATGCTGCCCTCGGAAGCGCCCGCGCCCACAATGGTGTGGAGCTCATCGATGAAGAGGATCACCTCGCCCTCGCTCTTCTTGACTTCCTCGAGCACGGCCTTCAATCTCTCCTCAAACTCGCCGCGGTACTTGGCACCCGCGACCAGAGAGCCCATGTCGAGCGCAAAGAGACGCTTGTCCTTGAGTCCCTCGGGCACGTCGCCGCGCACAATGCGCTGTGCAAGCCCCTCGACGACCGCCGTCTTACCGACGCCGGGTTCACCGATCAAAACCGGGTTATTCTTGGTCTTACGGCTCAGGATGCGAACCGCGTTCCGAATCTCCTCGTCGCGGCCGATGACGGGATCGAGTTTCTGATCCCGCGCGCGCTCCACAAGGTCGTAACCGTACTTATTCAGTGTGTCGTAGGTTGCCTCGGGGTTATCCGAGGTGACGCGCTGGTTGCCGCGCACCGTGGAGAGCGCCTGCAAAAACTTCTCGCGGCTGATGCCGTAGACCCGGAAGAGCTCCTTGATGGCGCGGTTCGGATGCGCGAGCATGCTGAGGAAGAGATGCTCCACGGAGACATAGTCGTCTCCCATGGCCTTTGCCTCATCTTCCGCACCGTTCAAGGCGCGGTTCAAATCCGCACTCACATACTCCTGACCGCCGCCGCTCACCTTCGGGAGCTTCTGAATGAGACTCTCTGCCTCGTTGACAAATGCTTCCTTCTGTATCCCCATCTTTGCGACGAGGCTTGCAATCAGGGAGTCCGAAATGTTAAGCAGCGCAACGAGGAGATGCTCCTCATCGATCTGCTGGTTGCCGTTTTGTACCGCCAGCTTCTCCGCCGCAGCAATCGCTTCCTGAGACTTTTGTGTAAACTTGCTGATATTCATGCACTTCACCTCGCTTTGCAAGATTGCTATACTTGATATATAACACTCTTAAGATGCTCCCAGTATATCAGCCGTTATTAGCACTGTCAATAGATGAGTGCTAATTTTTTCACTTTCTTTCACCTTCTTTTAAAGCCTTGTTTCGCCCGGCAGCGTGCAGCTCCACCGAGAGCGCTCCCTCGTTTGCCGTGCTGTGAACCTGTCCGGCATGGCGGTGAAGCCGCTCCATGGCCTCGGCGTGCGGATGTCCGTAGGAATTCCCCCGGCCGCAGGAAATCAGTGCGCAGTCTGGGGAAAGCAACGCGAGAAAGGTGTCACTGCTCGCCCCTCTTGAGCCGTGGTGCCCGACCTTCAGGAGGTCAATGTCCGTGAGCGCAGCGCGCTCGGCAGCCTGTTCGGGGGCGGCAAGCCACTCCAGCAGTTTCTCCTCGCTCGGCTGTCCCGCATCGCCCGTAAAGAGGCAGCGCTTGCCGTTTGCCGTAAAGAGGAGGATTAGGGACTGCTCGTTGACTTCCTCCGGCAGCGCTTCCCGCGACGGCCAGAGACAGTGAAAATTCCCGTAGACATCGCCCGCGCCCATAAAACAGAGTTCTGTCTCCGGATTCTCTCTGAGCGCAGCCATCAATTTCGCATAATGCGCATCGGTCTCCGCCGCCGGATTCAAAATGACGCGCTTCACCAGTATCCCCGAGCCCTTGCTTGCAAGGTAGCTTAGTCCGTTCGTGTGATCCAGATCCGCATGGGTCAGAAAGGCCGCGTCCACCGTGCCGAGCGCGCGGCTCTCGAGGAAGGGCTCCAGAATTCGCTTCCCGCAGTCAGGCCGCGAGGTACTGCCGCCGTCGATTGTGATGCAGCGGTTGCCCTGCTCAATGACAATGGCATCTCCCTGGCCGATGTCAAGGATCCAGATGCGTGGTACCTGACTTCGGAGCGGCAAAAGACTCAGCGCCGCGGCAAATGCGGCACCGAGTGTCAGCGCCCGCCGAAACTGTTTTTCGCTGACTCCCCCGTGCCTCGGAACTTTGTCGAGTAGGAGGCCGAAGCAGAGGCAGAGAAAGAGGCTGTAGAGAAGGAGCTGCCAAAGTCGCGGCCGCCCGATGAGCAGACGGTGAAAGGGCAGGCGCTCGGCAAAATCGCAGAGCAGGTTCTGGAACGAGAGGCTGCATTCCAGAAAAAAGACTGGGAGGGCGCCGAGCGGCGGAACAAGGCTTGCCGCAGCGAGCGTCAACAGCCCGAGGAAAAGCATGAAGCCTGTCATCGGAATCAGCGCTAAATTGAGAAGTATGCCGTAGGGCGGAAGGGAAAAGAACCAGTAGGCTATGACGGGAAGGGTTACCAAAAAGACCGTGAGACTCTGAAGAAGGGCCGCGAGAAGCTTTCGTTTGGCGGCATAGCGCCGAACGAGCGCTTGTCCCGGACCGCCGATCGCAAAGACCGCGAGAAAGGAAAGTTGAAAGCCGCACTGAAAGAGTTGTAAGGGCGAGCGCAGCAATAAGAGGAAGAGAGCCAACGAGGCCGCGCTCCGAAGGTCATAGCTCCTGCCGAGGCATAGCGCCAGAAAGCCGAGCCCCAGCATGAGACCGCTCCGAAGGACACCCGTGTCGGCCCCGGTGAGCAGGGCGTAAAACCCAAGGAAGAGAGCCGCCGACAGGGCGCTTGCCCAAAGTCCCGCCCCCATGCGGCGCAGCAGGCGGTAGAGCGCAAGCCCCAGGAAGCCCGTATGGAGGCCGCTGATTGCAAGCAGGTGGGCGAGACCGTTTCTTCGGTAGCGGGCGTAAAAGTCCTCGCTTAAGCCCTGTTTGTCGCCGAGCAAGAGGGCGCCGAGATACGCGGACACCTCTGCGGGACAATTCTGTTGCAAACGTTCCGCCGCCCTTATTCGAAGTACTCTCAGCCCTTCGCCGAGCGGATCCGCTCTGCCCTCCGCCCGATACGTTCGCACCTGCATGCGGTGGGTCACGCCGCGCGCCCGGCAATAGGCGCGGTAATCAAACTCTCCGGGGTTGGTGGGACCCGCGATTTCTTGCAAGCTGCCGCTTGCAAGAATGGTTTTCCCGATTTGCAGCTGCTGCCCTGCCTCCTCCGAAACACTGAGGTAAAGCCCGCCGCTCCGCACGCGAACGCCCCCGCCGCGCGCTTCGATCGCATCGATGCGCCCGCGGTATTCGGCAAAAGCCCCCGCAAGCCGCTCAAGTTTTTGCTCCTCTCTTCCCGGCAGCACGGCGACATGCAGACAAAGCGCGCCGAGAAGCGCGCCCGTAAGCATGGTTAAGATTGCGCGCCGCTGTCCCGCCCGCCGCTTCCAAAGGAAGAAAAGCAGGGGACAGCAGAGCACAACGAGAAAGAATCCGCGGATACCGGCAAGCCGAAACAGCTCTCCAAGCACAAACCCGACCGCAAGTACTTCCAACGGACGTTTCATATTCGATTTTCTCCAAATAACACAGTTGTACCAATGACACAGATATTACGACCGAAACTTGCGCTTCCCTTCGCTGCGCGAGGCTCTCTTTTGCAAGCGAAGCGCCTCTCAGTTCTCAGCGCTGCCGCCGCTCTCTTCACTCTCCGAAGAGGAAGTGCTTGTCTTCCCGACATAATCCAAGTTCTGTTCAAACAGGGCATCGAGCGAAACGGTATCCCGGAAGAGCGCCGTTTGCGATCCCTCGACCGAAATGCGAACGCGCTGCACGGTTTTGAGGCCCGTCAGTGTGTCCACAAGGGCGTAAATGCTGACATCCGGGCTCACCCCGCTCACCGGATTCAAAAACTCCTTGCTGAAATTCAGATAACAGATGTTTTCGTTCACCGAGACCGAGAGTATCTTGGTCTCCGGCGGAAGGACAGCGCGCCCGCCGTTTCTGGGCCCCGCAATCAGTTGTTCCACGGCGACCTGCTCAAGCAGGGTGTCCGCGCGATAGGTCACATTCCGCATCTCCTCCGAAAACGTCTTCCCGTCATCGCTCGCAAAGTAGAGCGTTAAATCCACCGTCTCATAGCTGTTCACATCCGAGACGCTGTTAATGAAGTCGTTTGCGCTAAAGGGGCCTAGCAGGCTCCCGTCCGCTCCCGCAAGCGGTTTCCCGCCGCTGTATATGCCGACATGATCCACGCCCGGAATCTGCGCGAGGGTCTCGGTCAGGGCTGCCGAGCAAAGCGTCTTCCGATCTATCTTTAATTCGCGATAGCCGTCGTCGAAGTACAGGTAGAGCACTTGATCGTCAAAGCTGAAGGACTCGTAGCGCGTTCGGTCTCCGGTCGGCGTGATCAAATCTTCCTCGCTCGGCACATGCAAAAGCTGCTGCATGAGCTCTGCGACCAGTCGGTTCTTGTCCGTGGTCTGGGTCTCATAGATGAGCGGCGTCAGTTTGGTCGCGGTCTTATCGAGATAGTAGATCGCATAGCGCCCCGCCGAAGGATCCGCTGTCTTTGTCTCCGCGCGACAAGCACCGAAAAAGAGAACACAGAGGGCAAACAGGAGCATGCGACGCAGCTTATTTTGCACGTTTCTCTCCCCCTTTCTTCTCCTTCCGGTTTTTCTCTTCTTTCCGGTTTTCTTCTTTCCGGTTCTTTCTTTCTGAGAGGCCGCCTGCGCCGGCGTACTGCTCTCGATATACTTGAGCGGAATGCGCACCTGGAAAGTAGTCCCCTTCCCCTCTTCGCTGCTCAGGCGTATCATGCCCTGGTGCAACAGTATAATTTCCTTGGTGATGGCAAGACCGAGGCCCGTGCCGCCGGTCTCGCGGGAGCGCGCCTTGTCCACACGGTGAAAGCGCTCAAAGACCAGTTCCTGCTGATCCTCCGGGATGCCGATGCCGTTGTCCTCAACGCGAATGTAGCAGAACTGGTGGTCCGCATCCAGCGAGACTTGCACATAGCCGTCCTTCTGCTTGCCGTTGTACTTAATGCCGTTTTCGACTAAGTTCATGATGGCGAGCGAGAACTTCACCTCATCCACATCCGCCGAGACTTCCCGCACCGTGTGCAGGGTGAGCTCTATCTGATTCACTTTGGCGAGCGGGCGGAGGCGCTTCAAAATCTGCTCGAGCATCTCGTGCATATTGGTCTCTTTCCGGCTCAGGACCGTCGCGGCGCGATCCATACGGACCAGACTGAGAAGATCGTCAATGATCTTTGCCTCTCGGTCAATCTCCTTCGAGATGTCGCTCATAAACTCTTTATAGAGTTCCAGCGGTGCATCTCCCATGCCGATCAGCGAATCCGCGAGCACACGCATCGAAGTAATCGGCGTCTTCAGCTCGTGCGAGACATTCGAGACAAATTCTTCGCGCGACTCATTCAAGGTGCGAAGCTTTCTCAGAGTTGTATTCACATCCTCGCTGATCTGCGAGGTCACAAGATAGCTGTGCTGCTCGACCGTCTGGTTTAGGTCTCCGGCAGACACCTTGCGAAGCGCCGTGCGGAGTTCCGCAAACGGACGCATGATCATCGAGGTGAGCAGGACACTGAGTAGCGCGAGCAGGACCGCCACAACGACCATGAAAATGCGGAGGGTCTCTTTTGCGCTCTGCAATTCCGAGCGCTGCGGCTCCGTCGAAGACATAAAGAGCAATACGCCTTCTACCTGTCTGTCGTCCGCCTTGGCATCGAGGTTATTGTAAATCGGCGTGGTCTGTATCATATAGTACTTGTCCGCATTGTAGCTTGTGCCGTTTTCGCCGCGAAAACCGCGCACCACCTCGGGCGCCACATGGTAACGCCCCTCCGTGAGGTGAAAACTGTCCGCAATGATGCGGTAGTTCTGGTCGACCACGATAACACGGCCGCGGAGATTTTGGGCAATGGCCTCGATTTCCGTATTGAGATTGCTGTCTTTCTTGTCCCGACTCCTCAAATACCCCGTGCGCGTCAACTTGGTCGCAAGTATGCCGCTCCTCTCCTGCATCTCTGCCTTGTGGGCATCCAGTATGCTCTGCCGAAAGCTGTTCGTTGCCACGAGGTTTGCAAACAAGAGCGGCAAAATCCCAAAGAGCAGAAAGAGGACGACGAGCATGTTTTTGAGCCGCAACGGCGGCATTTTTTTCATAAACGGCGGACGGGGCGGCATCTCGGCTTCTCCTTTCTCCGGCGCTCTGCGCAGCGGAGGACATCTTTCTTTCATTGTACACAGCTTCCGGAAAAAAAGGAAAGCTGCACAGGGAGCGGCGACAAAAAGCGCTTTTTGTAGTATACTTTTGAAAAACAACGGCTGTCGTATGCCGTGCGAAAGGATGAAGTCATGCCTTTAAACGAACCCAAGACCGGCGATTCCGTTCGGGAAACGCCGCGCATTTATGTGCGCCAGGAAGACCGCTATGAGGATTTACAGTCTTCCGCCTCCGCTTTTATGATTGTCTGTGTTGTGATGTCCCTGCTTTCGCTCTTCAGTTTCGGAAGCAGCCTGCACCTGCCGTTCTCGATTCCCGCGACACCCATGATGCGTTTCTTTTTCATCTTCTTTGCGATCGGCTCCTTTGTCATCTACATTAAGACCCGCCGCGAGGCCGCAAAGACCTACGCTCGCATCGAAGAAGAGCAGCGCATCACCGAAGAGCTGGAAGCCTGGTTTCTCTCTTCTTATACGCCGGGACAGATCGATCTTCAGATTTTCGGCGCAAACCGCCGCCCGCTGCGCCCCGAAGCCCTGGCCCTAAAGCGCTTTGACTTTATCCAGGACTGCTTCCTGAAGCGCTATGAGGGCATGGACGAAGGCTATATCGAAGCGCTCTCCGAGGAGCTCTACAAGAAATTATTCGAGAGCAGCATGAACCCCGTCAACACAGCGACGCCTGAGGATGCAACGGACAACGCAGAGACCCTGCCCGATGCTTCCGCCCACGCCGCTTGTGCGACGGCAGCGGCCCCCGCGGAGTCGGGGGACGCTGCCGGATTTTCGGGAAAGCAACAACGCGGAAGCCGAGACAAGTGCGGTCTCGGAACCCGATTCCGTCGACAAAGAGGAAACCGGCGAAAAGTCCGAAGCAGAGCTTCGCGCCGCGGAAGAGGCCGAAGCAAACGCCACCCGGAATGCCGAAAGCGACGTAAAGCCGGCAAGTGAAGCAGAAGGCAACGAAGCGGTCAGCGAAATGCCCGAGCGCGCGGCAGATACGACACCCACGCCCGAGGCGGAGGCGGGTCGCGAAACCGTAGCGGAGGCCAACGCAGGCACTGCCGCCGAGGCAAGTTCCGAGGGTAACGCGGAAGCCGATAGCGGAAGCGAGACCGTGTCCGCTGCCGAAAGCGAAACGAAAACAGGCGCGCCGGAAACGCCTGCGAACGCGTGAGGCCTTTCAAAACGCAGGATACGAAACGCACAAACAAAAAAGTGTCAGGTCGAAGGACCTGACACTTTTTTGTTATTCACTTCGCAGTGCATCGATCGGGTTTAAGGACGCCGCGCGCTTTGCCGGCATGTAACCGAAAATCAGACCGATTGCGACCGAAACCGTAAACGAGATGAACACGGCATTCGTGTCGCCGCAACGCTGTAGCCCACAAACATCGTGACGATATTCAGGATACCGCTGCCGATCCCGATACCGATCAGTCCGCCGAGCACCGAGGTGGTAATCGCCTCGAGCACGAACTGCTGCAGGATAACACCCGGGCGCGCGCCGAGTGCCTTACGAATACCGATTTCCCGCGTTCGCTCCGTGACCGAGACCAGCATGATGTTCATGACGCCGACACCCGCGACAAAGAGCGAGATACCCGCAATGCCGCCGATCAGAACCGACATCTGCGCCATCATCCGGTTAATCTGGTCGAGCATTTCGGCCATGGCCATCAAATTGTAATTTTTCTTATTGCGGAATACCGAGTAGAGATATTCCTGCAGACTCTTCTTCGCACTCAGCACGGCTGCCTTGTCCGTGCTCTTGGAGGCAAAGAGATAGGCGGAAGGCTGTGCCGTGTGCGCCATCTTGAGCGCTGTGGAATACGGGAGCAGGAGGACATCATCCGTTCCGCTCTCTTCCATCTTGCCCTTGCTCTTCTGCTCTAAAACACCGACCACCGTCAAGTTCACACCGCCGAAACTTACCTTCTCGCCGAGTGCCGCATTGCCCGAACCAAAGAGTCTCTGCGCCGTATAAGCGCCGAGCACGCAGACCTCCTGCTTTGAGGCAATGTCCGCATAGCTTAAAAAGCGGCCCTTTGCAATCTTCTTGTCGACCAGATCCGCATAACTCTCACTCACACCGGTAAGGCCTGTGTTCTCCAGTTTCTTGCTGCCGACCTTTAAGGTTCCGCCGCCCGGCGTGACCGTGGGGCTCATGCCCGCAAACAAGTCCTTGTGCTCATCGAGATAAGCATACATCTCATCCATCGTGACCGAACGGCTCGGCTGATTGATGACCGACACGTTGATATTGTTCGCGCCGAGATCCCCCCACTGGGAAATCTGGCTGTTCAGGTAACCGTTCATCAGACTGACCAGAATGATGACGGAAGAGACACCGATGATGATGCCGAACATCGTGAGGGCCGAGCGCACTTTGTTGCTCCAAATGCTCTTTAAGGCGAGCTTAAATGATTGCAGCATAGTCCTCCGCCTTCCCGTCAAAGTTGATTTGTCCGTCCTGTATCCGCACGACCCGCTTTGCCTTCACCGCAATCGAATTGTCGTGCGTAATCATGACGATGGTATTTCCCTCCTTGTGGAGTTCCTGAAAAAAAGTCCAGAATCTGGCGGCTGGTCTTCGAGTCCAGTGCGCCGGTCGGCTCATCGGCAAGCAAAAGGGAGGGATTGCCGGCGAGCGCACGCGCAATCGAGACACGCTGCTGCTGACCGCCCGAGAGCTGATTCGGCATGTTCTTCGCCTTATCCTTTAAGCCGACGCGCTCCAACTGTTTCAGGGCGCGCTCCTTTCTCTCCTCGCCCGAAACATGGGCATAGAGCAGCGGGAGCTCCACATTTTCCAAAATATTGAGTTTCGGCAATAGGTTGTACTGCTGGAAGATAAAGCCTATCATGCGGTTTCGGATGTCCGCGAGTTCGTTCTGCGTCATATCGCCGACATCTTCGCCGCCGAGCAGATAACTTCCGGAAGTCGGCACATCCAGCGCACCGATGATGTTCATCAGCGTGGACTTACCGGAACCGGACTTACCGACAATCGCAACAAACTCGCCCATCCGTATCGTCAAGTTCAAGTGATCGTTCGCGTGGATAATCTCATCGCCCATCACATAGGTCTTGCAGAGATCCTTGATCTCAATCAGTACCTCGCCCTGCGGAATTTGGACGGTCTTAATTCTGCCCATTCGCATCACCGCCCTGATCGGCGTCCGCTGCGCCCGTGTCACCCGCCGCGCCCTGGTCGGCCTCTGCGCCCTGATCGCCGTTGATATACATACTCATGGCGTCGGGCGTATCCAAAACCTTGGGCTGCACAAAGACTTCATCGCCCACCTTGATGTTGTCGGAGGTGATTTGCACCTTATCGGCGGTGATGAGACCGGTTTCAACCGTGACCGCGCGGAAGCCCGCGGGCACTTCGCCCTGTGCCTCGGTGACAGAGTCATCCTTCACATAGACCTGATTGTCCCGCATCAGCGCATCCGCCGGAATGCAGAGCACGCCGCTCGCGCTGCCGATTACGATTTTCGCGTTGATGTTCATGCCGGGCAGGAGTTTGTCCGTGTTGTCAAGCGTGACGGTCACCGGATAGGTCGAGACACCGCCCTGAGAACTGCCCTCTAAGCTGATGTTCGTGACCGTGCCGCCGAAGGTCTCGCCCGGCATTGCGTCCGCGGTGACTTCGACACGCTGTCCCACCTGAATTTTCGAGATATCCGTCTCGTCGATGGCCATCTTAAAGGTGTAGGCGCTCATGTCGTAGATGGTCGCAAGCGTCGTTGCGGACTTACCCGCACTCTGTCCCGAACCGCCGAGCTTATCGCCGGCCTTATAACCCTTTGTGATGACCTCACCGTCGATCGGGGATTTGATGGTGTAATTGTCAAGCGTCTCCTTGGCACTGTCGACCGCCTTTTGCGCCGCCTCGAGCCCGGTCTGCGCGCTGTCCACCTTGTCCGAATAGGTCTCAAGCATGTCCTTTACGGACTTCGGGGTCATGGTAAAAATCGGCGTGCCGGGCTGAATGTAGTCGCCCACATGGACCAAGACCTTGATGCTGTCCACAGAACCCGGAAGATCCGCCGCCATATTGCTGGTGTAATGCGCTTCGAACTTTGCCTCCGCGACACATTTGAAGCCGTTCACGGTCGCGCTGACCGAAGTGTCGGTCGTCAGTCCGCCCGGGTTCTTCACCGAGATGGTCACTTCTTTCACCAGACGCCCGCCGGTTAAGCTCTTCTCCTGGGCACCCACCGCGAGTACCGTGCCTTCGACTTGCTCCATGGTGTCGGAGAGCGTTAAGGTCGCCGGGTTGCCGACCTGAATGAGGTCTGCCTCGCCCGAGAGGAAGGGGATGCGCACCGTCATGCTCGTGTCGTCCGTCAAATCCACGAGGGTCCCGCCGCCCGAAATCTTCTCGCCGTCCGTCACATAGACCTTGGTCACATAGCCCGCGCGCGTTGCCTTATAGACACCGTCGCCGTACTTGCTTCTCGCGTCGTTTAAGTCGACCGTCGCGGAATCCAAGCTCTTCTTTGCGCGGTCCAAGGCACTCTGCGCGCTCTTCATCTCCGAGGCCGCAAGCTTATCGTCGATGCGATAGAGGACCTGATCCTTGGTGACATGATCGCCGACCTCAAAATTTGCCTCGGTGATCGTGCCGCTCGATACCAGAGAGGTGATCGAGTAGGTATCCTTCGCGGCAATGGTGCCGGTCGAGGACAGCTTTTGTGTGATATCCTCTATGGTTGCCGTGCCCGTCGTAACCGCCGTGCTTGCCATGGCCGCACGTCGGCTCGCCTCCATGCGCTGGTGCACCACAGCGCCGCCGATGCCGATGACCGCCAACGCAATGACCGCGCGGCGTATGTTTCTCTTTGCCTTTTTCCCGAGCCCCTTCTTCGGCTTTACTTCTTCTGCCACTGTCTGCCCCCTTCTCGCTTACGGTTCCACGTAGTCCACAACGCTGAAGCTCTGGCTTCCCTCCTCGCCCTCGGCAGCCGCGCCGCCGGAAGAAGCCTGATAAATCAGAACAACATGGTCGCCGACCTTCACGCTGCCGTAGACCGAGAACACAAACTGCATTTCGGTCGAGTTGAGCTGATAGACATTTCCGTCGTCCAGCTTGACCGCGCTCGGCGTGAGCGTATTTGTATTCTGATAATAGATGGCCTCCACCACACCGCGCGCCACGCGCTTGTCGGCATCGGAATCCGTGTCCGCGTTGTAAGCCCAGACCGTCTTGGTCTGCGAGCTGTAGTAAATGACCGCGTACTGCGCCGCCGCGGCGTAGAGCGCCTCTTTCTGCACCTCTCTGCCGTTCATGAAGATGGTCGCATCGTCTAAACGGAAGGGGATGATGTTGTCCACCTGCGTGCGGCTCTCCGCGACCTTCGGGCCGCGCGTCGTATTGTCCGCCATCTTGAGGGCGTTCACCTCGCCGTGCGCATCCACCTCGGCGTTCAGCACACTCGCATAGACGCCGCCGCTCTTCTGCTTTGCCTTCAGGAGGTTATAGAAAAGGTTCACGCAGTCCGCCTTCGTGAGCTCGGTCTGCGGGTCGCTGTAGCCGATGTTCTCGTTCAGGTCGGAACTCGCGTACTGCGCCATGCGCTTGTTGAACTGATCGCCCGCAAAGTCATCCGCCGTGTAGCCGAGCAGCCCCAGCACGCCCTTGGCCGCCTCGTTTAAGCGCACGGGCTCGGACGGCTTAAACTTGCCGCCGAGATAGCCGGTCATCCAGCCCTGCTCCGCCGCAAGACGAATCGAAGCCGCGTACTCGTCGCCGGACTTCACATCCGCGAAGACCGAGACATTGCTGGTCTTCGTGAGCACACTGCGATACGCGGAGGCTCTGACCAACATCTGCGCGAACTGCGCGCGCGTCACCTTTTCCGACATACCGCCGGTGGTCGGCATAATGCCCGAGAGCGCTATGACCTGACGGCGATAAGCAAAGTTACTGCTTGTATTTGCATAGACACTGAGCGGCGATGCCACGGTGCTGACCACCGCAACCGCGCTCAGCAGGCATGCAAGGGATTTTCTTCCACGAATCATTCCGGTACCTCGCTTTGCTGTTGTTAATCCGTTATAACGAAGCCATTTTACCATAAATAACAAGCATCCATCAAAAACTGTCATCGAAAGTCCGTAAACTTTTCGTGAACTCGCCGCATGTTGCCTTGCGAAATAGCTTACTATCCGAATAATACACCGTTACTCTGTCCCTGTCAACATACTTTGCCGCGCCTTATCTCCCCTACCGGACGCGCGGCTCTCCTTCCGATTCCTTTCTCTTATGCCTTGTTGCTTCGAATACAAGACAGCAGCTTGTTTTCCGACCAAAAAAGGGCGGCACCGCCGAAGCGATGCCGCCCTCTGTATGAAGCCCACCAAAAGGCTCAGAGTGCCTTGTAATTTACAATCTTTCCGAATTCCGGCTTTAAGGACGCGCCGCCGATCAGGCCGCCGTCGATGTCCGGCTCTGCAAGGAGTTCCTTGCAGTTCTTCTCGTTCATGGAGCCGCCGTACTGAATGCGAATCTCCTCCGAGACCTTCTCGCCGTAGAGCTCCTTCACGGTCTCACGGATGCCGCGGCACACTTCCTCCGCCTGTGCGACGGTTGCGGTCTTACCGGTGCCGATGGCCCAAATCGGCTCATAGGCAATCGTGACCTTCGCCGCATCCGAAGCGCTGACGCCCTGAAACGCGAGCTTTAACTGCATCCGAATGAAGTCCATCGTGACGCCCGCCTCGCGCTGCGCAAGGCTCTCGCCGCAGCAGAGAATCGGCTTAAACTGATGCTCGAGGAGCTTTAAGAGTTTCTTGTTGATGATCTCATCGGTCTCGTGGAAGTACTCTCTCCGCTCGGAGTGGCCGATAATCACATACTCGACGCCCGCGTCCTTTAACATGGCCGAGAGGTCTCGCCGGTGAAGGCGCCCTTCTCCTCAAAATAGACATTCTCTGCGCCGAGGTGCACCGCCGTACCCGCAATCACTTCCTTGACCGGGAAGATGTCAATAAAGGGCACGCAGTAGACCACGTCCACCTCCGGGTTCTTAACGAGCGGCGCCAGGGTCGTTGCCAGTGCCTTCGCCTCGCTCGGCGTCATGTTCATCTTCCAGTTTCCCGCAATAATCTTTCTTCTCATGTTTCGCTCCTTCAGTCCTTGTTATCCGCCGCCGCGACACCCGGGAGCTCCTTGCCCTCCAGGAACTCGAGGGAAGCGCCGCCGCCGGTCGAGATGTGCGTCATGCGATCCGCGAAGCCGAGGCGCTTCACCGCGTTCACGGAATCGCCGCCGCCGACCACGGTCGTCGCATCTTTGAGTTCCGCGACTGCCTTGCAGACAGCCAGGGTGCCCGCCGCAAACGCCTCAAACTCGAAGACGCCCATCGGGCCGTTCCAGACCACGGTCTTTGCGCCCTGCAGCGCCTCGGTAAAGCGCGCAATGCTCTTCGGTCCGATGTCGAGGCCCATATAGCCCTCCGGAATCTCATCCACCACCTTGTGCGGTGCATCGGCCGCAAACTTTTCCGCCGCAACATGGTCCACCGGAAGCAGGAGCTTAACGCCCTTCTCCTCCGCCTTCTTCAGCATGTCGAGGCAGTAAGAGAGCTTATCCTCTTCGCAGAGCGAGTTGCCTATGCTCTGTCCCTCTGCCTTTAAGAAGGTATATGCCATGCCGCCGCCGATGATCAGCGTATCCACCTTATCGAGCAGGTTGTTGATGACGTTCAGCTTATCCGAGACCTTAGCGCCGCCGAGAATCGCGACAAAGGGGCGCACCGGGTTCTCGACCGCCTGACCGAGGAAGCGAATCTCCTTCTCCATGAGGTAGCCGACCACGTTTTCCTTGCAGTGCTTCGTGACGCCGACATTCGAGCAGTGTGCGCGGTGTGCGGTGCCGAAGGCATCATCGACAAAAATGCCGTCGTCGCAGAGCGCCGCGAGCTCTTCCGCGTACTTCTCGGCTGCCTCATCCTTGCCGTACTTGGTCTCCTCGACGCGGTAGCGCGTATTTTCAAGGAGCAGCACCTCGCCGTCCTTTAAGTCCGCAGCTGCCTTCCGGGTCTCTTCGCCGGTCACGACCGGATCCGAGATAAACTTGACCGGGACCCCGAGGCGCTCGGAAAGTGCCGGTGCGACCGGGGCAAGGCTCATCTCCGGCAGCGGCTCGCCCTTCGGCTTGCCGAGATGGGAGCAGAGAATCACCTTTGCGCCCTGATCGAGGAGCTTCTTGATGGTCGGCAGCGCGCCGTCGATGCGGTTAAAGTTCTGGATCACGCCGTCCTTCAGCGGAACGTTAAAGTCGCAGCGCACCAGTACTTTTTTGCCCTTTAAAGTCTTTGAGATCGTCTACGGTCTTCTTGTTTAACATGCTTTTCCTCCGTCTAAGTCATAAAAAAGCGGGCCCGGTCCAAAGACCGGACCCGCGAGAGTCGCCTTGCAAAAGCAGATGCTTACAGCTCTGCGAAGTACTTAATCGTGCGAACCATCTGGCTCGTGTAGGAGTTCTCGTTGTCATACCAGGAGACAACCTGAACCTGATAGCAACCGTCCGCGATCTTGCTGACCATGGTCTGGGTTGCATCGAAGAGGAGCCGTAGCGCATGCCGATGACATCGGAGGAGACAATCTCGTCCGTGTTGTAGCCGAAGGACTCGTTTGCCGCCGCCTTCATTGCCGCGTTGATCTCTTCCTTCGTGACCTCATCCTTCGCGACAACCGCGACCAGGATGGTCGTGGAACCGGTCGTGACCGGGACACGCTGTGCGGAACCGATGAGCTTGCCGTTCAGCTCCGGGATGACCAGGCCGATCGCCTTCGCGGCGCCGGTGGAGTTCGGGACAATGTTCGCAGCGCCTGCTCTCGATCTTCTGAGATCGCCCTTTCTCTGCGGGCCGTCGAGAATCATCTGATCGCCGGTGTAAGCGTGAATGGTGCTCATGATGCCGGACTGAATCGGCGCGTAGTCGTTCAGAGCCTTTGCCATCGGTGCGAGGCAGTTCGTCGTGCAGGAAGCCGCAGAGATAATCTTGTCTTCCTTGGTCAGCGTCTTCTCGTTGACGTTGTACACGATGGTCGGCAGATCGTTGCCTGCCGGTGCGGAAATGACAACCTTCTTTGCGCCTGCCTCAAGGTGAGCCGAAGCCTTCTCCTTCGAGGTGTAGAAACCGGTGCACTCAAGGACGACATCGACATCCAGAGCCTTCCACGGAAGGTTCTTTGCGTCCGCTTCCTTGTAAATCGTAATCTTCTTGCCGTCAACGGTGATGGAATCTTCACCCGCCTCGACCGTGTGCTTGCCCTCGCCGTACTTTCCGAGGAAGCTGCCCTGCGAAGTATCATACTTCAGCAAGTGCGCCAGCATCTCCGGCTTCGTGAGATCGTTGATCGCAACAACCTCATAGCCCTCCGTCTCAAACATCTGGCGGAACGCAAGGCGTCCGATACGTCCAAATCCGTTAATCGCAACTTTAACCATGGCTTTTATCCTCCTGTATCTGCTGCGGAACCAAACTAATCATTTCTATTTCATTCTACCTTTGTGCCCGTAAAAATGCAAGGAAGGAAATGGGCACTCAATCGTGCATCCACCAGTCCTGCGTGCTCGCATAATTGTAGTAGCGTTGGATCGGCGTAATTCTGCCGTTGCGGATTTCAAAAATCTCCCAGACCACACCCGGGCGGTTGGTCGGCACGTGGTAGGTCGCAGCGAGTCCCTGATCCGTGTAGACCTGAACGGTTGCCCCCGAGTTCGAGAGCTCGTAGCTCTGGAAGTTGTTGTACACACTGTTCGTAAAGTCCACGACGCAGTACTTGTAGTAATCCTGCGCGGAGAACTGCTTGATGGTCACGGTCTCCGGGCCGTAGGAGCTCACATCGTCCACGTCAAGATCGTTCCCGAAGCTATCCACCTTGCCGCCGAACCAGACGTGTGAACTTTCCGCGCCGCGCTGCGTGAAGAGGTGAGAGTCGAGGTCCGCGGGAACCGCGCCCCAGGTCAGAACAATCGAGACCTGCCCCGAGCCCACGGTCGGCGCCGCAAAGAACTCTCTCTCGGTCTCACCGTCGCTTCGCGCAACCAGGGTGTCATAGACCGTCTCATAGCCGTCCGCAACGAGCTCAACGGTGTAGACACCCGGGCGGAGCTTCACACTCGCCACACCGGAGCCATCCGTCTGCGCCGTGCTCACAATACGCCCCGTGCGGTTGTTGATGCCCGCGCGCACATTGATGACCGAGGCAAACACGGTGCGCATGCCGCTGCCGCTCTCGTTGTAGTGGAGCGCATCGCCGAGACGCAGGCGGTAGTCGGTCGCAGCGCCGCCGCGCGGCAAAAAGTAAACCGGTGTCTGATAGGCCGCGAGCTGCTCGCTGTCCACGTTGATGCCATAGATCTCGCAGGACCGGTAGGGTGCCTTCACGAGGCGAAGTTCGTACTGTCTGCTTTCGCCCGGAACCACTATGCGGTAGCGACCGTCCGCATCGGTCTTACCCTCATAGAGCAGCTTTCTGTCCTCGCTGCGATACAGCAGGACCCGCGCATTTTCAACGCCCTGCCCTTGCTCGTCATAGGCATAGCCGCTGATGCCCGTCAGGTTCTGCGCATTCATGACGGTCTCATAGGTATTGTACGCGGCATTCAGCATGATGGATTCCCGCTCATCGAAGGCGCGCCGCATATCCGCATTTTCGTTCTGATAGAGGAAAATCGTATTGGCGGGCCATGACTTTCGGAGACGCTCTGCCTCGCTTGCGTTTGCCGCGCAGTTCCACTTAAAGCCGCCGTCCCGGACCGCGCGCCAGGTGAGCAGGGTATCGCTGCCGAAAAGGAAGCGTTCACCGGCCTTGTCCGGCACCGCATAGCCCGCGACATAGTTGTCGATGAGATACTGGTAGACAAAGCGCGGCATGCGGTTCGCGTCATAGTAGTACTCCGTGACCTGTAACCCTCCGCTGACCAGGTATTCGATCGCGACAATCTTATTCGCAACGCCGTCGTTCGGGTTGATGTATACCGTGTAATCGATGAGATTTCCCGTGTCCGCATTGATGAGCTGTTTTTGCTCGAGGCGGCAGAGGTTCTTATTCACATAACCGGGCCGGTTCTCATAGCCCTCGAGGGTGTAGAAGACATCCGAGTTCCAGCTTTCTCCCGGATTCCGCACGCCCACACTGTGCTTGATCTCATTGATCGCAATGCGCTGTCCCGCAGCCGCTTCGCTGTTTAAAGTCGCAATGCTGCGCTGCAGGGCGCCGAGCTCCGTGTTTTCATCCGCGAGAACAAATTTCTCTTCCCGCTCGGCAGCCTCGCCGTCGCCGTCCGCAACGCTCTCGGACGCATCCGCCGCCGCAGTGCTCTCACCGCTTCCCTCCGCGCTCGTCTCGCTGCTCTCCCGGGTCTCGCGCTTTGCGAAGGGATCGCTCTCTTTGCCGCCGCCCTGCCGGGAGCCGATGAAAATGCCGACGCCCACGCCGAGTCCCGCGAGCAGTAAGAAGAGCGGTATGAGGAGCAAGCCCTTTTTCGACTTTCCGCCCTCCGGCTTTTTCTCTTCCGACGGCATTTTCGCAGCGGGCTCAGGCTGTTCCGCCTTGGGTGCCGCCGCTTTCGCCGCCTCCGCATTTACGGCCGCCGTCGCTCCGGCTGCGACGCCTGTCTGCTCTGTCTTCGGCTGTTCCGCTTTTGCTTCTTCCGCTTTCCCGATAGGCTGTATCTTCATGCCGCAACTCGTACAAAACTTTGCCTCGGGCTTTAACTCGGCCCCGCAATACCTGCAGTACATCTTTTTCCCCCCGTTCTTTTTCAGAGCTCACTGATAAAATCCGAAATCCTACGCTGCGGCTCATTGCCGTCCAGCAGTTCGTCGTCGATATTCACTTCCTCCCCCTCCGGAAGGGTTGCGCTTCCGGACTTCGAAGCTTTCAACGTGAAGCTGCCGTAATCGTTCTTCAGCTCATAGTACGAGAAACCGCCTTCATCTCTCACCTCGAACTTAAGCTCTGCCGCCGAACCGCCGTCGTTTACATTCAGGCGGTACTTTCCGCAGGGCAGGCCGAGCACACTCCCTTTCTTAAAGTCCAGGTTGTTGTACTTCAGCGTAAACTCCTTCGTATCGTAATCCCAATAAACACGCCCTGCCACGGTGCCGTAATAGCCGCTCTTCTCGCGGTCTCGCTTCTCGGTCAGCACAAATCCCGGCAGAGAGAGTCCGCGGTACAGCTTGTCTTTATCCGTATCGCGCTCATAGCAAAGGAGCGTGGTATCTCCCCCGTCGAGCTGCAGCAGAATCGCGCGGACTTCCTTCCCCTCCGTCACAAGCTTCCAGGCGAACTTGCGCTCCTCCAGATTCTCGGCGTACGTTTCCGCATTGTCTCGAAGCGTATCCGCGAGGTCGGAGAACTTGGCCCCCTGTCCCTGTGACACTCCCATGGCCTGTGCAAACTGCTCGCCGATTTCCTGCCGCCGGTCAAACCAGGCCGCAAGTTCGCTGTCCTTCTCCATGGCATCCGCAATGTTCCGGAAGAGGCGCTCCAGTTCCGCCGCTTGCGGCTCCCAGCTGTACACGGTATAGTCCTTGTCGAGCGAGTGCTTTAATTCGGGCTTTAACACGTGCGAGCGATAGCTTCGCTTTTCGACCTCCAAATTGTTGCGGGTAATTGCATCCGCCAAGAGTTTTCCGTAACGCTTCGCCGAAGCCCTGCCGAGCTCCTTCGGGAAGCGCAACTCCGCAAAGAGAGCAGTGCTGATACGCGCATCGCTGCCCATCTCCTTCAGAACCTCCGGATAGCGCGTCACATAGACCTTCTCGCTCTGCTGCGGAATCTTAAACCCGAGGCGATCCGGATCGATAAAGCAGTCCGCATTCAGCACCGGGTTCTCCCCGCTCGCAAATTCCAGGTTGAGCACGGCCTTCTCGAACTTTTTCCCGAGATAGAAGCGCGCGCGTATGCCGTCGCGTAAAATACGCATGCCGCTCTCCGAGAGTATGCCGCTCCGAGAGAGTGCAATCATGCGGCTCTCGCTGAGCTTCGCGGTGAGCAGAAAATCGCTTGAGAAGCCGTTCTCGAAAACCTTGTCCGCAGCGTCAAACACCTTGCCCTCGCGCTCCAGTGTTTCGAGCTGTACCTTAAGAAAACGCTGCCCGACCGGCTCCGTCGTTTTCAGTGCCGTTCTAAGGCCGAAGCCGATCAATAAAAGTGCGAGCGCTGCCGCACCGATGATTGTAAAGAGCCCGCCCTTTTTTTTCTTTCCGGCTCTTTCCTGCGGAGCTGCCGTCCGCACCGCGCTTTCGGCCGTTGCCGTCTGCGTCGTCCCTCCGCCACTCCGCGCGGCGCTTCATTCTCGTCCGCTGCCGTCTGCGCTGCATTTCCGACCGGTTCCGTCTGCGCCGTCGTTTCCGGCTCAGGGGACTCCGCCTGACTTTCCTCCGGCTCTGTATCCGCAGTTTGTTCCGCCGCATCTACGGCAGCGCCCGCCGCCTCCTTTGTTGTCTCCTCCGAAAGCCGGGTACCGCAGTTTCCGCAAAAGAGCTCACCTTCGCCCACTTCACTGCCGCAATGCTTGCATCTACCCATGTTCACATCCCCCTTTACTCAGTCTGCAGGCATTTGACTCTGTTCCCCGTCCCACACCGGAATACAAAAAGGCGTCTGTGCCCAAAAGACACAGACGCCTCTCACAAAATCCGGCAACTTTGCTAGGACTCTTGTTTTCATCCTAACATTTGTTGTGCAAAATCTCAAGAATATTTTAAGATTTATATCTCATTCATGATATATTCCGCCACATTTTGCGCGTGGTCGGAAATACGCTCCAGGTTATCGATGATCTCAATGAAAACATGACCCGCCTCGGGCTTGCACTCGCCCTTCGAGAGCCGTTCCATGTGACGCTCCTTCTGCTCATCGCGCAGGGAGTCCACGAGATCCTCACAGGCGCTCACCTTGCGCGCACTCGCGACACTGTGCTCCTCTCTCGCCTTGACCGCATTGCGGTAGGCCTCGAGCACCGCATCCGAGAGTTCGCGAAGGTCTTTCTTTCCGGTCTCCGAGAGCACCAGATTGCGGGACTTTAGAATCCGCACGCCCTTTGCGATATTCTCGGCATGATCACCGGAACGCTCAAAGTCGGTCAGCGTGTTAAAGAGATCCGTGATGACCAGTCTCTGGTGTTCGTTGACCGGCAAGGTATTTGCCTTAATCAAATACTCGGAGAGTTCCCGGTTCATCGCGTTGATCTTCCGCTCTGTCTCTTTGATCTCCGCCATGACCGTCTCATCCTGCGTAAAGCAAACTTCGCAGGCACGCTCCACATTTCGGAGCGTGAGCTTGCCCATTGCCGCAACCTCGTTCGAGAGCGCAGCGACCGCAATGGCCGGCTGCTCAAAGATACGCGGATCCAAACGCGTCACAAGTTCCTCTTCCTTCTTCACATCCGCAAGCGCTTCGCCCTTCTTTTCCGGAACCAGAACGCCGGAGAGCGAGACCAGCTGCTCGCCGAAGGGGAAGAGCAATACAGTCATGATGAGCTTAAAGCCCGTGTGGAACAGAGAAATCTGCACGGGGCTGATGTGGTAGTGCGCAAGTGCCGGCTTCATCGCAAAGAGCACAATGCTGAGCACCGTAAAGAGAATCGCACCGATCATGTTGAAGGAAAGGTGCATGACCGCCGCACGGCGCGCATCGCGCGAACCGCCGATTGAGGAGAGCATCGCAGTCACGCAGGAGCCGATGTTCTCACCGAGGGTGATGAAGATTGCCGCATTGGTCATGATGAGCCCGTTGCCGGCGAGCATCTGCAAAATACCGACCGAGACCGAGGAACTCTGTAAGATGGCCGTGACAACCGCACCGGCAAGCATGCCGAGGAACGGGTTCGAGCCGAGGGTTGTAAAGACTGTCGCAAAGATAGGTGCGTCCGTGTAGGGCGCAACCGCCTCCGACATGAACTTGAGACCCTGGAACAGGAGTCCGAAACCGATGATAATCTCCGCGCGGCTCTTCTTGGTCTCCGATTTGGAGAACATGATGATGCCCGCGCCGATGCCGATTAAGACCGGTGCATAGAACTCCGGGTTCAGCATCTTCATGGAATCGCCGATCTGACTCAGCGAGACAATCCATGCGGTCACCGTGGTACCGATGTTCGCACCCATGATGACACCGACCGCCTGACTCAGGGTCATGAGACCCGCGCTGACGAAACCGACAACCATGACCGTGGTCGCACCCGAACTCTGGATGATGCCGGTAATCAGGGTTCCGACCAACACAGCTTTCAGCCGGTTCGAAGTCAGCATCCCCAGGAAGTCCTTCATTTTGTTGCCGACCGACTTTTGTGTTCCTTCCGCCATGACATGCATGCCGTAGAGGAACATCCCCAGTCCTCCGATAAAGAGAAACAGATTTGTAATATTGTCGAGCATAGCCCCCCCGCGGGTCAAACAACCCTCCCAGTTTTGCCGGTTACGGGCTCAGTGTAGCATAGCTCTGTTTTGCTGTGCAAGTTCGCAAAAGAACGTTTTTTGTGCGCGTATGTTCCCCGCTTCTGTCTCTTTTTGCCGAGTTCAAAGGGGCAGCGGCTTTCCGTTTAACTTCGCGGACACCAAGGTATCGCCCTCATAGCAAAGTTTCAGCGAAAAGAACGGTATGTTTTGCTGTAACAGCGGCAGAAAAATGCGGTCCCCCTCCCAGAGCGGCAGCTTTAAGACCTCTTCCTTCGGAACCCAGGAAGAAATGCCCTCTTCCGTGTCGTGATATTCCCCCGTGAAGCCGTCCGCCGAAAAGAGGTGCATGTGTTCCGCCTCGTAGCGGTCCGAGACAAAGGTCACGATACCCGCATAGCGGTAGCTCGTGAGGGTATAGCCCGTCTCCTCAAAGACCTCGCGCGCCGCGCATTCCTCCGGGCTCTCCCCTTCCAAAAACTTGCCGCCGATACCGACATACTTCCCCTCGTTGATATCGTTCTGCTTGGTCACGCGGTGAAGCATGAGCCACTTCCCGTCGCGCTCCAGATAGCATAGACTTGTGCTGTACATACGTTTCTCCTCCGAGTGTTTGCCTTTATTATAGCGGCTCAGAGGACAAAGGGGATAACGGTGCGGTGGTTTTTTAAACCAAAAACCGGGCGGAACTTCTATCGTTCCGCCCGGACGTTTTCTTTTTCTTTCTCGCTTCACTGTACCCTGTCGCGGAATTCCCGCACCGCTGCCTCGCGGTAAATCTTCCGTCCGCGCTCCGAGAGGCGCACAAAGGTAATATTGTCGCGGAGTTCCAGGACAATTGCATCAAAGGCGTCCAGGTACTTATAGACCGCCTCATTGTCGATGCGCACTTTGCCGTCCACAAAGGCACGCTCCAAGCTGCCGTTTTCCTGCGCCCGGATAAAACGCTGCGAAACGCGGTTTCTAAGTTCGTCAAAGAGCCAATCCAGGGTCTTCACGGTCGGGGCGATGTAGCCGAGCAGATTCACCGCCTCTATCATGCGGAGCGGCGCTTCTTCCTCATGCTCCCGCTTGTCCTCATCCATCCAAAAGAGCTTAATCGGCATCTCCCGCTCAAACATCTCGACAATCTCTGCGATATCTCCCATGTTCTTTCCTCCGCGCTCTGCGCTCTTGTCTGAAACGCTCTGTTGTCCGTTTCATTCTAGCACGCTGCGGCGCAGTTTCCAAGACGGCAGACAAGCCGCAACGAGAAAGCATACGCCTCTCTCCGCGACGAAGCGGAACAAGACCGGGATACGCTTTTCGGCAAGCGAATCTGTATGAACCGCCCCCAAGCTGCGACATGTCCTGCTCTGACTTGTCGATACGACGCATGATACAAAAAGAGCTGTAGAGAAGGCTTCTCTACAGCTCTTTTTCTTCGCGGAGAGCATGGGATTCGAACCCACGCACCGGTCACCCGGCCTAACGCATTTCGAGTGCGCCCCCTTGAACCGCTTGGGTAACTCTCCAGACACCATAAAATTATAGCAAAGCTTGCGCGCTTTGTCACGCAAAACTTTACAATTCTCAGTTCGGTGCCACGCCGACCTCCGCGCTCTCTCGATTCCAGTCTATGCTCTCGCTCGTCTCTCCCGCATTCGCCGGGGCAAACTCTTCCGCCGCGCCGTAGACGGTCTTATCCTTCCACGAAAAGCGAAGCCAGCGCACATTGACCGCCGTACAGCGGAGCGCATCTCCCTTCTTCACCTTGCCGACCGGATTGCCGTCCGTACCCGGTCTGTCGCGAAGTACCGCCTCCTCTGCCGTGCAGTAGAGTATTTGCTTGTTCCCGCTGAAGCGGTAGCCGTTCACGATATCCTCCGGCCGCGCCTCCACGGTCCCGCCGCTCGCCGTTGTCTCCGTCTGATGCAGGTCAATGACACTGCTCTCCTCGAGTGTCATTTCCATGGGTTTCTTATTTCCGCAAGCGCTGAGTCCCGCGATTGCGAGTGTAATTCCGATTACAAGCGCTGTTTTATTCCGCTTCAATGGTTCCTCCTCCGAGCACGGCTCCCGAATCCGTGTAGAGCACAACCGCCTGTCCCGGGGTCACCGCGCGCTGCGGCGTGGGAAAGGCAACCCGAATCTTTCCGTCCGGCAGCACGGTGACCCGACAGGCCGCGCCGCCGTGGTTATAGCGTATCTTGGCGCGGCAATGCAGAATTTCGCCCGCGGGCGGCGGCGCAACGGCCATCCAGTTCACATCTCCCGCGAGCAGTTCTTCCGCGTACACTTCATCCCCCGTGCCGAGTACCACTTCGTTCCGCTCCGGGCGAAGTTCGATCACATACATGGGCTCGCCGAAGGCGATTCCGAGCCCCTTCCGCTGGCCTACGGTGTAATGCGTGAGACCCTTGTGCTCACCGAGCACCGTTCCGTCCGCCCGCACAAACTTGCCCGGCAGCGCCGTTTCCCCCGTGCTCTCATCGATAAAGTGCGCATAGTCGCCGTCCGGCACAAAGCAGATTTCCTGGCTGTCCGGCTTCGCAGCGACCGGCAGGCCGGCCGCTGCCGCAATGGCGCGCACCTCGGGCTTCTCGTACTCTCCGATCGGCATCAGGGTATGGGCAAGCTGGCGCTGCGTGAGGTTATAGAGCGCATAGCTCTGATCCTTTGCGGCGGTCTTGGAGCTTGCGAGCGCGTAGCGCCCGTTTTCAAGCGTCAGCACCCGCGCGTAGTGACCGGTCGCAATGTAATCCGCCCCGAGCATAAGGCTGCGCGTAAGCAGCGCTTCCCACTTCACATAGCGATTGCAGGCAATGCAGGGATTCGGCGTGCGCCCAAGGCGGTACTCCCGCACAAAGTAATCGATGACATCGCGCTGGAATTCCGCGCGAAAGTTCATCACATAGTAGGGGATGTCCAGCACTTCGGCCACACGGCGCGCATCTTCCACGGCGGAAATGCCGCAGCAACCGCCCTTTTTTTCCACCTCGCACTGCGTCTCGCTCTGCCAGATCTGCATGGTCACGCCGATCACTTCATAGCCCTGCTCCTTCAGGAGATAGGCAGCGACCGAGCTGTCCACACCGCCGGACATGCCGACTACCACCTTCTTACCCATCCGTTCTTCCTCTCCGTATCCTAAAACTCAAAAACTCCAGCCGTCGCTCGGCGTGATGTCCTCGCGGGTCGTTTTGTCTGCTTCCTCTGTCCCGCCGCCCGGCAAAGCCGCATCCTGCGGCTCAGGCTCTCCGGACTCTGACGTGTGCGGCTCGCTGTTATCCGCAGCGTCCGGCATGTTATCCGCAGCGTCCTCGCGCTTCTCTGCGCTCACTTCCGCACGCCGCGCGGGCTCTGTATCCGTATCCTGCGCCTCCGCATTCGTCAGTCCGTCAGACGCAGTTTCCGCCGCATCGCGGGGCGCAGTGCGTATGCTGAGTTCCCGCGCAGACTGCGCGCTCTCCGCCTCCTCGTCGCGCACAAGTCCCGCCTGCAGCGCGCGGTAAAAGATGAAGAGATCCAGCACCAGCGCCGGGTAGAGCAAGAGCTCCGTATCGAAGCCCGCAAGATTGATCAATCCTACCAAAATGGTGGAAGTTGCCCTCGCATACGCCGCAAGCCGGTAGCTCTCCCCGTAGCGAAGCGGTACCCGCATCACCCGTGCGATAATCAGCCCGAGTAAGGCCTCAACCATGTTGAAGAAAAAGAAGCCGATCAGCGTCACAAAGAAGAGAAAAATGCCTACCAGCACCATAGGCACATAGAGATAGCGCGTGAGCGAGAGCAGAACGTCCTTGTTCAAATAGCCCGAGATTTCGTTAAAGCGAATCTGCTGATACCGACTCCCGATTCCCGTTCCCTCGCTCTGCATGATGAGCTGATTGGCGTCGCCGAGCAACACAACCGACTTAAGCGCCATCAGCGTGCGGGTCTCCTGCGCCTCGAGATTAATCTTATTCTCCGGGCTCGTGTTGATGTCAATGTAATAGTCCGCGCCCTCGAGGTGTAAGCCCTTCGGCATCGAGAGCTTTCCGTTCTCCAGCGTGAAGTCCGGAATGTGCTCATCCAAGAAGTGACGCACGCCGCCCACGCGAATCCAGGCCGAGCCGACCGGAATCACATAGATCGCGAGCCAAGTAAACATGCTGAGCATCAGGCAGAAGGCGATAAAATGCCCCAGGCTCCGCCGCAGCAGTTTTCCGTAATCCCGAAGTCGAAACAGTGCAATTTGAAAATCTCTGATCATGGTGCCGCATCCTCCTTCAGTTTGTTTGCGCGGTCGATGACGATGGCCGCCGCTTCTCTCACTTCTTCCTCCGTGTTCTCCCCGCCGAAGCTGAAGCGGAGCGAAGACCTTGCCTCCCGCTCGCTGCATCCCATGGCCAGGAGCACATGGGAGGGCTCCAGCGCGCCGGAGGCGCAGGCAGCTCCCGCGCTCGCCGCAATGCCCGCCTGATCGAGCAGAATAAGCAGGAGTTCCGCCGAGACGCCCGAGAAGCAGAGATTCAAGTGCCCGGGGAGGCGCTTCACCGCGCTCCCGTTTTGCCGAAGACCGGGAATTCCTTCCCGAAGCAGCGCGAAAAAGAGTTCCGAAAGTCGGCGCTTTTTTTCGCCGCGCTTTGTAAGCGCCGCATGGGCCGCCCGCGCGGCCGCCGCCATGCCGACGATGCCGGCGACATTCTCGGTTCCGGCGCGTCGCCCTCTCTCCTGCGCGCCGCCGTGCAGCAGGGCGCCGACCTTGAGCCCGCGGCGGATGTAGAGAAAGCCTACGCCCTTCGGCCCGCCGAACTTATGCGCGCTCACCGAAAAGAGATCCGGGAGTTCCTTCCCGAGAAGTTCTCCGAGCGGCAGCTGGCCGTAGACCTGCACGAGATCGCTGTGCAACGGAATATTCCGCTCGCGACATGTTGCCAGCAGTTCCCGGAGCGGCTGCAAGGTCCCGGTCTCATTGTTTGCCCCCATGCAGGAGACGAGCGCCGGTCTTTTTTCGAGCAGCGCCTCCACCGCCGTGAGATCCGTTCGCCCCTCCCGCGAAACCGGAAGCAGCGAAAAGTCCAGTAGCCCCGCATGCTTTCCGTAGCGCAGGGTCTCCAGTACGGCGTGGTGCTCAATCTCCGTGGCAATGAGGAAAGGCTTGTCCCCGCGCTCCCGCGCCGCTTCCGCGACGGCAAGCAGCGCCCAGTTATTCGCCTCGGTTCCCCCGGAGGTGAAATAGAGTTCCTCGGGCAGGCAGCCCAGGGTTTCCGCAAGACTCTGCCGCGCCGCGGCAAGTGCCTGCCGCGCTTTTCTGCCGCTCTCGTAGAGCGCCGAGGGATTGCCGTACAGCTCCGTCAAAAAGGGGAGCATGGCTTCGAGTGCCTCGGGGCGAAGCGCCGTGGTCGCCGCATGGTCCAGATAAATCACGACTTCTCTCCCTCTTCGAGCAGATAGGGTGTCACCTGGTAGACATAATAGTTCAACCAGTTCGTGTAGAGCGTGTTCGCCATATTCCGCCAGGAGAGCGTCGGGCGTCCGCTCGGATCATCGTTCTCGTAATAATGCAGCGGAAGCTTCGGGTTCTTGCCCCGCCCCATGTCGCGCCGATATTCGCTGTCCAAGGTCATGCGGTCGTACTCCGGGTGACCCTGCACGAAAATCTGCCGCCCCTCCTTGTCCGTGATGAGCAGGACGCCCGCCTCCTCGGACTCCGCGAGGATGCAGAGTTCCGGGTGCTTTAAAATATCCTCGCGCCGCACCTCGGTCCAGCGGGAGTGCGGGCAGTTCATATAGTCGTCCATGCTCCGCACAAGCGGCACCGAGTGATGCAGCACCCGGTGCTCGTAGACACCCGAGAGTTTCTCCTTCCGCGGGTACTTCTGAATGCCGTAGTGGTAGTAGAGACCCGCCTGCGCGCCCCAGCAAATGTGGAAGGTCGAGGTGACATGGGTCTTCGACCATTCCATGATACCGCAGAGTTCCTCCCAATAACTCACTTCCTCATAGGGCAGGTTTTCGACCGGTGCCCCCGTGATGATGAGGCCGTCAAAGTGGCGATGTTTCACCTCATCAAAGAAAACATAGAAATTCGAGATATGACTCTTACTTGTGTGCGTCGCCTCATGCGAACTCGTCATCAAAAAGGTGCAGTCCACCTGGAGCGGCGTGTTGGAGAGCGCGCGGAGCAGCTGGAGCTCCGTGTCTTCCTTGAGCGGCATCAAATTCAAAATCAGGATTTGCAGCGGGCGTATGTCCTGCGCCATTGCGCGTTTCTCATCCATCACAAAGATGTTTTCCTGTTCCAAGATGGCTTTCGCCGGCAAATCGTTTTGAATGCGTATGGGCATCGCTGCACCTCCTGTTCATTGCTGTGTCTCTGAATGCGACAGCTCCCTTAACTCTGCGCAGCGAGGAAATCGGCCTCACTGATGATCGGAATGCCGAGTTCCCGCGCCTTTTTGTTTTTGCTTGAGCCGGAAGTAATGTCGTTATTGATGAGCGCCGTTGTCTTCGCGGAAACTTCTCCCGCGACCTTGCCGCCCCGCGCCGTGATATAGTCCTTTAACGCCGTGCGATTCGGGAACTGTGTGAGGCTTCCCGTGATCACAAAGACCTTTCCGGCGTAGAGCTCGGACGCTGCTCCGGCGCTCGCCTCGGGTTCCAGCGTCACTTCCTTTAGGAGCTCGTCGATAATCTCTTGCTCCCGCGGATCCGCAAAGAAATTCACGATATCCGCCGCCATTACTTCTCCGATGCCGTCCACCTCGGTGAGCGCTTCCGCGCTCGCCGCGCGAAGCGCCGCAAAATCGCCGTGAAAGGCTTTTGCGAGCACCTTCGCATTCTGTACACCGACACCCGGAATGCCGAGGCCGTAGACAAAGCGGGACAAGGGCATGCTTCTCGCCTTCTCGGCCGCCTCGATGAGCTTTGCCGCGGAGGCCTCGCCGAACCCCTTCATCGCAGCGATATCCGCCTCCGCACGCTTTAAGTGAAAGAGATCCGCATAGCGGTGGATGAAACCCTCCTGAATCAGCCTTTCGAGCGTGGTCTCCGAGAGTCCCTCGATGTGAAAGGCGTCGCGGCTCGTCATCAGCGCAAAGCGCTTCACACGTTTAATCGCGCAGTCCGGGTTCACACAGTAGAGGGTTTCCGCATCGTTCTCTTTGCGTATCTCCGTCTCCGTGCCGCAGACCGGACAGTGCGCGGGCGGCTCTGCCGTCCCGCTCTTGGTGAGGTTCTCCGCAATCTGCGGAATGATCATATTGGCCTTGTAGACCCGAATGCGGTCGCCGATGCCGAGTTTTAAGCCGCGGAGCACACTCACGTTGTGGACGCTTGCGCGCCGCACTTCGGTGCCCTCAAGATCCACCGGGTCAAAAATCGCAACCGGGTTAATGAGCCCCGTCCGCGAAGGACTCCACTCGATTTCGCGTAGCACTGTCTCCGCCTGCTCATCCTGCCACTTGAAGGCAATCGCGTTTCGCGGAAACTTTGCCGTGCGCCCAAGCGACTCGCCGTACGCGATGTCATCAAGCAAGAGCACGAGGCCGTCCGAGGGGAAGTCGTTCTCCGGAATCTTCGCTTCAAAGCGGAGCACGCTGTCCCGCAGGGTAGCCGCGGTCACGGTCTCGTATTCGACCACCTCAAAGCCCTGGTCGCTAAGCCACGCAAACTGCGCCGCGCGGGAGTTGTTAAACTCGACCCCCTCAGCCTCCACCAAGGAGAAGGCATGGAAATAGACGCCGCGCGCCGCCGTCACCGCGGGGTCCAGCTGACGCACCGTGCCCGTGCAGAGGTTCCGCGGATTCTTATACTTTGCCTCCGTCTCCGGCAGTTCCGCATTGATGCGTTCAAAATCCGAGTAGCGCATCAGGGCTTCGCCGCGGAGCAGGAGCTCCCCCTTGAACGGGATGCGGAGCGGCACATTGCGAAACGCCCGCACGGTTCCTGTCACGAGTTCGCCGATGTAGCCGTTGCCGCGCGTCACCGCCTGATAGAGCGCGCCGTCCCGGTAGCGCAGTACTATCGTGAGGCCGTCCATCTTCCAAGAAAGCAGGGCCTTCTGCGTTCCGAGCCAGGAAATCAGCTCGTCCACGCTCTTGGTTTTGTCGAGCGAGAGCATGGGCTGCTCATGGGTTACCTTGGGGAGCGAGGACAGCACTTCATAGCCGACACTCTGGGTCGGGGAGCCCGAGAGCACAATGCCGCTCTCCTCTTCGAGGCGCTTTAATTCGTCATAGGCGCGGTCGTACTCGAAGTTACTCATAATTTCGCGGCTCTCCTGATAGTAGGCGCGCGCCGCCGGAAGCAGGGTATCAATCAGGGCCTGCATCTTTTCTCTCAGCTTTTTTTCTTCCACGATCCCGCCTCCTTTCCGCGGCTCTTAAAATATGCCTTTTGCCGCGCTTCATAGTTTTTCTTGCGCCGCTGCTCCGTGCGCACCGTCTTCGCCGTCTTGCTCTGCTGACTCCGCGGCTTCTCCCGAAGCAGGGCAAGCAGAGTCTTAAGCTCCGATGCCGTCACATTGCGGTAGGCACCGCTATGCAGGTTATTCAGGCGTATGTTCATGATGCGGATGCGCTTTAGGCTGATCACGTGAAAACCGCAGGCCTCGCACATGCGGCGAATCTGCCGGTTTAATCCCTGCGTCAGAGTGATGGCAAAGCTCGTCTTATCCCGCGGCTCTACCTTGCAGGGCAGGGTCGTGACCTGCAGTTCCTCAAGGTGCACGCCGCGGCGCAGCTTGTCCAGAAAACTCTCGGTCAACGCCTTGTCCACGCGGACAATGTACTCCTTTTCATGCCCGTTCTCACAGCGCAAAATTTGGTTCACGAGTTCGCCCTGATTCGTGAGAAGCAGAAGTCCCTCCGAGTCCTTGTCAAGCCGCCCGATCGGGTAAATACGCTCCGGGTACTCGAGCATGTCCACGATATTCGGCGCGCGGTCATTGTCCGTCGTCGTGCAGACCACACCGACCGGCTTATTCACCGCGATCAAAATCTTCTTTTTGGAGGCCAGCTCCTCGACCGCGCCGACCCGCTTGCCGTTTACCTTGACTTCCATGCCGGCAGAGACCAGCGTCCCGAGTTCCGCCGCCTCTCCCGCGACCGTCACCTTGCCGGCCGCAATGAGCCGGTCCGCCTCACGGCGCGAGCAAACGCCCGCCGCACTCAAGAACTTGTTGATGCGCATTCCCTCGCTCTGATTCACTGTTCTCCCCCTCCGGCGCCGATTCACGCCTCTGTTATACCGCTGTAACTTACAATTATAGGCAAAGCGAGCCTATTCAGTCAAGTTTAGCGCTCTCCCCCGCGCATAAGCAAAGACCGGAGCTAACGCCCAGGTCCTTTGACAATCTCGAAACTCCGATTTACTCGATGAACATCGCATCCCCGAAGCTGAAGAAGCGGTAGCGCTCCCTCACCGCCTCGCGATAGGCATGCAGAATTTTCTCTCGCCCGGCGAGCGCACTGACCAGCATGACCAGTGTGGACTCGGGGAGATGGAAGTTGGTAATCAGGCAGTCCAAAATGCGGAAGCGATAACCGGGGTAGATGAAGATTTTGGTGTAGCCGCTCTCCGCGCGCAGTGTTCCGTCCTCATTCGCCGCAGATTCGAGGGTGCGGCAGCTCGTCGTGCCGACACATACAATGCGACCGCCCGCCGCCTTTGCGCGGTTCACGGCCTCTGCGGCTTCCTCGCTCACCACATAGAACTCCTCGTGCATATGGTGCTTCAGAATGTCCTGCTCCTTCACCGGGCGGAAGGTGCCGAGTCCCACATGGAGGGTCACACGCACAATGATAATGCCCTTCTCCGCAAGACGCTTTAAAAGCTCCTCGGTAAAATGAAGTCCCGCCGTCGGCGCCGCCGCACTGCCCTCGTGCGCCGCATAGACCGTCTGGTAGCGGTTCTTGTCTTTTAACTGATGGTGGATGTAGGGCGGCAGAGGCATCTGTCCGAGTTCATCCAGGATTTCCTCAAAAACACCCTCGTAGGAAAAGCGCACAAAGCGATTTCCGTCCTCGGTCTGTCCCACAATCTCGCCGATGAGTTTCCCTGCGCCGAAGCTGATCTTCGTTCCGATGGGGCACTTTCTGCCGGGCTTCACCAGGGTCTCCCAGGTTCTGTCCTCTTTCCGCGTGAGGAGCAGAACCTCCACTTTGGCTCCCGTGCCCACCTTTTCGCCGATGAGGCGCGCCGGGATTACCTTCGTGTCGTTTAAGACCAGACAGTCGCCGGGTTTTAAGTACTCTGTGATATCCCGGAAGTGTCTGTGCTCAATTTCACCGCTCTCCTTGTGCAACACCATGAGGCGCGAGGAAGCTCTGTCCTCGAGCGGATCCTGTGCAATCAGTTCCTCCGGCAACTCGTAGTAAAAATCTTTTAACTCCATCAGCCTTCCGTCCCTTCCGAAGCCGCGGCGCCGGTCTCCGCCGCCGTTTCCGCCGGAGCGGCGCTCTCCGCGCTCGTCTCTGCGGACTCCGTGCCTGCTCGGCCGGGAATTTCAATGACCGCATCGGTCACCGCCTCGGTGCTCTCCTCTTCTTCCGCATCTGCGGCCGCGGCTGCGCCGCCGCCCGCACGGAGTTTCTGGTAGAGCGAACCGAGCTTTGCATCGCTCACAATTGCCTTCGCGAGCGCTGTGCGGTAGTCGTTGTTCATCTTCTTGACCGCCTCACTGCCCTCGGCCGCCTTGACCGCAGCCGTCTCTGCCTCGTTCAGCATCTCATCCGTCTTCATCCGAAGACCCTCATCGGTCTTTACGATGTAGGCGCGGAGCAGGACCGGCGCCGGGGTCTGAATCTTGCGGAACCAAGCCTGGGTCTCGATGTAGGCGATATAGCTTCCGCTCTCCACCCCCGGAATCACATAGATTGAGGTGTTCTCAAAGGACTCATAGAGCTTCTTTTCCGCCGCCATCTGCTCCTTTAATTTTGCGAGCCCCTCTTCGTCGGAGAGTCCGAAAATCCGATAGAGCTCCTCTGCATCGCCCTGGGCCCGCGCCGTCAGATAGTCCTGCACCAGGGTATGAATTTCCGTGTCCGAAGTCTTTTCGGGTGTGGCCGACGCATAATCGTAGCCTGCCGCCTCCGCCTTGCTTTCTTTCGGCTTTGCCGTCTTTTTGTGATCCAGCGCGAGAATCACAAGAATCAGAATGAGCGCAGCAAGCGGCAACAGGAGAAATCGCCCGAAACGCTGCAGGGTGAGCTCATCGATTCCAAAGATCTTTCTGTTCTTTTCGTAACGCACTCGTTTATCCTCCCTTGTAATCCTACCATTTTAGCATGATTTTAAGGGAGACTCCAGTCCACAATTTTATCTCGCAACGCTCTGTATATCTGAATGCAATCCTCGCTTCACGGAAGCAGATTGTCACACAGCGGCGCAGCAGCTACGCCAAACGCAAAGGCACAAGCCGCCGTCAGGGTAAGCACAGGGGCAAATACTCGGATTTTCCTCTTTTTGCACAGACATAGCTTGCGCATCGGTTGCACTTGCGGCGCAAAAAAAAAAGAGAAGCCCGTTTCCGGGCTTCTCTCGGTCTGTGTCTGGCGGGATTCGAACCCGCGACCTTCAGAGTCGGAGTCTGACGCGCTATCCAGCTGCGCTACAAACACAAAGTACTCTACTACTATACTCTGTTTTGTGTCGCAGGGCAAGGTTATCTTTTAGCCCCGCCGATTGCGCTTATGCTCCGCAGGTTTCTCGAATTTACCCGCGACGGCGCGCTGTACCTCGGCCGCCTTCTCCCGGCTCTCGGGGTCGCTGCGAAGGCGCAGTACCTCTCCCATGCGGTCTCTGAGCCGCGCTGCCTCCTCGAAGTTGAGTTCGGCCGCCGCCTGGCGCATCTTCTTCTCGAGCTCTTTCGAGAGACGGCGCAGTTCCTCGTCGCTCATGGACTCCGGATCCTTGTCCCAGTGCTTTTGGTCCGCAATGACAGCTTTGGTCATCATAATCACATCTCGAACCGCCTTTTTGATGGTGGTCGGTGTGATGCCGTGTGCCTTATTGTAGGCCTCCTGAATCGTGCGGCGGCGCTCTGTCTCCGAAATGGCGCGGCGCATGGAGTCCGTCATGTTATCGGCATACATAATCACGTGCCCCTCGGCATTTCTCGCCGCACGGCCTATGGTCTGCACGAGCGAGGTCTCCGAGCGCAGGAAGCCCTCCTTGTCGGCATCCAGAATCGCGACCAAAGAAATCTCCGGGATATCAAGACCCTCGCGGAGCAGATTGATGCCGACCAGCACATCGAACTCATCGAGGCGCATGGCGCGGATGATCTGCGCGCGCTCCAAGGTGTCAATATCCGAGTGCAGATAGCGCACCCGCACGCCGACCTCCCGGAGGTAGCTTGTTAAGTCCTCCGCCATGCGCTTGGTGAGTGTTGTGACCAGGACCTTATTCTTCTTCTCAATCTCTTTGTTGATTTCGCAGAGCAAATCGTCAATCTGGCCCTCGACCGGGCGCACCGAAATTTCGGGGTCCAGAAGACCGGTCGGACGTATCAGCTGTTCCGCGCGAAGCAGCTCGTGCTCCGCCTCGTAGCGACTCGGTGTCGCCGAGACAAAGAGCATCTGGTTCATGCGTTCCTCAAACTCCGTAAAGTTCAGGGGACGGTTGTCCATGGAACTCGGCAGGCGGAAGCCGTACTTTACCAGCGTTGACTTTCGCGCAAAGTTGCCGTTAAACATGCCGCCGATTTGCGATATCGTGATATGGCTCTCATCGACAATCGTGAGAAAGTCTTTCGGAAAATAGTCAATCAAGGTAAACGGCGGTTCGCCCGGCTTCTGCTCCGTCAAAAAGCGGGTGTAGTTCTCAATGCCGGAACAAAATCCCGTTTCCCTTAACATCTCGACATCGTAGTGCGTCCGCTCTTCAATGCGCTGCGCCTCAAGGAGCTTATCCTCGCTCTTTAAGAGCTTCACATAGTCCTCGCATTCGGCGAGTATCTCCCGGGCCGCACGCTCGATCTTTTCGCGCGGCACCACGTAGTGGTTCGCCGGGTAAATCGAAATGTGAAGCACCTCCGCGAGCGGGTTTCCGGTCAGCACATCTGTCTCCGTGATTTTATCGATCTCGTCGCCGAAGAACTCCACGCGGTAGGCAAGCTTATCCTGATCCGCCGGAAAAATCTCTATCACGTCGCCGCGCACACGGAAGGTGCCGCGGTGAAAGTCGAGGTCATTTCGGCTGTACTGGATATTGATGAGCTCGGCGATGACCTCATCCCTATCCTTCTCCTGCCCCGGGCGGAGACTGACCATCATGTTTTTGTATAGTCCGTCGGGCTGCCGAGGCCGTAAATGCAGGAGACACTCGCGACAACAATCACATCCTCCCGCTCGAGAAGGGCGCTCGTCGCCGAATTTCGCAGCCGGTCTATCTCTTCGTTGGTCGCGGCATCCTTCTCGATGTAGGTGTCCGTCTGCGGCACATAGGCCTCCGGCTGGTAGTAGTCGTAGTAGGAGACAAAGTACTCCACCGCATTCTTCGGGAAGAACTCCTTCATCTCGCTGTAAAGCTGCGCCGCGAGCGTCTTATTGTGGGAGATGATGAGCGTCGGCTTCTGCAACTCTTGAATCACATTTGCCATCGTGAAGGTCTTACCGGAACCCGTCACGCCGACCAGCGTCTCAAACTGATTGCCCTCCCGAAAACCTTCGACCAGTTGCCGTATGGCCTGCGGCTGATCTCCCGTCGGCTGAAACTCGCTGTGCAGTTCAAATTTCATCTTCTTCCCCCGCTCCGCTGTCTCACCGCTCTCTGCTTCACCGCTCTGCTCTCCCGGAGGAGGCGATGTACGGCATAGCTGTTCTTTAAGGACTGGGGCGTCACCTCGCCCGCAATGCCCGCTTTTTGCCCGTAGGCGCGTATCATCTTCCACACACCCTGACGGCTCAGTGCGCCGCCGCTCAGATTAAAGAACAAATGCTCCTCTTCCGCCTCTTTTAAGAGCAGCGGACGTCCGGACTCCAGATACGAACAGAGTGCTAACCTCAACTCCTCGTCAAAGGAGACCACGCGCTCCTGCCCCCGCGACTGTTGCCGCACATAGCCGATTTGCACATCCACATCTTCGGTCTTCAGCGCAATGAGTTCCGAGACACGGAGTCCGGTCGCACAGAGCAGACCGAGCATCGCGCGGTCTCGCAGTTGCTTCGCGCTGCTTCCCTCGGTCTCGCGAAGAAAGCTGCGAATCTCCTCTTCCTCAAGAATATAAGGATCCCTTCTCTCCTGACGCGGGCGTCGCAGTCCCTCGGCCGGCGAGGCTTCCAGATGTCCCGCCGCCGTCTCATAGGCAAAAAAAGCGCGAATGGAAGCCGCCGCACGGTTAATGGTCGCCGGCGAAAAGCCTTCGCGCTCCAGCCATAGCAAATAGGAATTCAAACGCAGTTCACTGACCGTCGAAAGGGAGCTTATGCCCTCCTGTCGGAACCACGCAAATAACTTCTTTAAATCACGCTCATAAGAGAGCAGCGTATTCTCTGCCATGTGCCGCTCTTCTCTGAGTGAGCGCAAAAACCCCCTCAAAGCTTCTTCCATCTCATCGCCCCCTCACCCCTCTATCGTCCCCTAAGTATAGCCATAGCAAGGGCAAAAAGCAAACCGCGCGAAGCCCGCTTTTTGGCGGCTTTCACGCGGTTTTTTCGGCATACTCCAAAATGTAGTGCTTTCTTTTATGTAAACCTCATATCTTGCGCTTTTGTTCTTAATTTCGTCCGGGAAAATCGACATTATTTTTTTTTAACTTCTTTTCCGGCTAAGCGCACAGACAAGGCCGACGCGGTGTCACCCTGGGTTGCTGTGCCGATTCTTCCCGTATGTAATACAGGGCGTACCGAAAGAAGGACAGAAAAAACACCCGGGCGCCGTCACTTACCGGCGATTCCGGGTGTTTCGTAAAGTTCTGTTTTATCGGTTCTGCTGCAGCGCATAGCCGTGAGCCCGGCGACGGTCTTCCCGTCCCGTATCTCACCGCTGTAAATGCGCGCAATCAAATCCGAGAGTTCGTAGGCCTGCACCGCAATCTCCTCATCGGGGTCCAAGTGCTGTTCCCCGGGTAAGAGCTCCCGCGCAACGAAGATATCAATCTCCTCGTCGCAAAAGGCAACTGTCGTGTCGATACGAATCAGAAACTCCAGCGCCTCGGGGCTCTTTGCCTGCATGCCGGTCTCCTCCGCAAGTTCGCGGAAGGCACAGAGCACGCGCGGCTCATCCGGGCTATCCACCTTACCGGCAGGAAGTTCCAGCGTAAAGCGATCCAGCGCATTTCGGTACTGGCGCACCATCAGGATGCGTCCGTCCGGCAACACCGGCACAACCGCTGCCGCACCGTCGTGATGAATGTAATCCCAGACCGCCTCACGGCCGTTGGCCTCCACGAAATCCCGATAGACCTTCAGTATGGTCCCCTCATAGGCTAGCTCGCGCTTTTTCCGTATCACCTTGCCGGGCTCGCGCGCCGCATCCGCCATGGCTTTAGTACTGATCCTTGTTGGTCAGGTTGCCGTGCGCCGCATCCTCGCTGTACACCGGGGTCGTGGTCGTGTCGTAGTTGTAGACCGTATCCTTGAGCTCCGCAACCTCGCTGCCGCTCAGCGTTGCCTCGAACATCATCTTGTTCTCGATGATCTTCTTTAAGGAGCTGTAGCGGCTCGTGCCGTTGACGCGGACCGTGCTTCTGTAAGCCGGAATCGTGAGTGCAATCTCGGTAGCGACCGGACGAAGGATGGTCTCGGAAGTCGAGTTGTCTGCGCTGATCTTGCGGAGACGCTGTCCCGAGAGCATATAGTGGTTGCCCGCAGCGTCGCTTAAGCGCACCGAGTAGCCGGAATCCTTTGCGGAGCTGCCGTCCTTCGCGGTCTTGCGGACGGTGCGGATTACACCGCGGCTTGCATTGTTCTCCGCCGTCAGCTTGCCGACACTCGGAAGCTCGATGACATCGCCCTTCTTGATGTTCTGAATCTCTTCGCTCGTCTTGAACGCCGTGTCAAAGAGGGAGACCTTCACATTGTAGGCATTTGCCGCCTCATCGAAGCTCGCATCCGTAATCTTAAAGATACGGGTGCCGCCGATGCGGTACTGCGAGACCGCGCTCTCGCCCTGATCCTTCACATTGCCGCTCTCCTGCTGTGCCGCCTTGGTGCTCGGCTGGCCGTCCCAGTAGCCGTTCACATCCACCTTGTAGCCGTCCGGCGTGACCTGGCTCGTGAGCCAAGTGCTGTCGCTCGTCATATAACGCCACTGACCGGTCTTATCCTGCTTCCATGCAGCAAACGCCGTGGTGCTCATCGCAAAGGTCAGCGCCGTAGCCGCTGCAACTGCAAAAATTTTTCTCATGTTTGATATCCTCCTGTCAATCACCGACCCACGCCGGTACTGCCCGCATTATAGCGGACAAAGCGCCTTAACTCAAGGAAGTTTCAGAGATTGTAAGACCTCTTCCCTGTTTCGTAAGAGTTTTGCAAGCTTAAGCCCACAGAAACTTCACAATTTTTACGCAAGCAAACAGGAGGGCGTTTCCGCCCTCCTGTCGCCGCAATTAGTATTTCATTTCGAAATGATGATACTTAACTTAATGCAGTCGGAATTAGTTGGTAGCGATGATCTGCTTGATGTTGTTGTTGCCGTCAAGCACAACCTTGAAGCCGTCGCCGTCAACCTTGGAGCCGCTCTTAACAACCGTACCGGAAACGTTGACAACAACGTAGTTGCCGGTAAGAGCCGTAAGGTTTGCGCCGTCCGTATCAACACCGGTGTTGGTGTAGATAACATCGCCCTTGTTAGCCTGGCCGATCTTCTTGCTAGCATCGACACCGGTCAATCCAAGATCGGAGATGAGCTTGCTGACAGTGATCTTCTCAAGCGTGGTCTTGTTGACAACCTCAATCTTGTTGTCAGCATCAGCCGTGAGGAGCATACCGCCGAGGTAGTACTTCTTCTCGCTCATGCCGGTGACACCCTGGCCCTTCTTCGTGCCGCCCTTCTTGAAGTTGAAGCTGAAGCTCTCGCCGTCAAGGGAGATCTTCTGCGTACCGGTCTTCATGGAGCCGTCCTTATCCTCGTTATCGGAGAAGTAGTAGAACGCCCAGTCGCTGCTCATGTTGCGAGCGGTCTCCATGAATTTATCCTGGCTGTCGTACTTGTTCTCATCATCTGCGTACTCGTAGATGGTGCTGCCATCGGTGCGAAGCAGTGCAAGGCCGTAGATCATGCCGCCCTTAAGGTCGAATGCATACTTCTTGCCCTTGATGGTCTTGATCTGGCCGGCATAGAGGTTGCCGTTGCCGTCTGCATAGTACCATCTGTCGGTACCGTTGTCGTAATCAGCATAGTTGAGGTAGTAACCCGGAACAACCTTGAACCAGCCCTTGGTGAAGCGAGCGCCGTCTTCCGGAGAAGAGAAGTACATGAAGTCCTTCGCATAAGCAGCCGTAGCCGTAGCCGTAGCGTTGTTGCTGGAACCTCTTCTGCTTGCGTTCTGGTAGGTAGCAGCGCCGAGGCTGTCGTTGTGCCAGTCAGCGATCATACGGCCGTACTGATCGAAGCCGTACTTTCTGCCGTTGATGGTCTTGTTGGTGCTGCTGGTCTGCTTAGCGCCAGAAGCCTTGAAGTAGAACCAACGAACCTGGTCGGAATCCCAGTAGGAATCGCCCGGCTGCTCGTCCTCAGCGTCAGCAACGTCGCTCAGAGCGATCTCTCTCCAGCCGATGCTCATAGCGCCGTCGTTCTCGTCGCCGAAGTAGTACTCAGCCTCCTGGTACGCGTTGTCATCGTAATCCGTGACACCGTCGTCCTTCTTAACCCAGCCGTACTGCATCTTGCCGTCCTCATCGAAGCAATAGGTCTTGCCGTTGATGACTCTCTTGAAGATGTTGCCAGCTGCGTGCGTGTTCTTGTAAGCCTTACCGTTTGCCTGGAAGTAGTACCACCAAACATCCGGCTGGTTGTCTTCGCCAGCGCTCTCGTTGTCGATAGCAACCCAACGGTTACGAACCATTGCGCCGTTCGCGTCAACGTAGTAGTAATCGTCGTTGTCCTCGATCAGGCTGTCGGTAGCCATGTTGCCAGCGTCGTCAAGGTAGAAACGGTTGTCGCCGGAGTACTCCCAGCTGTTTGCAACCTTCTCACCTGCTCTGTTGTAGTACACCCAAGTTCCGTCCTCTTCCTGCCAGCCGGTAGCTGCGAAAGAAGTCATGGATGCACCGATCGCAAGAAGCGCCGCTGCGGAAACGATTGCAGCAATTTTGGTCTGCTTTCTCATAATAAATGCACTCTCCTTTTTCGTTGTTGTTTTGAAACCACTGAAATCCCTAATTGCGTACGAAGAGATTTTACCGCTCTTTGGCGCAAAAATCAACTTACAAATGCCTTACAGCAGTTCCTCTCTTTCTTACAGTGCACAGTATAGACCTAAGTCCGCAAAATTTCCATACCTTTTCTCTGGCTATTTTCTTACAGAAATATTACAAACCTTCGTTTGTACCCGCAGATTGTATTTATTTGAATACAATCTGCGTTTTTCATGCCCGAAACTGTGGATAAGTCTTCTCTGTCAACGTTTTTTACCGCGTATTCTCCACAGCTCCGTCTATTTGATTTTTTTTCGCACAGGCGCGTTTTTGCATGCCCGGCGCTGCGTTTTGCCTTCGCTCTCCTTCCCCGCACCTCCTGCCCGCAGCTCTTCTTTGTCTCTTTTCTGTTTCTTTTTTGCTACATCTCCTTTCCGCCGGCCGCGTTTCTGCCTTCATTGTTACGGCGGACACACTTCTCGGCTGTGCGCTGCGTTTTCCTTGCCATCCGTTTCTCCCGCTTCGTTTTCTTTCGCCGCTTCTTCCTCCGGCTTTTGCTTTCTTTTGCATTTCCCGGCTGCGATGCTTGCGCTTTCCCTCCGCCCTGCTATACTGTTCATATATTTAAATTATCACAGTTATATGAACACACACTCTCTCGCAAGGAGGTTTTTGCCATGACCGATAAACTTGCCCTGCTCCTTCGGGAGCTCTCAAACGAGCCGGGCCTCACCCAGCGTGCCCTCGCATCTCGCGTCCGCACTTCGCTCGGCAGCGTAAACGCCCTGCTTTCAGAGGCAAAGAACGCCGGTCTCCTCAAGGAAGACACGACGCTGACTCCGGCCGGTCAGGATTATCTCGCGCCCTTTCGGGTGGACGGCGCCGTAATTTTAGCGGCCGGTTTCGGCTCTCGCTTCGTTCCGCTCACCTATGAGCGTCCCAAGGGCCTGCTCAAGGTAAACGGCGAGCGCATGATAGAGCGCCAGATTCGCCAACTCCGTGAAGTCGGCATTACCGACATCACCCTCGTGGTCGGCTATTTAAAAGAAGCCTTTGAGTATTTGATCGATCTCTACGGCGTAAAGCTTCTTTATAATCCCGACTATTCGACGATGAATAACATTTCATCGGTCTACCACGCGGCGTCTCTCTTTGAGGACAGAAACGTGTACCTACTCTCCTCCGACAACTGGATGCAGGAAAATCTGTTTCACAGCTACGAGCCGGGCAGTTGGTATGCGGCGGTTCATGTGAACGGAGAGACCCGGGAGTGGGTGCTTCACTATAATAAGAAAGAAGTGATTACCGGGGTCGAGGTCGGCGGTCGCGATGCGGATGTCATGTACGGCCCGGTTTATCTGTCCCGCGAATTCAGCGCTGCGCTGCTCCCGGCGCTGAAAGAGGCCTATCGCACGCCCGGAAAAGAGCAGTACTACTGGGAGAATGTCTATCTCGATTTGCTCGCCGCAAAGAAGGCACCGCCGCTCAGCGTGAATTTGCAGCCGGACGGCGTCATCTACGAGTTTGAAAATTTGGAAGAGCTCCGCGCCTTCGATGTCTCCTACCGCGACCATTCGGACAGCAAGGCCATGGCCCTGATCTCCGAAGTGTTTCAGGTTCCCGAATCCGAGATTACCGGCATCGAGTGCCTAAAAGCCGGCATGACCAACCGTTCCTTCTTATTCCGAGTCAAGGGCAAGGCCTACATCTGCCGCATTCCGGGCGAGGGCACCGAAAAGCTGATCGATCGCCGCGCAGAGGGCGAGAGTTACCGCGCCATTGCGCCGCTCGGCCTTGCGGAGGAACTCATCTACTTCAACCCGGAGAACGGCTATAAGATTTCGGTCTACTACGAAGACGCACGGAGCGCGGACCCGGATTCCGAAGCAGATCTCCGCACCTCAATGGCTGTCTTAAAAAAGCTGCATTCCGCGCCCTGCCGCGTGTCCCAGCGCTTTGACCTCGGTGAGCGCATCGCCTTTTACGAGTCCCTCTGCCTGGAAAAGGGAGAGATTCCCTTCCTCGATTACGCGGAGGTACGCGAAAAAATGAACCGCCTGCTCAGCTGGATTCACGGCTTACATCGCCCCGAGACCCTCTCGCACATCGATCCTGTCTATGCAAACTTCCTTTTTACCGGAAAGGGCATACGGCTCATCGACTGGGAATATGCCGGCATGGCGGATCCGCTGATTGACTTCGCGATGGCAACCATCTACGCGGAAAAGGACTTCGCCTATGCAAAACGCCTGCTTGACTACTACGGCGACACCGATGTGCCGCGGGAGCGGGCAGAGCAGCTTGTAATCGCCTATATGGCACTCGGCGGTTTTCTCTGGGCACTCTGGGCGGTCTACAAAGAGGCCCTCGGCGTATCTTTCGGCACCTATCCGCTCACGCAGTACCGCTACGCAAAGGAGGGCTACGCCCATCTTGCGAAAACCGTCAAAGAACTGTAAGGATTCTTCCTCCGCGGAAGCTTTCTCGCACTTCAAATAAATGTTACAATGAGGAAGATTAGGTTCAAAGTTAATAAGAAGGAGGACTTTTCATGAAACGCAAATATCTCGCTGCCGCAGCGCTCCTTGCGGCGCTTGCGCTCACCCCGGCAATGAACAGCTTTGCCGCGAGCGGCTGGACTTCCGAAAACGGCAACTGGGTGTATTACGACAACAGCGGCAATCGCCACAAGGGCTGGATTCAGACCAAGGACGGTTACTACTATATGGATCCTTCGAGCGGCGTTATGCTCAAGGGCTTCCAGAAGATTGACGGCAAGTGGTACTACTTCAGCAGTGACGGCCTCATGCAGACCGGTTGGATTAAGGACGAGGGCAAGTGGTACTACTGCCTCGAGGACGGTGTTCTGGTGCAGGAGAACTGGCTCAAGGTCGGCGACAACTACTTCTTTATGCGCGGCACCGGTGAACTTGCGGTGGGCTGGCGCAACATGAACAACAGCTGGTACTACTTCAAGGCAGACGGACGCTGCGCGTTCAAGTGGATGAAGATCGGCAACGACTGGTTCTGGATGGGCACGGACGGCAAAATGAAGACCGGCTGGCAGCAGATTGACGGCATCTACTACTACTTCGGTCAGGACGGCAAGATGAAGTCCGGCTGGCTCTCCGACGGCACCAACCGCTACTACATGGATCCGGAAAGCGGCAAGATGGTCCACAACTGGAAGCAGATTAACAACGCTTGGATGTTCTTTGACGCAAACGGCCACATGATGACCGGTTGGATTCACGTGAACGACCACTACTACTACCTCGGCACAGACGGCAAGATGGTCAGCAATACGACCCTTACGCTGAACGGCGTGAGCTATACCTTCGACGGCAACGGCGCTTACACCGGAAACGAGAGCGTTCCGGCAACCGAAGTGAGCATCTACAAGGAGCCGAAGCAGGAGGCAGAGACCGCAAGCGCGAGTACCGGCGGCAAAAAAGGCCTTCCGAGCGACAAGACCACAGGCCCCGGCGTAAAGAAGAATTGAGGCTCTCATGCAGAGAACGGTCAAACGGCTCTCGGCCGCAGCGCTGAGCGCTACCCTGCTCTTTTCTCTCTGCCTGAGCGCCTACGGCGCAAATAAGCTGACCCGCCAGTCGAAAGGCACTTACCGTCTCTTTGACGGAAGTGCCACGATTGACGGCGTTAGACACCGCGGTGTGGATGTGAGTCACTGGCAAGGCGATATCGACTGGCAGAAAGCAGCCGCGGACGATGTGGACTTCGTGATGCTCGGCACCCGCTACAAAGGGGACACCGACCCGAAGTTCCGCGAGAACGCGGACAATGCCGTCAAGGCAGGCGTCAAACTGGGCGCCTACATTTACTCCTATGCGACCACACCCGAGGAGGCGGCAAAGGAGGCGGACTTCATTCTGAAGCTCGTCAAGGACTATCCCATCTCCTATCCGATTGCCTTCGACGCGGAAAATGAAAAAACGCTCGGTGCTCTCTCGAAAGATCAGATGACCGAGATTGTCCACACCTTTTGCAAGAAGATCAGCGATGCGGGCTACTACCCCATACTCTACGCGAACGACTACTGGTTGCAGAACAAACTCGATATGAACGCGCTCTCGCAGTACCCGGTCTGGGTCGCCGCCTACGAGCGCATGCCGAAGTACGACCGCTATGTGATGTGGCAGGGCACGGACTCCGGCAGTGTGGCGGGCGTGCAGGGCAATGTGGACATTGACCTCCAGTTCGTGGACTTCTCGGATAAAATTCCGGCGGACAGCTGGAAAAAGTTCGACGGTGTGTGGTACTACTATCAGAACTACCGGATGCAAAAGAACGCGCTGATATTTGACGGCAAGGCCTCCTACTATATGCAGGACGACGGCACCGTGTTCACCGGCGGTTTTAAAGAGGTCGATGGTGCCAAGCGCTATTTTGAACCCGCAAGCGGCAAGATGCGCATCGGCTGGCAGCAGATTGACGGCAAGTGGTATCACTTTTCCGAAAACGGCGCGCTTCAAATCGGCTGGTTCTCCGACGGCGGCAAGTTCTACTACGCGGGCCCGGACGGCACGATGCAGACCGGATGGCTCGATGATAGCGGCAGCCTCTACTACCTCAACAAGGACGGTTCAATGCAGACCCGCTGGCTCATGCTCGCGGGCAACTGGTACTTCCTCGGCGACGACGGCGTCACGGAAAAGGGCTGGCAAACGGTGGACGCCCTCAAGTACTATTTCGGCGCGGACGGCGTGATGCAGACCGGCTGGATGAAGCTAGACGGCAAGTGGTACTTCCTCGGACAGAGCGGTGTCATGAAGACTGGCTGGGCACAGGACAGCGGCAAGTGGTACTACTTCGATGCGAACGGTGTCATGCAGAACGGCTGGCAGAAAATCGGCGGCAGCTGGTACTACTTAAACGGCAGCGGCGCCATGAAGACAGGTTGGGCACAGGACAGCGGCAAGTGGTATTACTTTGACGCGAACGGTATCATGCAAAACGGCTGGCAGAAAATCGGCGGCAGCTGGTACTACTTAAACGGCAGCGGTGCCATGAAGACCGGCTGGATACAGCCGGACGGCAACTGGTACTACCTGGGCAGCGACGGCGTGATGCGGAGCGGCGTCACAGATGTCGGCGGAACGCTCTACGCGCTCGGCGGCAACGGCGTCCTGCTTACCGACACCGAAATCGACTACGGCGAAAAGCACTGGCGTGTCGGCGCGGACGGCGCAATGACGGAAGTACCCAAGAACGCACCCGCAAGCGGAAACAACGAAAGCGCGGAACAGCTCACCGTCTCCGCAGGCGCTAAGATCGGCAAAGCGCCCAAGACGGAGAGCCGCGCCGTAATTTCCGCCCCCGCGGAAGAAACGCAGGCAGAGCTCAAGGTTCCGACCGAAGAAGTTCCCGCACTCAATGTGAGCACTCCTTCGCGGCGTGCAAGCGTGGGGCGGGCTCCCGGGGAATAAGAGAATTTAAAATCAGACAAAACAGAGAGAGGGAAGCGGCGATTGCCGCTTCCCTCTCTCTGTTTCCCTGTGCACAAATACGTTGAATCAAAACCGAAATCCCGCAAGCTCCAGGCAGAGAAACACCAGCAACACTGCGCTTAGCACCTTCTGCCACCAGTCTGTCTTTCCAAGAAAGCCGCTCAGCGCAAAAAGCCCCAGATATACAGCGGAGTATGGCCCTCCGTACCGCACCAAGCCATACTTCAACATAAAAGCATCCTCAATCGCAAACAAAAGTAAGAAAAGGGCAAGCATGCGCGAGACCTTTGTCAGGCTACGCGTCAATTTCTCATCCGTCATCGCTTTTCTCCCCATCAAAAAAGAAATGCTCTGTTCACAAGCAGTCCGAGTACACAAAGCAGCAGAAGCAAAACAGCAACTACTTTTTTCCACATTCGCGCAGAGCCCAGGAGCCATCCCAGCCCGATTGCACTATTAAAAAGGAGAATGCACCATATCTGAAAGCTCTCCGAAATAGTCGGAAGCACTTTTACCGCAGTCAGTGCACCTAAAGCAATCGATAAATTCAAGATTCCGTCTGCCAGCTGCTCTATCGTTTGTGCTTTCCTTCCGCCCATCATATACCTCCTTCTGCGATTCTCTTTATTTTTCCGTTCTTTCTATCCGACACCGAATTCCGCTTATCACCAATCCGGACATCCATGATGCATAGTGCTTTCCTCCTACAGCCTGCTTTATTTTCGTCTCTTCTCTGCCCCCACCTGATCATTTATTGGCTTTTCGATTTCGATTGCTTGTCTTCATCGATTTCAGTTATCCTTGAATTTATCCGACACCTTTATTATATCAATTAGCTTTCCTTAATCAATGACACCCCCATTACGGTTTTATGAATCTACGCTTACAAAAAGCGCCCCGCCCGGTATTCGCCGGTGATATGTACCCAGAATTCTGGACACATTGACTATCGTTAGGCACCACAACTGGATGCTTTCCTGTATTGTACAGGAGGCATCCAGTTTGTTTTCTTCTGGATTCTCCTGTTGTTATAGTAATCGATATAATCATCGACTGCAGTAACGAATTCCTCAAAGGACTTGAACTCTTGCTCATGTCCATAGAACATCTCATTCTTCATCCGACCAAAGAACGACTCCATAATGCCGTTATCATGGCAATTCCCCTTTCTGGACATCGACTGTGTGATGCCATGCTTCTCAAGCTCGGTTCGATAGTAGGCGTGCTGATACTGCCAGCCCTGATCTGAATGCATAATCAAGCCTGTTAACTTTGGGAACTTTGCAAATGCCTTATCCAGCATGTCCTTGATCTGTTCCATATTAGGATGCAGCGAAACATTGTACGAGATAATCTCGTTCCCGCACATGTCGAGGATCGGAGAAAAGTAGCACTTCCCCCATCCCATGTTGAACTGGGATACGTCTGTTGTCCATTTCTCGAGGGGTGTGTCTGAAATAAAATCCTGTTTAAGGAGATTGTCAGCGGTCTTGCCCACCTCACCTTTGTAGGAATAATACTTCTCCTTCGGACGCTTGCCGAACAGTTCCATGTCGTGCATGAGCCGCTGAACACGCTTGTGATTGACCTCAAATCCACGATTATGCAGCTCCGCCGTAATTCGGCGGACACCATATCGCTGCCGGTTCTCATCGTAAATTCTGCGGATCTCTGCGGAAAGGCCTGTATTCCTGAGAGCAACTGCGTCAGTCCTGCCAAGTTCATAGTAGTAGGTGGACCGGGACATTCCCATTGCTGTCAGCAGGTACTTCAGTTTGTATCCTCTGTCGCGGAGTTCTTTGATGATCGCTGCTTTCTCGCCTTGAGTCGCGCAGCTTCCTTTTCTTCCCTCAAGGCTATCCTTTTTTTTTATTACTTCGTTCTCGGCCTTAATCAAGGCGTTCTCTTCACGAAGCCGGAGGAGCTCCTCGTATTCACTCTCCTTAAGTTTTCTGGGATTGTTGATATTTACTTTCTTCATCTTCGCAGGATCCTTTGGCTTGCGTCCTTTCTTCTTACTTACAAGTCCATTGTACCCGTAAATCTTATATTTGCACCCAGTCATAGAGCAGACGGCTCCCAATGCCGGCCTCTAGCGCAACGGACTGTGCCGTCCTCCCGGCGAGAACCTTTGTGATTAGCTTCAGTTTCTCTTCAGGCGTCCACGGATGCTGCTTTCCATGCTTTAGGACCTGGGAGCCATTTGCCTTTTCGGCACGAGCCCATCGACGAATCATGATGTGAAAGTTACTCGGATCGTTGTAACCCTCCGGTGTCTCTGGCCATTTCCCCTGTCGATACAGGTCGACACACATCTTCTTAAATTCATAATCATAGCGCATGATAAAACCCTCCTTACTGTGACACTTTCGTGTCCAGTAAAGAGGGTACATATCACGGGCGAGGCGCTTTTTCTCTTACAAACCTTATTTCAGCAGATAATTTCCGGTGACCAGCGAATACAGGCCGAGCACCACCACGATGGCGCAAGCCAGAATGTTGAGCGGACGGATGCGAATGCTCCACCCCTTCTCGTTCGCGAGCTTAATCATGATAATCTGTCCGACCAGAAGCAGCGCACAGATACCGGTGACGACCAAAGTCATCGTATGCTGATCCATACTGTTTTCCCCCTTATGATAACATTCTGTTTTCGACGCGTACTATCGTACCATTTCGGAATGTTCTTTTCAAGCTTTCCGATCTTTCATACCCTTCTCGTAGTCGCGAAGCGCGGTAATCGCATCCTTGCTGAGCGGATACATGACAATCAGGTTAAAGATGGTCATGAGGCCTATGCCCACATCGCCGAGATCCCACACCACCGAGTACTGCGCGAGACCTCCCACAAAGAGCATGACGAGGGCAAAAATCTTATAGCCGAACTGCGAGCCCCAGTTCGCGCCGAAGAGGTAGGCAATGTTGCTGTGCGCATAAAAGAGTATCCCGAGGAAAGTCGAGAAACTGAAGAGCCAGAGAATCAACGCAATAAAGAAGACACCGAAGCGACCGAAGTGATACTGCATTGCGGTCTGGAGTAAATCCATGCCGCCGAGATTTGCAAGTCTTTCCTGAGGTGCCAGCAGCATGAGGAAGGCCGTGCAGGAGCAAATGACCAGGGTGTCAATAAAGACGCCCGCCGCCTGAAAAAGCCCCATCTTGACCGGATGACTTGCATCCGCCGCAGCCGCCGCGCAGGGTGCGGAGCCGCTGCCCGCCTCATTCGAGAAGAGACCGCGTTTCACACCGTTCATCAGCACCGCGCCGAAACCGCCCGCAACCATCTGGCGGAGGCCGAAGGCCTCGGCGAAGATGCGCCCAAAAACCGAGGGCAGAAGGCCTATGTTTCTCACAATCACAAAGACTGTCATTGCAAAATAGATTCCCGCCATGAAGGGCACAATCAAATCCAGCACCTTGGCAGTTGCATGCTTTCTCAGAACAATCACTGCCGCGATTGCGACCAACACAATGGTAGAGTAGAGCGGCGGAATGCGAAAGGCATTCTCAAAGGCCGAGGAGACCGAGTTTCCAATCACCTGGCTGATGCCGCCCCAACAAATCAGCGCGGAGACCGCAAAGAGAATCGACACGATATTGCGCTTACCGCGGAATTCGCTCTGTTCCACAACCTCCGCTTCCGAGCGCTCTCCCGCCGGGACGCGCCGCTTTGCAAAGAAGTCGTGAATGTAGTAAGCCGGACCGCCCCAGTAACCGCCGTAGAGCGGATCCTTTTTCTTGTAGAGCTGCGCAAGTGTCGCCTCGACAAAGGCCGTCGAAGCGCCGATGATCGCTGTGACCCACATCCAAAAGACAGCACCGGCACCGCCCGCCGAGATGGCCGCGACCACGCCGACCAGGTTGCCCATGCCGACACGCGTCGCGGTCGAGACGATGAGCGCCTGCATGCCCGAGAGCCGTCCGCTCGCGGGATCCGCAGCGTCCTTGCCCTCCTGCTTTTCAAGCAACACGGAAATCATCTCCGGAAACAGGCGGAGCGGCAAAATCCGCGTCCGTATCGTATAGAATATGCCCGCCGGAATCAGCAACAACACCATGAGCGAGAGCCCGATCGAACTGCCGCCCGGCAGCGGAATTCGCAGCAAATCGCCCCACAAAAACTTTGTCATACTCTCAATGACTGTTACCATTGGGTTCATCCCCTTTTCCCCCTGTTTCTCAATTACTTTTTCGCTTTAACGCACTAAATTATATAGGGCATATTATACGCTCATTTTTGTTTTATGCAAGGGCTTTTGACAAAACCAAAGAGGCCGGGAGCTTTCGCTCCCGGCCTCTTCACCGTAGGATCGTAATCGCCGCATGGCGATGTCAATTTAATTTAGATCTGATTACTCGATGATCTTAACGACTCTGCCGGAACCGACGGTTCTGCCGCCCTCGCGGATAGCGAAGCGGAGACCCTGCTCCATAGCGATCGGGTGAATCAGCTCAACCGTCATCTCAACGTTGTCGCCCGGCATGCACATCTCGGTGCCTTCCGGAAGAACGCAAACGCCGGTAACGTCGGTGGTTCTGAAGTAGAACTGCGGACGATAGTTGTTGAAGAACGGGGTGTGACGACCACCCTCGTCCTTGGTCAGGACGTAAACCTGAGCCGTGAACTTGGTGTGGCAGGTAACGGAGCCCGGCTTCGCAAGGACCTGTCCGCGAAGGATGTCCTCTCTGTTGACACCGCGGAGAAGAAGACCGACATTGTCGCCTGCCTCAGCGTAGTCAAGAAGCTTTCTGAACATCTCGATACCGGTAACGACAGTCTTTCTGCTGTCCTCCTTGATACCGATGAGCTCGACTTCGTCGTTGAGCTTCAGCGTACCTCTCTCCACACGACCGGTAGCAACGGTACCACGACCGGTGATCGTGAAGACGTCCTCGACCGGCATCAGGAACGGCTTGTCGTTCTCGTGCTCCGGCTCCGGAATTGCCTCATCGACTGCTGCCATGAGGTCCATGATCTTGTCGCCCCACGGGCCGTTCGGATCCTCAAGAGCCTTGAGAGCGGAACCGCGGATGATCGGGACATCATCGCCCGGGAAGTCATAGTCGTTCAGGAGCTCTCTGATCTCCATCTCGACGAGGTCAAGAAGCTCCTCATCGTCGACCATGTCGCACTTGTTCATGAAGACAACGATGTACGGAACGTTAACCTGACGTGCAAGCAGGATGTGCTCGCGGGTCTGTGCCATAACACCGTCGGTTGCAGCGACGACAAGGATAGCGCCGTCCATCTGTGCAGCACCGGTGATCATGTTCTTGACATAGTCAGCGTGGCCGGGGCAGTCAACGTGAGCGTAGTGACGCGCGTTGGTCTCGTACTCGACGTGGGAGGTGTTGATCGTGATTCCACGCTCTCTCTCCTCCGGAGCCTTATCGATGTTCTCGAAAGCGATGATCTTGTTGGTGTCGGAGGGCAGTCTGGTTGCGAGAACCTTCGTGATTGCCGCAGTCAGAGTGGTCTTGCCGTGGTCGACGTGGCCGATGGTGCCGATGTTGCAGTGGGGCTTAGTTCTGTCAAATTTAGCCTTTGCCATTGATATTTCCTCCTTGGTGAAATCCGAAATGAAATCTCAGATTACAAAATATACTAGTCTGAATTATATCCCATGCTTGGGATTTAATCAATACCCGCTACCGGCTCACTTCTTGTCGTTGAGCACCTTGTCTGCGATGTTCTTCGGAACCTGCTCGTACTTCTCGAAGAACATCGAGTAGTTACCGCGGCCCTGGGTACCGGAACGGAGATCCGTGGAATAACCGAACATCTCGGAAAGCGGAACGAATGCCTTGATCATCTTACCGCCGGAGATATCCTCAAAGCCCTCGACGCGACCGCGACGGGAGTTGATGTCGCCGACGACGAAGCCCATGTAATCCTCCGGGATCGTGACCTCGACCTTCATGATCGGCTCAAGCAGCACTGCGCCGCCCTTGTTCATCGCATCCTTGAATGCGAGGGAGCCTGCGATGTGGAAGGCCATCTCCGAGGAGTCGACCTCGTGGTAGGAACCGTCGTAAACGGTTGCCTTGACACCGAGCACCGGGTAGCCGCCGAGAATACCGCTCTTTGCAGCTTCCTGGATACCCTCGTCGATCGGCCCGATGTACTCCTTCGGGATTGCACCGCCGGTCACGGCGTTGACAAACTCGTAGGTCTTCTCGGAGTTCGCATCCATCGGCTCGAACTTAACCTTACAATGACCGTACTGACCCTTACCGCCGGACTGCTTGACATACTTGGACTCGACATCCACAGCCTTGGTGAAGGTCTCCTTGTAAGCAACCTGCGGAGCGCCGACATTTGCCTCGACGTTGAACTCGCGAAGCAGACGGTCGACAATGATCTCGAGGTGCAGCTCACCCATACCGGAGATGATAGTCTGACCGGTCTCCGCGTTGGTCGTTGCGTGGAAGGTCGGATCCTCCTCCGCGAGCTTCTGCAGCGCGTCGATCATCTTGGTCTGGCCAGCCTTGGTCTTCGGCTCGATTGCGATATCGATAACCGGCTTCGGAATATCCAGGGACTCGAGGATGATCGGATGCTGCTCGTCGCAGATCGTGTCACCGGTCGAGGTCGCCTTGAAGCCGACCGCAGCCGCGATATCGCCGGAGAAGACCTTGTCAAGCTCCATTCTCTTGTCTGCGTGCATCTGCAGAATACGGCCGACACGCTCCTTCTTCTCCTTCGAGGAGTTGAGGACGTAGGAACCGGTATTCAGCGTGCCCGAGTAGACACGGAAGAATGCAAGACGGCCGACAAACGGGTCGGAAATAATCTTGAATGCGAGTGCGGAGAACGGCTCGTCATCCGAAGCCTTGCGCTCGTCTTCCTCGCCGTCCAGCGTCCAGCCCTTGATAGCCGGGATATCCAGCGGGGAGGGCATGTACTCGATGACAGCGTCAAGGAGCTTCTGCACACCCTTGTTGAAGTGAGCGGTACCGCAGCAAACCGGAACCGCCTCGTTCGAGCAGGTTCCCTTGCGGAGTGCCTTCTTGAGCTCGTCAATCGACGGCTCCTCACCCTCAAGGTACTTCTCCATCAGCGCTTCGTCGAGGTCGCAGATCTGCTCCACCATCTTCTGGTGCCACTCTTCCGCCTCGTCCTTCAGATCTTCCGGAATGTCAACAATGGAGATATCCTCGCCCTTGTTGTCGTTGTAGATGTAAGCCTGCATTTCCATCAGGTCGATGATGCCCTTGAAATCGCTCTCCTTACCGATCGGGAGCTGAATGCAGACCGGGTTCTTGCCCAGGCGATGCTCAATCTGATCGACCGTCATGAAGAAGTTGGATCCCATGATATCCATCTTGTTGATGAATGCGATACGCGGAACCTTATAGGTATCCGCCTGGCGCCAAACATTCTCCGACTGGGGCTCAACACCGCCCTTGGAGTCGAAGACACCGACTGCGCCGTCCAGGACACGGAGAGATCTCTCAACCTCGATCGTGAAATCGACGTGTCCGGGGGTGTCGATGATGTTGATGCGGTGCTCGAGGGCACCCGGCTTCACCTTCGCTCTCTCCTGCAGGGTCCAATGGCAGGTCGTTGCAGCGGAGGTAATCGTGATACCGCGCTCTCTCTCCTGTGCCATGTAGTCCATGGTAGCGGTACCTTCATAGGTCTCGCCGAGCTTATAGTTGACGCCTGTGAAATAGAGGATACGCTCTGTCAGTGTCGTTTTACCGGCATCGATGTGAGCCATGATTCCGATGTTTCTGGTCCTCTCGAGAGGGTACTGACGTTCTTTACTTGCAGCCACTGACTCTCCTCCTAATTAAAATCTGTAGTGAGCAAAAGCCTTGTTTGCCTCTGCCATCTTGTGCATATCTTCTTTTCTCTTAACAGCGGAGCCGGTGTTGTTTGCAGCATCCATCAGCTCGCCTGCAAGACGCTCTTCCTGCGTCTTCTCACCGCGTGCGCGGGAAAAGCTCGTGAGCCAACGAAGCGCAAGCGCCTGTCTTCTCTCCGGCTTAACCTCGATCGGCACCTGGTAGGTTGCGCCGCCGATTCTCTTCGCCTTGACCTCGAGGACCGGCATGATGTTGTTCATTGCGGTCTCGAACACCTCGACCGGCTCTTTTCCGGTCTTCTCGCGAATGCGCTCAAATGCGCCGTACACAATCTTCTGTGCGACGCCCTTCTTGCCGTCCAGCATGATCTGGTTGACCAACTTGGTCACAACAACATTGCTGTAAACCGGATCTGCCGGAACAGTTCTCTTTCTGGTCTGTCCTTTACGTGGCACGTTACTTCCCTCCTTAATTATGCGAACGGAACCATCCCCGTTCGTGAATTAGATCATCGGTACTCATCCCTCTAGTTGTTCGTGCGGATTCTGATTTATTTCCTGCAACCTGCAGCACATATCACAATCGTGCACTTATGAGTCTATGATCGCTTGGTACTTGCGGCGATTTCTTACTTCTTAGCCGCCTTCGGGCGCTTCGCGCCGTACTTGGAGCGAGCCTGCTGGCGGTTTGCGACGCCTGCGGTATCCAGGGTACCACGAATGATGTGGTAACGGGTACCGGGCAGATCCTTAACTCTTCCGCCGCGGATCAGCACAACGCTGTGCTCCTGGAGATTGTGGCCCTCGCCCGGAATGTAGCTCGTCACCTCGACACCGTTCGAAAGACGGACTCTTGCAATCTTTCTCAGAGCGGAGTTCGGCTTCTTCGGGGTCGCCGTCTTAACGGCGGTGCACACGCCTCTCTTCTGCGGGCAGTTGTCGGCAATCGGCTTCTTGTGAAGCGAGTTGAAGCTTCTGAGAAGCGCCGGAGCCTTGGGCTTGCGCTCGGAAGTTTCTCTGCCTTTTTTGACTAACTGGTTGAATGTAGGCATTCTTCTGTTTCCTCCTTGTGATAGTGTTCTGCGGTTGCGTTCCTGCAGTTTTTTGCGTTTCCCGGACATAAGAATATGGCATGCCCATAGGACACGCCATATCAATATACGCCTCATTCGGTTGTTTGTCAAGCAAACTCAGGCATCCGCGCCCTCATCCGAGAACGCATCCGTCGCCTGCTCGATATCGCCGAGCAGAGCATCTTCCGGAAGCCGCTCGTCGATTTCATCGCGGATGTCCAGCACCGCAGGATCCTCATCCGAGATGCCCTCGACCGCATCCTCCGGGCGAACATCGGTGTCAAGCTTCACGTTGCGGTAACGGCGCATGCCGGTACCCGCCGGAATCAGCTTACCGATGATGACATTCTCCTTGAGGCCGATCAGGTGATCGGTCTTGCCGCTGATGGCCGCCTCGGTAAGCACCTTCGTGGTCTCCTGGAAGGAAGCCGCGGAGAAGAAGGAATCGGTTGCGAGCGAAGCCTTGGTGATACCGAGCATAATCTGCTTGCCCTCGGCCGGTGCCTTGCCCTCGGCGATGAGCTTCTCGTTCATCGCGTTGAACTCGAGCACGTCCATGTTGATTCCCGGCAGAATCTCGGCATCTCCCGCCTCTTCCACGTGAATCTTCTTCAGCATCTGGCGGACTATGACCTCGATATGCTTATCGTTGATCTCAACACCCTGTAAGCGGTACACGCGCTGCACTTCGCGGAGCATGTAGTCCTGCACGGCACGGACGCCCTTAATCTTCAGGACATCGTGCGGATTTAAGGAACCGCTCGTCAGCTCATCGCCGGCCTCGAGTCTCTGGCCGTCCGAAACCACAATGTGGGAGCTGTAGGGAATCAGGTAGGTCTTCGAGTTGCCGTCCTCCGGATTGGTGACGATAATCTCGCGCTTCTTCTTCGTATCGCGGAACTCGACCACGCCCGGAATCTCGGTGATGATCGCAAGACCCTTCGGCTTTCTCGCCTCGAAGAGCTCCTCGACACGGGGAAGACCCTGGGTGATATCGCCGCCTGCGACACCGCCGGTGTGGAAGGTTCTCATGGTAAGCTGCGTACCCGGCTCACCGATCGACTGTGCCGCGATGATACCGACCGCCTCGCCGACCTGAACCGCCTGGCCGGTCGCCATGTTGGCACCGTAGCACTTCGCGCAAATGCCGTTCATGCACTTACAGGTGAGTATCGTGCGAATCTTGACCGTGGTTCTGCCCGTCTTCTCAAGGACGCGCATCACAGCCTCGGCGCGCTTCGGCGTGACCATGCGGTTTGCCTTGACCACGACTTCGCCCGTATCCGGATCCACAATGTCCTCGGCGATGTAGCGACCGGTGATTCTGTCCTGCAGCGCCTCGATGGTCTCCTTGCCGTCCATGAAGGCCTTGATCTCCATGTTCGGGATTTCCTTGCCCTCGGAGCAGTCCACCTCGCGGACAATGAGATCCTGGGAGACGTCGACCAGACGTCTGGTCAGATAACCCGAGTCTGCCGTACGGAGCGCCGTATCCGAGAGTCCCTTTCTTGCGCCGTGTGCGGAGATAAAGTACTCCAGAACGTCCAGACCCTCACGGAAGTTACTCGTAATCGGAAGTTCGATCGCATGTCCCGTCGTATCCGCCATGAGGCCGCGCATGCCGGCGAGCTGCTTAATCTGCTTATCGGAACCGCGGGCTCCGGAGTCCGCCATCATGAAGATGTTGTTGTACTGGTCGAGACCCTCGAGCAGGTCCTTGGTGAGCTGCTTATCCGTCTCCTGCCAGGTCTTGATGACTTCCTTATAGCGCTCCTCGTCGGTCGAGAGACCGCGGCGGTAGTTCTTGCTGATTTCCTCGACCTGTGCCTGCGCTTTCGCGATGAGGCCCTTCTTGGTCTCCGGCACGGTCATATCCGAAATCGAAACGGTCATGCCCGCAATCGTCGAGTACTTGTAGCCGATGGCCTTGATATCGTCCAGCACTTCTGCCGTGCGGGAGAGGCCGTGCACGTTGATGACCTTCTCGAGAATCTGCTTGCACTGCTTCTTCTTGACGAGGAAGTCAATCTCGGGCTTCAACTCGTTCTCCGGCTTGGAGCGATCCACAAAGCCGAGGTCCTGCGGAATGATCTCATTGAAGAGGATGCGTCCCGCGGAAGTCTCCTGAATTTCCGAACGCTGTTTGCCGTCCGAGCACTTCTTCGTAAAGCGGACCTTGATCTTGGTCTGCAGTGTGATCTCGTGGTTCGCGTACGCGAGCAGGGCCTCGTTCGGGCTCTTGAAGCACATACCCTCGCCCTTTGCGCCGTCGCGCTGCTGGGTCAGGTAGTAGATGCCGAGAACCATATCCTGGGACGGAACCGCGACCGGTCCGCCGTCCGAGGGCTTTAAGAGGTTATTCGGCGAGAGCATGAGGAAGCGGCACTCCGACTGCGCCTCGACCGAGAGCGGCAGGTGGACTGCCATCTGGTCGCCGTCGAAGTCCGCGTTGAATGCGGTACAAACGAGCGGGTGAAGCTTGATTGCCTTACCCTCGACCAGAATCGGCTCGAAGGCCTGGATGCCGAGGCGGTGCAGGGTGGGTGCACGGTTTAGCATGACCGGGTGCTCCTTGATGACCTCCTCGAGGACATCCCAGACCGCGGTCTCCATGCGCTCCACCATCTTCTTTGCGCTCTTTACATTGTGTGCGGTGCCGTTCTCGACCAGTTCCTTCATGACGAAGGGCTTGAAGAGCTCGATTGCCATCTCCTTCGGGAGACCGCACTGGTAAATCTTTAATTCCGGACCGACCACGATAACCGAACGGCCGGAGTAATCGACACGCTTTCCGAGCAGGTTCTGACGGAAGCGTCCCTGCTTACCCTTCAGCATGTCGGAGAGGGACTTTAAGGCGCGGTTTCCGGGTCCCGTGACCGGGCGGCCTCTTCTGCCGTTATCGATCAGGGCGTCGACCGCTTCCTGCAACATGCGCTTCTCGTTGCGGACGATGATATCCGGTGCGCCGAGGGTCAAAAGGCGCGCGAGGCGGTTGTTGCGGTTGATGATGCGGCGGTAGAGGTCGTTTAAGTCGCTCGTCGCGAAACGGCCGCCGTCGAGCTGCACCATGGGGCGGATGTCCGGCGGAATGACCGGAACCACCGTGAGTATCATCCACTCCGGGCGGTTGCCCGACTTACGGAAGGACTCCACAACCTCGAGGCGCTTGATGAGCTTGGCGCGCTTCTGCCCCGAAGCGTTCTCCAGCTCCTCCTGCATCTCCGCGGATTCCTTCTCGAGGTCAATGTGCTTTAAGAGCTCGAGCACAGCCTCTGCGCCCATGCCCGCGCGGAACGCGCTGTCTCCGTACTGCTCCTCCGCCTCGCGGAACTCCTTCTCGGAGAGAATCTGCTTATAGGACAGGGCGGTGTCACCGCCGTCGAGCACCACATAGGAGGCAAAGTAGAGGATCTTCTCAAGGATGCGCGGCGAGAGATCCAGAATGAGACCCATGCGGCTCGGGATGCCCTTGAAGTACCAGATATGGGAGACCGGCGCCGCGAGGGAGATGTGGCCCATGCGCTCTCTGCGCACGGAAGCCTTGGTCACCTCGACGCCGCAGCGGTCGCAAACCACACCTTTATAACGAATTTTCTTATATTTTCCGCAGTGGCACTCCCAGTCCTTGCTCGGCCCGAAAATGCGCTCGCAGAACAGTCCATCCTTCTCCGGCTTTAAGGTTCTGTAGTTGATGGTCTCCGGCTTTTTGACCTCGCCGTGCGACCACTCCAGAATCTTCTCCGGAGACGCAAGCCCAATGCGGATGGCGTCAAACGTAATCGGCTCGTAACCTTTTTGTTGTTTCAGGCATTCAGTACAGCCTCCTTCTTCCTTGAAACTGTGAAGCGCGCTTACGCTTCGCCCTGTGTGTCGTCTTCCTCTGCTTCTACTCCGACGTTCACAAGTTCGCCGTCCTTAAACTCCTGGGTCGAATAGCCCGCTTCCGCGAAGCCATCCTCGTCACGGTACCGCCTGGAATCGCCCTCGAGAATGGAGCGCATGCTCACATTTTCCTCGTCGACATTTTCTTTCAGTTCCACCTCTTCGCCATCCTCGCGGAGCACGCGCACATCGAGGCCCAGTGCCTGAAGCTCTCTGAGCAAGACCTTGAAGGACTCCGGCACACCCGCCTGCGGAATGTTCTGGCCCTTGATGATGGCCTCGTAGGTCTTGACGCGGCCCACGACATCGTCCGACTTGAAGGTCAGAATCTCCTGCAGCGTGTAAGCTGCGCCGTATGCCTCGAGTGCCCAGACCTCCATCTCTCCGAAACGCTGTCCGCCGAACTGCGCCTTACCGCCGAGCGGCTGCTGCGTGACCATCGCATAGGGGCCGGTGGAACGCGCGTGAATCTTATCGTCAACCAGATGGTGAAGTTTCAGGTAATGCATGAAGCCTATGGTCGTCTCGCCCTCGAAGGGTTCGCCGGTGCGTCCGTCGCGGAGCTGCACCTTTCCGTTTCTCTGAATCGGAACACCCTTCCACTCCTCGCGGTGATCGAGATGTTCTTCGAGGTAGTCCATGACCTCGGGGTTCAAGACCTCGCCGTACTTCGCCTTGAAGTCTTCAAAGCTGCCGTTCGCGTAGTCGTTTGCCATCTCGAGCATGTCCATGATGTCGTTCTCGTCTGCGCCGTCAAAGACCGGGGAGCTCACGTTGAAGCCGAGCACCTTAGCCGCAAGCGAGAAGTGAATCTCCTTGACCTGACCGATGTTCATACGCGACGGAACGCCGAGCGGGTTCAGCACGATATCGAGCGGGCGGCCGTTCGGCAGGAAGGGCATGTCTTCCACCGGGAGCACGCGCGACACGACACCCTTGTTGCCGTGGCGGCCTGCCATCTTGTCGCCGACCGAAATTTTTCTCTTCTGTGCGATGTAAATGCGGACGTTCTGGTTGACACCCGGGGAGAGCTCATCGCCGTTCTCTCTCGTAAAGACGCGCGCCTCCACGACGGTGCCGTAAGCGCCGTGCGGAACCTTCAGCGAGGTGTCTCTGACCTCTCTGGCCTTCTCACCGAAGATTGCGCGGAGCAATCTCTCCTCCGCCGTGAGCTCGGTCTCGCCCTTCGGCGTCACCTTGCCGACCAGAATATCGCCGGCGCGGACCTCCGCACCGATGCGGATAATGCCGTTCTCGTCGAGGTCCTTCAGCGCGTCGTCGCCGACACCCGGGACATCCCGCGTGATTTCCTCCGCACCGAGCTTCGTATCGCGCGATGCGCACTCATACTCCTCAATGTGAATCGAGGTGAAGACGTCGTTCTGGACGAGGCGCTCGGAAAGAAGCACGGCATCCTCGTAGTTATAACCTTCCCAGGTCATGAAGCCGATCAGCGGGTTCTTGCCGAGACCGATCTCACCGTCGTGGGTCGAAGGACCGTCAGCAATGACCTCGCCCGCTTCGACGTGGTCGCCCGCGTTTACAATGGGCTTCTGGTTATAGGAGTTCGACTGGTTCGAGCGCTGGAACTTCGTGAGTTTGTAGTGCTCAATCTCGCCGTTGTCATCCCGACGTATCGTAATTTCGCTGCCCGAACTCATCACAACGGTACCCGCGTGGTGTGCGACCTGGCAGACGCCGGAGTCGACCGCCGCCTTTGCCTCGATGCCGGTGCTCACGACCGGGGCGTCCGTCAGCATGAGCGGCACCGCCTGACGCTGCATGTTCGAACCCATCAGCGCGCGGTTTGCGTCGTCGTTCTGGAGGAAGGGGACCATGCTCGTCGCGACCGAGAAGACCATCTTCGGCGAGACATCCATGAGGTCGATGAGACGCTTCTGGAAAGCCGAAGTCTCGTCCATGTAACGGCCGGAGACATTGTTGTGGATGAAGTGTCCCTCTTCGTCGAGCGGCTCGTTTGCCTGGGCCACAAAGAACTCATCCTCTTCATCCGCGGTGAGATACACGACATCGTCCGTGACGCGCGGATTCTTCGGATCCTCGGACTTATCGACCACGCGGTAGGGCGCCTCGATAAAGCCGTAGGGGTTGATGCGCGCATAGCTTGCGAGCGAGTTGATGAGACCGATGTTCGGACCCTCGGGGGTCTCGATCGGGCACATTCTGCCGTAGTGCGTGTAGTGGACATCTCGGACCTCGAAACCCGCACGATCTCTCGAGAGACCGCCCGGACCGAGGGCCGAGAGTCTTCTCTTGTGCGTGAGCTCCGAGAGCGGGTTGTTCTGGTCCATGAACTGCGAGAGCTGGGAAGAACCGAAGAACTCTTTGACCGCCGCCGTGACCGGCTTGATGTTAATCAGGGACTGCGGCGTAATCTCGCTGATGTCCTGGGTGGTCATGCGCTCTCTGACCACGCGCTCCATACGGGACAGACCGATGCGGTACTGGTTCTGCAGGAGCTCGCCGACCGCGCGGATACGGCGGTTGCCGAGGTGGTCGATATCGTCCGTCGTGCCGATGCCCTCTTCAATCTGCATGTTGTAGTTGATGGAGGCAAATATCTTCCCGCGTGATGTGCTTCGGAATCAGCTCATCCGCTTTTCGCTGCACATACTTCTTGACATCGGCTCCGTTTGCCTCTGCCTCCCGTATGACCTTCATGAGCGCCGGATAGTAGACCGGCTCCACAATGCCGTACTCGGTCGGATTCTCCATGTCGACGTAGTTGCGGATGTCGACCATGAGATTCGAGAGCACCTTTAAACGGCGGTCCTCCGAACTCGTTCCTCTTACGATGACAAAGGGAATGCCTGCATCCTGAATCTCGGTCGCGAGCTCTCTCGTGATCACCGTGCCGCTCTCCGCGAGAATCTCACCGGTGTTCGGGTCCACCGCGGCTTCCAGAAGCTCCTTGCCGACCACGCGGTTCTTTAAGTGGAGCTTCTTATTAAACTTATAGCGGCCCACGCGCGCAAGATCGTAGCGGCGTGCGTCAAAGAACATCGAGTCCAGGAGACCGCGCGCGGATTCCACCGAAAGCGGCTCGCCCGGGCGAATCTTGCGGTAGAGTTCCAAGAGACCGTCCGAATAGTTGTCGGTCGAATCCTTCAGGAAGCTCGCCTCAAGCTTCGGCTCATCGCCGAACATCTCCTTGATTTCCGCGTTCGTGCCGAGGCCAAGCGCACGGAGCAGCACCGTGACCGGCACCTTTCTCGTTCTGTCGACACGCACGTTAAAGACATCGTTCGAATCGGTCTCGTACTCGAGCCAAGCGCCGCGGTTCGGGATCACCTGGCAGAAGTAGCATTCCTTTCCGACCTTATCGTGCTCAATGGTATAATAAATGCCGGGGGAACGAACCAGCTGGCTTACGATGACGCGCTCCGCGCCGTTGATCACGAAGGAACCGGTGTCCGTCATGAGCGGCAAATCGCCCATGAACACCTCGTGCTCCTTGTGCTCATCCTTATCCTTATTATACAGCCGCACCTTGACCTTCATCGGGGCTGCATAGGTGGCATCCCTCTCCTTGCACTCCGCAATGCTGTACTTTGCCTCATCGCGGTAGAGCTGGAAATCCACAAAATCCAGACTGAGGTGTCCGGCAAAATCCTCAATGGGGAAAATATCGCGGAACACTTCCCGCAATCCCTCACCCAGGAACCAGTCGTACGAATCCTTCTGGATCTCTATGAGGTTCGGCATCTGCAAAACTTCCTTTTGACGGGAGAAGCTCATGCGAATGCCTTTTCCGGCTTTAATCGGACGCATATTGCTTTTTTCCATATTACGTTTCACCCCTGTTTTTTGAAAGACCTTTGGTTACCCGGCGGATTAAGGCCTAAAGGGCATACTTCGCCCCATAGGCCTATGAGTCCACAATAGTGCAATCTTCACTTTAACATTTCCCCTATCGGCTGTCAAGCGATGTCTTGCGTATTTATATTGACTCTGTTATAATTTCATAGCGTCCCTGTATTTTCGGGGAAGACGCAAATCCATAACTAACGGGGGGATTCCAGACAATGATAAATACCGTAATCACGGTACTGCTCGTGCTCCTATCGATCGCGGCAGTCGCCCTTGTCGTGATGTACTTTGTCGGCAGGCGCTTACAGGAAAAACAGGCGGCTTCGCAGCCGGCCTTCGATGCGGCAAAACAGCTCGTCACGATGCTGCCGATCGACAAAAAGAAGGTCCGGTTGAAAGAGGCGGGATTCCCGAAACTGGTCTGGGAACAGACCCCCTTCTATCTCCGCTGGATGAAGGTTCCGGTCGTAAAGGCCAAAGTCGGACCGAAGATCATCACCATGATGGCGGATGAGACCGCGTTCCAACAGCTTCCGCTGAAGCAGGAATGCAAGGTCATTGTGAGCGGCATCTACATTGTCGAGGTGAAGGGCGTTCGCGGCGGTGCGGTTCCCGCAGTGCCGAAGAAGCGCTCCCTCATGGACCGCATCCTTCGCAGAAGACGCTGAGACAACACAAAAACAGCAGGCGCGTGAGCGCCTGTTTTTTTTGTGCCTCGTCCTCTGTTGTGTGTGCTCAGGCCTCTGAATCGTCGCCGCGCCGCGCGCGGATTTCAACCTCCATCTCGCAGTCCTTCAGAAACTCTTCTTCCACATCCATCGCATAGACCGCTTTCGCCCGGATGCAATCCTCCGCAATGTCAATGCGGAGATCCGAGGTTCTGATCCCGATCAAGAAGACGCCGTAGGGCGTGCGGTACTCGCAGACGGTTCTGATTGCGCTGTTTAAAAAGCGCAGTTCCGCCTTGCAGTCCCCCCGCTTCTCTATGCACATGGAATTCCCGTCTATTCTGAGCGTATTCTCGGTTCCGAAGCCCGTGTCATCGAGGGGTTCTTCGTAGTAAATTTCATGCACCCCGTCTTCGGTCCGGCGGTAGCGCCCGGGCACCAAGAGTTCTACATCCTCGCTCTCGCCGCCAAGCAGGTGCTTGCCGCTTATGGTCACCAGCACATCTTCCGTCATCGCTGTCTCTCTTCGTCAATATTCTTCGATTTCGATTTTCTTTGCTTCCAGCTGTTCGGTCGGCAAAATGGAGTTCGCAAAGTCCCGAAAATTCTCGGCGAGGTCGCTCACATAGAAGCGATACTTGCCCTCCGTATTCCCGTCACCCGGGTTTAAGAGCTTTTCCCGCGCGAGTATGTCCTTCAGTTCCAGCGCCGTCTCGTAAGCCGGGTTCACAAGCTTTACCTGATCCCCCATGATGCGCCCTATCGTGCCGCGGAGCAGCGGATAGTGGGTGCAGCCGAGCACCAGAGTATCCACATACTTTTCCTTCAATTCCTGCAGATAGCGCGCCGCCATTTCATCCGTCACGCTGTCGTGAAGGAGCCCCTCTTCGACGAGCGGTACAAACATGGGGCAGGCTTTCTGAAACACACGGAGCCCCGGAGCCAGGCTCTCGATTACCTTCGGATATATTTCCGAGGATACGGTGCCCCTGGTGCCGATGACGCCGATACGCCCGTTCTCGGTCGCACGCACGGCACTCAGGGCGCCGGCGTAAATCACGCCGATCACCGGGATATCGTTCTCCTCTGCGAGGGTTTTTAACGCGTGGGAGCTCGCCGTGTTGCAGGCAATTACGATTGCCTTGACGCCCTTGGTCTTTAAGAAGCGCACAATCTGCCGCGAATAGCGGATGACCGTATCCCGCGATTTTGCGCCGTAGGGCAGGCGCGCCGTGTCTCCGAAGTACACCATGCGCTCGTCCGGAATCTGCCGCATCAGCTCTCTCACAACCGTGAGACCGCCGACGCCGGAATCAAACACGCCGATCGGTGCGCGCGCATCTGTCGCAAAATGCTCGCGGCGCTCCCGCTTCGGCACATAGAGTTTGACCGGATCCTGCTCGTCAAACACCCCGCCGTTCATTCAGGCCTCTCTCTCCAGCGCGAGCTCCATGAGCTCCTTGACCAGCGCCTTCTTATCCTTGCCGCGCGCCTCAAAGAGCATCGGGTACATGCTGATCGAGGTAAAGCCCGGCATGGTGTTGATCTCGTTAAAGATGACCTTGCCCTCGGCGGTCACAAAGAAGTCGACGCGGGACAGGCCGTAGCCGTCGAGTGCCTCAAAGATACGAACCGCCGCGCGGCGAACTTCTTCCGCACTGCCTTCCGGGAGTTCCGGGTCCACTACGGTCTTCGACTCCTGGCTGAAGTACTTGGCATCGTAGTCGTAGAAATCGGCCGCGGCCAAAATCTCGCCGACACCGCTCGCCTGTACCGGCCGCGCACCGCCGCCGAGCACCGCGCACTCAATTTCGCGTCCCACAATGCACTCCTCAACCAGGATGCGGCTGTCAAAACGCGCCGCCTCGCGGAAGGCCTCCGAAAGCTCCTCTCTGCCGTGTACCTTGGTCACGCCGCAGCTGGAGCCCGCATTGCAGGGCTTTACGAAGACCGGGTAGGAGAAGAGGCTCTCGGTGCGCTCGATCACGGCGCACATATCCTTTAACATTTCCCGCGTCACCAGTAGGAAATCCGCCTGGGTAATGCCGAGCGAGTGTACGACCAGCTTCGTAATCCCCTTGTCCATACCGACCGCGGATGCCGTGACCCCGCAACCCACAAAGGGAATCTTTGCGAGTTTGCAGAGGCCCTGAATGGTTCCGTCCTCGCCGTAGAGTCCGTGCAGAATCGGAAACACGAGGTCTATCTTCACGCGGGTAATTGCCGCCTGCTCATGAATCATGAGGCACTGTTCCGTCGCATCCGGTGAGAGCACGGCACCGATTTTCGACTCTCTCCAGCTGCCGTCCTCTATGTCTTCGATCCGATTCACCTTGACCCAGTGCCCCTCCTTCGTGATGCCGACCAACACGAGATCATAGGCTTCGCGGTCAATGTTGTGAATGATATTGATCGCAGAGCGGCAGGAAATCTCGTGCTCCGAGGACTGCCCGCCGAATAGTACCGCAACTGTCTTCTTGCTCATCTTTTCTTTGCCTCTTTTCGCTTTTCGCTTTTCTTTTCCAGAAGTTCCATGCTCAGCTTTTTGGAGATGGTGAGCTCCTGGTTGTCAATGTGCTCGCGCATGGTGCGACGCGCAAGCTCAATGTTCCGCGTCTTTACCGCCGTGAGTATCTGCTCGTGTTCATGGAGCAAAATCTGACGCTTGCCCGTATCCTTGATGTACTCCAGGCGATAACGATACATCTGGTCGCGCAGATTGTTCAACATCTGCACGAGTTTGTCGTTATAGGTGCCCGCATAGATCGAGTCGTGAAAGAGTTCGTCCGCCTGCGCGATTCGTATCATATCCTTTGCGTCGACCGCCTCGCGGAAGCTGACACGCGCCGATTCAAGCCGTTCGATATCGTCCGCATCCATGCGCTCCACCGCGAGTTCCACCGCAAGGTCCTCAAGCGCGCGGCGCACTTCGAGTACGTCCCGGAGGCTCTTCTCCGTGATGCCGGCCACCTCCGCACCGCGCCGCGGTATCATGGTGACCAGACCCTCGAGCTCCAACTTGCGTATGGCCTCGCGAATCGGCGTGCGGCTCACCCCGAGCTTCTTCGCGAGCTGAATTTCCATCAGGCGCTCGCCGGGTTCCATCTCACCCTTTAATATGGCCTGCCGCAGGGTGTGAAATACGACGTCGCGAAGCGGCATATACTCATTGACGGTCATCTTAAATTCTTCCGGCATGGCGCCTCCTTCCTATACTGCGCGTTCATACGGTAGACGCGCTGACTTCTTCCGTTGAAACCGGGCGGCAGAGGAAAAATGCCGCTTCCGGAAATTGCTGTTGTCCCGCCGCGATGCAGGCAAGCGCCTTGTCCCGTTCATCCGCCGCAAACAAGGCGTAGAGCGCCGCACCGCTGCCGCTCATCGCAGCGCCGAGCGCGCCGCTCCCCGTTAGGAAGCGCTTGTAATCGATGAGCTCCGGTTTTTAATTCCATGGCCGGGCGCTCGAGTGCGTTTTTGCAGCGAAGCGCCGAGCAGGGTGAGATTCTGTCCGCGAAGCGCGTTCTTAAAGCAGGGTTACATCGGGCTGCTCCCAGGGGGCCATGGCCGAGAGCGTGAGCGCTGCATAGACCTCCTTGGTCGAACTGCCGAAGGGCGGTTTCACCACGACCAGTTCACAGGGAGGCAGGGGCGGCAGGGGGAAAGCTGTTCTCCGATCCCCTCCGCAAGCGCCGTGCCGCCCGCCACCAAGAAGGGCACATCCGCCCCGAGCGGCAGCGCCAGCGCTCTCAGTTCCGCATCGGAGAGCGGCAGCGCATAGAGACTTCGAAGAGCCCGGAGCACCGCCGCCGCATCCGCCGAGCCGCCGCCGAGCCCCGCCTCCTCCGGGATTTCTTTCCGAAGTTCGATTTGAACACCGCCCTTCAGCTCACAGTGCCGAAACAGCGAAAGAGCCGCCCGCACCGCGAGATTTCGCTCATCGGTCGGGAGCGAGGGGCGGTCGCAGCGCAAGCGTATGCCCTCTTCCTCGGTTTTCGTAAGGATCAGTTCATCGGCGAGACTTACGGTCTGCATGCCCGAGCGCAGCAGGTGATAGCCGTCTTCTCGCTTTCCCAGGATTTCCAAGCCCAGGTTAATCTTTGCGAAGGCCCGCGCGCGGACACTCTCTCTTCCTGTCTCCATTGCCCTTCCCCTATCTGTATCTTCTGCTTTGCGCCGAGTTTCGTCTTTTGTATACAAAACTTCAGCGCTGTATAAAAAGGCGGCACTGAGGCGCGCCGCCCGCACGGTTCCACTGCTCTTTGATTTTCTCGGCCGCGGCGAGTCCTGCCCGGTTCTCCGGCGCGACACGTATCTGTGCCTCCCGAAACCCCAGTTCCTCCGCGGCGTAACAAAGGGCCGCAAGCCCGGCTTCCGTCGCATAGCCCTGCCCCCGCTGTTCGCGCCGCAGGGCGTAGCCGAGTTCCGGAGGCTCCGCCGGCGAAAACCCGACCAGGCCGAGGAACTGCGCCTCGCGCGCTTCCCTCGTGCGACGAAACAGCGCCCAAAGGCCGTAGTCGAAAAACGCATACTGCGTCTCGATGTAGCGCCTAAGAAAAGCGGCCTCTTTGAGGCCCTCCCAGTCACCGCCGAGAAACGGCTCTCGCGTTCCGAGAGCTCGAACTGCCTAAGGGCCGGAAGATCCTTCATCGAGAGTTCGCGGAGAAAGAGTCGCTCCGTCTCCGCAATCGGCGCGGGGCGGCCGCACTTTCGGCAAGCCGCCCGAAGGAGCAGACGCTCGGTCACCGCCTCCCAGTCCGTCACGTTGACATCGCCCCGCCAGGGCTCATCCGAAACGCTTACACTTACGCGCGCCCCGTCTTCGAGCGGAACCTCATACGTTTTCGTCAATACTCGATTTCGGGCAGCTTCTCCGGCTCGGGGTAGCTCTCTCCGAAGGTCTCCGCCGTAACGCTCTTGATTCTCTGATCCTTCAGCGGCTTATCCGCCGCATCGGTCTCGGTGCAGGCAATGCGATCCAACACATCCTCGCCCTCAATCAGCTTGCCGAAGGCCGCATAGCCGCCGTCCAGATGCGGCGCTGCCTTGTGCATGATGAAGAACTGGCTGCCCGCGGAATCCGGAATCGAGGTGCGCGCCATCGAAATCACGCCTCTCTCATGCTTTAAGTCGTTCTGCACGCCGTTCTGCTTGAACTCGCCCTTAATCACATAGCCGGGACCGCCCTCGCCGTTGCCGATCGGGCAACCGCCCTGAATCATGAAGCCTTCAATGACGCGGTGAAAAATGATGCCGTCATAAAAGCCCTTCTTCACGAGATCCAGAAAATTGTTGACCGTGGTCGGTGCAATCTCCGGATAGAGCTCCACCTTCATAATGCCGCCGTCTTCCATGGTAATCGTTACGATCGGATGTTTCATTGTAAGCTTCCTCCTTGTGATTGTATCTTCATAAAAACATAGCCCTATTATAGCGGGAACTTACACACTTGTCCATTGGGGGAAACGAGACAAGAAAAAGGACAGGCTTCTCACGAAGTCTGTCCTTTTTTCTCTTATTTTTCACGCTCTCACGCATCTTACTCGAGTTCCTTATAGGCACTGCGCAAAGCCGCGAGCGGCAGGCCGACCACATTGCTGTACTCGCCCTCAATCTTCTCGACAAAGCAGGCAAAACGCCCTTGAATGCCGTAGGCGCCGGCCTTGTCCATGGGCTCGCCGCTGTCAACATAGGCCTGAATTTCGTCCTCCGTCATCGGTGCGACATGAACCCGGGTTTCCGCCGCAAAGACCCGCTCCTTGTTCTCTCCGGCGAGGAGCAGCGCGACACCGGTGTAGACCTCATGTGCCCTGCCCTGCAAACTGCGAAGCATCTTGGCCGCCTCGGTCCTGTCCTCCGGTTTTCCGAGTATCACACCGTCCCGCACGACCACGGTATCGGCGCCGATTACCAGCGTTCCGGCCGCCTCCGTCGCGGCGACTAAGCCCGCCTTTCGCCGCGCAAGTTCCTGCACAAAACGCGCAGGGTCCCGCTCCGAAGAATGCTCATCCGCTTCGCTCGGCTGCACGCCCGGGCAAAGCCCGAGCTGGCGGAGCAGTTCCAGGCGGCGCGGCGAAGCCGAAGCCAGCACGATTTCTCTGTCTTCGAGTCGCATCAGCGGAGTACCTGGTCGCCGTCCTTTGCGACCACATGGGTCTTCACACCGAGCTGACGCATCCAGCCTCTCACCTCAAGCGTGCGCCAGTTGCCGCTGTTTAAGCCGCCGCCGTTATTGTTCTCCCAGAGCCAAATCGGCGTGGGCCAGAGGCAGATGGTCGGCTTGACCACCTCGTAGACATTGCGCCCCACGCCCTGCTGACCGTGGTGTGCCATCTGCACGATGTCCGCCTGCAAAGCGCCCGGGTTGTTCGCATATTCCGTGACCAGCTGGTTGCCCGCCTGCACACCCATATCGCCGAGGAAGAGCACTCTGCGGCTGCTGACATCCAGACGATACGCAATCGAAGAATTGTTGATCGAGTTCACACTCGAGAGATAGGGATCGTTCATGACATTGACGGTCACATCGTCGATTGCGATGTTATCGCCCTTGTGAACGGTGTGTCTCGCGCTCTCCGGCAGGGTCTCGATTGCGCTTCGGCACTGTGCGACCATGTCCGCGCGGTATGCCTCGTTCGTGTTGTACCACTCCTGCGGCTGGAAATTATAGTAAATCGCATCGATCGTGATGCCGCTGTTCGTATCCTGTAAAATCTTGGTCAGCGCGCCCACATGGTCCGAGTGCGGGTGCGTGATAAACCACGCGCTCACGCGGCCGCCCTTTGCGCGAAGCACTTCCTTCAAATGCTCGGTGTCATGCTCGGTGCCGCCGTCAAAGACTATGACCTTGCCGCTCTTGGTGGTCACGACAAAGCTCATCATCTGGCTTGCCGAGCGCGGTGCGACCAGCATGAGCTCATCGCCGCCGAAAAGCGTGCTCGTGACAACCTTGACCTCCCCGGTATTCACACCGGAGCCGTGGGATGCAACCGCCTGGGTCACAGTCGCAGTCGTGCTCTCCGAAACCCCGACCGCGCTCTGATCGACTACCGTGCCGCCGTCGGCAGCGGTTTCCGCCTGCACAGCCGCCGTTGTTGCCGCGGAAGCACCGCGCTGCACCACATCCGCGCGCACCGTTCCCGCCGCAAACGTCAATAGAGCCAGAGTCAAAGCCGCCGTGCGGCGAAGTAATTTTCTCATGTTGTCCTAGCCTCCTGAATTTAGTCTGCGTCCGGCGTAAACAGGCCGGTGCGGTCACCTGTGTACTTGCCGCCCGGGACCTTTGCCTGTCCGTCCGTCAGCGTGACAATGTTTGTGCCGTCGTACTGCGAGAACGGCACCACTGCTTCATTCGATCCCGCCGGAATCGTCATGCTGACCAGATAGAGTTCCGGCGCGAGGATATCTTCCTCGCGGAACACCTGAATGTTGACCGCATACTTCTGATAAAGACCGCCGTAGCTCTCCTCCGTGCTGCGCGCAATCGAGAAGTCCTGATCCGCACAGGCATCGTTGAAAGCGCGAATCAGCTCATTGGCATAGCGGACACCGTCCTCCTCGGTCGCCTCGTTCTTAAGCGGCCAAAGCAACGTGACGGTCTTGCTGTCCTCGTCCACAACCGTATCGATGTACGCGGAGAGCGGGTACGCGTCCGCGTCCTGAATCAGCTCCTCACAGGAACTCTGCGCCTCATCAAAGTCGAGCTTAATGTCATCGTGAATCACCGCATCCGGTGCGGATTCCCGCTGTGCCGCCGCCGCGGAAGCCTGCGCGGACTCCGTGAGTGCGCCCCGCTTCTGTCCGCAGGCAGAGAGCAGTGCCGCCGCGCCGAGCAGCGCCGCAGCCGTGGTTCTTAACAAAACGCTTTTTGTTTTTCTCATGATTTGTTCACCTCTGTTTACTCAATCCGCATTATATAGAACGCCAAGCTATTTTAACAGCATTTTCCCTACTTTGTCAGAAAAGCTTAAAGTTTCACCCTTGCCAAAGCCGATACGACGTGGTAAATTGTTCAATATCGGAGGTGAAAACAAAAAAATGAACAAAAAGCTCTCACAGCGCATCGACTGGATGATTACGCTACTGCCCTTTCTGCTGATTCTGGCACTCTGCCTGACCTTTTTCACCGCGCCGGAGGCCTCCGGCGCCGCACTGAACGCCCTCAGAAACTTTCTCGGCGAGGAATTCGGCTGGTACTACCTGCTCCTGGGTCTCGGTATCTTTTTACTGACGCTCTATCTCGCCTTCTCGCGCTTCGGCGACATTCGCCTCGGCGGCGAGCGCCCGCAGTACTCCTTCTTCCAATGGGGAAGTATGATGTTTACGGCGGGTCTCGCGGCGGATATCCTGTTTTACTCGCTCTGCGAGTGGATGATTTACGCCGAGGACCCGCATGTGCAGTCGCTCGGCGAAACCCAGGACTGGGCCGGGCAGCTTCCCGCTCTTCCACTGGGGACCCGTCCCCTGGGGCTTTTATCTGGCGCTCTCGGTCGCCTTTGCCTTCATGATTCACGTGCGGAAGCGCAACAAGCAGAAGTACTCGGAAGCCTGCCGCGCGCTCTTAAAGCAGCACACCGACGGCATTCCCGGACGTCTCATTGACCTGATTGCGGTCTTTGCGCTGATTGCCGGCACGGCGACCACCTTTGCGGTCTCCGCCCCCCTGCTCTCCGGCGCGGTCTCTGTGATTTTCTCGGTCAATGACAGCACGGCGCTGACCATTTCGATTCTGCTCTTTATCTGCCTGGTCTACACAGTCTGCGCCTACTTCGGCATCCACGGCATCTCGATTATGGCGGCCTCCTGCACCTGGCTTTTCTTTGCACTCCTCCTGTACGTGCTCTTCCTCGGCGGCATGCCGCGCTACATTCTGGAGACCGGACTCTCCTCGATCGGCAATGTCGCACAGAACTTTATCTCGCTCTGCACGTACACGGATCCGCTTCGGAAAGACCGGTTTTGCCCAGAACACGACCATCTTCTACTGGGCTTACTGGATGGTCTGGTGTGTCGCAACCCCCTTCTTCATCGGCAGCATCAGCCGCGGCAGAACCATACGCGAACTGATTCTGGGCGGCTATGCGGCGGGCCTCCTCGGCACCTGGATTTCCTTCATTGTGCTCGGGAACTACGGTCTCGGCTTGCAGCTGCTCGGCAAGGTAGACTTGCTCGGCATGTATGAGCAGAGCGGCAATCTCTACGAGACCATACTCACGATACTCCGCACCCTGCCGGGCTATCGCTTCGTGCTGATACTCCTCGTGCTCGCAATGATTGCCTTTTACGCAACCTCCTTTGACTCGATTGCCGTGGTCGCGAGCGCCTACTCCTACCGCGAGATGTCGAGCGATGAGGAGCCCGACCGGAGACTCAAGCTCTTCTGGTCCGTCCTCTTGATTCTCCTGCCGATTGCCCTCCTCTTCTCGGAGAGCTCCATGGCAAATCTGCAGACCGTCTCGATCATTGCGGCCTTTCCGATCGGCTTTATTATGATACTGATCCTCGCCTCCTTCTTCCGGGATGCCTCGGACTACCTAAAGGAGCAGGAAAAAGAAAGAAACGCGAAAGAGCGCTGAGCCGACCGAGAATGTCCGAGCAAAAAACCACCCCCGACTACGCTAAGGGGGTGGTTTTTTGCTACTGCGCGGAACCTTCGGGCGAAGCGGGCTGCAAGTCTACGATAACCAGTTCCGGCCGATTGAAAATCCGCGGGACTCTCGTCGATTCTCTCGCGAGACCGCGACTCACAATCATTTGACCGTCCGCGAACCTATATTGCCCGCCGGCATATTTGGGAAACCACCCTCATCCGGCGCAAACACACCGTTCAAAAGATAGGGTATCCTCCACTGTCCGCCGTGTGCATGTCCCGAGAGCACCAAATCAAACTTGTATTTTCGATAAAGCTTGATATACGAGGGGCGATGCGCCAACAAAACAGAAAATAACTTTCTGTCCCTCTCTGTTTGAATTTCGTTTAATTGCGTGTAGAGCACCTCTCCGGCGTCGCTGTAGTACGCGGCATCCGGATCGTCGATACCGCTGAGACTCATGCTCTGTCCCTTGATTTCAATCGTCTTTGTTTTTCCGTCCAAAATCTCAACCCCGTATTTTCGCAGGGTGTTCAGCATCTCGTCGACGCGAAGGCTCCAATACTCATGGTTGCCGGTCACATAATAGCAGGGGTATTTGTCGGCAATTGCCGCCAAAAAAATCTCGGTGTTTCGGTCCGGCAGCCTGTCGTCAAAGATATCGCCGCCGAGGAGCAAGAGATCCGGCTTCTGCTTCTCGATGGCATCCACCAGTGTTCTTTGCCCCTTCCCGTAGCTGCAGGAATGCAAATCCGTAACCAAGGCAATGCGGACGGGCGCGCCGATCTTTTTCGCTTTGAACGGTATATCGCACGGTCTTCAAACGTACATCAAACGCGAGGAGCAGAAAGAGCAAAACGAATACGGCCGCCGCGAACTTCGTCCGGCGTTTCCGCGCTCTACTCCCGCGCCCTTGCCGAGACGCCGTCTCAGCCGGACCCTTTACCTTTGCGGACTTGTCTGACATAGTATCCCTCCCTTTCCGATTGATCCCTCATTCTCTCCGCGGTTCCGCCCCTCGTCTTACATGACGATGCCTGAGCCGCATCCCATGTACCGGAGAAATCGCAAGGCCCGCAATAAAGGCGCCGCAGTGTCCTGCGACGCCTTTATAATCTCACTGTTTTGCGTACTCTCTTCTTACGCCAGTACCGCCTCGTACTTCTCAGAAACCTTCTTCCAGTCGAGTACCTCGAAGAATGCCTTCACATAATCCGGGCGCAGGTTCTTATACTTTAAGTAGTATGCGTGCTCCCAGACATCGATGCCGAGTATCGGGACAAAACCCTTGCCCTCCATGAGGGGGTTGTCCTGGTTTGCGCTCGCGGAGACCTCAAGTTCTCCGTCCTTGTTTGCAGAGAGCCATGCCCAGCCGGAGCCGAACTGACCGACCGCCAGTGCCGTGAGCTTTTCCTTCAGTGCCTCAACGGAACCGAAATGCTTCTCGATGGCAGCCGCGAGCTTGCCTTCCGGCGCGCTGTTCTTGTCCGGGCTCATAATCTCGAAATAGAGGTTGTGGTTATAGTAGCCGCCGCCGTTGTTCCGAAGTGCCTTGCGGCTCGCCTCGTCCTTCACCTCGTCGAGGGAAGAGAGAATCTGCTCCGCGGAGCTCCCCTGAAGGCCGGCAGCCTCAACCGCCGCATTGAAGTTCTTGGTGTAGGTCGCGTGGTGCTTGGAGTAGTGGGTCTCCATGGTCAGTGCGTCGATGTGCGGCTCCAGTGCCGCGAAGCTGTAGCTGAGTTTCACCTGCTCAAACATAGTGGGCTCCTTTCGTTGTATCCTTTTGTTAGGAATCATTCTTGTTATTACCACTATAACATATCTCGGCCGACTTGCAAGCAAGTTCCCACTAATTCACTGGGGATTCACATTTTGCCTGCCGTCCGCTTCGCGCTTCCGTCCGCGCTCCGCCGCGACAATGTAGATGGGCCGCCCCTTGACTTCCTCAAAGAGAACGCCGATGTACTGTCCCATGATGCCGAGGATCAAAAAGAGCACCGCGAACATGAAGCAGATCACCACGATGATGGTCGTATAGCCCGCCGGCGCGCCGATGCGCACCTTCATCACAATCGAATAAATCAGAAGAATGAGTCCCAGCAAGCCGGAAGCAATGCCTGCGTAAATGCCGAGTCGCAGCGGCAGGTCCGAAAAGCTCATGATGGTATTCATCGAGAAACGAAAGAGTTTGGCGAGCGAGTACTTGGACTGCCCCGCCGCGCGCTCTGCCGCCTCATACTGTAGCGCTGTGCTCCGGAACCCGAGGCTCTGCACATAGCCGCGGAGAAAGCGCACCCGCTCCCTGTAATCGCGCCGCAACACCTCTGCCGCACGCGCCGAGACCGCAAAGAAATCCGAGGCGTTTTTCTCAAAATGCGTGCCGCTCAGCGCATTCATCACGCCGTAGAAAGCGGAGGAAGTAATGTTTTTGATGATGCCCGCCGAGCGGTTTGCGGTTCTCACCATACTGATCACGTCAAAGCCCTCGTCGAGCTTTGCAAGGATAGCCGGGATGCACTGCGGCGGGTGCTGTAAATCCGCGTCCATGCAGATGACCGCCCCCTCCGCATAGTCGATGCCCGCGATCATCGCGGCCTCATGACCGAAGTTTCGCGAAAAGTGGAGCACGCGGACGTGAGGATCCTCCGCCGCAAGGCAATCCAAAATCTCAGCGCTCCGGTCTCTGCTCCCGTCGTTCACAAAGAGGAGGGTATAGTCCCTGCCGCTCTCCCGGAGCACCTCCGTGAGGCGCTCGTGGCAGAGCGGCAGCGCCGCCTCCTCATTGTAGACCGAAACCACGACGGTCAGCATTTCCGTTCTCTCAACCATAAATCTCTATCCCCGTGCTCTCGTGGGAAGGACGCCGCTCTTCCTTCGGCGGGAGCTCCATATAATTTCCGTAAATCTTCGTGAGTACCTCGTCGTAGTGCTTCGGGATGCAGAGCGTGCAGTCCTCGAAGCGAATCTGGATGCGCTCCTGCGCAACCGCATCCGGCAGGCGTATGTCGATATAGCCCGGATCGTAATTCGAGTAGTACCACTCCGCCGTCTGCTTCTTGTTGGCCCGCCGCGCGACTTTTTCCTGAAGCGCAAAGAGCTTTCGCATGGGCAGGAGTTTTCCCGCACTGCTGCCGAGGAACACAGCGCCCTTCTGCCCGATTCCGTACTTCCGATAATTGAGCTTGCGCCGGTGTCCCATGGCGAGGGCGTAAATCGCCTTTTGCTCCACCAGGGTGTGCGCGCCGGCCTTACCGTCCGGCAGGCGGTCCAGGATGAAGATGTCCACCCAGAGATGATTTAGCTTCTCCTCGTAGAAAGCCGTCTCTTCGTCCGGTTTTCTGCGCCGCGAATACTCGTAAATGATGCGCGGCGTAAAGTCATAAAAACGTCTGCCGCCCTGAAAGCTGTCCGGAAAGAGGAGCTTCATCCCCTCGGGCAGTTCGCGCGGCGCCACCTTTCGGAACGCCTCCCAGTGGTTTCTCGTCATCACGATATCCGCGTCGTCGTCCCAGGGGATGAAGCCGCCGTGGCGGATCGCACCGAGCAGCGTCCCGGAGTCCAGAGCATAGGAGATTCTGTACTTTTCGCAGATTCGGTGAATCTCTTTCAAAATCTTCAAATTCGCTTCCTGCACTGCCTGCAGGCCGTAGACATTGTTCATGGGACGACACTACTCCTTCTTCTCATAAAACACATTCAACTGTTTGCTCTCCAAGAGCCTGAGCGCCTTGCGTATGCGCGCGGCGTCGTGATACGAGAGCGTTTTGACCAGGGTCTCATCGCTCTCGGCGGCATAATTTCGCGCGACCTCTCGCATCGCGACGAAATTTTCCTTTCGATAGGGTGCCATGTGGATTTCATGGGCCGTGGTCAGCACATTGCCGAGGCAAAAGAGCAGCAGCGCACCGTACGCAAGCCGTCTTGCACGCTTTATTCCGCTCTCCCGTGCCGAGAGGAAAAAAATCAGCAAAAGCCCCAGCATGCCGACCTGGTACTGGAGGGCATAGCGCGAACTCATGCCGTAATTTTCCCGGAGGAAAATCCAGCGCGAGGCCGTGACCATCATATGATTCAGGAAGCCCGAGCCGATTAAGCAGAGCGGAAACATGCTGCGCTCCTTCTCTATGAGCTTTGCCGCGCGCCAAAACGCGAGCGCGTAGAGCGCGAGGACCGAAAGCCCGAGCAGGGTAAACACAAAGTCAGGAAGGCTTCCCGCACTCTCCTGTCCGATGACCGTCGAGGCAAAAGAGCGAACAAAGAAGCGCGGCAGGAGGAGCGGCCTACTCCGCACAACCGCAAAAATCGACTCGCTCGTCGCGCCGTGTCTCTCTTCGACCGAGAGGCTGCGGCTTATGAAATAGAGCCCGAAGGGCAGAAGCACCGCAATCACCCGAAGCGCACTCTGCCGAAAGCCCCGCCGAAAGCGGAACACGATCACCGCCTCCGCAAGCACGGCGGTCAGCGCATAAATTGCGCAGTAGGGGCCGGCAAAAAAGAGGATTGTGAGCGAGGGCAGCCAGAGCAGACGCCGCGCCGCCTTCCTGTCCCCGGTCTTTTGCAGCAGGGCGTCGAGACTCAGGTAGTGGCAGAAAGAGCGCAAAGGCCGCGAAGTGTACCCAACCCGAACCGTTTGTCAGCATCTCCCACTTATTCAGGGAAAAGACGAGCAGAATGAGGAGCGCGCTCACCCCGACCGGCAGCCGCTTTTTCTCGCAGTAGCGCCCCAGCAAATAGGCGTTCAGTGCGAGGAAAAAGGCGCCGAGCATCATATCGAACATGGTGCTGTAGTGAAAGAAGCGCACATTCACAATGCGTTCCAAGTAGTTGACCGGAATCCGGGTCAGAACATCGCCGTGCAAATAGGGCGATAAACTGTATACATTTTCCAGATAGCTGTTCACGAGGCGAATGTAGTCCGTGTAAACCACATCGGCGGTCGCACTCCTAAGATAGGCCGTCAAAAAGAGGAAGCCGAAGAGCGGCAAAAGCCGCACCGTCATTTTTCTACCCATCGCTCAGTCCTCGGTTTCCGTCTCAAAGTGCACAAGCATGGCAAGCGGCGTGCTCCCCCGTTTTTCCGCCGCATTCGCAACGATAAAATTCGTCGAGAAGCTCAGGCGGTTCAGACTCCAAGGTGTCGCTTCGATAACGAACTCCGTCTCGTTCTCCGTGAGCGGAAAGCTCTGTTCTCCCGCCTCCGTGCGGACCGTGATTACTTCATCGCCCCGAAGTGTACCGGGGTAGGTCACATGAACGCGAATTTTATCGCCGTCCTGCGTCAGAATGCGGAGCGCCGCGCGCTGATCCATCCACTCATCCCGGTAGTAGCCGTACTCGACCGCGCATTTCATATCGCGGACCGCCTTGGTCACATCCCGGAAAGCATCGTGCGCGGGATCTTCCGTGAGCACCAGCATATGCGGGTGAATGAGTCCGATCGAATAGATCGAGTCCACACGGCGCACCGTGGTGCCCTGTCCGTTCCGCGCGGGATCGAAGGTCTTGAAAAAGGTGCGCTCCGTAAAGCCGTTCATCTCATAGCTCTTCCCGACGATGATGATTTCTTTCCCGAGCACCTCTCTCCCGTAAGTGCCGTAGGTCACATCCGCAAGCGAATTATAGCGCGCCTGATCCGGAAAGAGATAAATTTTCGGGATAAACTGCCGGTAATACTGCTGCATCACAAGACTCAAAAAGGCGACCAGACCGAGCAGCGTAAGCGGCGCCGCATTGTCGAAGCGGTAGCGGTGTTTTGCTTCGGGATCTTGATTTCTCGCGTGACAGGAGGCCTGTCGTATTCCGTAGAGATAGGCGACCGTGAGGAGCTGAAAGGCGTAGAGCACATAAACCCAGCGGAGTTCCACGCGTATCGTGACCGCCGAAGCCGCCGCACAGCCGATCCAGAAGCCCGCAAAAAAGATGAGGTCCCGGATAAGCTTCATGCCCTCGGCCCCCCGCTTTCGGTAGCGCCGCGACAAAAAGAGCTGATAAAAGCTGATCAGGAGATAGCTGAGCATCGCGAGGTTCCAGAAGAGCACCATCACCTTGACGCGGAAGGAGGTGTCCTCCCAGGGCCGCCCGCAGAGATGCTCCGGCCCCGCATTGATGCCGAGGGTGTAGAGTCCCTCAATGCCGAAATTTGTAATCGCACTCTGAAGCGTAAAGGTGTCCTTCAGGCTGGTGCCGCCGGTTCCCTCCGGCGATACCGTACCGATCATCAAAAGGCGTATGCCCTGCACCAGGAGAAAAACCCCCGCTGCCAACAGGTAGCGCTGCCACTTTTTATCCCTGCGGATCAGCAGGCAATAGAAAAACATGGGCAGGAGCACCATGTAGCGCTCGTGGGTAAAGCAGTTCAGAAAATAGGCGAGCAGCGCAAGGAGAAAATCCCTCCCCTCGCTTTTGCCGCTGAGATAGCGGTACAGGAAGTAAGCCTGTAACAGCGCAAAGAAAACACCGAGGGTTTCCATGAGTCCGAGCAGCTGCCCGATCTGGTAATAGGCAAAGTGAGAGCCGAGAAAGAGGGCGCCGACCAAAAAGGCGACCGTACGGCTTCTGGAGAGGCGCTTCGCAAAATAATAGAGGAAACTCGCGAGCCCCGCGTTCAGTAAAATATTAATCGGAACGATCCACTCCAAATGTCCGCCGATAAGCCCCAGTTCCAGCCAGGAGAGGGTCCAGTAGACAAAACGGCAGCGCGTCGAATCGAGCGGAAACGCATACTGCAAAAAACTCTGCTCCCCCCAACAGGACCAGGTGTAGAGATCGTCCTTATAGAGGCCGCTGATGCGGAACTGCCTGTTTACAAAGAAGGCCCAGGCAATCAGCGCCGCAATCAGCAAGAGATCGCTGCGCAAATCCCGTTTTGCCTGCTTTTCTCCCATAGCTTCCCTCCTTTTCTCTCTGCGCTCAGTTTGCGCGGTGGTAGCGGTAGAGCGCATTGCCCTCCTGTTGAATGATCACTTCTATGCTTTCCTCTTCCCTGAGGTAGCGGATGATATCCGCCGCGCGCTCGTGTGTCGCAAGGAACTCATCGTCCGTGTAGAGGCAGTTGATGCCCATGCGGTCCAAAAAAACTCCTTAAAGGCGTCCAAGCTGCGGACCAGATACACATTGCCGCCGCTGCCCTCGAGATCCGTGTAGCTCTGCACGTCACAGGGCAGGAAGTAACACTCCGGCTCCCCGGCGAACGAGAGCACACGCATGCGCGGTGCGTTCTTCACATAGCGGTAGATGGGCTCCGCCCCGTCGAGTATCACAACATCGCGGACTATGCGCCCGTGCGGGTGAAAGAGAAAGGCTCTTCCGCCGTAGCCGCTGAAGCCCCGCGCGCCCGCCCAGTTGGTGAGGCAGAGCATGAAAAAGGCAAAGGCAGATGCCGGCATAAGGGCAAGGGTGAGCGCCCGACTCTCCTCCTTCCAGCAAAGGAAGGCGCCGATTAGAAGGAGGAGGTAAAAGAGTCCGTAGTAATTGCCGTCAATCTGATGCAGGCGCTCCAGCGAAAGGAGGAGTAAGCCCCCCTGCACCGCGAGGAGACAGCCGAACAGCGCCGCCGCACGCGCGTCGCTCTTTGGTTCCGCATCCCGCTTCTTTCCGCGGAGCAAAAGCGCCGCAAGGAGTACCGGAATCAAGGTGGTCCCCCAGGCAATGCGTATGTGCAGTCCCTCTTCTCCGATCGGTGCGAGGAAGAGGAGAAAGAGGCGGCGTACAAGTTCCGCCCCGCGCTCCGGCAGGCTCAGGGACGCGCCCGCATTCGGCAGGGTGAGTACCGCGAGCGGGTACTTGCCGTGAAAACCGAGCGCCTCGAAGACGCCGGTGAAGACCGATACCAGCGGGTAACCCGTTAAGTGCACGGTGCGCGCGGTCACGGCAATCAAAGCAAGCACGGTGAAAAGCGGCGTAAGAATGAGCCCCCGCAAATTTTTGCCCTCGGTTTCGTTCCGCTCCTCTCCCGCCGCGTTCTCCCGCCCGAGTCTCGGCCGAAATACAGCGGTATAGAGGAGTGCTGCGAACACCAGCCCGCCCGAGAAGACGATGGCAGTCGGCTTTAACATCAAGGTAAAGAGAACGGCACTCGCAGCGAAGGCGAGCGCCTCCGTCCGCGCCCTGCCGCTCGACTGTTCCGCCGTTAGGAGTTCCCGCACGGCGATGAGCTGAAATAAAACCGTGATGAGATCGGTCTTTGCGGAGATCGAGAGGTTCATAACCCCGGGAATCAACGCCGCCGTAAATACCAGGCGCTTTGCCCCCTCCGTCCCCAGGAGTGCACGGCCCAGGTCAAAGAGAAGCCAGAGCAGGCCGATTCCGAGGCAGAAGGAAAACGCGAGCACGGGCCCGAAGCTGTGCTCCGTATAGAGCGGAAGTGCCAGAATCTCAAGTCCCTTCGGATAGAAATACACCTGATTCACCGAACCGAGCGACTCAAAAATGCCGCGGCCGTTGTCGAGAACAAAGGGCGAGCGGAGCGCATAGCGGAGCGAGTCGTAGTCGATTGCGATGTTCATACGTCCAAGCTGTACGAGCACCGCCGTGACGGTCGCCGCCGAGAGCACGCTCTCCGTCCGGGTCTCTCGCCGTATCGTACAGTGATAGGAGAACGCAAAGCCCTTCTCTCCGAAATAGCGGAGGAGCGGCGGCAGAAAGGCCGCAAGACAAACGAATGCCGCAAGTATGCGCCATAGCCTTGTCCCGCCGAGGTGCAGGGCCGAGAAGAAGCCGACGAGGACTATCCATGCCGCAGCGCCGAGTACGAAACCGCGTCCCGCGCGCTCTGCCGTTAGGCGTTCGCGATCGCCGAGCAGCTCTCGCCCGATGAGGGCAAGCGCCGCGAGCCAAAGTCCCGCAATGAGTACGCTGAAGAGCGCAAGGTGACGCGCCGCAAAAGCAACACAAATCAGTGCATTCGCAATTCCGCGCTGACAGCTCTTAACCCGCCGCGCGGCGACAAACAATAGCAAAAACAAAACGCCGATTTCAAGAAACATGGCGCCGGTCTCCTCCGAAGAGAACTGCGCCGCAAAGAAACCGTCGTCTCCCAGAAAATAAAAGGCGAGAGCGCTCAGCAAAAGTGCGAGGAGCAAAAGGCCCCCTGTCTTAACTCTTGTAGTCAACATAGGCACTCCGGTAGGCGCGAAGGATGAGCGCCGCAATTTTCTCCGGCCACATGCGCCGGAACATCGCGCTCTCTTCCGCCTCTCGCACATGGTTTTCGGTCAACGCCGCAGTCGCGGCACCGCCGTGAATGCGGTAGAGCAACAGGGGGCGCTCCGAGACAAACCAGCTCCCCGGCTCCGCCGCAAAGCGATAGAGCAAATCCCAGTCCAGCACAAAGCGGAGCGAAGTCGAAACGGCGAAACGCCGAGCAAGTCTCTGCGATACGCACAACTCGGACAGACAATGGGATTTCCGAGGCGCAAGCTGAGGCGCTTGCCCGCCGTCGTGCTTTTGAAAAAAGGCAGGCGAAGCGGAAGGCGGAGCAATTTCTTAACACACTCGGCCTTACTGCGTCTCTGTATCGCGCCGTTCTTTAAGATGCGCGCATCCGAGGTAAAGAGCGCGAGCTTCGGGTACCGTTTGACCGCACGCAGCAATTCCTCCGTGTAGTGTGCGCCGTAGACATCATCCTGATGCGCGAGCGTCACAAAGCTACCCTCCGCTTGACTCAGCGCAAAATTCCAGTCCGCGCCTATCCCGGGCTTCCCCTCCCGCACGCAGTAGCGGAAGCCGTACTTCTTTGCAAGATCCTTCAAAAAGGCGCTTGGCGTCGCCGTGCAGAGCAGGCGCTCGGAGGAGACGCTCTGTCGAACCAGGGAGCGGAGGCAGGCTTCCAAATAAGGAGAGTCTCCGTAGGCGCAAACCGCAAAGCTATGCGTCATTTCGAAACTTCCTCCCCGAAAAAGCGATCCTCAAGCGCAAGGCAGAGCGCGTGGTAAATCGGCAGGTGCAGTTCCTGAATCTGATAGGTCTCCTGCCGCGGCACAATCAGGGATACATCCGCAAGCTTTGCGAGCGCACCGCCGGTCTTTCCCGTGAGCGCGATGACCTTCAGGCCGAGCGCCCGCGCAGTCTCCGCCGCGTTCAGGAGATTCTCGGAATTGCCGGAGGTGCTGATGGCGAGCAGCACATCGCCCTCCCTTCCGTAGCCGTAGACTTGCTGTGCCATGGCAAACTTCCAGTCCGTGTCGTTGCCGAAGGCACTGGTCAGCGCGTCGTGCCCGGTGATTGCAATGGCGGGAAGGGCCCCCTTCCAACATCTCCGCGAGACGCTCACCGCGTGCGCCTCCCTGCTCTGTCAGTTTCTTCCGAAATGCCTCCGGCACCCTGCGCCGAAACGCGAAGCTCTTCATGAGCTCCCCGACCATATGCTCGCTGTCTGCCGCACTGCCGCCGTTTCCGCCGACCAACAGCTTCTTGCCCGCCGCAAACGAAGCGCGAAGCAGGGCCTCCGCGCGATACAGTTCTTCCCGCAAACCTTCCAGCTCCGGGTAACGCGTGAGCAAGAGCTCTAAATTCTTCTCTCTCTCCATCATCTCGCTCCTCTCTAGTCCATCCCAACAGTGTACCAAAAAAATCCGAGCTCGTCATATTCCGAATCTCGCCCCGCGCTGCGGCGCGAATATAAACAAGAAAAGCCGCAGGGCTTCTGCCTGCGGCTTACTTTCAAATGGAGATGGAGGGATTCGAACCCTTGACCCCCACGTTGCGAACGTGGTGCTCTCCCAGCTGAGCTACACCCCCACGGGATTTGAGCGGTACTACCGTACCAACGGAATTATCTTACACCCAATCCCAAATCTTGTAAAGCTTTCTTTCATTTCCTTACAAGTTTATTTCGTCTTTTTTCCGATGATTTCGGTAACCAAGGTCTTCAACACTTCGATCATGCGGTAGAAGTCCGTGACATTCAAATACTCGTAGATGCCGTGGTAATTCTCGCCGCCGGTCGAGATATTGGGGCAGGGGAGCCCCATGAAGGAGAGCTTTGCGCCGTCCGTGCCGCCGCGTATCGCGACCGTGCTCGGCGTGATATCGTGCTTCCGGAACGCAGCTCGCGCGGTCTCGATTAAATACGGATAGGGCTCTACCTTTTCCTTCATGTTGTAGTAGCTATCCTTCACTTCCGCCGTGAGCTTCGCCTCGGTGTTCGCATACTTTTCGTTCAGCTGATCCGCGGCTGCGAGGAAGGTCTTCTTCATGCCCTCGAACTTCTCGCGGTCGTGCTCGCGGATGATATAGCGGAGCTCCGCAGAACTCTCATCGCCCTTCATCTGGCAGAGGTGGAAGAAACCCTCAAAGCCCTCGGTGTTCGCCGGGGTGCAGGGCGGCAGGAGGGACTGGAACTCCATGCCGACCATGACGGCACTGACCATCTTGTTCTTCGCGGAACCCGGGTGTACATTCACGCCCTTGATGTGCAGGTAACCGGAAGCCGCGTTGAAGTTCTCGTACTCGATGCCGCCAATCTCGCCGCCGTCCACCGTATACGCGACTTCCGCGCCGAAGCCCTCGACATCAAAGAACATTGCGCCCTCGCCGATCTCCTCATCCGGCGTAAAGCCGATCAGAAGTTCGCCGTGGCGGTGCTCCGGATTTGCCTTAAGGTACTCGACGAGCGCCATAATCTCCGCAATGCCGGCCTTATCGTCCGCGCCGAGCAGGGTGCTGCCGTCCGTGACCAGGAGATCGTCTCCCTTTGCAAGTTCAAGCTGCGGGAAGGTCTTCGGCGCAAGCACCTCACCGTGCCCAAGCTCAATGATGCCGCCGTCGTAGTTCTCAATGAGGCGCGGCTTCACATTCGTATCGCTCGCCGCAGGCGAGGTGTCCATGTGTGCGATGAGGCCGAGTGCCGGGGTCACCGCATTTTCCGCCTCCGTCAAATTCGAGGGAATGCGCGCGTAGACATAGCACTTGTCCGTGAGGCGCACATCCTTCGCGCCGAGCTCCTTTAAATCCGCCTCGAGCTTACGCGCAAGGTCGAACTGCTTCTCGGTTGAGGGATGAGTCCCCGATTCTTCCGAGGACTGGGTATCTATTTTGATATAAGAAATGAGTCTTTCCAGTGCATCCATACCGCTGTCTCCTTCTTTTCAAACAAAGTCTGTTACAATCCCATCCTACACGATGGGTTTCAATAACTCAACACCCCCTCGCACACTCCCGTCAGGCCGCAAACTTCAAATAGTAATAGAGCGGGTTTGCGAGCTCAAGTGCGCGAATGCCGAGGTCCAAAAACACCGGCGCGCCGATCAGGCTAAGGAGTAAGAGCGGCAAGAGGAGGGCAATGAGCAAGCTCCGTTTGCCGCGCGTCAAAATACCGATTGACATCACGAATAAGAGGCAGAGCAGATTCAGGAGCAAAAGCGCTGCGATTTCCCGCGCCGGATGTCCGAAGAGGCCGCCCGCAAGAAGTAGCGCCGAAAAGGCGAGGGAGGCAAGCCCCTGCACCGCGATGAGATAGCGAAACGCATAGCACCTCTGTGCCGCACGCGGTACAAAATCAAACATGCCCTGTCTCAGGTCCTCCAGATAATAGAGCAGCGCGACAAAACTCATGAGCAAAAGCCAGAGCGCTCCCATGCCGCGAAGCGGAGCGCGGAGATAACTCACCGCCGCAGCCTCTCTGCCGCCCTCGTTTACATAGGAGATCAAATCGCCGTCGATTTGAATCTCCGCATAGCGCGCCGCAATTTCCTTCGTAAACGCGGGGTCGTCCGGATCGTGCGCAAAGTTCTCCGCGAGGAAACGGCGGTAAATCTCATAGGAAATCGTCGGAAAAAGCGCACGGTATAAGTTCTCGCGGGACAGTTTGACGACGGAACTATCCTCCCGCTCCAATACGGTGACCAACCATAGATTCTTTCCGGCTGTCATGCGCTCCACCCGCGCTTCGAGGTCCGCAGGCAGTATCCAGGCCGCATCCAGTTTCCCCGCGCGGAGCAAATCCCGCGCGGCGCTCTCGCTCTTTACGCTGCGGTAATGCAGCACGGACTCGCTTTGCAACAGGTTCTCGGCGATTGAAGCCGCGAGCGGGGAGCTTTTCCCCTCCTTCTCTTCCGCCACAATGCCGATTTCAAGAATGCCGCTCTTTTCCCGGCTTCCCGCGCGAATCAAAAGACCCATGAGCGGCAGGAGCAGAAGGAGCACCAGAAAGCTCTTTCGCCGAAAGAAACGCTTGCAGAGCAGATATTCCCAGCGAAGAAACTGCCTCATCTCTCCCTCCTTCCCGCCCGCAAAACACCCGCGAGCATGAGAAAAGCAAGCGCCCAGAGGAGCAACACGGCGCCGGGACGAAAAAGTGTGCCGAACGCCTCACCCGCAAGGAGCCGCTCCAGATAGCGGAAGCACTGCCCGCTCGGGAGCGCGCGGCTTAGCGCCTGCATGCGCGCAGGGAAGAAGGCCAGCGGATAAAAGCAGCCGGAGAGAAACGCGAGGAAGATTCCGGCAAAGAGTTGCAGAAACGCGCCGGCAAGCAGCCCCTCTGCGAGCTCGTAAAGCAGAAACTGGAGTGCGGTCGCAAAGAACAGCGCAGGCAGGAGCCCCGCAAACATTTCCCGAAGCAGCGGAAGGAGCGGAAGAAAGGCGAGGGTCTGCAAGCCGAAATAGGCAAAATATTCCGAAAGAAGCTGCGCACCGCAACTCACCCCCTCGGCCGTAAGCAGGCGCCCCAGTACCGGTGCGCGACCGGCCGCAAAGGGCAGGGCGCTTACCCCCGAGGCGAAGAGCAAAAAGCAGAGTAAGGCTGCCCGGTAGTACTGCGCGAGATCCGAACCCGCAAGCGCTACCACCGTCTCCGCATTGTAGTTTCGGTTTCGGTTTAAAACCGTGCCGAGATAGCGGAGATTGATTTCCGTCAAGAGCTTCGCATGGCGATCCCGCGCGCCGTGGGCATCAAAATAGCCCTCCGCCGCATAGATGCCCCGCTCGGTTTCCTTTAAAATGACCTCTGCCGCGCTGCCCGCCTCGCGAATCAAGGCGCTGTTTAACCCCGCCTCGAGCCCGCCTCCCACATAGCGTATGGTCCTATTCTCGCCCTCCGAGAGCGCGGAGAGAAAGTCATCCGGCACTTCGAGATAGGCCTGAATCTCGCCTCGCTTTAATTTCTCGGCAGCCGCCTCTTTGTCGAGCTGTTCGTAGGAAATTGCAAGGCGGGAGCTGTCCATATTGTTCAGGATACCGAGTCCCGTTCCGAGATAGGTCTGTCCCTGCCCTCCCACAATGCCGAGTTTCAGCTTGGCAGTCCCTTCCTCCGAGGGCGCAAATAGCCGTGTCAGGTAAAGCAAAAGCAGGGCCGCCGCCGCGAGCAGGAGAAGATTCGCAAGGAGGGCACCCGGAAGCGAGCGGAGCGCGCGCTTCCACTGCGCGCCGAAATAGCGCCTCATAAGAACAAGGCCTCCGCCGCCGCCGCGCTCTCCGGCTGCGGAATCTCGCGCAGCACGCCGTCCCGGAGAAACACCAGTCGATCGCAGTGCGCAAACTCCGCAAAATCGTGGGTCACAAAGAGCGCCGTGCCGCCCGCCGCCGTAAAACGCTTTAGGTAGGCATAAAACTGCGCCTTGCCCTCCATATCGAGCGCCGCGGTCGGCTCATCCAGCAAAAGAATTTTCGGCTCCCGCAACACGGCAATTGCGATCGAGAGTCGCTTCTTCATGCCGCCCGAGAGCTTTACGACGGGCTTATTCAAAAACGCCGCAGCGCCGAGGGCCGTAATCACGCCCTCCGGTGCGAGCCCGCGCGCCACGGTCGCCCTGTCGTGCCAGAGCAGTAAGTTATCAAAACCGGACAACTCCTCCATCAGCGGATTCGCCTGCGGCGAAAAGCTGACCAGCGCCCTGCGGCGCTTCGCATTCGCGAAGAGTTCCTCTTCCTCGTAGCGGAAGCTGCCGCTGTCCGGCCGCAGAATTCCCCCCAAAACGGAAAGAAGTGTGGTCTTCCCGCTGCCGTTTCCGCCGAGAATGCCCACACAACTTCCGTTCGCCGCCTGCAGGTTAACCTCCCGCAGGACAGCGTTCTTTCCGTATTGCTTTTTAATCTGATGTAAAACCAGCATTGATTACTGCATCATACCCGATGCCTTCAGGGACTGCTCGAGCATATCGAGGTAGTTGCTCGGGATATCCGTCTGACGGAGCTGTCCCAGATAACCGCTCCAGTTCGCGCCCTTCATGAATGCCTCAAACGCCGCATCATCCGAAACGTCGACAATGTCGCTCGGTGCGCTCGGCTCCTCGCCGCCCTCGCCGCGGGTGGTATCAATCGCAATCGTGACGTACGGCGTGTCGCCGCTCTTCAGGGCCACCGTGCCCTTGGTGCTCTTCGCGGTCTCCGCGAGATCGAAGTCGATTGCAAATGCGCTGAGATCCATCATCGAGCTGCTGCTCTCGCTCTCAAGGCGAACGCTACCCTTTGCGGTAAGCTCGCTCTTCTTGAGTGCCTCAAGATCGAGCTCGTCGAGCGTAAGAACCGCAACCTTCGAACCCTCCTGGGTGAAGGTGAACTCACCGCTCATCTTCTTGCCGTTGTTCTTGCCCTTACCGTCCACGCGGAACAGCTCGTTTCCGTCCTCGGAGAAGGTGATCTCGGAAGCGAACTCCTCGCCCTTGTTCGGTGCCTTCATCGTGAACACATAGTTCTCGCTGGCATTCGCGTTCTCAATGCGAAGCTCTCTTGCGATGACCTTGTCGCCCTCGCCGAGCCAGATGGTGGAAACGAGCTTGCCCTCAAGCTCCTGCTCCCCTTCCTTCTCGAGAGACTCCTTGAACTTCTCGTACGTTTCCTCATCGGTGCTTGCCTTGATGATATCCGCAAGATTCTGGTCGTTCTTTGCGGTCTCGACAATCTTCTTGCCGAGCTCGGTCAGCTGCTCGCCGTCGAAGGTGGCCTCAAGCTTGGTTGCATTGACGGTGTAATCGCCGACCGTCACATCTTCCTTGGACTCCTTGACATCCTTCGCAGCGTCCGTGACGATCTTCGTATAGTTGGTCACGAGCTCGTCGAGCTTCTTGCCCTCCGGGAGTTTCTTATACTCGCTCATCATCTCGCCGAAGCTTGCGCTGTCGCCGAGCACGCTGCCCGGGATGTGCATGTACTTATCCGCGAGTTCCGGAATCTGCAGGTAGAGATCGTTGTCGGACATGACAAGGTTCATCGTGCCGAGTGCCTTGTCGTTCAGGCTGAGCGCAATGCTCTCCTCAAGCGCCGACTTGCCGATCTTTGCGCTCATCTTCATGCCGAGGGTCTTGATCCAGGAGAGGTCCGTGCCGCCCATCAACGCGCTGAGCGTGCTCTTGCCGCCGTCCTCCAGGGTAATCACGATATCACCGCTGCCGCTCTGGACCTTATCGCTCGCAAGCTTATCTCTCGTGGTCTCGTAAGCACCCGTGAACTGCGTGGTGAACTCCTTGACCTGCTTCTGCTCAGCCTCTTTGTAGCGCTGATCCGGAGAACTTGCCTTCTTTCCGCAGCCGGTTGCCAGTGCCATTGCAGCAACGACAGATGCCGCGCCGACCGCAGCTCTCTTCCATCTTCCAAACAATCTCATTGGTTTCCTCCCTTTCCGCCTAAGCTTTTAGGCCGTTCCGTTAGTATAACATATTTTCTTTATTCACGGAATGTTCACAAAGCATATTTTGATTTCTTTTCGTTTTTCATAAGATATCTTCAGGAAAGTCTGACGCAAGCGCTTCCCAGACCGCATCCATGCCGTTATGTGCGCGAATATAGGCAGAGGAACGCTCGGACAGTGTCTCCAGTGCCGTGCGGTCGCGGTATAAGCGGAGTGCCGCCGCCGCAAAGCCCGGCGCGCTGTCCTCGATCTCCATGACCGTCTCCGCCGCCGGAATGCCCTCCGCACCGATCGAGGTCGTGAGCACGGGCGCGCCGTAATAGAGCGCCTCAATGACCTTGCCCTTTACACCCGCACCGTAGCGGAGCGGCACCACGACCAGGCGGCAGTTCTCATAGAGTTCCCGCAGCCGTTCGTCCGAGACAAAGCCCAGGATGTGAATACCGTTCTCGGGGTTGTGAAGGGCTTTCAGTTCTTCCGGCACCTTGGAGCCCGCCACATAGAAATTGACCGGCTCTTCCGCGCGTATCTCGGGGAATACCTCTTTCAGGAACCAGAGCACCGCATCCAGATTCGGCGGGTGGGCAAAACCGCCCACAAAGAGCAGCCCCTCCCGCTTCTCATAGCCAAAGTCGCTCACCTCCGGGAAGCTGTCCCAGACATAGGCAGTCAGGGGCTTCACGCGTATGGTGCTGTCGATTGCGTGTATCGCCTTGCACTCCTCCTCCGAGGGGTAGAAACTGAGCGCCGCCTTACGGAGCAGCGTAAGCTCCACGCCCTTCCAGTAGGCCGAGGCCTCCCGGTGCGCCTCCTCTCCCGTAAGCTCGTACTCGCGCCGCTCGCGGAGGAAGTGAAGGTCATGTCCGTAGTAGAGGACGCGGATAGACGTTCTCTCCTGAATAAAGTCAATGTACTTGCTCGCAATGTGCGGGCGGTTCAGATAGACAAAGTCGATATCCGAAGCGTGCTTCTCAATCCAATCCCAGATGCCCTTCTGCATGGCCTCGCCGTAGAGCACCTCAATGCCGAGCTGGGTCAGCGCCGTGGTGTAAGGCTCCTCCGCCGCAAAGTTGTCGCCGAGGAACTTGACCTGATAGCCCTGTTTCACAAACATCTTTAAGTACTGCCAGGTCGTGCGGCTGCCCGCGTCCTTGTCAAAAGTCGGGACATAGTGATCCACCACAAGGATAATCTTTTTGCCCTTGCTCCGCTCGCGCGCCCGGAAGGGATCCGGGTTGCCGTTGTTCTCAAACTGCTCGGCAAGTTCCTTCTTCCACTTTTCTTTTAATTTCTCGGTGTTCTCGATCTGGTAGCGCTTCAAGCCCGTGCCCTGCACATCCGTGCCGTTCGAGATGCCCTCAAAGTGGATGACCACCGACTTCGGCTGATAGACCACACGGTAACCGTGGGCGCGCACCTCAAAGGCGAGATCCGAGTCCTCGCAGTAAGCGGGCGCATAGCGCGTGTCAAAGCCGCCGATTTCCTTCCAGAGCGCGTGGCGAATCAAAATCGCCGCGCCGGACATATAGTCGACATCCTTCACATAGTTAAACTCCGGCAGTGTCGGGTCCTGCAGCCGCCCGTAGTTCCAGCCGGAGGCATCGCTCCAGATGATGCCGCCCGCCTCCTGAAGCCGCCCGTCCGGATAGACAAGCTTGGAACCCGTCATACCGATGCTCGAATCTTCCTCCATGAGTTTTAAAAGCCAAGTAAGCCATCCCTCGGTCACCTTGGTGTCGTTGTTCAGGAAAAAGAGGAATTCACCGCGCGCCTTTAAGGCCGCCTGGTTACAGTTCTTTAAAAAGCCCTGGTTGGTCTCGTTTCTCGCAATCACCAGTCCCTCCGCAAAATCCGAGAGGCGCTTGGTCGCATCGCTCGAGACATCGTCCGCGATAATCACCTCATAGGGGATGTCCTTCGTGTGTTCGAGAAGCGAGACCAGGCAGGCATAGGTGTACTCAATCTGGTTGTAGCAGGGGATGATAATCGAAACCCGGGGCGCTTCGAACTGCGGGAAACGCAGCTTCCCGTGCTCGCGGTAAATATCGCCGATTGCGAACTCGCCGTCTACCAGATTCTTGCCCTCCGGCGTGTGCATGAGCTTCCAATGTTGCAGCGGATGGCGCACCGCGTTCAGACGGAATAAGAGGTGCTTTCTCTCCCTGGAGCCCTTCGGGTACTTCGCGTTGAAGATTGCGCTCGCCTTCCGACGAAGACGGGAATAGAGCGTCTGGTGGCGACTCAAATACTGTAAGGTCTCCGCGAGCTGTCCGTTCTCTGCGCGGAGATCCCGTATCATGGTCTCCAGGTTCACGACGTGATTGTCCGTCAGGCGCTTTACCTCGGTGATTTTCTTAATCTCCGCATCCCGGATACGAATCTCCTCCCAGGAGGCCGCGAGTTGATCCCTGGTCTCCTCGAGGGTGCGCTCGGTCCGCGCGATGATCTCCGCGTTCTGCTGGGAGACAATGAAGCGGTCCAAGAAGCGCGCCTGTTCCTCGCCGGCCACGCCGCGCTGGAAGGCCGCCTCCTCTGCGGCAAAGCCTGCCGCCTCTTTTGCCGAAATGCCGAAGCGCAGCAAAAAGGCCTCTTCCGTGCCGAGCCCTAAGCTCTCGCGCTGCTGTTCATAAAAGCTTCGAAGCGCGCGGTAGCGCACATAGCTCTTGTTGAGCGGCTTTGCAGAGACCCACTCGCAGTCGATTCCGGTGAGCGGAACCTTGTCGATGCCGAGCGCTTCCGCGCCCTCCGGCACGAGGAAGTTGTCGAAAATCGCGTCGATGTTATGCACGTCCCCGCCGCCGATGATGCGCTGCAGCGCGCGCTCCAGCGTGTCCTCAAGAGGCTGTCCCTGCGAAAGCTCGCGACAGATGACGCTCGTAAAGCTCTCGCCGAGCACATAGGGGAAGCAGGCGCTTGTAAGGCCGTCCGCGGTCGCTATCTCCGCATCCGCGTATTGCAAGCCCCTGTCCTCGCTCCGCAGTAACGCGAGGCGCTCCGCAAAGGCCGAGATGTGTGCATTGCCCTCGGGGGAGAGCGCGCGCTTTTCGACCCGCCGCGTGCCGTCCGCCGCCTCCCAAATAATCGTGACCAGGCGGTACGCTGCCGTCCGGTTTCGGTTGTACTTCACAAAAACAGGGCGCTCCGCCGCCGTCTCGCCGCCCTTGGTCCAGCAAGCGAGGAAGGAGTCCGCAAAGCGCGGGTAGAGCCCGTCTCGGCACACCTCGTTGTACTTTGCGCCCACATTGATCGCGACATAAGTCGGAAACCCGTAGGCCGGAATCACGCGGGACAGCTCGCCGACTTCCGGGAGACGCCGCTCCGAGTATATGGTATCCGCCAGGTTTTTGAGCGGCTCCGGGAAGTAGAAGAATCCGCTTCCCCCCTCCGCTTCCGTGAGCGCCGAGAGTTTCTCAAAACTCAGCGCGTTCTCGCCGAGTTTTTGTCCCGCAAAGGCGCGGACACCGTAGGCATTTTCCGCGGCAATCAAAAGGGTGCCGCCCGGGCTGAGAAGTTCCCGTGCCGCAACGAGCGCTGCCTCGCCATCGCTTCCGAGGGTCCCGTCAAAGAGGATATAGTCAAACCGCCCGGAGAGCGCCGTGCTCTGATCGCCGAGTTTTCCTACCAAAGTCTCAAATTCTCCCGGGAGCTTTAAGCTTTCTTTTCGCGCCCGCAGAAGGGCAAGCGCCGACATGTCCGTATCAACTGCCGTGACCGCGAGTCCCTTTCGGAGCAGAAGTGCCAAAAGACCGCCGTCCCCGGCACCGGCAAGCAGAAGTTTCGCGCCCGCGCGGAAGGGGTACCAGTCAAGCAGGCTCTCGCGGCGATCGGAAAAGAGCTCTAAGGTTTCAAGCTCCGGATTTTCGTCGAGCATGCGCGCCGTATCGTTCCCGTAGCGCTCGAGCAATTCCTTGGCTTTTTCAATTCTCTCGCTCATGCCTTCTCCTCCCTCACGGCCTCAACCTCCGAGCCCATGTCGTAAAAGCCCACGGTGTTCTTGTTCGAGATGACCGTTAAGCTCAGCACGTTATAGAGGCGGTGGTACACCACGTGCTCGCCGTTCTCATAGCCGGTGCAACTCATGGAGAGCAGATATTCGCCTCCCTGCAGATTCATCTTCTGCCGGAACGAAACCGTGTAGACATCGCCGTCTTTGACCGGCTTAATCTCCGTGCCCTCAAAGAGGGTGTTGGTTCCCGTGATATCCGTCCCCTTCTTATCCCGCAGGGTGTAGGTGAAAATCGGATTTTCAATCGGCGCGTGGAAGCGAACGCGCTCCCGTATCGTGAACATCTCCCCCTTTAAGAGGAGGTTCGTCACATTGCCGCGCGCGTCAAGGGTTCCGAAGTCCTCAAAGCTCGCTCTGCCGTCGCCGTACTCCTGCACTTCGGGATTCAGGTTCATGCGGTCTTTCATGCGCTTATCGGAGACCGTCGCTTCGACCGGTAGGCCGAGTGCCTCCTTCTTCTCTTCAATCAGTGCCTCGGCAAGCTCGTCGGTCTGGTTTGCCAATATCTTCTTATAGAGGTCCACCATCTTGCCGGCCTCGCCCTGCGCCACAAAATGACCGCGATTTAAGAGCACTACCTTGTCACAGTACTTGATGATGCTGCCCATGTCGTGGCTCACCATGAGTATGGTCGTGCCGTTCTTCATCATCTCTTCCATGCGGCGGTAGCACTTTGCCTGGAAGAAAACATCGCCGACCGAGAGCGCCTCGTCGACAATTAAGATCTCCGGGTCCACATTGATGGCGAGCGCAAAGGCGAGGCGCACGAACATACCGGAAGAATAGGTCTTGACCGGCTGGTTCACAAAGTCCCCGATGTCCGCAAAGCGGAGAATGTCATCCATTCTCCGCTCCATCTCCTGCCGCGAGAAGCCCATCATGGTACCGTTCATATAGATGTTCTCGAGGCCGGTGTATTCGCTGTTAAAGCCCGCGCCGAGCTCCAGGAGCGCCGAAATATTGCCGGAGACTTCCGCCGTCCCCGTGGTCGGACTCAGCACGCCGGTGATGATTTTCAGTATGGTCGACTTCCCCGATCCGTTCGTCCCGATGATACCGACCGTCTCTCCCTTCTTCACATCAAAGGAGATGTCCGAGAGTGCAAAGAAGTCACGGTGATAGGACTTGTGGGTCAGGCTCACGGCCTCTTTCAGGCGGTCTATCGGTTTGTCGTAGAGCTTATAAATTTTACTGACTCCCTGCACCGAGATTGCCAGATTTTTATCCATGAATCAGTCTCCTCTTTTCTCACAGCACATCGGAAAAATGCGGGCGCAGCTTGCGGAACAGGCGAAGCCCGAGTGCAAGCAGGGCAAGTGTCACCGCCCAGAAATAAAGGCTCTGCATGGGCCGCTCAAAGAACCAGTTCCCGGCTATCATGCTGTCCCGGTAACCGCTCACAATGTAGTGAATGGGATTTAATTTCAGTATCGGCAGGAGCTTCGGCGGGAAGTTCGGGAACATCTCGGGCGCCCACATGATGGGAACCAGCCACATGCCGAACTGGAGACAAATACTCACAATCTGCGACATGTCCCGGAAAAAGACCTGCACCGCCGATGTGACCAGCGTGAGCGCGAGAATCAAGACCGAGAGCGCCGCGCTGTAATAGGCGAGCTGCAGCCAGGTGATGAGCGGCAGTCTCCCGTAGCAGAAGAACATCGCAATCATAATCATGACAAAGATTGCGTGCACCAGAAGGCAGGACACGAGCTTAATGACCGGCAAAACCTCCACATTGAACACCACCTTCTTGACCAGATAGTGGTATTCCTGCAGACAGTTGGTGCCGGCATTCATCGCCTCCTGGAAAAAGAACCAGGGGACGATGCCGGGGACCAGCCAGAGCACATAGGGCACGCCGGGAATCGGCGGCACCGACTTAAAGCCGAGCTGAAAGATCATGAAGTAAATGAGTACGGTCACAATCGGTTGGACAAACATCCAGATAATGCCGAAGTAGGAGCCGACAAAGCGCTTCCGAAAATCCGCCTTGGCGAGCTCAAAGATGAGCTTCCGATTTCCGAAGAGCTCACGCAAGAGTTCCGTCATAAACAATCTCCTCAAACTCTCAGCACGGCAAGCGCAAAAATGCGGATTCCCACACAGAGATTTAAATTACAAAGCCGTAGGGCACGAGGCGCTTAAACGGCAGACCGCTCTGCAAAGCCTTGCTCTGCAGCCCGAAGAGAAAGAGCGGCAGGAGGGGCAGGAAGTATCTGCCCTGCACCCCTTCAATCCAGAGCGCATCGCGGGACGTCCAGGCGAGCAGCATCGCAAAGAGAATCCCGAAGAAACTGATGCATCCAATCAGGAGCGCATAGAAACGCGCAAAGCGGCCCGGCTCTCTGACTTCCATGTAGTGCGGCCCGAACGCCTCCTCGTCGGCAAGCGCTTCTTGCGCCGCTTCCTCTTCCCGCGTTTCGCGCAGCGTTTCCGCCGCCTCTGCGATATGTTCCGTTGTCGCAGCGGTCAGCACTTCGCCCGCCGTCTCCTGTTCGGACAAGGCCGAAAGAGCAGCTTCCGTGTTCACCTCACCCTCCGGTTCCGCAGGCGTCGCGGCCGTCGGCACTTCGCCGGTCGTCGCCGTATCCGCTTCTGTCGCGACCGCGGCCGCCTCGACTTCTTCCGCCTCGTCATCGTCCTGCCAAGCGGCTTTGCTGCCCGGCACCAATACATAGTTCTTTTCACCCGTGCTGTCCGCAACGGTCAGCGCGACCAGACCGAGCGCAAAGAGCAGGTCTGCAGACCGGACGCCCCGAGCAGCGGGTCCAGATTGCCGAGTCGCATGCCTATCATCTCCGCGCCCCAATTCAGTAAGCGCGCCGAGAAGCTGTTCAACAGCATGCGCAGGGTAAAGAAGGGGTGAGAGAAGAGCTCCGAAGCCGTAAAGCCCGCATGGCTCATATCGGCGCTCACATTGCCCGCCTGCTCCGCCGCTGCCGGGAAGAAATAAGCCTCCAACACATTCGCATTGACCGCGAGCACCGCCGCGACCAGCGAGAGCAGCAGAATCAGGAAGCAGAGCAGCTTTTTGCCAAAGCCGCCGAAGACGCGCGCCGGAATGAGCAGCGCGAGCAGAATAACGGGCGCATAGACCAGCTTGCAGGGGCCGAAGAGCGCCGCGAGTGCGCAGAGTGCGATGAGTTCCCGCGCGCGTATTTCTTCCGTCCCGTAAGCGAGCTTAAAGACCAGCGCCGTAAAGAGAAATACCGTTCCGATTAATCCCGCATCGTAGGAGAGCGAAGCCGCGAGGTGTAGGCTCATCGGCAATAAGCCCGCCGCCGCAAACCACGACTTTCCGATCGGCGTGGTTCGCACCGCGAGTGCGGTCAGCGCGACATAGCAGCAGAGGTTCAGAAACTTTCCGAGGAAAAGCAGTCCCACGGCGCCGAGTCCTAGCACACGCGCGATCGAGAAGCCTATGGCCTGCGGCAGGTAGAAAACAGGCGTGGTCTTCACATCCGGAATCGGCGAAGCGACCGGCTTGGTCGAAAACGCATAGCGCTTCTCCCAGTCCTTCACCGCGCGGTAGGTGGTCTGCTTCACCGGATTGCCGAGCACTTCCGGAATTTCTTCCGTATCGTCCGGCACTTCCGGGGTCTTTACCCCGTTCATATCCTCCAGCGGATAATCGCTTGCGCGCACCGCCGTGAGTCCCGCGGGACGAATGAGCGGATCTTCAAAGAGCATGGTCGAAGAAATGCGATAAGCCGTGCTGTAGTGACTCAGCTCATCCGGTGCCGAAAGTCCCGGCATCACCGCGAGATAGAGCACGCCGAGCACCATCGCGGAAAAGGCATACGCGCGATACATGCGATTGCTCTTCCGGCTCCAGAGCAGCGCCGCAAAGAGCGCCGTAATCACAGAGGCCGGAAACAGGAGCTCATAGAGCACAAAGAGCAGGTTGTCCTTAAAATGTGCCGCAGCGTCCAGCGCGGCAATACCGCCGTAGAGTCCGGAGAGCAGCACAAATACAAGGCCGAGCAAAAAGAACGGCCATGTGCGCACCGCTTGTTTGTTGTTCTGTTCCATGATTCCCCCCATTCTTTTTGATAAAGCGTTTATGAGAGCGCCGCAGCCTTACGCCGCGGTTTGAGGCGCTCAGTCCTTCTCTTCTCTGTTCTCCTTCGCTTCTTCCGCGAAGCGCTCGCGGAGCGCTACGCTCTGTGCGAGTGAACTCAGCTTTTCCTCGAGCAGCGATACCTTTAAACTCAGCGAAAAGACCTTCATAAACAGGATGGCAATGACCAACAAAAACAAGAGATTTGCCGGTGACTGCACGCCGAAAAATTCCGTGAGTCGGTAAATGAGCGGCGGAAAGGCCGCGAGCAGAATAAAGAGCATTGCGGAGAGCACCCAAAATACGCTGTCCTCAATCTGCATCTTCGCCTTGCGTATCCGTGTCAGCACGACCGCTCCGGCGAGCAGCGCCGCGGCGAGCAGAAACATACGAAGTCCCACGCTCATGTCTTATCTCCTCCTTGCAGGCTCTTTCCCGCCCGAAAACTCTGAATCAGCAGGATGGAGAGCAGCATGCGCGTCATATAGCGCACGGATATCCAGGGCGTCAGGTAGCTGTGTCCCGTTGTTCGGAGATCCATCTCCGCCTGGATTTCCCGGAGCGCACGCCGTTCTTTGCGAGAAAGGAAAGGGTGTCCGGCTCCGGCGGATAGTTGATCTGCCGCGAGAAGAGCTCTATCATGCGGCGGTTGTACATGCGCATGCCCGAAGTCGGGTCCTCGATGCGCACGCCCGCGGCAAGGCGTATCGCCGCCGTAATCATGCGACTGCCAAGCATACGGAGAGTGTGCGGCTTCTTTTCGCTCACAAAGCGGGATGCGATCACAATCTCCGCCCCCTCCTTGATTTCCTCGTACATCGCGGGGATGTACTCCGCACGGTGCTGTCCGTCACCGTCAAACTGGACGGCAGCGCGGTAGCCCTTTTCGTCCGCATAGCGCATCCCCGCGCGAAACGCACCGGCAAGTCCTAAGTTTACCGGCAGATAGAGCGCGCGGTAACCGCGGGTCCGAAGTATCTTCGCGGTGTCGTCGGAGGAACCGTCGTTCACCACCAGATAGTCCGCATCCGGGAGCTTCTGCCGGCAGCCCTCCACGACGCGCTCTATGCTGCCCGCCTCGTTGTAGGCCGGTATGATCACCAGTATCTCTTTCATCCGATGCTCTCCCAATAACTCCGATTCATGGTGCAGCGCGCCCTAAGCCACTTCGGGAGCAGGCGATAGCGCTTGCCGAGCGCGTAGCCGCAATACTTGGCTGCACTCAGGGCGAAAAGTCGCGGCAACACGCGCGCTTCTCCCTGTCGCTTCAAAAAGCGCGCCGTGCGCCGCACCAGGCGTATGCCCTCCGACTCGCTCTTAATGTCCCCGAAAATTTCGGGGTGTTCCGCCTGCGAGACCGCGAGGTCAAAGTTCCGGTGAAATTGCTGCGCCGGCGTGTAACAATGCGAGTGAAGCACACGCGCATCCGCGCAGTAGGCAAGGGTTCCGCCGCTCTTTAAAAGCCGCGCGGCATAAATCATATCCTCGTTAAAGATGGCGCGGGACGGAAAACCGCCGAGCGCATCGAAACGCGCCCGATTGTAAGCAGCGCAGACATTGGAGGCGAAATAGGTCTTGATGCCGAGTTTCTCTCTGTCCGCCTCGGTCTTTAAGAACGAGCGGTCTCCGTAGTTGTAGCGCCGCGTGAATTTTTCGAGTATGTCCGCATCCGGATTGGCAAGCTGACGCCCGTAACTCATCTCGGCCGAGCCGTTTTCCAGCGGGCGCAGCAGATTTTCCAGAAGCCGCGTGTCGGCCGGCACCGCATCCTGCGTCAGCATGACAAAATAGGGTAACTCGGAAAAAGAGACCCCCAGATTTCGCGTGCCGCCGTGGTCAAAGTCCCGCTTCGCGAGATGGTGAATCTCGCAGAGTTCGGAAAGGCCGAGGAGTTCCAACCGTCCCTCCGCGCCGCAGCTGTCCCAGTATGCGCGCTCGGTGTTCATGATGATGATTTTTCGCGGCATCCGTGTCTGCCGGGAGAGCTGCGCGAGCAGACGAAACAGGCGCTCGTCCGGCCGATAGACCGGAATAATGACATCCGCCTCCGCTCTCTTCTCTTCCATGCTCAAGCCTCCCCCTTAAATTTATGATCCTGCCGAAGCGCACGCAGCGTTTCCGCGGCAAAGAGTAACGTGAGCAGCGCCATCATCCCGCAATACGAGAGCGCACCGCCGAGAAGTCCACGGTACCGCACGCCCTGCTCCGCGCTGAACCACGCAAGCCCTGTGCCGAGCACATAAATCAGAAAAATACTGCGCTGCCGCTCAAGGATTACCAAACAATAGTATAACAGATTTAAGAGCGCATAAAAGCCGCCGCCCAGAATCACAAGCAAAAGTTCCGTTCTGAGTCCCTTGAGCGCCTTTCCGGCCTCCGCACCGACCAGGAGCGAAAGCACCGGAATGCCGAGGAACCAAGCCGCCAGCGAGCCGAGGAGCGTAAGCCCCAGAATGAGCGCCGTAATCTTTCCGACCGTCGAGAGGAAGGGTCTCTTTCTTCCCGCCTCTCTCGCCTCCGAGAGCAGGGTAAGCACCGGCCGTATCACAAAGTTGGACATTAAGTTGATGACCGAGGTCGGAATAAAGATGGTTGTGTAGTAGCTGTTGTCCGCCGCGGTGAGATAACGGTTCACCGCATACTTGGATGCCGCAAAGATGTAGAGATCCAGGAAGGCACCGAGAAAGAGCCAGCGGCTCTTTGCAAAGAGGCGGCGTATATAGCCCCTGCGGAGCTCCGTTCTCACCTTCGGCAGGCAGCGAAGCGGCGCGACACAGCAGAGCAGTATCATCCCGGCCTGGCCGATGAGGGCCGCAAGGCAGGCAGCAGGCAGCGAGCGCGTCGTAAAGAGCAGAAGCAAAAAGAGAGCCACGCTCCCGAGGGTGCGAAAGGCATTGCTCTTTCCCGCGAGATACAGCCTTCCCTGCCGCTGAAATTCCGAGTCGTAGCAGTCGGCAAAGCCGTCCAGAATTTTATAGCCCGCGGTCAGAAAGAGTACGGTACGCGCCTCGCCCGGCGCGGTTAAGAGGAGACCGTAGAAGAGCGTCGCCAGAACCGCCGCCGCACAGCTCAACAACCGGAACGCCCGGTATTCGCCGAAAGTCCCCTGCTCTCCCGCATCCGTCACCTGCACCGGGCGCATGCCGAAGTAGGCGACAATGAAAATCTGCTGCCCAAAGGTCGAAAAAGCAAAAAAGAAGATGCCGCCGGCCGCAGCGCCGAGGTTGCGCGTGACCACCGCGCCGAGCAGCATGCTGGTCAGCGCGTAGATAAAGGAGCCCGCCATATTCCAGAGCACATTGCGCTTTGCGATGTTGGTCTCGCTCCCGATTAAAAAACTGCCGATTCCGTTCATCTTCCTCCGCCCGTCAAAAAGATTTCAAGCCGTATCAGCGCAAACCAGAGCTCCGCAAAGAGAAGCTGAGGCTTCTTACAGCCGAGGTAGTGCCGGAAATAGAAGCGCATCGCATCCTCCCGGAGCTTCTGCCTGTCAAGTGCCCGGCGATAACTCTTGCCTATACTCGCCGCATGTCGGTGCATATAGTGCTTGGTGGTGAGCAGCGCGGTCTTTGCGCCTGTCTTTCTGAGTCTCTGCCCGAGGATATACTCCTCCTCATAGAGAAATACGCGCTCGTCGTAACCGCCTGCGCGAAGAAAACTTGCGATATCGACCAGTAGGAGCGAGCCCGGCACACAGTCCACCCGCGCGAGTTTTGCGCGGTAGTGTCGCGCCGGATAGTGTAAGAACGGCGTGAACAGCCGCCGCGCAACCGGTCCCGCCTCGAGGAGATCCGCGAACCAATTTCGAAGCGGAAAGGCCGCCGCGCCGGAGAGCACATTGGCGCGGCTCCCCGGGCGTTCCGCGCCCGGCGCTTTCGAGGGATTCATTTGCACCGGCGCGACCGTAGCGAGACCCGGGTTCTTTTCGAGCGCCGAAATCAAGCTCCTGAGACAATCCTCCGTAAACTCGGCGTCCGGATTCGCAATCAGCGCGTAGGTATAGCCCCGCGCCGCCGCATAGCGAATGCCGAGATTATTGCCCGCGCCGTAACCACCGTTTTTCTCTGCCGCAAGCACCGTGACCTTCCCGCCCTCTTCCGCGCGGAGCGCTTCCAAGCTGTGATCCGTCGAAGCGTTGTCGACCACGATGACCGCATCAACCGCCGCATAGTCGCGAATGCGCCGCAATTGCGCAAGCGTCGTCTCGCTGTCGTTATAGTTTACGACGATGGCCGCCGTCTTTTCACGCATGTGTCGCCTCCCGCATCTTCCGTCTTCTCTCTTCCGCGCTCTTTCTCACATAGCGTCGGCCCAGCGCAAAGCGAAACGAGGGGAAGAAGCGCGTCATGAGATTCATGAGATGATAACAGAAGAGATACCCTCTCTTCCCGCCCTCCGGCTTTGCGGCGCGATAAGGCGTTCGCGCAAGGTAAGTCACATAGGCGCGGCCGTAGGGGTTATAGGCCCCCTGCCGCCACGGTCTTTCATCCCCCGCATAGTGGACTATGGCCGGAGAACGCTTGGCCGTGCGGAAACGCCGCTCCCCGATTTTTCGGTAGGCAGGCGAAAAGACCTCGAGCGCCGCGTAGGAGAAGTAATAATAATTGGTGATGAAATTGTACTTCGGATGCAGCGCGGCAATGCGCCCCCGCAGGAGCCCGTTGATGGCGTCCTGATCCTGAAAGAGGCAGTGGGGCGCAATCTCCGTGTAATAGGCGAGCAACTGCTTGCCTATTTCCTCATCCCGCCAGCGCGCAAGATCCACCAGCATGACACCGGCGTTAAAATACGGCTCTTCCGGCAGGATTCCGAGATAGGCCTTGACCTCGTGGTAGATGCTCGGCTCCTCCGCCATGGCGAGGAGCTTCCCCCCGAGCTCTGACTTGTACATACGGTGCAGGCTCTTCTGCACCACGGTGTCGCAGTCCAGATAGAGGACACGCTTCACATCGGCCGGCAGGAGCTCTCCGAGGAAAAAACGCCCCAGGGTGCTCAAATCAAAGCGCCCCGTATCCGGTCGCTCCGGAAAGCGCTCTTCCAGATTCCGGCAGGGTATCAGGGTTAGGATGCGCCCGAAATCCGCCGCGAGTTCCTTCAGTTTTTCCGCGGTCTCCGGCAAAATCCCGGTGTCCAAGAGATATATCTTCAGCTCCTCCTCGTCCGGATTGCAGTCGCAGAGCGAGGCGAGCGAGACCGCAAAGTGCTGTGCATACGCCTCGTTGGAGACATAAACCACGTTCATCCCAATCCCCTCCTATGGAAACAGCCCGGAGCACGCCGGGCTGTATGTAAGTACAGATTCTTTAATAAAACAGACGGTTCACTGCGGAGAAGATACCGCGGAGCGAAGCCCTTGTGATGTTGCTCGAGATGCCGACACCGTAGGTCGTGCGTCCGCTCTTCTCATCCAGCATGTGGATGTAGGAAGCCGCCTGCGCATTGGAACCTTGGCGCAGCGCATGCTCGGAGTAGTCGAGAATGCGAATCTGAAGACCCAGTGCCTCCGCGAGACCGTGGCGCACCGCGTCGATCGGTCCGTTTCCGACGCCCTCAAACTGCCGCTCCTCGCCGTTCAGCGTGTAGGTGCAGACAGCGCGGGTCGAGAACTCGCCCTCCTCGAGGCCGTTGTCCGAAATCACGCACTTTTTGAAGTGTACGGGCTCCTTGCGATCCGGATAAGCGCGCTGGAACTCCGCGTAAATCTCCTCCGGCGCAATCTCACCCTGCTTCTCGGAGAGTTCCTGGATGATGTCCGCAAACTCCTTGTGCATGCCCTTCGGCAGGCGGAAGCCGTAGAAGGTATCCATGATGAAGGCAACACCGCCCTTGCCGGACTGGGAGTTGATGCGCACCACCGGCTGATAGACTCTGCCGATATCGCTCGGATCGATCGGGAGGTAGGGCACCTGCCAGTACGGATTGTTTCGCTCCCGCATGGCCTGCAGGCCCTTGTTGATTGCGTCCTGGTGCGAGCCCGAGAAGGCCGTGAAGACCAGTTCGCCCGCATAGGGATGGCGCGGCGGTATGCTCATCTTCGTGCAGCGCTCATAGACCTCCGCAATCTCCTTCTCGTTCGAGATATTGAGATGCGGCTCTATGCCCTGCGAATACATGTTATAAGCCACGGTCAGGATGTCCACGTTGCCGGTGCGCTCGCCGTTTCCGAAGAGCGTGCCCTCGACGCGGTCCGCGCCCGCAAGGAGCGCGAGCTCGGTCGCCGCGACACCGGTTCCGCGATCGTTGTGCGGGTGAATGCTAACCACAATCGAATCGCGATTCTTAAAGTGACGCACCATCCACTCAATCTGATCCGCATAGACATTCGGCGTGTTCATCTCGACCGTCAGCGGGAGGTTAATGATGACCTTCTTCTCCGGCGTCGCCATGCCCCACTCATCGAGAACCGCCTCACAGACCTCGAGCGCAAAGTCGAGTTCCGTTCCCATGAAGCTCTCCGGGGAGTACTCGAGGATGATGTCGTCGCGCCCGAACTCTTTCATGCAGGCCTTGACCGTCTTGACGCCGTCTATGGCAATCTGCTTAATTTCCTCGCGACTCGCATGGAAAACCACGTCGCGCTGCAGCGTATTGGTCGAATTGTAGATGTGCACAATCGGATTCGGTATGCCCTCGATTGCCTCAAAGGTTCTGCGAATCAGGTGCTCGCGGCACTGTGTGAGCACCTGGACATGCACATCCGACGGAATCATCTTCCGCAGTGCAAGCAGACGGAGGAAGTCGAACTCAATCTGAGAGGCCGCCGGAAAGCCAATCTCGATTTCCTTAAAGCCCAGCTTTAGCAGGAGATTGAACATTTCAGTCTTCTCCTCAACGACCATGGGCTCCACGAGCGCCTGGTTGCCGTCCCGAAGATCGACCGAACACCAGATGGGTGCCTTCTCGATCTCACGGTTCGGCCACTCGCGCTCAGGGAAATGAACGATCGGGTTCCGTTGATATCTCTCGATGTGATACATAGTTCCTCCTTCTTGCAAATGGTATAAAGCGAATTACTTCTTTTCTGTCATTACTTCTGTCGTACTCTGAGCGGTTCCGGAAAAGGCGGCCCTCAATTCTCCGCGACCAGCCCCTCCGAACGCAACACCTCGACCATACGGGAAACGCTTGCGTCGCAGAGCTCATGGGTCGAAGCCTCGACCATCACGCGAATCAGCGGTTCCGTGCCGCTCGCGCGGAGCAGCACTCTGCCGTCTCCGGCAAGAGCCTCTTCTTCTCGCTTGACCGCGGCGAGCACGGCCGCATTGGTCTCGGCCGCCGCTTTGTCCCGCACCGGGACATTCACGAGGCGCTGCGGATAAATCGTGACCTCGCTCGCAAGTTTCGATAGCGGGCGTTTGGTCTCCATCAGCACTTCCATGAGTTTTAAGGCCGTCACCATACCGTCACCCGTGGTCGCGTATTTCGCAAAGATGATGTGGCCGGACTGCTCTCCGCCGAGGCGGTCGCCGCTCCGCTGCATCTCTTCGTAGACATACTTGTCGCCGACCTTGGTCTTCTCGTAGGCGATGCCCTCGCGCTCCAGCGCTTTGTAGAGCCCAAGATTCGACATAATCGTGGTCACAATGCGATTGTTTGCGAGTTCGCCGCGCTGCTGCATGTACTTCCCGCAGATATAGAGGATGCGGTCGCCGTCCACCAGCTCGCCGTTCTCATCGACCGCTAGGCAACGGTCCGCATCGCCGTCAAAGGCGAAGCCGAGGTCACAGTGCTCCCGCTTGACCGTCTCGATCAAATCCTCCATGTGCGTGGAACCGCAGCAGAGGTTTATGTTCGTACCGTTCGGCTCCGCGTGTATCAAAACCGTCGTCGCACCGAGCGCATCGAACACATTCTTCGCAATGCTGGACGCCGAGCCGTTTGCGCAGTCGAGCGCCACCTTCACGTTCTTAAACGAACGCGTCGCGAGCGAAATCAGGTGGCCGATGTAGCGGTTTCTGCCCGCCGAGAAATCGGTCGTGCGGCCTATGTGCTCCCTTGCGGCGAGCGGCAATTCCGCCGGGGTGCCGTCAATCCAGGCTTCGATTGCCTCGATGACGGACTCCTCCATCTTCTCGCCGTTTCCGTTTAAGAGTTTGATGCCGTTATCGTAAAACGGATTGTGACTCGCGCTGATCATGATACCTGCGTCAAAGCCCTCCGAGCGCACCACATAGGCGACACTCGGGGTCGGCGTCACGTGCAGCAAAAACACATCCGCCCCCGAGGCTGTGAGTCCGGCCGAGAGCGCATCCTCGAGCATATAGCTCGAGCGGCGCGTGTCCTTGCCGATTGCGATCCGGCAGCGCTCACCGTTCGCATGCTTCTGTCCGTAGTACCAGCCGAGATAACGTCCCACCTGATAGGCGTGCATCGGCGTGAGTTCGACATTTGCCTCGCCGCGAAATCCGTCCGTCCCGAAATACTTGCCCATTACGCCTCCTCCCGGAGCAGCTTCAAATAGCGCCGCAACGCATCCCGCCACTCGGGCAGGGGCGTAAAGCCCTGTTCAACCAGCTTGTCCTTTGCAAGGCGGCTGTTAAACGGGCGCGCCGCTTTGGATTTTCCGTACTCTTCCGTCGTGACCGGGATGACCTTGGTGTCCATCCCCGCCTCTTCGAAGATTGCCTTCGCGAACTCATACCAGGAAATATAGCCGCCCTCGTTGGTCGCGTGATAGGTGCCGTACTTCTCGGTCTCGACCATATCCGCGAGCAACACCGCGAGATCCAGGGTATAGGTCGGCGTGCCGACCTGGTCGTTGACCACGCGGAGCTCCGGGTGTGTCGCGCCGACGCGCAGCATGGTCTTGATAAAGTTATTGCCGTTCACGCCGAAGACCCAGGCAATGCGGACGATGAAGTACTTGCTGAGATGTTGCCGCACCGCTTCCTCGCCGTAGAGCTTGGTCATGCCGTAAACATTCTGCGGATCGAAATCGCGGCAATCCGGCTCCCAGGGTGCCGTGCCCTGACCGGAAAAGACATAGTCCGTGCTGATGTACATCATCTTCGCGTCAAGCTCACGGCAGGCAGCCGCGAGGTACTCGGTGCCGAGCCCGTTGATCTTCTGAACCAACTCCCGCTTGTCGGCATCCTCCGCGTCGTCAACGGCGGTCCAGGCCGCACAGTGAATCAACACCTCCGGCTTTACTTCGCGCATCACACGCTCTACCGCCTCACGGTCCGTGATATCAAGCGAGACATAGGGACAAGTCGTGACCGCCGTTCCGTCCTGCACACCGCTGTAACTTGCCGCTAAGTCGGAGCCGATTACCTCTTCGCCGCGACGCAGCAGTTCATTCACGACATCATGGCCCAGTTGGCCCGCGACGCCGGTGACCAGGGCGCGCATCAAAGGCGCTCCCCGTACATGGAGTCAAAGTAGTTCCGGTACTCGCCGCTCACAATGTGCTCCCACCAGTCGCGGTTGTTCAGATACCAGTCAATCGTGACCGGGATGCCTGTGTCGAAGGTGTGCTCCGGCTTCCAGCCGAGCTCGGTCTCGATCTTGGTCGGATCCATTGCATAGCGGAGGTCGTGCCCCGGTCTGTCCTTCACGAAGCGAATCAGACTCTCCGGCTTATCCAGCGCACGCAGTATGGTCTGCACCACCTCGAGATTGCTTCTCTCGTTGTGACCGCCGATGTTATAGACCTCGCCGACTCTGCCCTTCCGCACAACCAGGTCGATTGCGGAGCAGTGATCCGTCACGTAGAGCCAGTCGCGGACGTTCTGTCCCTCGCCGTAGACCGGAATCTCCTCGTTGTTCAGCGCACGGCTGATAACAAGCGGAATCAGCTTCTCCGGGAAGTGGTAGGGACCGTAGTTGTTCGAGCAGCGGCTTATGGTCACCGGCAGCCCGTAGGTTCTGTGATAGGCCTGCACAAAGAGATCCGCAGCCGCCTTCGCGCTCGAATAGGGCGAAGAGGTGTGAAGCGGGGTCTCCTCGGTGAAGAAGAGATCCGGGCGGTCCAAGGGCAGGTCGCCGTAGACCTCATCCGTCGAGACCTGATGATAACGCTTTATGCCGTAGGTGCGGCAGGCATCGAGCAAGGTCGTCGTGCCGACCACATTCGTGCGCACAAAAATCTCCGGGTCCGTGATGCTGCGGTCCACATGGGACTCCGCCGCAAAGTTAATCACAATGTCCGGCTTCTCCTTCTCGAAAAAGTCAAAGACAAAGGCTCTGTCCGCGATATCGCCGCGCACAAAGCGGTAGTTCTTCTTGTCTGCGACCGGCGCAACGCTCTCCAGATTGCCCGCATAGGTGAGGAGATCCAGGTTGATGATCTCGTCCTCCGGATAGTGATTCACCTCGTACTGCACGAAGTTGCTGCCGATAAAGCCTGCGCCACCTGTCACTACTATTTTCATCTCTCTGTCCTCTCTGCGCCTTTTTACTGTACCAAGTACTTGCCGTCCAGAACGTCTCGCAAGTACTTGCCGTACTCGTTCTTCCGCATGGACTCTGCCGCTTCCGCGAGCTGCTCGCCGGAAATCCAGCCGTTTAGATAGGCAATTTCCTCGAGACAGCCTATTTTTCTGTGCTGATGGGTCTCAATCGTATAGACAAAATTGGTCGCCTCGACGAGGGATGCGTGGGTTCCCGTGTCAAGCCAGGTGAAGCCCTGCCCGAGCAGGTTCACTTCCAGCTCGCCCTTCTCCAGATAGAGGCGGTTTAAATCGGTAATCTCAAGCTCACCGCGCGCACTCGGCTTTAAGCTCTTCGCAAACTCGACCACGCGGCGGTCATAGAAGTAGAGTCCCGTCACGCAGTAGTTCGACTTCGGCTTCTCCGGCTTCTCCTCAATCGAGACCGCCCGTCCTGTCTTGTCGAACTCGACAATTCCGAAGCGCTCCGGGTCGTCCACGTAGTAGCCGAACACGGTTGCGCCCTGCTCCCGCCCCGCGGCGGTGAGCAGCTGCTCCTTCAGGCCGTTGCCCGCGAAAATATTGTCGCCGAGTATCATCGCGACGCGGTCGTCGCCGATAAAGTCCTCGCCGAGCAGGAAGGCCTGGGCTAAGCCGTCCGGGCTCTGCTGCACGGTGTAAGAGAGCGAGATGCCGAACTGGCTGCCGTCGCCGAGCAGCGCCTCAAAGCGCGGCGTGTCCTCCGGCGTCGAGATAATCAGAATATCCCGTATGCCCGCCGTCATCAAGACCGAGAGCGGGTAGTAAATCATCGGTTTGTCGTAAACCGGAAGCAGCTGCTTACTGGTGACCTTGGTCAGCGGATAGAGCCGCGTGCCGGACCCTCCGGCGAGTACAATTCCCTTCATCTTGTCTCTCCCTGTGCACTGTTTTTTCGGATGACGCCTGTTTTCTGCTGTTGTTGTTTGTCCGATCAGAGGCCGCTGCCGAGCGGCGTCGGCTTCACCGGATTACCTGCCGCATCCACCTCATAGCAGTAGAGTATGGTGCGCGCGTCGCTGAACTCATAGGAGCAGGTGACAAAGGAGAAGAGCTTATCGATGCCCTCCGCCGGAAGGTCGCGGAACTCGCAGCCCTTCGTCATCTGGTCCACATAGGCGTTGAATTCCCGGCGATCCGAGAAATCAATGCGGCGTTTATCCTCGCCCGCATCGGTATAGAGCGAGGCAAGCGGCTTTAATATATAAGTGTGCTCCGGCGTGTAGAGATATACGCGCGTATGCTCCTCAAAGAAACTTTTTCTCTTGAACGAAATGAGCGGCGTGAACATGGTGCCGTTCTTCATGTGATGTCCGTAAATCAGGTTCTGCAGCTTCGAGAAATCCGCCGTGTCGTCGCCGTCCAAGAAAACACCGTCGTAAGAACCCTCGCGCCCGTCGATATCGCGGCGCAAATAATATTCGTTGTCCGCTTCCCGGTGCAGGATCGGATAATTGACCACCGTTCCCGGCACATAAATCCACCCGACCACATCCGGATTCTTTGCCTTGAGCGCCGCAAAATCGATGACGCGCTCCGCATCCGGATCCTGTACCGGTGCGGCCGCAGCCGTGCTCTCCGCCGCAGCCGTTGTCTCGGCGCTGCTGCTCGGAGCCGCCGCTTCGACCGTCGGCATCTCCGCATATTTCTTCAGATGTGAGTTGCGATCCAAAAGCCGCTTTCCGTTTGCCGCACCGAGCAAAAGGATGAGCGCCAGCAGCGCGGCGTGCGACTTATTTCGCTTCTTCTTTTCCTCCATATTCCTCCTGTGGCAGTTCTGTTTTTCTTCGCCAAAAAAGCGCAGCACAAGCATAACTGCGCTTTTTTACTATATCACTCTTTTGTTATCACTTCTATATATTTCTTAACCTGCCAACAGGGCTGAATCCGCTCCGAGACGCTCATGTCAAGGGTCTCTCCGCGCCAAGCCGCGAGGTGCATTTTGACCGCCGGAAAGCCCGCCCGCTCCGAAAAGCCGACGCCGCCCGAAAAACGCGGATTGCACTCGAGGAAGTGATATCTGCCGCCCGCATCTTTGATAAACTCAAAGTTTACGCAGCCGATCAGATCAAGTTCCGCCGCGAGTTCCCCGCAGATTGCCTCGAGTCGCTGTCGCGGAACACCTGTACCGAGAGGCCGGCCCCGCGCTGACTTCTGAGATACTCTTCTCTTGCGAGCGCCACGGTGTTGCCCGCCCGATCTCTCACCGTATCCACACAGACCACGCGGCCCGAGACAAAGGGCTGTGCGAGATAGCCTTCCGCCCGGCCGAGCATGCGCAGCTCAAGTAGCGCGCGGGTCAGCGCCTCGCGGTTCGCGATGCGGAATACCCCCTCGGAGCTGCGCCCGTTGTCCGGCTTCAAGATGAGCGGCATGTGGCGGAGCAGCCACTGCTCTCTCTCCTCCTCCGTGCGGTGCGGCACCTTGAAGGTCGGAATGGTCGCAAAGCGCTCATTCCCCGCGCGGCGGAACACCGCCTCGGCCGCCTCCTTGCTCAGGCGCTTTCTGCGCGCATTCACCAAGCACTCACCGGAGGGCGCCAGCAACTCTGCCTTGCCCAGTGCCTCTTCCGCCTCGCCGAGTACGTCGAGCTCGGCATCCGTGAGCGGCAACACGCCGTCAATCTCTTCTTTTTCCAGTATCTTTGCGAGCTGTCTTAAAGTACTCCTCCCGCTCGTCATAGCGGGGCAGCCTATAAAAAGCATCTACCTCCGTGCTCTCCGAGAGCAACTCCGCGGCGTTCAAATCCGTGCCGACCACATAGCAGCCGCTCGCCTTGAGTTCCCGTATCACGGCAGCCGCCGAAAACGATCCGATTGCCGTCACCAATATGCGTCTCAATTCTCTTGTCTCCATTTCAAAATCCCTCTGCGCCCTGCGCTTGAATTCCAAATTTTGACTGTGTTAGGCTAAAACTTTACCATATTCATATAGAATGTCAATCGAAGAGCCTCTCCCGAGGCCCCTTTCAGCAATGAGGAGAAACAAAATGGAAAAAATCACCAGTTTTACCGTGAATCATTTGGACCTGGAACCGGGCGTCTATGTTTCCCGGAAGGATGCGGTTGGCGGTGAGACCGTCACGACCTTCGATCTCCGCCTGACCGCGCCGAACAAGGAGCCGGTCATGAACACCGCGGAAATTCACACCCTTGAACACCTCGGTGCGACCTTCCTTCGGAACCACAGCGAATTCGGCGACAAGGTGCTCTACTTCGGCCCCATGGGCTGTCGCACCGGCTTTTATCTCCTGCTCCGCGGCGACTATGAATCTGCGGATATTCTGCCCCTGCTCCGCGAGCTCTTTCTCTTTACGCGGGATTTTCGCGGCGAGGTCCCGGGTGCTGCCGCGCGGGACTGCGGAAACTATCTCGACATGAATCTCCCCATGGCAAACTGGGAGAGCGCCCGCTACCTGGAGCGCGCCCTGAACGCGCCGAAAGCGTCCCAGCTCCGCTATCCGGAGTGAGATTTTCCCTTTTGTAAGAAAACCGTCAGAATTACAAGGCGCTTTTTGTATGCCCTTGTTGACAATTTATGTTAAGATATTCTGAACTGAGTTTTGCAACTTGTTTTCCATGAGGAGGTACTTCAAATCATGAAATTAAATCTTAAGCGAGGCGCAGCCATAGTGCTCACCGCCTCTATGACCTTACAGGCCCCCGTCCCCGCCCTCGCAAAGGTGGTGGGACGCAGTGCAAACCCGGCTGCCTACAGCACTTCTTCCGGCAGCGCGGAGCTCACGGCGCCGGAGAGCACCGAAACCGCAGCTCCGGCAAGCGATAACAGCACAAGCGGCGCGGAGACTTCCGCACCCGCCTCGACCGAGACCGCGGCTCCGGCAAGCGACGGCAAGCCCGAAATCGGCAGCAGCGCAACGAGCCTCGACGAGACCCAGAATGCGGCGCAGAGCGGCAGCCAGTCCGCAAGTCCCGCTTCGGATGCAACCAATCCGGACACCAAGTTCCCGTCCAGCACCGCGCAGTACACCGCAGCTTACACCGCGACCGAGAAATCGGTGAACTCCGACTACAGCCTGCCGGGCAGCGCAGAGTTTGCGGGCAACCCGGGACGTGATGACCTCTCCTCGATTTTCGAGAATGCGGGCTTTGAGGCACTCGGCACCGGCAACACCCCGGCGGACCCGGTTTTAAACCAGGTGCAGATTGCGACCTACCAGATGCGCGATGCGGCCGGCAATGTGATCGGCGACACCGCGACGAATAACCCGGGCAAGGGTCTCTTCTCGGCAAACGGATTCTCGAAGTTCTACATGATTCACTCCGGTGTCGCACGCATGTACTACCGCGTCTACACCGACCAGCACGGTTGGAGCCCCTGGGCATCTTCGAAGGAAATCACGCCCTACAACGAGGACGGCGCAAAGGTTCAGGCCATCCAGATTCGCGCAAAGGGTATGGCGCACCGCTACAACGATGTCTACTACAAGGTCATGCTGAACGACGGCACCGTCCTTGACTGGGCCAAGAACGGCCAGACGACCGGCACCATGGGCTCCGACCGCTACATTGTCGGCATCCGCGTTGGCTTCTGGCACAACACCGAGCACTTCCCCTATGCTTCGAAGAACCTGATGGTCGGCAAGTACGAAGGCGCTTACCGCGACGGCACGGGCGTTCACTACTCCTCCCACAGCGGCACTCCCTATACGGGCTGGGGCTTCCTCGACAATGTTCAGCACTACTTCATTGACGGCGAGCCGGCACGCGGCTGGCACTATGTCGACGGCTACAAGTACTACTTCAACAACGACGGCTCTGTCGTGACCGACATGGAGACCATCCTGGGACCGCAGGCTTCCTACCAGATCAACTACAACCAGGGAACCCGCACCATGTACATCATGGCGAAGGACGGCGACAAGGGCTACATCATCCCGTACAAGACCTTCAACTCGACGAGCGGCCCGGATACACCCATGGGCAACTTTAAGATTTATGCGAAGTACGATGTCAAGTACATGCACGACGATGTCCCGGCGGCCATCTACTGCAAGTACTTAAACCGCTTCTACAACGGCTTCATCATCCACTCGATTCTCTACTACAGCGCGAAGCTTGAGCTGGATGCGATCACCTTCAACTACATTGACGACGCGGCGTCCGGCGGTTGCCTCCGCCTGCTGACCGGTTACTCCTACTGGGTCTACAAGAATTGCGGCAACGGCACCGTGGTTCACATCTACAACGACCCGTGGAACAAGGGGCCGATTGAGAAGGATGCAATCGAAGTCCCGATTCCGCGCGACCAGAAATGGGATCCGACCGACCCGAGCTCCGGCGAGGCGCAGGCGGCTCTCCAGGCAGCGGCGCAGCTTGAGCAGCAGAAGGCAGCTGCGGTTGCGGCAGGCCAGCTGAAGCTCACCGCAGAGGAGCAGCAGCTCGCGGACGAACTGAAGAAGAACTAAAGCGCGTTTCAAAGCGCACACAGCGACGCAAAACGCGGCGCGGGAATATCTCCCCGCGCCGCGTTTTCTATTGTGAATCATCAGGCTTTAAGTCTTCCCTCATTTCATCGCGTCCAGTATCGCATGAATTTCGGGCTTACTCCGCTTTAACGAGATGAGTCTGTGTTCCGCATCGAGGTAGCAGTGTTCGCTCTCACCGGTACAGCGGAGCTCTCCGCTTGCCTTCTCTGTTACCCGGTAGCGAAGCCGCATGCGCGCGCCGTTATACTCCGCAATTTCGACTGCAATCCGGAGTATCTCCGGAAAACGAGACATCATGTGATACTTCGCCGTGACCGAAACCACCGGGCTGATCACGCCCGCGGCCTCCATCTCCTCATAGCCGAGCCCGGCCTCTTCCATGGCCGCGGTCCGCGCCTCCTCAAACCAGCGAATGTAGTTCGAGTGGTGCGCAATCTGCATCTGATCCGTCTCGTAGTACTGAATCTTGTGATCCCAAACGTAAGTCTTTCCCATGTTTCCTCCGGCGCAGGCGGAAACACATGTTCTTTTACCCGCGCTCCTGCTATACTAACACATAGTAGGGCACATGGGTCTTTCAATTTTCGAAAGGAGGTCTCGCTTGTCCCGCATCGTTTTTCATATTGACGTGAACTCGGCGTTTTTGTCCTGGAGCGCGCTCGAGCGGCTTGAACAGAATCCCGACAGCATTGACCTCAGAACGATACCCTCTGCTGTTGCGGGCGATGTCGCCTCGCGCCGCGGGGTCGTGACAGCCGCCTCTATCCCCGCAAAACGACTCGGCGTGAAGAGCGGCGAACCGGTCAGCGCGGCGCTCCGCCTCTGCCCGAACTTAGTTCTGGTCGCTTCGAATTTTTCCTATTACCGCCGAAATCCGTTGCCTTTCTCGAGATTCTTAACCGTCACAGTTCTGCGGTGGAGCAGTTTTCAATCGACGAAGCCTTTCTCGATATGAGCGCGCGCTTCTCGGACCGCAGGCGGGAAGAAGCCGCGATACGCGCGTGTGCGGCGGCCATTCAGACAGAAATCCGAGAGACCCTCGGCTTCACGGTCAATGTCGGCATCAGCGAAAATAAGCTCCTCGCCAAGATGGCGAGCGATTTTGAGAAGCCTGATAAAATCCACACGCTCTGGCCCGAGGAACTCTCCGCCAAATTCTACCCGCTCCCCATACGCTCCCTCTTCGGAGTCGGCGGCCAAAGCGCCGAAAAATTGCTCCGCTTCGGCATTCACACGATAGGCGAGGCCGCCGATACGCCCTGTGAGATCCTACAGCGCATTCTGGGACCGAGTGCCGGTAAATCCGTCTATCAGAGCGCGCGCGGCATCAACCACTCTGCCGTGCGGCGGGAGCGGCCGCAGGCAAAGAGTCACTCGGTGGAGCGCACGACAACGACAGACATCGAGAAACGCAACGCGGCGACCGAGCTCCCGCCCCTCCTCTCGGAACTTGCGGAAGAACTCTCATCGCGCCTCAGAAAAGCAAACGTTCGCGCCGAGACGCTCGTGATTATCGCCAAAACAAGCTCCTTTCAGCGCCACACGCGCCAGCAGCGCCTCCTTGTCCCGAGCAACGAAAAAGAAGTACTCGAGGCGAGCGCCCGTGAGCTCTTCTCTGCCCTTTTGGAGGGCGAGGAGGGTCTGTTTTCAAAGCGGGAGGCCCTGCGCCTCGTCGGGATCGGCGCCGCCCGCCTGGAAGACCCGCAATATCAACAGCTGTCCCTCTTCTCCCTGCCGAGCGCAGAGGAAATGAGTGAAGCCAAGCAGCGCGCGGCGGAGGCGGCGGCCGAGGCGGAAAAACGTGCCGCGGCGGAGGCAGCCAAGGCAGAAAAGCGCCGAAAGCTCGGCGAAATGCAGGCCGAAATTTCCGCGCGCTACGGAGACAAGGCTTTGCTTCGCGGCGGGGCGCTGCTCTCCGCCGCACACAAAGAAACACAAAACGCGCAGGCAGTGCCGGAGCAGAAGGGACAGCATAGCGCTGAGCTCTGATACGAAACCGGCGATACGACTCGTCCTAACGCAGCGAGACCCGGTGAAATGTCCGGCAAGTACAAGACTGCACTTATCTCCGAATCGCAAATGATCGAGTGCCTCTCGAGCCTCTCGGAATACCGAAGTCTCATTTGAATCGGACAAAAGCATGAACAGATACATACCGAAACAGGAAGGAAACGCCGATGAACACACCGATTTATGACTTTGTAAGCGAATACATACGCGCCGGGAGAAGCCGTCTCCACATGCCCGGCCACAAGGGACAGAGTGCCTTCGGTGCGGCGCTCTACGGCATCGAGGCGCGGGATATCACGGAGATTCACGGCGCGGATGTACTCTCGGAGGCCACGGGCATCATAGGCGAGAGCGAGGCGAATGCGGCAGCTCTCTTCGGCACGGCGTTGACTCTCTACTCGACCGAGGGCAGCAGCCTTGCGCTCCGCACCATGCTGGCCTTGGCACTCTCACACGCACCGCGCATCCCGGGGGAGCGCCCGCTCCTCCTCGCCGCGCGTAACGCACATAAGAGCCTCCTCTACGCGGCGGCTCTCCTCGACTTTGACATCGCCTGGATTTATCCCGAGGACACAGCGCTTGACAGCATCTGCTCCTGCCACCCGAGCCCGAACTCGGTGCGCGCGGCATTGCGCGCCCTGCCGCGGCCGCCCTTCGCTGTCTTTTTGACGAGCCCCGACTACCTCGGCTTTCTCGCCGATATACAGGGTATTGTGACCGCGGTCGATGCCTGCTGCGGAGCGGGATCCGTCCCCGTCCTTGTTGACAACGCTCACGGCGCCTACCTTCACTTTCTCGAAACACCCATGCATCCCATGGATCAGGGCGCCTATCTCTGCTGCGACTCCGCGCACAAGACCCTGCCCGTCCTGACCGGCGGCGCCTATCTCCACTTCAGTGCAGAGGCTGCCGCGGAAGTCGGCGCTTCCGCGCGCCGCACCATGGAGCTCTTTGCCTCGACCAGTCCCTCGTATTTGATTTTACAGTCACTCGATCTCTGCAACGCCTACCTTGCGGACAACTACCCGGCCCGCCTCTATGCCTGCATACGCCGCATCGAGGGGCTCGGACACTACCTCCGCACCCTCGGCGCCAAACTCTGTGAAAGCGAGCCGCTGAAACTTGTGCTCGGCAGCGGCGCTCTTTCGGGGGGAGGAGGTCGCGGCGCTCTTTCGCAGCCATCAAATGGAGGTCGAATTCGCGGATCTCTCCGCCGTGGTTCTCATGCTGACGCCGGAAAACCGCCCCGAGGATTTTCTCCGCATCGCCTCTCTCTACCGCGAGGAAGCCGCTCTCTGGACAAAAAAAGAGACGGCAAAAGAGCCGTCTCTTCGTCTGCTTCCTCTGCCGCGTATCTTAACGATACGGGAAGCCATGCTGTCTCCGCAGGAGACCGTCCCGGTCACGGAGGCCGTTGGGCGCATCCTCGGCCAACCCACGGTTTCCTGCCCGCCCGCCGTCCCGCTCGCGGTGAGCGGCGAGCGTCTCTCGGCGGAACTGCTCCCGCTCTTTCTCCGCTACGGCGTCACCGAAGTCGCCGTCGTCCGAGAATAAGTCAGAGGCTCTGCAAAACCAGCATCTGGTAGGCGTGATACGCCACCTGAACCGGCGCCGGGAGTAGCATATCCGCGGCCGCCTCAATGAGAATGCGGCGGTTTAAGCGCCGCTTCCAGAGGGAACTCATCTTCTTGCCCTGCTTCTTTAACTTCTTTAAGTCGACAAAGTCGACCGGCGTATTCTGCTCGATTTCCTTCTTGCCGAGCTCTGCCAGAGCGCGGCGGTTTCCTCGACCGCCGCAGCTAAATCCTCTTCGGAAATTCCGCGTATGGTCGCGAGCAGCCGCTCCCGGTCGCCGCGGAAATTCAGTGCAATGCTGCCGGTCGCCCAGTAAGTGCGGATGCGCTGCACGCCCTCCGTCTTTTCGAGGAGCCCATGCAGGGCCTCGTACTCCTTATAGGAGAGCTGCCGTCCCAGAATCTTGACGCGCAGGCTGCCGCCGGTCTCATGTACCACCTTACATTTCATTGCTTTCCTCTTTCCATCCTCCTCTCATTAGAGAGGAGGCTTATTTTATTTAGCGAAAACTCACAGAGGAAAGTATAGCATAACTTAGCGGAAAATCATATTTCCGAGATCTTCTTCCGTTCTTCGATTGCGGGACGCGCTGCGAATGCAACAACGATTCCTTTTCTGCCGAAACACCCACAAGCTGTCTGAGCCGCTCCGGCGCACGTAGACCCGCGCCACGGCCAAGCTCATAGACGCGCATCTGTTCGCCGGAATCGCTCTCAATGCGGCTGCGAATATGGCGCTCTTTTCATTCCCCGAGGTAGGCGCGTACTCGCTCCAGCGCGCGTAAGCCCGCGCCGCGCCCAAGCTCATAGACGCGCATCAATTCGCCGGGATCGCTCGCAATGCGGCTTATGCCGAGCTCCTCCCGCGGATAAATTAAGAGTGCCCGCCCGCGCTCCGCTTCTTCCTCGACAAAGCGTATGTTCTGGTTGTAGGTGAGGTGGCGCATTTTCATCGCAAGGGAGGCGCGCGGATAGCCCCTCAGCGCAGCCCCGACGATGGTCCCGGACGCACCGCGCTCCTTTCGATAGCCCTTGGGACGCGTCAGAATGACCACATTTTTCTCATAGCCGAGACTCAGCATTTTTTTCAGCGGAATCGAATCGGTAATGCCGCCGTCCAGGAGCTTATGCCCGTCCACCTCGACAATGCGCGCCACCAGCGGCATCGAAGCCGAAGCGCGCATGTACTCAACATCGTGCGCATCGCCCTTCTCACAGCGGTAGTAAAAGGGCCTCCCGGTCTCCACATCGGTGCAGACCACATAGAACTCCATCGGATTCTTTTGAAAGGTCTCCGTGTCAAAGGGGAACTTTCAAACGGCACCTCGCGATAGGCAAAGTCCTTGTTATAGAAGTCGCCTGTCAGCAAGAGGGATCGAAGCGAGCCGTAGCGCGGATCCGCGCCGTATTTCAGATTATAGCGGAGCACGCGCCCCGGCTGATTGGACTTATAGTTGCAACCGAACACAGCGCCCGCGGAAGTGCCGATGGCGCCCTCAAAGACAATTTTATTTTCCAGGAAGACATCCGTGACGCCCGCGGTAAAGAGCCCGCGCATGCCGCCGCCTTCCATGACCAATCCACGTTTCATAGCCTATCCTTTCCGTGTAAAAACCATACAGTCTGCATTATAGCGAATTCCGATTGCGACTTGCAAGCTTCCCGTCTTTTCAGCCAGCCGTTTCGTGCTATAATAAGCCTGCTTCGGCGCAATTCCCGCCGCACCTTCGGCAGCAGGGAACTGCGGCTTTCCGGAGCGGAACCCGCGGCAGTGTCCGCACATCTTGTTTCGTCGTATCTCCGAGAGAACGACAGAAAGGACAACTATGTATACACCCAAGAACCGCATCCTCTACCTGAGCCAGCTTGCTCTCCTCGTCGCGATTGAACTCGTGATGAAGCTAGTCGGCCTCGGCTCCGTCCCCATCGGCCCGCTGTCGATGTCCTTCTTAACGGTCCCGATTGCGGTCGCAGCCATCCTGCTCGGGCCCTTCGCCGGCGCCGTGACCGGAGCTGTCTTCGGTATCACCGCCTTTTACGAGTGCGTGAGCGGAACTTCGCCGCTCGGCCTCGCGCTTCTGCAGTTCAGTGTATTCCACACCTTTATGCTCTGTGTGACCATGCGTGTTCTCGTGGGTATCTGCACCGCATGGATCTTCCGCCTGGTGCTCGGCGCGAGCAAGCGAAAAAAATCTCTCCTTCCTGGTCGGCGCCGTCGCAGCTCCCCTCACGAACACGATTTTCTTCATGGGCTACATGGTTCTTTTCTTCTATCAGACCGAGGCGATTCAGGCCCTTGCGAGCGCACTGCACGCGACCAATCCCCTCGTCTTCATTGTGCTGCTGGTCGGCCTGCAGGGCGTGATTGAAGTCGTGGTGAGCGGCATCGTGAGCACCCTGATTGTGAAAGTCCTGTCCCGCCTCCTTGCGGCGCAGCAGGAAATTCGCTGATTCCGCTTTTCGCCGAAGCTGTACAAAGATATCGCAAAAGAGCTTGTCATCCGCCGGATGACAAGCTCTTTTTTCTTCTGTTTTCTCTGTCCGTGCGCTTACCAAAGGCGCTGCCGCACAATCATAAACAACAAGGCAGCCATCAAAATGCCGAATTCCGCCTTTGAAAGCAGCTTCTCTTCAAAGCGGTGCAGACGGTACAACGCGGCATCCGCTTCCTGTAACTTCTGCGCCTGCCCGGAACGGAGCAAGCACTCGCTGTCCATGCGGCGTATCAGTAAGGTACCGATGAGCCAGAGTATTCCTAAGCCCGCCACAATTTGCAAAAGCGGCAGCTCTGTCAGCAGCTTTGACGCGAGTACTTCCGCCACAGCCAAGGAGATAATCAGCACGCCCAGTATCATACGGAATAAATAGACGCGACGCAATGAGAGCGAGTTTGCCATAGCAGACCTCCTTACAATTAAAATGCATCTTTGTTTTGATTTCATTGTACAACGCCGCATTTTTTTTGCAAGTTATGGATTACTATCTATGCACTTCAAACTTGTCTTATCCGCACAGCACCATCTCTCAGAGGATCATCGACAGCCCGATTCTCTGCTTCTTGACATCGGCCTCGACCACCTTGACCTCGACAATGTCGCCGACTTTCACAACTTCCGAGGGGTGCTTCACAAACTTTCCCTTCTTCATGCGGGAGATGTGCACGAGGCCGTCCTGGTGTACGCCGATGTCCACAAAAGCACCGAAGTCAATGACGTTTCTCACGGTGCCGCGGAGTATCATGCCGGGCTTCAAATCCTCAATCTGCAGCACATCACTCTTTAAGATGGGCTTCGGCATGTCCTCGCGGGGGTCGCGCCGTGCCGTTGTGAGTTCCTTCTCAACGCTCTCCAGCGTGACCTCGCCGACCGAGAGCTGCTCCGCAAGTGACTTCCGCTTTGCCTTGTTAAGTTTAAAGCTGAGACGGCCCTCCCGAAGCTTCTCCTCGCTCTCCCCTGCCGCCTCGAGGATGGCCTTGGCGAGCGCATAGCTCTCCGGGTGCACGCCGGTGTCGTCGAGCGGGTTCTCGCCGCCGCTGATTCTAAGGAAGCCCGCGCACTGCTCAAAGGCCTTGGGGCCGAGCTTCGATACTTTTAAGAGCTCCTTCCGGTTCTTGAATTTTCCGTTCTCCTCGCGGTAGCTCACGATATTCTTTGCCGTGGTCTTCGTGATGCCGGAGATATAGCGGAGCAGAGGAGCCGAAGCCGTGTTTAAATCCACGCCGACCGCGTTCACACAGTCCTCGACCACGCCCTCCAGCGCCTCGCCGAGGCGCTTTTGCTCCATGTCGTGCTGGTACTGCCCAACGCCGATCGACTTCGGGTCAATCTTCACGAGCTCCGCGAGCGGGTCCTGTACGCGGCGCGCAATCGAGGCCGCACTGCGCTGTCCCACATCGAACTCCGGGAACTCCTCGGTCGCGAGCGCACTCGCGGAGTAGACCGAAGCGCCCGCCTCGTTCGTGATCACATAGGAGACCTTCTGCGGGAGTTCTTTTAAGACCTCCGCGACAAACTGCTCGGACTCGCGGGAAGCCGTGCCGTTTCCGATTGAAATCAGGGTCACGCCGTACTTCTCGATAAATTCTCGCAGCTTCTCCGCCGCCGCGCGCTGCTTCTTCTCGTTGGTCGGCATGGTCGGGTAGACCACAGCGGTATCCAGCACCTTGCCGGTCTCGTCAACGACCGCAAGCTTACAGCCCGTGCGGAACGCCGGGTCCCAGCCGAGCACCACCTCGCCCGCAATCGGCGGCTGCATGAGCAGCTGATGCAGGTTCTTCCGGAACACCTCAATGGCCCCCGTCTCCGCCGCCTCGGTGAGTTCGTTCCGAATGTCGCGTTCCACCGCAGGCGCCATGAGGCGCACATAGCTGTCCGTAATCGCGCGGTCCATGGCCTCGTCGGTGTTCTTGTTTTCCGCTTTAATCAGGCGGCTGCGGAGGGTCGAAAGAATCTCCTCGCTCGGTGCCTCGATGTAGACCCGCAAAATCTTTTCCTTCTCGCCGCGGTTCATCGCGAGCACGCGGTAGCCGGTCGCCTTCATCAGAGGCTCGCGGAAGTCATAGTAGGTCTCATAGACCGCCCGCTTCTCTCTCTCCTTCTCCGCCTCGTTCTGCTTCTCCGCGCTGCCCTTCTGCTCACGCCGCGCCGCGCAGAGCTGACCGCCCCGCTTGGTCGTATCGCGCACATAGCTTCGAATGACACGCGCGTCGGAAAAGCGCTCCGCGAGTATGTCCAGAGCGCCCTGAATGCAGAGTGCCGCCGTACCTATGCCCTTTTCCTCAGAGATGAAGCGCTCGGCCTCTTCCTCGAGGCTCTTCTCTGTCTTCTGCGCCCAGATGAGATCCGCGAGCTCACTTAAGCCGCGCTCGATTGCCACCGTCGCGCGGGTGCTGCGCTTCGGGCGATAGGGGAGGTAGATGTCCTCAAGCTGCACCAGAGTCTCCGCCGCATCAAGCTGCGCGCCGAGCGCCTCCGTCATCTTCCCCTGCTCCGTGATTGCCGCGCGTATCTTTTCGCGGCGCTCTTCCAGATTGCGAAGTGCGGTGAGCCGCGTATCGAGCGTTCTCAGCTGTTCATCGTCCAGCGAGCCGGTCACTTCCTTCCGGTAGCGGGCTATAAAGGGGATGGTCGCACCCTCGTCAATTAAGTTGACGGCTGCGTCCACCTGTTCTGTCCGGACCCCGAGTTCCTCTGCGATTTTCTGATGAATGTTCAAGCCTTTTCCTCCCAAGCATGCCGCCCGCCGCCAAGGCGAGTGCGGTACAGCGCTGTCTTTTCGTCACATTTTTCCCTTATTTTAATCTATGGGTAGTCAAAAAACTAGCACTGTTTCCGTCCCCCCTGCCTTGCATTCACCGCCCGAATCTATTATGATTTTTGCGGTAACACGGTATTCTGTATGCGCATTCTGAAAGGAAGGTCCTATGGGAGGCATCTTTGCATCGGCACTCAAAGAGGATTGTGTCTTTGATCTTTTCTTTGGCACGGATTATCACTCGCACCTCGGCACGCGGCGCGGCGGCATGGCCGTCTACGGAAAGAAAGGCTTTGACCGCGCCATTCACAACATAGAAACAGCCCCTTCCGCACCAAGTTTGCGGATGATGTGAAGACCATGGAGGGAAACCTCGGCATCGGATGTATTTCCGACTACGAGGCGCAGCCTCTCATTGTGCGCTCCCACCACGGCACCTATGCAATCACGACAGTCGGTCGCATCAACAACCTGAATGTGCTCTCGGATGAGCTCTTAAAGAACAACGGCTCCTCCTTCCTCGAGATGAGCGGCGGCTTCATCAATCCGACCGAGTTGGTCGCAGCGCTGATTAACCGCAAAGACAATCTGATCGAGGGACTTCGCTACGCCCAGGAAATGATTGACGGCTCCATGAGCATTATGCTCCTGACCCCGCAGGGCATCTATCTGTCCCGCGACAAGCTCGGTAGAACGCCGATTGTTGTGGGGCGCAAGGCGGAGGGCTACTGCGCCTCCTTCGAGAGTTTTGCCTATCTGAATCTTGGTTACGAGGACTTCCGCGAACTGGGCCCCGGCGAAATTGCCGTGATGACCCCTGAGGCGCTCACAACCCTCTCCGCCCCCGGAAAGAAGATGCGCATCTGCACCTTCCTCTGGGTCTACTACGGCTATCCCTCCTCTTCCTACGAGGGCGTATCCGTCGAGGCCATGCGCGTGCGCTGCGGTGAGGAACTCGCAAAACGCGACCACATGAGCCACGAGCAGATTGACTCGGTGGCAGGTGTTCCGGACTCCGGTACCGCGCACGCAATCGGCTACGCAAATGAGTCCGGCGTTCCGTTCGCACGGCCCTTTATCAAGTACACGCCGACCTGGCCGCGGTCTTTCATGCCGACCATTCAGGATAAGCGAGATCTCATCGCAAAGATGAAGCTGATTCCGGTGCACGAGCTCATCAACGGACAGCGCCTGCTCTTAATCGACGACTCCATTGTCCGCGGCACCCAGCTCCGCGAAACCACCGAGTTCCTGTACCACAGCGGTGCAAAGGAAGTCCATGTTCGTCCGGCCTGCCCGCCGCTGCTCTTCGGCTGTAAGTACCTGAACTTCTCACGCTCGACCGGTGAGATGGAGCTCATCACGCGGCGCATGATACGCGACGCCGAGGGCGAGAATGTGAGCAGAGAAGTTCTGACAGACTATGCAAACCCGGACTCCGAGCGCTATCAGGCGATGCTCGATGTCATCTGCAAGCAGCTGAACTTTACAACCCTCCGCTATAACCGCCTCGACGACCTCATCAAGGCTGTCGGCATCGACCGCGATAAGCTCTGTACCTATTGCTGGGACGGTCGGGAGTAAGGACTTCGAAACAAACGAAAAAGCACTGTTCTCGCGGAACAGTGCTTTTTATATACCTCAAACAGTAGCAAGGCACCAAACTTCCCGGTATGAAGTTCGCTCCGTATTCTGTGCCGCGCGCCTTTCGCAGTTCTCTACGGAAAGTCACTTTGCCCCGGGTCCGAATCTCCTATTTTCACTTCTCATGAACCGAAGTAAAGCGCCCTCCGCTTCATCTCGTTCAAGAAGGTCTCACCCTGCAAGCTTTCATTCGACCAACGCGACCAACGTTATCGGGGCTTCTTTCGGCTCTTCTGCCGACTCTTTTAATCGTCCTTCCGTTTGCTGTCAGATTAGTCTAAGCGTTACCTGTCCCATGACACATTCCAAGAATACCACATTGCATGCTTCATAACCTTGTCTTCCAAACATATTGTTTCAAGGAAGCTGTTTACCAACTTTTTTATCCTATAACACAACTTTCCCGAGGCTTTTGCCAACGCTTCCGTCGGCAATGTTGTTCGTCCTTCCGCTTGTTGTCGCTGAATTGCCCTTTGTTTTCCCCCATAAAAGGGAGGAGGCCGGGGGCTTTCGCTCCCGGCCAGTATATGAAAAAAAGATGTTCGCGGTTTCCCGCTTGCTATGTTTCTATGATAGCGAAGAGTCGTGATAAATTCATGTGCGCCTTGTAACGCTTTCAAAGAAATCATGAATAAATTATGAACGTTCACTCCTCCTGCAAACCGAGCAAAAGGCAGAGCTTTCTGTGGCAGTGATGAAACGCGGGAATTAAGAAGCAATCCGCGGCAAGCCAGGCGAGCGGTGACGCAAAGAAGATTGCGTAGACACCGAAGAAGCGAACGCCGGCAAAGCCCATAAAGGTTCGTGCCGCCATCTCTGCGACACCGGCCAGAATCGCAAAGACGGAATAGCCCATTCCCTGAATCGTAAAGCGCCACACATTGACCACCGTAAGGGCGCCATAGAAGGCTGCGTTTGCAAGCAGGAAGAGCTTTGCCTGTTGCAAAATTTCCGTCTGCTCCGACGAGATAAATAGTTGCGGCAACTTATCACCGAAGAGGAAGCAGAGCAAGAAGGCAAACAGGCCGTAGAGTATGCCGATTCGCGTCGCCACATAAACGCCTTCCTTGACGCGACGCAACTTGCCCGCACCGACATTCTGCCCCGCATAGGTGGCCATGGTCGCACCCAACGCATCGTAGACCGAGCAGAGGAACATGCTGATCTTCTGTCCCGCCGTCACAGCCGCAACTGTCACCGTGCCGAGCATATTGACCGCGCTCTGCACAATGACGGAACCGATTGCCGTAATCGAATACTGCAATCCCATCGGCAAGGCCATTGCAAGCAGGATTTCGCATTTTCTGCGGTCAAAGTTAAGCTCCCGCGGCGCAAAACGGAGCAACGGAAACTTCTTCCGCATATAAAAGATGCACAGAATACCGGAGACCGCCTGCGAGAACACGGTCGCAAGCGCGGGACCGTTCACGCTGAAGCCGAACCCGACAATCGTCACAAAGTCGAGGACGATGTTGATGACCGATGCGAGAATCAAGAAGTACACCGGTGTCTTCGAGTCTCCCAGGGCACGAATCAGGCTCGCCGTCACATTGTAGAGATAGGTGGTCGGAATGCCGAGGAAGATGATAAAGATATATTGATAGGCATAGGGCATGATTTCCTCCGGCGTCTGCGTCCATACGAGGAGGGGCTTCGTAAAGATTGCAACGAGTCCCGTCACGACAAACGAAAAAATCAGGCTGAGCCATATGGTATTCGCGATGAACTTGCGCATATCCGTATAATCACGCGCACCGAAGCGCTGTGCCACCGGAATCGCAAAGCCCGAGGACATGCCGATCACGAAGCCGTTGATCAGGAAGTTAATCGCCGCCGTGGAACCAACGCCCGCAAGTGCATTGATGCTGAGGTAACGTCCTACGATTACCGTATCCGCCATGCTGTAAAACTGCTGGAACAAGGTTCCCAGTAACATGGGAATCGCAAATCCCAAAATGAGCGCCGTCGGGCTTCCCGCCGTCATGTCGACTATCGCTGCCTTCTTGCTTCTCATCATTTCCTTCATAGGTCGTTCACCTCCGTTTCGATTTAAAAAAATAAGATCGACAAAGAGTTGTCAATCTCATCGCACGAGACTCTGTTATACACGCCTTGTAAGCGGAATGCAAGCGGGATATTCGTTTTTTTTCGCTCTGAGGGACATGTATTCTATTTTATACAGTTTACGGTGCCTGTTGCCCGACGCTTCTTGCCGTGTCTCCCCCGGCCTATGCATCCGCCGCTTTCGAAGCGTCTGCTCTTTGACTTATTATGCTCTAATGAGAATCCCCCTCCGCAGCGCCTTATCATAACGGCGTTGCAGAGGGGGAAGCGATCGGTTTATCTATCTGATTGTCTTATTCACTTGCACTGCGTCGCTGCAGAAACGATGCGTTCAGCGCAATTTTCTGCACAAGCTGCAGAATCGCATAGAGCAGGATGCACTCCGGTACAAAGAGAATCGCTGCTTTGATAAAGCGGGTCTTAACCAGCAAATGGAAGGCCTTGCCGTACATCATGGAGAGCCAAAGCGGGTTCAACAGGAAGCTGATCAGCACCGTGTTGATCACGCGGGCAATGACAACGCGCTTCATGGAAAGCGGCTTCTTGTAAAGTATCAGGCCGTAAACCACGCCGTTGATGATTGCGTTCAGCGTAAAGCCCGGAAAGAAAGGGCCGGTCGGACGGACCAGATAGCCCAGCACATCCGCAAGCGCACCGACGGTACCAGAGACAAAGGGCCCGAATAAAAAGCCCGCGCTTGCATTTGCCAAAAAGGCGAAGCTGAATTCGAGCGTCGGTGTAATGACAATCTTCAAAAACTTGAGCGTCACCGCGAGCGCCACGAGTAGCGCTGCCACCGTCAGCGATCTGACATTTTTCATGTGTTCCATGCTTTTTTCCTCCTAAGAAAAACTGCACTACGTTTCCATATTCTGTTTTCGGCTACAAGAATCAGACACCGGGTGTATGTCGTCTGTCGTGAGTGTGTCAAACTTCCATGCAACGCGAACCTTATCCCGTCACTCTGAATCTAAGGCTCATTATACTACCTTTTCAGCCGCTCTTCTATCCAATCCTTCAAGACAAGCACATGATTGCAAGCCGGATCTTTTGCCGCGTAAACCAGAGTTACATTTCCCTCTTTCAGGAAATCCCGTATCTCGGAAAGAAACCCCTCTCCCGCAGGATTCGCATCCAGTTCTTTCCGGTAGAGCTCCGTAAAGGTAGCAAAACGCTCCGGTTCATGACCGAACCACTTTCTGAGCTCCGGTGATGGTGTAATCTCCTTCTCCCAACGCGTCAGTGCCGCCTTCTCTTTGCTAATGCCTCGCGGCCACAGTCTGTCCACCAAAATACGCGTTCCGTCTGTCGGCTCCGCCGACTCGTAGATACGCTTCATCTTCAGCTCATTCATTTCCCGCTCCTCCTTTCGTTACCTACCGTTCTCGGAGTTTCTATCATTTCCTTCCTACATACCCCGGCGCGCGAAAGCGCAACGTCCCGGAACCGCGCCGCTCTACGCACAGCCGGGAAATATAAATCACTGCCGTCACATGGGCTTGAGAGCCGTTCTTGCGCGCGAAAGCGCAACGTCTCGGAATCGCGCTGCTCTACGCACAGCCGGGAAATATAAATCACTGCCGTCACATGGGCTTGAGAGCCGTTCTTGCGCGCGAAAGCGCAACGTCCCGGAATCAGATTGCTCTACACACAACTGCGAATTATAAATCGCTGCCATCGCAAGGGCTTGATCTGCTCACTTTGAATCGATTCGGCTATGCTCTGGGTTTCCTTTGTTCCCTACTCGTCATTATAGAAAGCTCTCGTTTTTTTGCAACAAAAAACCGGTCCTTCGGACCGGTCTCGCGAGAGGCGACAACCGGATTCGGACCGGTGATCAGGGTTTTGCAGACCCACGCCTTACCACTTGGCTATGTCGCCATATTAAGCTCCTCGTGTTGGACTCGAACCAACGACACCGCGGTTAACAGCCGCGTGCTCTACCGACTGAGCTAACAAGGATTATTTACACCCTGAAAACCGCACACAGAATTTTTATCTATTCATCTCTTTTCCCAAACCCTTTGGTTAAACCCTCGACCGATTAGTAAGAGTCAGCTGAACGTGTCGCCACGCTTACACCTCTCTCCTATCTACCTTGTCGTCTTCAAGGGGTCTTACCGCTTTCGCATGAGATATCCCATCTTGAGGGGGGCTTCACGCTTAGATGCCTTCAGCGTTTATCCCGTCCCGACTTGGCTACCCGGCCATGGGGTTGCTCCCCAACCGGTGCACCAGTGGTCAGTCCATCCCGGTCCTCTCGTACTAAGGACAGCTCCTCTCAGATATCTTACGCCCGCGCCGGATAGGGACCGAACTGTCTCACGACGTTCTGAACCCAGCTCGCGTACCGCTTTAATGGGCGAACAGCCCAACCCTTGGGACCGACTTCAGCCCCAGGATGCGATGAGCCGACATCGAGGTGCCAAACCACTCCGTCGATGTGAACTCTTGGGAGTGATAAGCCTGTTATCCCCAGGGTAGCTTTTATCCGTTGAGCGATGGCAATCCCACTTTATACCACCGGATCACTAAGTCCTACTTTCGTACCTGCTCCACCCGTCGGTGTCGCAGTCAAGCTCCCTTCTGCCTTTGCGCTCTTCGAATGGTTTCCAACCATTCTGAGGGAACCTTTGAGCGCCTCCGATACTCTTTCGGAGGCGACCGCCCCAGTCAAACTCCCCACCTGACATTGTCCCCCATCCGGATTACGGATGTAGGTTAGAAATCCAGTGCCACAGGGGTGGTATCCCAACAGCGGCTCCGGAAAGACTGGCGTCCTTCCTTCTTAGCCTCCCACCTATCCTGTACGAGTAACACCGAATCCCGGTATCAAGCTGGAGTAAAGCTCCATGGGGTCTTTCCGTCCTGGCGCAGGTCACCAGCATCTTCACTGGTACTTCAATTTCACCGGGTGCATTGTTGAGACAGCGCTCAAATCATTACGCCTTTCGTGCGGGTCGGAACTTACCCGACAAGGAATTTCGCTACCTTAGGACCGTTATAGTTACGGCCGCCGTTTACTGGGGCTTAAATTCAAAGCTTCGCTTGCGCTAACCTCTCCTCTTAACCTTCCAGCACCGGGCAGGCGTCAGCCCATATACCTCACCTTACGGTTTCGCATAGACCTGTGTTTTTGCTAAACAGTTGCTTGAGCCTTTTCTCTGCGGCTGCATCTCTGCAGCACCCCTTCTCCCGAAGTTACGGGGTCATTTTGCCGAGTTCCTTAACAATGCTTCTCCCGCCGGCCTTAGGATTCTCTCCTCATCCACCTGTGTCGGTTTGCGGTACGGGCTGACATGATACAATAGCGGCTTTTCTCGACAGTCCCTCCACCGGCTTCGCTACTTATATTTCGCTCCCTATCACGCTTTCGGATTGTGCGGCGGATTTGCCTACCGCACTCCTAGCTTCGCTTCGCCCGGTCTTTGCTCTCCCGGGTCCGGTTTTGTTCCTGTGTCCCCACAGTTCTGATCATGTCAGGTGCAGGAATATGAACCTGCTGTCCATCGACTACGGATCTCTCCCTCGCCTTAGGTCCCGACTTACCCAGGGCAGATCAGCTTTACCCTGGAATCCTTGGATATTCGGCCATGATGATTCTCACATCATTCTCGCTACTCATTCCGGCATTCTCTCTTCTCAGAACTCCACGCTTCCTTACGGTAACGCTTCGGCACTCTGAGATTGCTCCTCTACCAATGTATTGCTACATTCCTAAGCTTCGGTATCGTGTTTTAGCCCCGGAAATTTTCGGCGCAGGACCTCTCGACTAGTGAGCTATTACGCACTCTTTGAATGTGTGGCTGCTTCTAAGCCAACATCCTAGCTGTCTTCGAAATCCCACATCCTTTTCCACTTAACACGTATTTTGGGACCTTAGCTGTAGGTCTGGGCTCTTTCCCTTTTGACTGTCCAACTTATCTCGTACAGTCTGACTCCCGACCATCATCAGTGCGGCATTCGCAGTTTGATATCCCTTGGTAGGCTTTGACGCCCCCTCAGGAATTCAGTGCTCTACCTCCGTCTGACTAAGTCGAGGCTAGCCCTAAAGCTATTTCGAGGAGAACCAGCTATCTCCGGGTTCGATTGGAATTTCTCCCCTATCCACACCTCATCACCACCCTTTTCAACGGATGTGTGTTCGGTCCTCCATTCCCTTTTACGGGAACTTCAACCTGGACATGGATAGATCACCCGGTTTCGGGTCTGCCGATGCTGACTGTAAGCCCTATTAAGACTCGGTTTCCCTTCGGCTCCGGACCTGTAGTCCTTAACCTTGCCAGCACCGGCAACTCGCCGGACCGTTCTACAAAAAGTACGCGGTTGTGCGTTCATGTATCGCACTTCCACTGCATGTAAACATAGGGTTTCAGGTTCTTTTTCACTCCCCTCCCGGGGTCCTTTTCACCTTTCCTTCACAGTACTATGCACTATCGGTCACTAAGTAGTATTTAGCCTTAGGGGGTGGTCCCCCCGTATTCCCACAAGGTTTCACGTGTCTCGTGGTACTCTGGATACTGCCGAGTTTCGAATCGTTTTCCCGTACGGGGCTTTCACCCTCTATAGCGGACTTTTCCAAAGTCCTTCCGGTAACCATTCAATCCCCTTATGCAGTCCGAACCCCGCGGTGCACGCACCGCGGTTTGGGCTCTTCCGTGTTCGCTCGCCACTACTTACGGAATCACTGTTGTTTTCTCTTCCTCCGCCTACTTAGATGTTTCAGTTCAGCGGGTTCCCGGCTGTACGCTATGGATTTACGCACAGTCACTGCAGGTCTTCTGCAGTAGGTTTCCCCATTCGGAAATCTGCGGATCAATAGATATTTGCTCTTCCCCGCAGCTTATCGCAGCTTATCACGTCCTTCATCGGCTCTTAGTGCCAAGGCATCCGCCCTACGCTCTTTTCTGTTTAACCTCTTACATGTTCTCTAGCGTAAGAACATGCGGGTTGGTTAACTCTGCTCTCACAGAGTTACGTATTATTACATTCATAGACATGACTTTCGTCACATCTATCGGATACGACTTTCGTCGTATCACCTCGGATGTCTAGATATTCTTAATTGAATATTCATTCTGTATGCGATTTTCAAGGTGCAAACTGGGATTAAGTGGACTCGAACCACCGACCTCACGCTTATCAGGCGTGCGCTCTAACCGGCTGAGCTATAATCCCATAATAATCCGGCGCCCGCCTATTCTCCCATGCCGTTACCAGCATAGTACCTTCGGCCGTCTTCCTCTTAACCGTCGTGTTCGGGATGGGAACGGGTGTGTCAAGAAGACGCATCGACACCGGAAATCCGGTTGAACCTTTGATCAAAAACCAGACAGCACAAACAACCCTTACTTTTTCCTTAGAAAGGAGGTGATCCAGCCGCACCTTCCGATACGGCTACCTTGTTACGACTTCACCCCAGTTATCCGCCCCGCCTTCGGCAGCTCCCTCCTTGCGGTTGGGTCACTGACTTCGGGCGTTGCTGACTCCCATGGTGTGACGGGCGGTGTGTACAAGACCCGGGAACGTATTCACCGCGACATGCTGATTCGCGATTACTAGCAATTCCGGCTTCGTGCAGTCGAGTTGCAGACTGCAGTCCGAACTGAGACGTTATTTTTGAGCTTTGCTTAAACTCGCGTTCTCGCTTCTCTTTGTTAACGCCATTGTAGCACGTGTGTTGCCCAAATCATAAGGGGCATGATGATTTGACGTCATCCCCGCCTTCCTCCCGGTTATCCCGGGCAGTCTCGCCGGAGTGCCCAGCTTTACCTGCTGGCTACCGGCAATAGGGGTTGCGCTCGTTGCGGGACTTAACCCAACATCTCACGACACGAGCTGACGACAACCATGCACCACCTGTCACTCCTGTCCCGAAGGAAAGCACCCATTACGGTGCGGTCAGAAGGATGTCAAGATTTGGTAAGGTTCTTCGCGTTGCTTCGAATTAAACCACATGCTCCACTGCTTGTGCGGGTCCCCGTCAATTCCTTTGAGTTTCATTCTTGCGAACGTACTCCCCAGGTGGAATACTTATTGCGTTTGCGACGGCACCGATGCCCTTGGGGCACCAACACCTAGTATTCATCGTTTACCGCGTGGACTACCAGGGTATCTAATCCTGTTTGCTCCCCACGCCTTCGAGCCTCAACGTCAGTTTTTCGTCCAGCAGGCCGCCTTCGCCACCGGTGTTCTTCCTAATATCTACGCATTTCACCGCTACACTAGGAATTCCGCCTGCCCCTCCGATACTCAAGTCGCACAGTTTCCAAAGCAGTCCCGTGGTTAAGCCTCGGGATTTCACTTCAGACTTGCGCAACCGTCTGCGCTCCCTTTACACCCAGTAAATCCGGATAACGCTTGCCCCCTACGTATTACCGCGGCTGCTGGCACGTAGTTAGCCGGGGCTTCTTACTCAGGTACCGTCATTTTCTTCCCTGCTGATAGAGCTTTACATACCGAAGTACTTCTTCACTCACGCGGCGTCGCTGCATCAGGGTTTCCCCCATTGTGCAATATTCCCCACTGCTGCCTCCCGTAGGAGTTTGGGCCGTGTCTCAGTCCCAATGTGGCCGGTCATCCTCTCAGATCGGCTATCGATCGTCGCTTTGGTGGGCCGTTACCCCGCCAACTGGCTAATCGAACGCGGGTCCATCTCATACCACCGGAGTTTTTACCCCCGCACCATGCGGTGCTGTGGTCTTATGCGGTATTAACAGTCGTTTCCAACTGTTATCCCCCTGTATGAGGCAGGTTACCCACGCGTTACTCACCCGTCCGCCACTCGAAATGAAGCCTTCCGCCCGAAGGTTTCCGTCTTCATTTCTCGTTCGACTTGCATGTGTTAAGCACGCCGCCAGCGTTCATCCTGAGCCAGGATCGAACTCTCAATTTAAAGTTTGTTCGTTCCGGTCAAAATAACGTTGGTCTTTCTCAGTTATTTTACCCGTTATTACTTGGTTTGGTTCTTTTTTGAAATTCTTTTGGAAGCTCACGAACACATTCGAAAAATGTCCGCAAGCCCTCTGTTTTCACAGAGATTTCAGGGTTGTTTGTACTGTCTGATCTTTGATTTTCAAGGTTCTTGGCCCGCTCACTCGCGGGACTCTCATATGATATCAGCCTCGCCTAGAACTGTCAACAAGAACTTTGCACTTTTTTTATTTTTTTGTTCTTCTGCCGAGAGCACGATTTTCGCAGTTTTTTGAGGCATCCCTCGTTACTGCCGTTTTATCGATATTTTGTATCCCGTTGCTATTCCGATCCTCTCTTTTGCTATCTTTCGAAATTCTGCTCCGCTGTGACAGCTCCCGGTATTCTCCGCAACTCCAAGCTCTCATTCCCATTCCAATGCTTCCCATACTCCTATCGTCTCCCATTTCCTATCGGCTCGCCTACCCTATCAACCCTCAAACCTCTATCGCTTCTCAACTTCCTATTTCCTCTTATCCCCAGGTGCTTCTGATCCCCCTCCCTCGCTCACATATCTAAATCATTCTCATTTCCCATCCTTTTCTTCCGCTGCCTTCTTTTATACCCTATCGCTACTCATCCCTGAATCTCTCTTCCTTTCACTCCCTTCACACCCTATCGCCTATCGACACCTTCACCTTCTCTCTTTCCCTGCTTTTTCTAATTGCCCTCAACGCTCTATATCCCAAACGCTCGAGAGCTTTCCCACTTTCCCGACTTCCGGAATTTTCTGTCGAAGCCTATCTTCTATATTCGAACAGCCCCTTTCCACCCGCGTCGCCTTGCACCGCCCTCGGCCGCATGCTAGAATGTTTTTCTGTACGTTTTTGGAGGTCTTCTATGATTTATCTCGATTACAGCGCAAATACTCCCGCCGACCCGAGGGTTGCAGAGGCGTTTCTCCGCGCAAGTCTCGATTTTCCCGGTAATCCGAATTCCAAACATCCCGCAGGACAGGCGGCAGCTAACGCACTCAGCGAAAGTCGTTCCCACATTGCGGAATTACTCTCCGTTCTGCCCGAAGAGCTTATCTTTACTTCCGGCGCAACGGAATCCAATAATCTTGCCCTGCTCGGCAGCGTCGCGGCGCGGCGCCATGTCGGCCGCCACATCATCAGCACCGCGCTTGAACACCCTTCGGTCAGTGCCTGTCTGAGTCACTTGCAGGAAAACGGCTATGAGATCGATCTACTCCCGATTCTTTCAAACGGCCGCATCGATCTCGAGGCCCTTAGCTCTCTGCTCCGAAAGGATACCTGTCTGGTCGCACTCTCCGCGGTCGACAGCGAGCTCGGCACGGTGCAACCGCTTGCGGAGGCCGCCGAACGGATACGCCGTTTCCCCGACTGCCACTTTCATGTCGACGCAACCCAGGCGATTGGGAAAATAAGCACAGACTTTCGCCTTGCAGACAGCGTGAGTTTTGCCCCGCACAAGTTTTACGGTCTTACCGGCAGCGGTGTTTTATATAAGAAGAAAGGCATTCCGCTGCTACCACAACTTCACGGCGGCGAGAGCGACTCTCCCTACCGCAGCGGCACGCCCGCCCTCGCGGAAATCAAAGCGCTGGAATGCGCGCTGGAACTTGCGCTCACCGAGCAGGTCAGCCGAAATGAGGCGGTCCGCGCACACAATGCCTACCTCCGCACCGCGCTCTCCGAGGAGAAGAAAGTCTCCATCAACAGCCCGGCGGATGCGGTTCCGCACATTTTGAATCTGAGCATCGCCGGCAATCGCGGTTCCGCCGTGCAGACAAGTCTTGCCGCGGCGGATATCTGCATCTCGGTAAAATCCGCCTGCTCTTCCGATGCACTCCCGAGCCGCGCGGTCTTTGCCGTGAGTCGCTCCCGAAAAAACGCTCTCGCCTCCTTTCGCGTGAGTTTAAGCCACTTGACCACCCGAGAAGAGTTGGACGCTCTCCTAAGTGCGCTCGCTCCTCTCCTGCATGCATAAAGCCTTTTGAAAGGAGTGCCCATGGCACGAGAACTCTTGCCCTATCAGCTCGCCGAACGGAGCATTATCAAAAAATACAGAAAGCAACTCTGGAATCCCTTTATTGCCGCCGTAAAGCGCTATGAACTCGTAGAGCCGGGCGATAAAATCGCGGTCTGTATTTCCGGCGGCAAAGACTCCATGTTGCTTGCCAAGCTTTTCCAGGAACTGCACCGCCACAGCGACGTTCCCTTTGAGGTCATCTACCTCGTCATGGATCCGGGCTACAACGAAATTAACCGCGCAAAAATCGAGAGCAACGCAAAACTGCTCAACATCCCGATTACTGTTTTCGAGACCGACATCTTTGATGTCGCGAACAATGCCGACGAACACCCCTGCTATCTCTGTGCGCGCATGCGCCGCGGCCACCTCTACCGCAAGGCCAAAGACCTCGGCTGCAACAAAATCGCACTCGGCCACCACTTAAACGATGTGATTGAGACCACCGTTATGGCGATGTTCTACAGTTCCCAGCTGCAGGGCATGATGCCGAAGCTGCACTCGCAAAACTTTGAGGGTATGGAGCTGATACGCCCGATGTACTGCATCCGCGAGGACGATATTATCGCGTGGCGTCGCTACAACGAACTCTCCTTTATACAGTGCGCCTGCCGTTTCACCGAAAACTGCACCATCTGCGACAATGGGGGCGGCGGCAGCAAGCGCCAGGAGATTAAAATCCTGCTGCGCCACTTAAAACAGAACAATCCGGACATCGAAAAGAGTATTTTCAACGCGATTCATGCCGTCTGCACCGAAACCTTCCCGGGCTTCCGCAGATCAGACGGGGATCACAGCTTCCTCGAGGATTACGCGACAAGGCGAGGGGAATAAAATGCCCCGCCCAAATCTCCCGCGCTCAAACGAAAAATCCCCCGTTACGCAAATGTCGTAACGAGGGATTTTTTGATGTGTATCGTTTGATTTTCTTTCACTTGATTGCTTTTCCCATTGCTTCCGAAATTCCCGACTCTATCGCAAAAAACTCGCAATACGGATATAATGAATGTATCCGAAACAATTCCCTGATTTGGGGCTTTGCTTCGAAGCAAACGAAAGGAACTCCGATCATGTGCAAGAGCAAGAAAATAACTTCAACCGAATGGAGCGCTTCCGCAACGTGCAAATCCGCGCTGTATGACGGAAACGGGCTGAATTTCCTATTGTCTATACTCGGGATTGCGTGTAAGGCCTCCGCAATGCTCGGTTTCTCCGTTTTCACCCAAAAGGTCATAGACACCATCTCCGGCGAGCGTAGCAGTACCGTTCCATATCTGCTTCTCTGCGCTGCAGCCTGTATCGGCTGTCTGCTCACCGGCGCCGTGCTCGAATATATCTTTTGGACCGCATTTCGGAGTCGCGCGCTGACACAGTACAGGGCACATGTCTGCGCGAAGATTCTCGGCAAGGACATTGCCGCCTTCCGGCAAGAAAGTTCCGCAAACTATACCTCTGCGATTTCAAACGACTTGAATCAGATTCGTATGAATTATCTTGAGCAATTGCCTTACGCCGCCGAACTGCTTTTCAGCTTTATCGGTACCGTCATTCTGATGCTCCGCTATGATATCAAACTGGCCTTGATTGCCTTTTCGGTTTCATTATTGCCCATCCTGCTCTCTTCCTTCCGCATGAAGCAGATTGAAGAATGCGAGAGCAACATGGCCCTTGCAAACAGCCGCTTTCTCGGGGCTTTTGCGGAAGTACTGCAAGGCTTTCGTTCCATCAAGAGCGTAAAGGCGGAACGCGCCGTAGTTCAAAAACTGGAGCACGTCAATGCGGACGCCTCCGCGGCTTTCAGCAAGCGCGAACACGCGGAAATCTCGGTCGCATACATTGCCTCGCTGGTCGGTCACCTGGCACAGATTGTATTTTTCTTTGCGGCGCTCTTCCTCGCAAAAAGCGGTGAGGGGATATCCGTCGGCATGATTGTCGTATTTGTACAACTCATGCGAAACATCTCTCAGCTTGGCATCAGCATGCCCGAGCTCATGGCCAACATCAAGGCATCTCGGAAACTCATGCAAAACCATGACCGTTTTCTTGCGTCACATCGAGCGCAGGGAAGAACCGCCTTGGTCACTTGCTGTGACAGAATCGAAAGTAGAGCAAGTTTCCGTTGACTACGGAAACACGAAGAAGATACTCAGTGATATCTCGTTTTCGCTTCCTGCAAACGGATGTTACGCTATCATAGGCGAAAGCGGAAGCGGGAAGACCAGTCTCTTAAATCTACTTGCCGGATCCATGCGAGAATACACCGGGTATATCCGCTATGACGGCTCGGACATCGGAGATATTTCCAACGAAAGCCTTTTCGATTTGATTTCGGTCATTCAACAGGAGGTTTTCATCTTCGATGCAAGCATACGCGACAACATCACCATGTTCGGCTCCTGTTCGGAAGAAGAGCTTTACGACGCAATCCGTAAGGCGGGACTTGCCGCATTGACGGAGCAAAAGGGCTTGGACTATCTCTGCGGCGAAAACGGAAAACTGCTTTCCGGCGGAGAACGGCAGCGCATCGGGATTGCGAGAAGTATCCTAAAGAAAAACAAGGTACTGCTGCTCGATGAGGCCACTTCCGCACTGGATGCCCGCACCGGTTACCAAGTCATCGACACCGTCCAAAAGATGGAAGCCACGACTCGTATCGTTGTCACCCACGACATCTACCCCGAACTCATGGAGCGCTTCGACTGCGTGTTTGTCCTGAAGGACGGTCGGGTCGCGGAATCCGGCAAGTTCAGTGAGCTTCTTGCCCGGAAAGGAGTATGTTGGGCGCTGGTAAACAAGACAACAAAAGCGGATTGCCCCTTGGATCAATCCACCTGATACGGCAGCAGCATGATGTGACCTGCTCTCTTGATTGCGAGTGCGTCTACTCTCCGGTGATGCGCAGTTTCCGGCGACACAAAAAAGGGAGTTCCCTCGCGGGAACTCCCTTCCGATTTCTCATATTTCCGCCTGTGGCTTAGTCCACCTGGTACGGAAGCAGAGCAATGTGACGTGCTCTCTTGATTGCGAGCGTAAGCGCTCTCTGGTGACGCGCGCAGTTTCCGGTGATGCGGCGCGGAAGAATCTTACCTCTCTCGGAGATGTACTTCTTCAGCGTTGCAACATCCTTGTAATCTACCGGCTTTGCGCTCTCAGCACAAAACACACAAACTTTTCTTCTTCTGCGCATGCCGCCCGGACGTCTGTTTCTCTGTCCTTCCGGTCTGTCACTTCTGTTAAAAGGCATAACCTTGTCCCCCTATCTGATTAATTGAACGGCAGTCCTTCGTCTTCGACGCCGTCCGGGATATTCATGAATCCCTCGGTGCTGGCACTCTGCGGGCTCGGTCTTCTCTCCTCCGCATAGCCTGTCTGTGCGGCGCTGTTATAATTTCCGCTTCCGCCGTTGCCAGCGCCCTTGCTGTCGGCGAATTCCTGATCTTCCAATATCACTTCGGTTGTATAAACTTTCTGCCCTTCGCGGTTCGTATAGCTTCCGGTCTGAATGCGTCCGGACACCAGCACGCGCATTCCCTGACGGAAATACTTCTCCGCGAACTCTGCTGCTCGGTCAAATGCGACGCAGGGGATGAAATCCGCCGTCTGCTCGCCGTTGCCGTTCCCACGTCTGCCTCTGCGGTCCACCGCAAGGGTGTAACGCGCAATCGCCATGGACTTTTCGCCGCTCGAATAGCGAACTTCCGGATCTCTCGTCAGTCTTCCCATCAAAACGACTTTGTTCATACAATCACTCTTTCTGAATTATTCTGCCTGTGCGGGCTGCTCGACAGTTTCGTCTCTGACGATCAGATATCTCACGACCGGCTCGAAAATGCGAAGGCTTGCTTCCAGCTCGTTCGGCGTGGACGCATCCTCGGACTCGAACTTGATGAAGTAGTAGAAGCCTTCCTTCATCTTCTGGATGTCGTAAGCAAATCTCTTCTTACCCCAGTCGTCGACGTTCGTCACAGTGCCGTTGAAGCGGGTGATGTAACCCTGCGCCTTCTCAAGCGCAGCCACCTTCTCTTCTTCTTCGAGCTTTCCGTTCAGAACAAGCGTCAATTCGTATTTGTTCATTTCGCTCTTCCTCCTTTTGGTCTCCGGCCTCCGGTCACGTCCGGAAGCAAGGATATAATGTCACGGTGTCTTATTCTACCCGATTTCAACCTGTTTTGCAAGCGCAAATCTCCCGAAAGCTGCGCCGTTTCGCGCCTTTGGGCCTTCTCGTAGCACCCGCTTCAGTGTGCCCTCGCGACCGCCTCGGAAAGCACTTCTCCGATCGGCGCCTGAATGACCAAATCCGCATCCCGGTCTGCCGGTGTTGCGCTGCGGTTGATGACGACCAGCCGCCTTCCCGAAATAGCGAAGCAGTCCCGCCGCCGGATAAACCGCGAGCGAGGTCCCGCCTATGATCAGCATATCCGCCGCCGCAATGCAGCGCGCGGCCTCTTCGAGAAGCGCTGTGTCGAGCGCCTCCTCATAGAGCACCACATCCGGCTTAATCATTCCGCCGCAGTCGCAGTGCGGAACCGTTCCCGGCCGCGCGAGCATGTCCTGCAAATCGTAGAACTTCCCGCAGCGCTGACAGTGGTTTCGAAGCACCGTGCCGTGAAGCGGAAGCACCTTTTTGCTCCCGGCCTTCTCGTGAAGGCCGTCTATGTTCTGGGTAATCACCGCGCTTAACTTTCCCTGCCGCTCCAGTTCCGCGAGCGCAAGGTGCGCGGCATTCGGCGCTGCCTCGGGATAGAGCATGCGTTCCTTATAAAATTCATAGAATTGCTCCGTATGCGAGAGGAAAAAGCTGTGACTCACAATCTGCTCCGGCGGATAGCGCCGCTTCTCCGCATAGAGCCCGTCCGATGAGCGAAAGTCCGGAATGCCGCTCTCGGTCGAAACGCCCGCCCCGCCGAAAAAGACAATATGTTGACTCTCCGAAATCCAAGCCGAAAGCGCTGTAATCTGTGCTTCTAAGCGATCCGCTTCTCCGCCCATAGCCGCTCCTTTCTTTTTCGTCAGCGCAGTCCCATGAACTGCTGCATCAAAAGACTCACGCAAGTAATGCCTGCCCAGCAAACCGCACCGAGCAGTAAGGGCTTACCGCCGCTCCGTATGAGTTTCACCACGTTGCTGTTTAAACCGATGGCCGCCATTGCCATGACAATGCAGAACTTCGAGAGCTCTTTCAATGGGCGGAAAGCCGCCGAAGAGACGCCCACCTGCAGGGCAACGGTCGTAATCAACGCAGCCAGAATAAAATAGAGAATGAACATCGGGAAGGCGCGCCGCAGTTGAAAGCCGTTCTGCTCTCCTCCCGCCTTTGCCGCCTGCTTGGCACGATATACACTCAGCGCCAGCGTAATCGGAATGATTGCGAGCGTTCTTGTGAGTTTCACCGTGACCGCCGTGTCCAAGGTATCCGTCCCGAGCTTCCACATGCTGTCCCAAGTGGAAGCCGCTGCCGTCACCGAAGAGGTGTCGTTGATGGCCGTGCCCGCAAAGACACCGAAGGCCGTGCCGCTCCCGGTATCAAAACCGAGCACCCTGCCGAGTATCGGAAAGAAAATCGCAGCGAGCACATTAAAAAGAAAATGACCGAGATGGCCTGTGCGACCTCGTCATCGTTCGCGTCGATGACAGGTGCGGTCGCCGCAATCGCCGAGCCGCCGCAGATCGAAGAGCCCACGCCGACCAGGGTCGCAATGTTCCCCGAAATCCGGAGCGCCCGCTGTAAGCCCCACGCGAGCAGCAGGGCCGTCGCAATGGTGCATACAATAATGGGGAGCGACTGCCTTCCCGTCTTTAAAATGACGCCGAGATTTAAGCCGAAACCGAGCAGAACCACAGCGGCCTGCAGGATGTACTTCGAAGTAAAGCGTATCCCGGCCTCCGCTCTCCCCTTATTTGTCCAAACCATGGTGAGTAACATGCCGCCGAGAATGGCGAGCACCGCCCCGCCAATCAGCGGAAAGCGCTTTCCGAGCAGCCATGCCGGCACGGCAAGCGCAAAGCAGACCAAAATACCCGGTCCTGTTTTTTTAATTCCGTTCATATACCTCCCCCTCTTTGCCCGCCGCTGACACAGTTCTTCCGTATCCGCAACAGGGATTTCTCTTTCTTCTATTCTGTTCCGCTTTGGGTGCCGCTACTCGCCCACCACCGGGCGCCGCTTTCCCTGAAAATTCCCTGCAAGAATGTGATGCGCTTTCGCAGAACCCGGGTTTGCCCCTTACATTTCTTCGTCAAAATAGGCTCTGTATGCCGTCAATTCGGCCGCCCAAGCCTCCCGCTTCATGCCGAAAAAGACGGATACCAATTCTTCCGGTGTGAGTGCCGTGATTTCCCGCCCGCGCTTTCCGGATGCCGCGAGCCGCTCAAGCCGACTCCCGCACTTCGTGGCACGTAAGCAAAGACGCCGTTGTTCTCGGCAATCAGCGGATCTTTCAGCGAGAAAAACAGTTCTCGCTCCTCCGTAGCGACCTCCGGCCGGAGGGAGATGCCCGCAAAAAAGTCCGGCAGCGAGAGCACGCGCGCCATGATAAAGGGCTCGGTGCCGCAGAATTTGATGCTCGCCTTCTCCGGCAACACAAGGCGCGCATCCCGCTCTGCGGTGTCCGCGTAGTCAAAGCACTCCATGCCGATCAAGCGCTCGCCCCCGTTCTGTCTTTCCCAGACGGACAACATGCGCCCGTCCCCGGCGGACAGTTCCCCGCCGATTTGTCGAAGATACGCGGGACTGCGCAGGCAGTAACATTGATACTTCTCGCCGAGCACCTTGTTTGCGCAGCGCGAGAGCTCAGCAAGCAGTGCGTCATCCTCTACATCCACGCGCTTGCAGTGGTAGCGCGCATCGTTTTTCAATATGCGCTTTTCGCGTTTTGAGGCGTAGGCAAACTGAAACGGCGTGTAGTAGTCGGGATTCGCAGGCTTCAAAAAAACAAAGGGCTTCTTTTCGGCATATTCATCGAGAAGCGCCGCTGTAAGTATGCGCCGCATAACCCCCTGCCTGCGATACTTTTTTCCGGTCGCAACCGCAACAATATAGGACAGGTCCCAATCCTTGTCGCCGAAACGCACCCGGCAGGGATTCAGGCAGAGCATGCCCATCACCTCACTCCCGTTTCGAATGGCATAGACCCGATTTCCCGCATGCGAGTCTCATAGTAATAGTCCCGCGCGCGCACACTGTCCTCCGGAAAGGCCTCCGCATACAGTGCCCGTGTGCTCTCCTTCTCTTCCGCTTCCAAGCGTTTTACTTCCATCTGCACCCTTCTCTCCCCATTTGAAAAAGACCTGTCGCGATGCGGACAGGTCTTTGGGGATTGTTCAGTATTGCATTTCTGCCCGGACTTGATCCGCGCTGAGCTCCGCGCCGCTTCTCTCCATAATCAAAAACTTCTTTGCGAAACCGGAGGGATAGTAGCTGAGCTTTGACTTCCGCAGTCCCTCCAGACCGACATCGTCCTCGCGGTTGATGATGGCCGCCTCCGGAAACGCGCGACACAAAAACTCTTTGTTGATTGCCTGATACAGCCCGTCAATCTCGGGATTTGCCTTCTCAATGTGAATCACCGCCATGCTGTCGCGGCGATTCAGACTACCCACGGAAAAGGCCTCGAGCTCACCGTCGATAAAAATGGCGCCCGTCTCGGCACTGATTTCCGAACAGTGATTCAGAAGGTCATGGATGCCATCGACCTCGCGATCCAAATGGCTCTCAACCTCCTCGCCCTTGCCGCCCCGCCACTTGTCGAGAAAGCGAATCACCGCATCGTGGTCGGAACATTCGAGCGGCCGGTAGCTGAAGCGCTCCCCGTAGTTCTTCATAAAGTTGTTGTAGTGATTCTTTTTCTTGTGGAGCTTTCTGCCCGACAGCGTGCGGAGCGCATTGCCGTCGTAGAGATAGTCCTTTGCGTCCTCTTCCTCCTCGACCAGATATTTCTCCGGCGAAAGGTTCAATGCATTGACGGCACCTTCATCCGCAAGCTTTATAACCAGCGGCTTCTTTAAAACCTCATGAAAATAGCGCTGCAGCGCCGCAAAGCACGCGGGCAAATCCTCCTCCCGCGCAAGCGGCATGGCCGCATAGGGCTCCTCTTCGGTTCCGTAGAGCCAAAGCAGGCCCAGTTCCCGCTCCCCGTCGCGTAACACCGCCGCACGCGCGTCAAAATACTTTCTCCAGAGAAAACTCTCGAGCGGCGTGCTGTCCGAGGTCAGATTGGAACGCAACTCATAAAAATGTGCGTAGCCCGCGATATCTCCCGCGTGAAAGTGATGAAACTCCGGCTGTCCGCCCTGATTCTTCCGTAACTCCATAGCACCTGAAGCTGCGCTTCAGTCTAACTCCTTTCCGGTGAGCATCGCATACGCCTCTTTGTACTTTGCGATGGTCTTGTCAATGACTTCCTCAGGAAGCTTGTAGTCGCTGTCCGGATTTGCCTTCAGCCAGTCGCGCACAAACTGCTTGTCGAACGAAGGCTGGGGCTTGCCCGGTGCATAGCCCTCGAGCGGCCAAAAGCGCGAGGAATCCGGGGTCAGCATCTCGTCCGCAAGGACAACCTCACCCGCCTCGTTGAGGCCGAACTCAAACTTCGTGTCCGCAATGATAATGCCCTTGGTTTTTGCGTAGTCTGCGCAGAGACGATAGAGCGCCAGGGTCTTATCGCGGATAATCTCCGCATACTCTTTTCCCTTGCCGGGGAAGGCCTTCTCAAGCACTTCGATGCAGCGCGCAAAATCAATGTTCTCGTCATGGTCACCGATTTCCGCCTTGGTGCTCGGGGTGAAGATAGGCTCCGGCAGCTGCTCGGACTCCTGCAAGCCCGCCGGGAGCTGAATGCCGCAAACGGTTCCGTTCTTCTTATAGCTCTCCCAGCCGCTGCCCGTGATATAGCCGCGGACAATGCACTCAATCGGCAACATCGTGAGCTTCTTGCAAAGCATGCTGCGGCGCTCGAATTCCGGCGTGCGGAAATATTCCGGCATATCTGCCGTATCCGTGCTGATCATGTGGTTCGGCATGACATCCTTGGTATACTCAAACCAGAAACGGGACAGCTGCGTGAGCACCGCCCCCTTATCCGTAATGCGATTCTTTAAGATTACGTCAAAGGCGGAAATGCGATCCGTCGCGACCATGATAAGGCCCTCGCCGACATCGTAGATCTCGCGCACTTTTCCCTCTTTTACCGGTCTGTACTCCTGCATACTCGTACCTCCTCTTAATGGTGAAGCTCTACCTTGAGTATCGTATCACAAACTGCCATGCTTGTACACGCCGCCCGGCACTCGGAAATTTCGGATTTAATCACACAGCCATCGCACCGTCAGCGGCGCGCGGCAAGGCGATTCACGACGGACTGCCCTTACACGCGTACCCACGTCCGCTCGGCCAATACTTTGCTTCTTTCGGATCATAGGGTGCAAAAAAGGCGGGGCGGTGAAGATGTCTTCACCGCCCCGCGCAGGTACAAGAATTAGGGATCTCGTTGCTGCCTTGCTTTATTACCGATGTTCACCGTACCCAAGCGCCGGTCGCATCCACGCGATAGCCGTCCGGAGTCACTTCGTTGATGTACATGGAACCGTAGGGACGCACCGAAACGCTGTCCTTATAGTACCACTTCTCACTGACCGCATCGTACTCATAGGTATCGGCGCTCGCGCTCGTCGCAAAGTAGTACCACTTGCCGTTGATCTCCTGCCAGCCGGTCTGCATGACACCGCTGCTCTCATCAAAGTGATACCAGCGCTGATCGTACTCGTCGTGATGCCAACCGAGCTGCATTCTGCCGAAGAAACCGTCGTGTGTCCGGTCGAGGTAGTACCAATTCATGTTCTCATCGCGGAACCAGCCCGAATCCATGATGCCGTGCTGACCGAAGTGATACCAAGCGGTCTCAATGCGGTCGCCGTAACGGTAGGAGAGCTTACCCCAGCGGTTTACAAGCCGCATACCGCCGTTCAGCGTGAAGATCCACTCGGACTGCTCCGGGTTTAAAAGCTCCCAGTTGCCGTTCGTGCCGACCGTGTAGCCCTTCTCGTAGTCCGCGACAAAGGGATCGCTCGGAATGAGACGGGCTCCGCCCGCCGTGCTGCCGACGCCGACACCGCGTCCCGCGCCGCGCCCACTGCCGCCGTTTCCGCGACCGCCGCCGCCCGAGCCGCCGCCTGCGAGCTGATTCTGCTGCTGATGACCGTAGTTGTCATAGCGCGGATCCAACACGCTGTCATAGTGGGCAAGCGTCTGCTCCATTGCCGCAAGCGCCGCCTGCAGCTCCGCAAGACTTGCTCTCGGTCCCGTGCGCTCCAGCACGCCGAGCGACTCCAGTATGCCGTAAATCTCAGGCTTACCCGGAACGCCGTGCACACCGTTGATTAAATCTGCGGTCTCCCGGCGCTTCAGGAAATAATCGTCCGCAAGCTGAATTGCGCGGCGGGTTGCCTCATCGAGCTTCTTCCGCGCGTCTTCTAACTCGGCGCGGTTGTTCTCGTAATAAGCGTAGAGCGTTAAGCGCTTCCGAACCGGCGTGCCGAGGTCAAAGCCCTGGTAGCGGTCCGCGCGCTTACTCCAAATCGGAGCTGCGTGCAGTTCGTACTCGACACCGTCCGCATCGACCGCGTAGGGATCCGGATCCGCCAGACCGCCGAGCGCATTGCTGCCCGCGTAGTAGCTATCCTCCGCCGATTCACCGTGTCTCACCTTAAAGCTGTAGCTCGGCTGCGCGGCGTTCGGCGCCTCGTTGATAAACTTTAAGCGATATGCCTTCGAATAGACCAGGTAGTAGCGCACGCCCGCCTTCGCCGTGAAACGGAAGAGGCCGCCGTTTTCCTCGACGCTGCCCGAGAGGGTCTGCATCGCGACGCCGACATAGCCGCCGCCCGGCTGCTCTTCGAAGAGCTCGTAGTCGAGCATGTCCGTATCCCGGTTTTCAAGCTGAACATAGGTATCAAAGGTCGCGTTGGAGGGCGTCGCATTGACTCTTCTGCCGTCCGCATAGCGCTCAATGTCCGTGCGAAGTTCAAAGGCCGCCCGATAGGCATCCGGATGCTGGGTGCCCGCAATGCTGACTGCCTTCAGCGCGTTCGATGCTGTTTGGCTGACTGCCTTCTTCGTGTAGACCGTGCGATATTCCACCTTTGCGCCGTTCACACCGGAGAGCACACGATCTTCCGGCGTGGTGAGGAGGGAGGAAAGTCTTGCCCGTTCGCTCGGAACAAGCGAGAACTCCCCCTTCGCCGCATTGCGGCTCTCATCCGAAACCGCCGCATCCGCGCCCGGCAGTGCTTCGTACTCCGCGAGCAGAACCAGGTTGGTCTCCGGCATTGTAAACTGCACCGTGCCCTGCCCCGCCGGGAAGCTCACATTCGGAATATTTCCCGCCGTAACACGCCATGAGCGGAACGCAGCCCCCGCCGCATTCACCGCCGGTGCCGTGAGCGTCACCTGCTCGCCCGCGTGTGCCTCGCTGTAGAAATCGCCGTTCACAGCCTGGGTTCCGACGCTGTCGATATCGCCCTCGTAGGTCTGAATCATGAACTTCGGCGTCTCAACCGCCTCCGGATCCGGATTCTGATTCGGCTGCGGAATGCTGACCGGGTGCGGCGCGCCGACTTTTGCGTTCGGCGACGGCGGATTCAGTGCCGTCACCACCGCAATGTCATCGCCCGGCTGTACCGCGACATCGCCCGTTGCCTCATAGACCACCAGCTGTTCGCCCGGGATGCGGTTGTCAAAGTAACTCCGTCCCACAACGGAACCCGGCACCACGTCGAGTACCGTTCCCGCGGGATCCGTCAAAATATAGTTGTAACCCGGCTTGGTGTCAAAGACCGTGACACGCCCCGTATTGTCCGAGAGCAGGCCGCCGACCGCATCCACATCCTGCGCCGGAAGTCCGAAGATAATCGGATCCTTCACATACTTGAGGCGATAGGTCTCACCGTCCTGCAGAACCGTTGTCGCATCGACCTTTGCGCCGCTTCCGCCGTACCAGTCCTCGCGCACATAGTTCGCGATACCGGTGAAAGAAGTCTCCGCCGAAGCGCGAATACTGCCAAAGAGGCTATCCTTCTTCACATGGCGGTTCAGGCTTGCGCCCGGCACTGTCAGCGTATTGCTGTCGTAAGGCGCCAATAAAATGTCAATCCAGTAGGCCGGATTCTCGCGGTAGTGGGCAGTGAGCACCGTGTCCGCCGAGAACTTGGTCGCATCATCTGCGAGCTGCTCGCCCGCATCGAGTGCGCCGTTTCCGTTGTCGTTGATGATCCAGCCCGCGAATTCGTAATACGGGCTCTCGCTCACTGTGACTTCCGGCACCAGGCGCTTGCTCTGAATCTCCGCGAAGCTGTAGCCTTCGTTTGCCGCAGCGCCCGCGCGAATCACCTCCGCATAGTAATTGCCGGAAGCATCTGTCTTGACATCCGCCGCCGCACTGAGCGTCGAGAGTGTCCCGTGCGTGCCCGGCAGGTAGTTTACCTTGACCCACTTTGCGCTGTCGCGCTGATAGACCAGATTCAAATCCAGTTCGCCGCCCGGCATAATTGCCGTATAGCTCTGCGCATTGCCGCTCACACTGACCGTACCGCTGCCTGCGGGGGCATCGCTCCAGCTCGGCTCGGTCGCGCCGTAGTGATAGCCGTAAATCTCCGGGAAGGACTCCGTAAAGCTTGCGCCGATTGGATTATTCTGTATGCTCGTCGGGCGCAGGACCTGCAAAACACTGTCCTGACTGCCGGCGTCGCGGAAGCTCGTCACGAAGGGCACGCCCGTGCCGTCCGGCTCTAAGTAAACCTCAATCTTCACATCCTGGTTCGGCATTTCCGCCGTCAGGGTATTGCCGGTGATGTCCACATTCCGCACCGCCGAGACAAAATTATTGGTCGCGGTCGGCAGGCTCGGTTGATGCCCCTGCACCACGCGGAAGGGCGAAGTGCCGTTGATGCGATAGCCGACCGGGAGTGTGAGCCACTGGCTGATCTGCGTCTCCGGGAGGTAGCGCGTCGTCATGGGCGCCGTTCCCGGAACCAAGGCACCCGGTGCCGCAGCCGTTCCCAGACGATACTCCACGGTGAAGTTTGACTTATCGCTCTCCGCATTGCCCGGGACATAGTGGAACTCAAGCGCCACATCCTGGTTCGGCATGGTCGCTGTGTAATTGCCGTTGATCTGCCAGTTCGTATCCAGGCCGCCAACCATATTCCGCACCGTGTCCGGTACGACGCGCGACAGCACCTTGTCCGGCAGGAGTCGATAGCCCGGAACGCGCAGATTCGAAGCTGTAAAGGCCGTCATGAAGGTAATCGGTGTACCCGGCGTCTGGTGGAACAAAATGCTGCCGTCGGCGTTCATATACTGCACATAGAGCTGATACTGCACGCTCGGGTCCGGCTTCCACTGCACGTAGTAGGTCTTCACACCGTTTACGATGCCGAGCATGTACTGCCCGGCCGCATTGGCGATGACAGCCGCCCCCGTGCCGTCCTGATTTTCCGTAATCTTATCAATCACATAGCCGTAACGACTCGGGAAGTATTGCCGCCACCTGGGTGCCTGCCATGCCGTTCGTCGAACTTGTTGTGGGAAGACCGCCGTTGCCGTCGATGATAATGCGTCCCATATCGTCGCGGTAGCGGTAATTCACCTGCACCGTATCGTTCGGCATCACAAAGTCCGTAATTTTTCCGTCGGTCGGTGAAATCAGCGCAGCGCCCGGGGATACCGAGAGCTCGACGCTGTCAAACACATAGCGAATGCCGCCCGCGACAAAGCTCTGCATGGTCGCCGGAATTCCGTCCACCGTGATTTTACTGCCTATCATATAATCCTCGCCGGTCGGCGTAAGGGTCGGCGCGCCTGCAATCGGAATTCCCGACATATCTGTCACACTGCGATTCACCTTATGTGTCACCGCCTTTAGGCGAAGCGTGCTTCCGTTCTTCTCTTTGACGATACCGACGGCAGGATTGTCCTTGACAAAGCGGTCTATGGAGCCCGCACCGTTCAGCGCGACATCGACCGTAGTGCTCGCTGTCGGCAAGGTCTCGGTTGTAAACCCGATGACGGAATTGCCGTCCAAGGGGTTTGCGTTGCTCACCGTGACGGTTTTGTTGTTCGAAAGGTAGAGATTTTCCGGCTGGGTCGCTGTCACGGCATCCGGTTGCCGCTGATCTGTACCGAACCGCCGACCGTGAGGTTCCCGCCCGCACTGAGATAAACCGCACCGCGCGATGCCGCGGGAGATACCGCCGTATCCTGATAAGCGCTGTTATTTCTCACCGTGAGCGGGTAATGGCTTCCCTCTTCTCCGTTTGCGGCGAACTCGACCGCTCCGCCCTCAATGCTGAGCGCACCCGCCGTGGCATTTTCAAGCACCACCCCTGCGCCGAGCGAAAGGGTACCGGAGCTGTTCTTCAGCATGAAATCGCCGCTGCCGTTAGCAAAGTGTAGATCCTCGATTGCGACCGGAACCGTGCTCTGATTGTTCACGAACAGCGGTCCGCTGTAGCCCGCTGCGGGCGCAATGGTCTTGGTCTCAGTTCCGAATGTAACCGAAGTTGCATTGCTATGCATATCCGTGCTCGCAAGGGTCAAACTTCCCATGGTTCCCACCTTGCTCGCATCAATGGTGAGTGCAGCGCTAAGGGCCTGATTATCCTCAAAGTAGATAACAGCGTTCTTGTTCTTTGCCAGCTCCAGTGCTTTGTCAAACGTATTCACCGGATGGTCAAAGGTACCGCTGTTTGTATCGACACCGCCGCTCGAGACATAAATAGCTGCCTCGGTGTAACTATAGGCAATGCGCTTATGAATGGTCTCGCCCGGACGGAGGTTTAACTCCCAAGAGAAGGCCGGCGAGAGGTCCGAATTGGGGAGCGCATGTCCGGTCAATGCGCCGGCTCCCGCCACCGGATTGAACTGATAAGTCCCATGTGTTTCCGTGTCATAGCCGCTGTGAAAGGCGTATTGCAGACGGCGATCAAATTTCCCCATCCACTTGCTGCTCGACGCCGAGGTGCCTAGGGTCGCATCGTCAAGGACGATGTTCACCGTCGCGATATCACCGCTTTTTCGCGCATAAAAACCGCGATCCGTGCTAATCATATCTTTCACCTGACCCTCGCCTGACGGGTAAATACCAGGATATCCCGGAAAAGTTACCAATTTCTCATTGACCGAGAGGTCGTAGGCCATGCCTGCATAGAACTTCTGTCCGCCCGGCGGCAGATTTTCCCGTCCGTAGAAGTAGTAATCGGCAATCACATAGCGCCCGGAAACATGGGTTTTTACCTGGGTCTCTATCGTGCGGTAGCGACCGGACGGACCGAAACGCGTGGTCTCGACCGCACCGTTCTTTGCGACCAATGCCGCTCCGCTCAAATTCTGGTTCGCATCGCTCGCCGCATTGCCCCCCGCAAGTTCCGAGGCTCTCTGCCCCATCTTCGCGATATAGTAGGTGTTTCCCCGTCCGTCGTTTTCCGCAACACCCGGCCAATACCCCGTTCCGCCGGAACCCGTTGTGGTATCCGCCTGCTTCGGATAGGGGGCAGGGCCCTGGTCCGTATCCGGCATTACAATGTAGAGCGGAATGCCGTTACCCTCGAGGCCGTTGTCGGAATCCAGCGTGATACCGGGTTCCGAGCCGTCCGCATTTTTCCCACGGATGTTATAGCGGCTTGAGCTCAGCGCCGGGGTCAGCTCGCGGTCGTCATTCCCCACCTTCCAGGAAAAGGTCATGCTGTGGTTCGCGGTCTCTCCGCTTAAGGGCAGCGCCGGAGTCGGCGTTTGCAATTCGGTCGCCGCCTGCGCCTCCATACCGCCCAAAGGCACAAAAACAGAGAGCGCCCCGAGCACCGCACTGAGGCCCAGGCTCAGCGCGCTCCGTCCCGCTCTCCTAAAAAAAGCTTCTCTCGACTGTCTCTTCTTCAAGTGTCACCTCACCGAAAATTAAGAAATAATAAATAATTATAGCAGTTTCGCGGCACTTGTCCAGATTAATTTGAACCAAAAAAGAGCTCCCCGCGGGGAGCTCTTTCGTCTTACTGTTGTTTACGGTGTCTCGCGTATCCATGCACCGGAGGCATCCACATGATAGCCGTCCGGCGTCACTTCGTTCACATACATGGAACCGTAAGGTCTGCCCGTGCGATTCGCGTATACCCAGCGATTCGCAGTTGCGTCCCAGTCCCAAGTCTGCATCGGCGCACTCTCGTTAAAGTAGTACCAGTTTCCGTTGATTTCCTGCCAACCGGTCAGCATGGATCCGGTCATGATATTCAGGTAGTACCACTTGCCGTCTGCGCTGTCGAGATACCAGCCCTTGTCCATGGAACCGAACCAACCGTCGTGATTGGTCGAGAGGTGATACCAAACGCCTCGGTCATCCTTCCACCAACCGCTGTCCATCACACCGTTCTCGTCGAAGTGATAGCTGTAAATCTTGGTCTCACCGCCGTAGGTGTAGGCCACATCCGCCCAACTCGCCGTGATGCGCTTGCTAAGTCCAAGATCAAAATACCAGCCATGGCCCGCCGGGTCAAAGTTCACCCAGTTGCCCTCAACGCCGTTCTGGTAAACACGGTTGCCCGTGCCGGTCGGAATGGTGCCGCCGCGCACACCGCGGCCGCCGCCACTGCTTCTGCGGCCACCGCCGCCTCCGCCGCCGCCGCCGCCGCTGCCTCCGCCGCCCGGGGTCGGCGTGGGGGTCGGTGTCGGCGTGGGTGTAGAGTCGGCGTCGGGGTCGGTGCTGCCGTCGCGTCACTGATTGCCTGATTCAGTGCGACCATAGCCGCCTGCATTGCCGCAATCGAAGAGGAAGGCGCGACCGCATTGGAAACCGCCGCCGCATTGTTCAGTGCCGCCTGCAGTGCTGCCTGCAATGCGGGATCCTGTACGTTCGGAAGGGTCGCCGTGCCGATTGCGCGGCTCGCATCCAGCGCCGCTCTTGCCGCGGTCCAAGCCGGATCCACCTCGTAGTAGGCGTAGACGGTCTGATCCGCATTGACGGTATCCGCACTCGGATCGAAGGCCGCATAGCTACCCGCGGTCGTCGAGAGACCGACAAAGCGATACTTGCCGTTGTCGAGATTCACTGTGTAATCCGGTGTCAGAGCCGTAAAGCTTGCGTTATCCGCAGGCCTGGAGCCCTTGCGAACCGCTACGATTGCATTGTTCGCCGCGTTTCTGGCATCGACCAGGCGGAACTTCACCGCCTTGTGATAGCTCAGCACCAGCTTGTCTCCGACTTCCACCGGCACTTCGTAAATTGCGCTCGGATTCGTCGCAAAGTCTGCCGGGAGTGCGGAACTCAGGTCGTGTGCCGTCACTCCGCCGCTGCCGTTATCCCTGACCGCATAGAGTGCGTAATCAATCTTGCCGAGCGCCGCGTTGTCGAGCGCAGCCGTCAGATTGAACTGACCGATTCGACCAATCGCATCCTCCGGAACCGGGCGGTTTAAGACCGCACCATCCGCCGTTCTGGTCAGTGCGCGGAACAGTTTCACATCGACCATCCATCCCACGCGGAAGGAACTCTCGCTGCCGTTCGCATCCGCATCCGCAACCGCCTGCTTCACTGCCGCACTCGCCGCGCTCTTCTGCAGCTTGATGGTATAGGTCGCATTGCTGTTGGTCGCCCATACACTGCTGTCCTCCGCAAGCTGCGGATTGTTCAGATCATCCTGCTTTTGCAGGCGAACTGCCTCGGCCACGCCCACGCTGTGATCGCTCGACTCCACCTTTAATTCCACGGTGTTTGCCGGGAGTGTGGTCCGGTAAATCGGCTCAAAGATTGCATTGCTGTTAACCGTGACACTCTGGCTGCGCATGGTCGGATTGAAGCTGAGCACATTGCCGCTGAGAAGCTCCCAGCGCTCAAACGGAGCGCCGCTTGCATTCGTCGCGTCCGCGGAAATCATCACGTTGTCGCCGCTCTTCACGCTGTCAATTTCTTTCTCGTCCGCAACCGGAAGCACTGCGCCGCCTCTGATGTGCTGAAGCAGTCTGCCGCTGTTTGCCGGATCGTTCTGAATCTTGACGGTCAGCATATCCGCTGCGATTACCGTAGTCTGGTTGGCCGCGGGAACCGTCATGCCGTAGCCGGAAGCCGCATTCGCCGCCGGATCCTGTGCCGCGCCGGTCGGCTGTGCCACCACCGTGTAGCTTCTCGCCGGATCGAGACCCGTGAATACCACGCTACCACCGGCCGGGCTCACAAAGCCCGGTGCAACCGTGTTGCCCGCATCGTCCACAAGTGCGTACTGGCTGTTCGCATACGCCGGGTTCACCGTAATCGACGCCGTGTTGCTTGCCGGATCTGGAACCGCCGTGAGATTGGGCTGCGTCGGCGGAATAACCGCGAGCGTCTCCGGCCCCTTCTTATTTGCCGGAACCAAAGTGATGTCGCTTCCGATTGCAGGGGTCTGATCGGACGCGAGCTCATAGACATGATAGGGCTGACCCGGGTTGAGACCGGTGAAGTTGCCCGTTGCCAGCGCCGTGCCGGTCATGACCGCACGCACGTTTCCGTGCTCATCGGTGACCGCATAGTTGCGCGCCGCATTCGGCGTGTTGACCTTAATCTGTCCCGTGCCGTCCGCAGCGCTCACGGAGGTATCCACATTCGGCGCCGCGAAGACCATATCGTACAGCGCTGCCTGCAGGACAAACTTTGCCGTGTACTGCGCATTGCCCTGTACCGTCAGGCTGCCGAAAGCTCGGGTCGGTCGAAACGAGCGTGCTACCGCTGTACCAGCCATCAAACTGATAATTTGCCGCCGGTGTCACCACAGGCGCCAGGGTGCTGAGCGCTGTGTTCTTCAGCACGGACTGGGACGCCGTGCCGGTAATGCTGCCGTTCGGCCCGCTGATAAAGCTCACCGTGCCCCAGGCATTCGGGTCCTTTTTAAAGACATGGACATACTTGAATTTATCACCGGCGGTCAAGGTCAGCGTATCCGTCGGCTCTATCTTTGTGCTACCTGCCAACGGTGCGTTGCCGCCCGCATTTGCCGGGTACCAACCGTCACTGACATAGCCGGTGTCCGGGGTCGCCGTAATGCCGTGGAGCGTAAGGAGTTCTGTCAGCGTGTAGTTCTTCGGCACTGTCCTCTGCTGAACAATGATGCCGCCGAGCGAACCGCCGCTCGTTGCTGTGTAGTACACCTTTGCAAAGGCTTCCGGAATCGGTGAATAGCGTACCACGATTTCGGCCGGATCTGTCTTCGACTTATACTGGAAGCTTCCTGCTGTCGTTGCCGTTGGCTGCACAAGGTTTGTCGGCTGCTGATCGAGCGTCGTCGAATCCTTCGCCATGACCGTAGCCACCCTATAGTTCGGCACATAGGGTATGGAAACCGTCGTCAATCCGGTGGGATCGGTCGGCTTCTCGACGTCCGCCACCTGCACATTCACATCGCGAATACCGGTCGTGTCATTGTCCTCTGAACTGCGGAAGATAATACGCACGGAATTTCGGTAGTCCGGGTTCAGCTTGTAGGTGTACTTCACCTTGACATCCTGGTTCGGCATCCACTTAAACTTCACCGGAGTCGGTGCCGCCGCATCGTCCGCCGGCAAGCTGAGACCAAAGAGCGCCTCGCTGAGACCACGCTGGCGGACAAACGTCTCCGCTGCGCCGCCTGTCGCGACTGCCTTCGTTAGGGTCTTGGGATCCTTACCCGCAACAATCTCTGCCTTATGGAAGAGGTATTTCGGATGTGCCGCAGGCGTGTTGTCCTTCGGGTTTTTGGCATCCGGAAGAAGCGGCGCACTGAATTCAGTCGTACCGCGCTGCACTCCTGCTGCGTCACTCTCAGCCGCGAAAGGCTTTGCCGCGCCGAGGATAGCGCCCGTGCTGTCCGAAACTGTAATGGTGTCCTCAACGCCCGCCGCATCCACATAGACGTAGCTCGTCGAGAACTTGAACGTCTTGCTCAAATCCGGCTCATAGTCAAAAATAATCCGGACGTTCTGGTTCGGCATTTTATCGTTCAGATTGAGCGGATTCGGAATGGTGCCGGGAACCACAAAGCGCTTGTTTCCGTAGGTCGATGAGCCGTCGGCTTTCAGGCCGTACACCTCGGTCTTCACAAAATCCCCGTCCGCTGTCTTAGTCGCATCGGTTGAGCCCGTACCCGTTACCGTAGCGCCGGTAATCTTATAGCCCGGGAGTTCCACGCTTGCATAACTCACATCGTTATCGACCACGACACTATCTTCACTCTTGTCAAAAACCCAGGGTGCAGCGGAAGGCGAAAAATCGTTCGCCGGCTTTCTGCGATGCAGTGTGAACATCTTATAGCTTGCGCTTCCCACCCATTTCGCGGCATAGATGGTTTTCTTTGCGTAGGGGATGACGGGTTCAAGTCCAATCTGGCTCACATCCTCTACCTCAGCCGCGGAAGCGCTCTGCGGTATAATCTTACTCCAACCCTTGAAGACATAACCCGTCCAGTTTGGGCCGGAACACCGTTCTGTCCCCAAGGCAACACGGGCTTGCCGCCCGGCCAAGAGCTGCTGGCTCCGGGGAAAGCCGCCATATTTCCGGCAAAGGGAGCAATGCTGTTCAATACCTGACCGGAGGTCCCGCTGATGATGTAGTAGCGTCCTGTCTGGGTGAGCGCACTCCATCCCGGAACGGACGAGGCATTGACCCCCGGTCCGTACCCTGTGTCAAAAATCAGTTCTGCGGGACTGCCGGGCGGATTGCTGCCGGGCAGGCCGGAGTAGCCCGCCGTTCCGGCCGTATTGTAATCCGAGTAATCCACAGCACCCGCCGCCTGCGCCGTGAGGAGCGGGGTCGAGAACAGGCTCAGCGCAAGAAGCGCCGAAAGGGCCTTTTTTCTCAGTCTGTTTTGTCTCATTCTGTTCTCCTATCTATCGGGGTGCCAAGCGGCACCCCGACCTTCTCAACGCTGCCAAGCACCGCTGCGGTCAACATGGTAGCCGTCCGGTGTGGTCTCGCCCTCATACATGGAACCGTGCGGGCGAACCGTGTTGTTCGTCTTATAGAACCACTTCTCATTCACCGCATCGTACTCATAGGTGTAGGCCGTCGTTGTCGGTGTGAAGTAATACCACTTTCCGCCGATCTCCTGCCAACCGGTGAGCATCATGCCGGTCGCCGGATCAAGATAATACCAGTGTTTGTCAACTTCGTCAAAGTGCCAACCGGTCTGCATCCTGCCGAGCCAGCCGTCGTGCGCCGTGTTGCAGTAGTACCAGTTCCCCTGCTCGTCCTTGAACCAGCCGAAGTCCATGATACCGTGAGAGTTGAAATGATACCAGCCGTTTTTATTGACGTCGCTGTTCGCATAGTCAAGCTTTGCCCAGCGGCTCACCAGGCGGATACCGCCGTTCAGCGTGAAGATCCACTCGGAGTTCTCCGGATTAATCAGCTGCCAGTTGCCGTTGGTGCCGACCGTATAGCTCGGCTCATAGTCTGCAATGAAGGCCTCGCTTCCGATTAAGTTCGGCTTTCCGAAGGTACTGCCGACGCCCGCGCTGACGGTCTTGGTGCCGCTGCCGCCTCTGCCGCGGCCACCGCCGCCGCTACCGCCGTTTCCGCGACCGCCGCCGCCGCTGCCGCCGCCGGATAGGCTGTTGTTCGTGATGTTGCCGTAGTGATGATAACGCGGATCGAGCTTTGCCTCAAATACGGAAATGGTGTTTTCCAGCTCCGCAATCGCTGCCTCGAGTTCCGCAGCCGTGGGTCTCGGGTTGGTCCGCTCAAAGAGCGCAATCACTTCGTTGAGACCGATGTACTGACCCGGGACACCGTTCAAGAGGTTTGCGGTCTCGCGGCGCTTCAGGAAGAAATCGTCCGCAAGGCGCTGTGCCCGCCGAATCGCATCGTCCAGACCGTTTCTCGCATTGTCCAACTCTTCCTTGTTGTTCTTCCAGTAACCGTAGACTATGGTACGCTTCTTAACAGGCGCCGTGTCGTCGTAAGCGACATATTTATTCTCTCGCTTACTCCAACCCAGCCAGTCATACTCAACGCCGGTCGCCGGATCGGTCACATGTGTCGCACTGCCGCTCGGCGTGTCGTTTAGAACCGTGCCGTAGAGCGTCGTGTAATCGGAATCCGAAGGTGCCTCTCCCCGTCTCACCGGGAAGCTGTAGTGCGGCCACGGAGACGCGCTCTCGCGCTCGTTCACAAAGGTGAGCTTATATGCCTTCGAGTAGACCAAGTAGTACTTGACACCCTCGGTCGCTTGGAACTTAAAGAGACCGCCGCTCTCGTAGACATCTGCCGGTGTCAACATTTCCGGCACAAAGCTGTTTGTCGATGCATCGTAGTGTACCAGCTGGTAATCGAGGTTATTGACATCCTCGCGGTTCAGCTGCACATAGGTGTCATACTGTGCGGAGGAGGGCGTTGCGCGCGGCACTAATCTGCCGTTTACGTAGCGCTCCACATTGGTCTGCACCTCCCAAGCCGCCGTAAATGCGCTCGGGTGATTTGCAGCATCGATGTTCGCCGTATCGTTCTTCAGTGCATTAGAGGTCGAAGCCGGAACACTCTTCTTCTGGTAGACCACCTTGTAGCGCACATCCGCATGGTTGACCTGCATGAGCACGCGGTCAGCCGGAGTCGTCAGGTCATTCTCAAGACCCGGAAGCTCATTCGGATCCAGGGCCATCTCACCCGGGTTACCGCCGCGAACTTCATCCTCGACCGGCGCATTGCCGTTCAGATTGCGATCATAGTATGCCGTCAACACAAGGTTTGTATCCGGCATCGTGAAGTTGAGCGTCGCATTTCCGAGCTGGCTGTTGATGCCCGGAATCTGTCCCGCCGTGACGCGCCAGGTCTTGAATGCCTCACCTGCGCCGTTCACCGCCGGAGCGCTGAGCACCACTGCCTCGCCCGCATGTGCCGTGGCAAAGCTTGCGGCGCCGACTGTAACACCGTTTACGCTGTCAATCAGGCTCTCGCCGTCCGTCGTCTCAATGCTGAACTTCGGAATCTCAATCTCGCCCGCCGGTGCCATGAGCAGCGGGGTGCCGTCCGGAAGCTTGCTGAGCACGGTGATATCGTTTCTGCCGTGCGGTCTCGCAACCACCGTGTAGGTCTCGTGCGCACGGAGTCCGGAGAAGTGAATCGCACCGGGCGTTCCGGCCTGCCAGCCGTCCGCCGCCGTCTCGGGCGTCGTCACAACATTGCCTGCGGCATCAATCAATGCATAGTCCGCATCGCGGTCCGCCGGGTCAATCGTGAGCACCACGCTACCCTCATCATCCGGATCGTAAGTTACCTGGTAGTTCGTCTCGACCACCGGAACCAGAACTTCGGTCGGGTTCGAGATGCGCGGGTTCGGCGCTGCCGGGTTCGCCGCGATGACGTTCGCAATGTCATCGCCCGCGTTGACCGCAACATCTCCGGTTGCCTCGTAGACCTTGTAGCGCGTCCCCGGTGTCTTGTCATCAAAATAGGTTCTGCCTGTCGTGCTGCCATCCTGCACATCGACCACATTGCCGTCCATATCTGTGAGGATGTACTTGTAGCCCGGCTTGGTGTCATAAGCCGTGACCTTGCCCTTGCCGCGGTTGTCAATGCTGCCTGCCGCGTCGATGCCGTGCGCCGGAAGTCCGAAGACAAGCGGATCCTTCACGTACTTCGCGCGGTAAACGCCGCCGTTCTCGAGCACAGTGCCAAGCTCCATCTTGTTGCCCGCAAGGTCATACCAAGCGTCAAAGACATAGTTCGCAATGCCGTGGAACGCAAGGTTTGCGGTCGGAAGGGCATCGCTCCAGAGCTTATCCTTCTTTAAGTGCATCGTGAGTGCCGCACCCGGGTTGATCAGGGTGTTGCCGTCGTACGGTGCGAAGGTAATGTCAATCCAGTATGCCGGATCCTCCTCAAAGCAAGCCGTGAGGGTGGTGTTTGCCGCAAACTGTTCGTTGTCGGTGACCAGATGCTCGCCGCCGTCCAGAATGCCGTTGCCGTCATCGTTTACAATGAAGCCCTTGAAGCGGTAGTACGGCGCATCGTTCGCCGTGACCGTCGGCACCAGGCGCTTTGCCTTGACCGTCGCGAAGCTGTAGCCCTCGTCTGCGTTCGCGCCCTGCTTCGTGACATCCGCCTCAAAGCTGCCCGCCGCAGCGCCCGTGTGCACATCCGGGGATACCGCGCTCGGGTCGTTGCCCAGGGTTCCGTCGTTGCCCGGGAGATAGGTGAGCTTCACCCACTTACTCGGGTCTCTGTGGTACTCGAGCTTGAGATCCACCTCGCCGGTCGGCATGGTGAACGCATAGCTGTAAGGTGCCGTCGTATACTGGAAGCTGCCGCCGACACCTGCCGGCGTCACAGTACCGAGCGGCTCATTGTTGCTGTAGAAATAGCCGTAAATATTCGGGAGCTCCTCATTCACAGAGCTTGCGATTGCATGCGTCGCGATCTTCTGCGGGAGGAGTACCTTGAGCGCCGGGTCCAGGCTGCCCGTATCCACATAGTCCACAACCAGCGGAACACCGGTGCCGTTCGGCGTGCAGTACACGCGAATCTTGACATCTTGGTTCGGCATGATGGCCGTGAACAGCGTGCCGGTCAAATCCTCATCGCGTATCGCGTTGACCAGGTTATCGACCGTCGTCGCATCGCTCGCCACATTGCCGTCAATGACCGCAAACTCCGTGGCATCGTAGCCGAGCGGCGGGTTCACCGTATAGCTGATCTGTGCCTCCGGGAAGTAGCGCTGGGGCGTATCTGTCTTTAAGAGCGTACCCGGTGCCGCAACGGAGCCGCTGTAATACTCCACCACAAAGTTGGACTTATCCGATTCCGCCGTGCCGAGTACGTAGTGGAGATCCACCGCCGTATCCTGGCCCGGGCATGTGGTGAATCTTATACTGCTTCGGCGTTGCCGAGAGTGCCCACTCTGCCTGCGGATCGGTTCCCGTAGTCGTGAGCGCCGGCGTAATCACACTCAGGGTCTGACTCGGATCCGGCTGATAACCGTGAATGTGCTTCACCGCAATTGCGGACGCACTGCCGATCGGTGTCGCGACCGGGTTCAGGGTCTGGAAATTGATGCTGCCGTCCGCATTCGAGTACATTGCGACCAAGTCAAAGCTGATGCTTGTATCGTAGACCCACTGTGCGTAATAGGTTCTCTCGTCACTACCGTAGGTGAACGCGGCCTGACCGGAGGTCGGATTTACCGTCAGCACATCGACCGGGTTGGTGCCGGCCTGATCGAGTGTCCACTTGCTGACTTTATAGCCGTAGCGCGATACCACCGGCGTCATACCGGTTGCACTGCCGCTGCCGCTCATATTGATTACCGCAGGTAATCCGCCGTTTCCGTCAAACTTGATTTTGCCGATATTCTTCTTGTATCGGTAGTAGATCTTTAAGCCGTCCTCCGGCACCTTTGCATTTGTAATCGCCGCGGTCGTCGTATTTATCTGCGCCGCTTCGATTTTATTCACGGGATCCGTGATGATCGAGTCAAAAATCCACTCGACACCGTTTGCCGTGAACTTGGGCTTCTGATACACCCCGCCTACCTGATTGTTACCCGGCACGGTGCCTTCCGCATAGCTGAACTCTGCGCCTATGGTAAGAAGCTGCGGGTTTGTGCCGCCGAAGGCCGGTGCGTTCGCAATCGGATTTCCGTCCGTATCGACCACGACGCGCTCTACATTCTGCGCCCTCGCCTCGAGACCCACACCGGTCACTGTGCCGCCCGCGTTCTTCTCGAGCCACTTGAGGACACCCGGGGAAGGCTCATCCTTCGTGAAGCGGTCTGCGTTTCCGGGTTTTCCGGTCACATTAATTGCCTTAATTGTGGAATTTGGCGCCGGAATCTTCTCGGTCGTAAAACCAACCATCGAGCTCGCACGAAGGGACTCAGTCGCATCTACATAGAGCCCGTCCTTCACATAGAGGTTTTTCGGGTCGGATCCGATTGTGTTGCCGCTGATGTTCACGGCCCCCTCCAGCTTTAAGCTGCCGCCCTGGAAGGCAACTGCGCCGCGCTCTTCCTGTACCGGCGCACCTCCCGAGGGTGTCACCGTTTCGGTATAACCCTTGTTTCCGGTAATCGTGACCGGCATGCTGCTCTCCGCATCACTGAGCGCCGTTGTCGAAACCGCGCCGCCCTTAATATCCAGCGCGCCGTTGCCGCCGCCCGTGATTGTGAGCTTTGCACCGAGGTTCAGTACTCCCGCACTCGAGCTGTTTTTCAAGAGCGGCTCTGTCTCGCTGCCGTTACCTTGGAAGGTCAGGTCGTCAATCGTGACCGGGCGCGCGCTCTGGTTGTTCTCAAAGAGCGCCGCAGTGCTGCCGCTCGGAGACTGAATGACCTGAGTGCCCTGACCGAAACCGATTGAGGTCCCACCGCGGGTAATATCCGCACTCGTGATGGTAAGCGTTCCGGTACCGGCGTTGTTGCCGATTACCATGGGGCCGTTCTTCGTGACATCATAGTCTTCAATGAAATCGTCGCGTTCTTATTTTTGGAGAGCTCCAACGCTCGCGCAAAAGTCAGAACCGGATGATCAAAGTTTCCGTTGTTAGCATCGCTTGCGTAAAGTAAGTTCGAAGACACATAAATTGCCGCCTCGGTATAGGTGTAGGCGACACGCTTATGGATGGTCTCACCGGGATGCAGATGGATTTTCCACGAATAGGAGATAGAATAATCTGCCCCTCCTATTTTTCTTCCGGTCAGCTGATCCATCGTCATCAAGTCGTTACCGACACCGGTTATCAGCGATCTCTGAATTCGATTTCTATAACCTCCGATCCACTTAGAGTCCGCAGCGGTGACGCCGAGGTTATCGTCTTTCAGAATAACATTCACCGTCGCATTGTCTCCGGTTCTTCTCGCATAGAAACCGCGATCCGTCACCACCATGTCCTTATTTAAGGAATTGTTAACCTGGAAGTCATACGCCATCGAAACATAGAAGTCCTGGCCGGCGGGCGGGATATCCTCACGACCATAGAAATAGTAGTCCGCAATCATGTACTTGCCGTTGGTGGAAGTTTTGACCATGGACTCCACCGTGCGATGATCGGCGGCACTTCCGAAGCGCGTGGTCTCGACCGCTCCGTTTGGGGAGTCACCGGACTCAACGCCTGGTTCTGTCCGGCAGGCAGGGCATTGCCTGCGCTCAGTTCTGCCTTTCTCTGCCCCATTTTAGCCATATAGTACTTATTACTACCGGCCGTTACCAAAGCATTCGGATTATAGCCCACGCCTCCGGATGCCTCGTAGGAATGAACGATATAGGGGTCGTGCGCCGTTCCGGTCGGCATAACCAGATAGAGCGGCACACCGTAGTTTCCGTAGGTAATCGATTGTTTGGATCCGTTGCGATTGAGACCTGCCATATTGTAGCGGTTAGAAGTCAAACCAGTCTCTCCCCAGTCTCCGCTCACCATCCACTTAGCTTCCATATTGTCCGTCGACTCGGTCGCCGGAAGCGTCTGTGGCTGCAACTCCGTCGCCGCGCGCGCGTTCAGCAGTCCCCCGCCGCCCGGCGCGAGCAGGGTAAACGCCGTTGTGAGCGAGAGCAGCTGTGCCAAGACACGCCGTCCCAGCCCCGCACGCCTCACTTTGTTCTCATGTCTCATTCCTTATGCCCCTTTCTCAATCCGCCTCAAAGACAGAAAGCTCATCCGGCACATCGCTCTGCGTGACTGTTGTCGACGCGCCCGCAATCAGGCCGCGCGCAAAGTGATTCCGCTCTTTTCTGTCGTAGTGATAGAAGCCCGGTCCCGCACTGCCGCTGTTTCTCCAGCGCGGCGCGTCCTCATCTCCGGTGAAACCGAGGAACTGACCGTTGTAAACGAGGATATAGCCCTCACCCGTATTCAGCACGCGTCTTCCGTTCACAATTCTGCCGTTCCGATCGACCACATAGAAACGGTACTGCGGGGAAGCCAGAGTGCCCACATTCTGCGAGACAATGCCGTAGCCGTACTCTTCCGGCGCATCCAGGCGAAGGCCGTTGATGTAGAACTTGTTGTCCCTCTTCTGGAGGATGTTGCGGTTGCCGTAAGCCTTGCCGCTCGGCGCAAACGCGAAGGTTCTGGGACCGTCGGCCAGTTCAACCGTAATTTCCTTGCCGCTCTGCATGGAGCCGTCGTTAATCTCATCCGGAGAGAAGAGGTAGAGGTCCGCCTTTTCAATGCCGTAGAGATCGCCGTTGATAAAGTCCGCAGCGGTCCAAGCATCCACATCATACTGCGCGACAAACTCGCTCTTGCCCTTGAAAAGGACAAAGCCGGTCTTCATTCTGCCGATGCCGTCGAAGGCGTATTCCTTCTCGCCGACCCGGTGAATCTTGTTGCGAATCGCTCTACCCTTCGAATCGCTTCTCCACCAGGAGCACTCGAGGTCGCGGTTCTGATCCTCGTCGAGGTTCGCGGACGGGTACATCCAGAACCACTTGCTCTTCATGAGGGCGCCGCCGTCGTAGCCGCTGTAGTAGCGGACACGCTCGTCACTGGTCGGATTCGAGCGAACCGCGTCCGAGATGGTCGCGACCTTGTCCCACCACTCAATCATGACGCCCTTCTCGTCGAAGCCGTAGGTTGCGCCGTCAATGTCGCGCTGGAAGGGCTGCTCGCCCGCGCGGCTTCTGTACTTCTTGCAATCCGCGCCGAAGTAGAACCACATCTTCTCGTAGTCCTCATAACTTCTGCCGGTCACTTCACTCGTCAAATGAGAGCCCCAGTCGTAGTAGAGCCAGCGGCTCGTGTAGAGCGCGCCGTCCGCATCCGCATAGTAGCGCGCCGTTGCGAAGGGGTCCTCGTCCTCAATCACATTTCCCTCTTCGTCAATCCAGCCGCTCAGCATGCCGCCGTTCTCGTTGAAGGCATAGGTTCTGCCGTCAATTTCCTTGCGGAAGCCCTTGCCCTTCGCGCGGAGGCCCTTGCCGTCCTCGCCGAAGTAATGCCAAGCGCTGTCGCCGTAGGCACCGTCCGGATCCTTCTCGCTGTCAATGAAGACCCAGGCGTTTCTCACCATGCGACCGTCCGGGTCCACATAGTAATCATCGCCGCCGAAGGAAAAAATGCGGTCCTTTAACAGCGTGCCGCTATCATCCAAATAGAACCAATCCTCCTTCGACTTCTTGAAGGCGTTGGTCACCGGCTGATCTTCCCGGTTCAAATACTGCCACTCGTCTCCCACTTTGTTCCAGCCCTCAATCGCGTACGCTGTCACATTCGGGACAAGACAAGCGACAGCCGCCGCGAGCAGTGCCGCCCGCAACCCCTGTCCTGCTTTTCCACTCATTCGCTTTTGTTCTCCTTCCAAAAGTAAACACGAACTGCCACCCTTGAATACTCCACCCGTTACTCCGTACCTTTACCTCCTTTTCCGCTAGGTAACTGCAAATTATTAAAGAAAGCTTAATGCAATTATAAGAATAAGCACATCTCTTTTCAATATCTCCGCCTGTTTTGCTGCAATTATGGCTAGATTCCACAAAAAAAGGCTGTTTTCTACGCAAGTTCAGCCCTTTCTTTGTTGCTTTTTACAAAGTAAGCTTCGACTTAGTGTTTTATGATAGACAGATGTTTTGTATCGGTCTGTCGTAAGAAAAAGAAACGGCGGTGAAGACTTTCTTCACCGCCGTTTCGGCTTTTTGAATACGCTGATTACTTTCTTGTATATTCATTGTTGTTTCGCAAATTTATGCACCTTTGGCCTCCAAAATCTCAATGGGATTTGCCCCATAGAGAAACAGCATCGCGTCATAGTGTTCGCTCGGTATGCCCTTTAAGCGATAGGTTTGATCCGGCAAGAGCCGCATCAAAAAGCTGTAGCCTTCGCCGAGCTGCATCATCCGCATGGGGCTATGTACCAAGGTGTAAACCCGGCTCTCCTCATTCGTAATCTGCGAAAAATAGAGGACATATTGCTGACCCTCTGCAAAGCGCGCCTGCGCCGCCAGCGGATCGCCGGAAACAAAGCGCTGTATGCTCCGCTTTGTTTCGCCCATCATCTTGATATTATCCTTAAGCTTCCAGACATCGGTGCCGATTGCGTAGTAGTCGTTTCCGAGGTCCTGCGAAAGGAGAACGCCCATGCTTGTGTAAATCGGATTCACCCGCTCAATGTGCCCGTCGTGCGCGGAAATGACAATCTTTCCTGAGCCGATCTCCGCTTCGATTTTCCGAATGGCCTCTACGTTTTCCGCCATATCCCGGTCTCTCAGCGTATTGGATCCTCGGTCGAAGTCCAGGATTCCATTGCCTGCCGGACGGTCGTGAGTTCCATTTGAAAGTCTCGCGCATCCGCATCCCGCATATCCGCATCACCGGCTTTCGCGCGCAACCCGTCCAGAAACGCAACGGCCTGCCCCGCAGTTTCCGGACTTAAGGAATAGGGGGGCGTCAGAACATTTTGAAACACCGCATCAAATTCCGCCTCGGTCGTTAACCCGTGTGCGAGACTGTACTGCTTTAAAAAGGCGTAGCCGGTCTCCGGATTCTGCATATCGAAGCCGTAAAAGCGTACCTTTTTCTCTTCCGCTGCTGTCCGGTTCCAATCCTGTATCCAGCCGAGCAGTGCCGCCATCTCTTTGGTGTGATAAATCGGGAACGAGAACTTCTGTACCAGCTCTTCCGGCTTTCCCTCGCCGCTCTGCAAATAGCGGTTGATGTCGGCGCACTCACTGTAATCCGCCTCGAGCGCAAAGGCCGTATAGCCCTGTTTCTCGACCATCTCTCGCAAGACAGAGAGTTTCAGCTCCTGAAATTCACGGCTGCCGTGCACCCCTTCCCCGATGGCCAGGACGGACACATTGTCCGGGATATGATCCGCGGATAGGGACTGCATCTCTGCCCTGAGTTCCGGAATCTCCCGGTGCGCCTGTACCTCCTCTATTTTCTGCTTTCCGAAGCGGAACAGCACAATTCCGAGCACGAGCAGAATGAGCCCTAAGAGCAGTCGAACGCATAGCTTCAGTATTTTTTTCAGAATATTCCGCATGATACCATTCCTCCTTAGAACGATAAGTCCTTTTTCAATTCAATCCGATTCATGCTTTGCCTCTCTTCTGTCGTTGCTTTGTCGTTCGCGCCGCGGGCTTCTCAAAAGTCCGCCGCAGCCGCAGCTCTTCCGCTTGTTTTGTTTGTTCGCAATAGTGAGCTATCGGAATAATACACTATCTATCTATGTATTGCAAGTGCTTTTTTGCCGTCGCGGCGCTCCCGCGCTCTTCGCGCCCCTCGGAGAAACGGATTTCCTTCATAAGATGTGTGCGGAGAACCGAGCTTCGCACACAAAAAAAGAAAAGAGAGAGCGCTCTCGCGCTCTCTCCTGTTCCATCTCAGTTGTATCGCTTGCCGCAGCTTATTTAGCCCTCGTGTGGGATAAGCTTACTGAACAGCCGTTACGTTGACTGCCTGCGGTCCTCTGTTGCCGTCTGCAACTTCAAACGTGACCTTCTGGCCGTCCTCAAGGGTCTTGTAGCCCTCAGAGTTGATGCCGGAGAAGTGAACGAAGATCTCGCTCTTATCAGCATCGTCCGTGATGAAACCATAACCCTTCGTTGCGTTGAACCACTTAACTGTTCCGTTGTGCATTTTCTGCCTCCATGAAATAAAAAATAATCCGTAATCCCCCGGGGCAACAAAGCGCGCCACAACTCGACCATGGATGGAACTGCATGATCTCTGCCGTCGCGCGTATCCGTGTCCACTCAAATCACAATGTAACTATAGCAAACATTATGATGCGTGTCAATGCACTTTTCGGCTTTTTCTGTATTATTTTCACATTTTTCAGGCAGCTGTTTGTTAAAAATTGTACAATTTCACGGACAATAGTCTGTCAAATCGCCGCCGCACAGCAGCAGCTCAACCGCAAGCTGGTCGCTTAAGCGCCCGGATTTGTAGGCGGTTTCCAAGCCAGCCGCACGCCGTTCTGCCGCAACGAGGCCGCCGAGGGACAGCTGCCGCCCCATTTGCAGGAGTTTCCGCACCAGCCACTGGGGCTGTGCGCTGAGCTCCGCAATCTCCTTTTCCCGCTTGCCTTCCGCCGCAAAGGCTTTGACAAGACGCAATTGGCGGTATTGCCGGCTCAACATTGAGAGGATGCGCCCCGGCGACTCCTTGAGCGACAAGAGGTCGCCGTACAGCGCAAGCGCCTGCGCGGTCTTCCGTTCACAGCTCGCCGCGATCATATCGAAGATACGGTTTTCCACCGAGACCGAAGCAATCGCCGCGACATCCTCCCGCGTGACCACCTCGCGTTCGCCGAGATAGGCAATCAGCTTCTCGAGTTCTCCGCTGAGTGCTTCCATGTCACCGCCGACTTGCGATAAAAAGCGCTCCAGAACCGACTCTTGAATTTTTTTGCCGCTCCGAAGCAGATAGCGCGCCGCCCAGAGCTTTAAATCCCGCTCGGAGGGATGTTCGCACTCAACCACCGCCCCGTGCTTTTGCAGCGCCTTATAAAGCCTGCCGCGCTTATCCACCGCGCGCTCGGAAAAGACCAAGAGCGTGCTCTCCGGCAAAGCGGGAATGTAATCCGCGAGCTTATCCGCGCTTCTTTGAAAGAGTCCGCTCTCCTCGACAAAGACGAGGCGCCGCTCCGCAAAGAAGGGCAAGGTATCCGCCGCGGCAATGATGTTATCTTCGCTCGCCGCCTCTTCCTGAAGCAGGCTCGCATTCATGCTGTCTGTCCCGAACCGAGAAAAAAAGCGGGCCTTATAATTCCTGCGGAGATAGCTTTCCTCTCCGCAAAGAAGATAGGCCCGCGAGAACGCACCGCTTTTCAGTGCGCTCTCAAGTTCTGCTGTACTCACTTTCTTATGGAAGGAACCGTAGCTGTGTCCCGCCTGCATTGTGACGCCGCGTGCCGCCGCCATTTCACTCACGGTGACCAGCTGATAGCCGCGCTTTGTGAGCTCCGGAATTAAGCGCTCCGCAGCCGCCGCGCTCTGCGCATAGATGCTGTGCATGAGGATGATGTCGCCGTCCTTTACCTGACTCAGAACGACATTGACCGTGTTATCCGCATTCTTTGTCTTCCAGTCCAGGGTATCGATGTCCCAGAGGGTTGCCGAATAGCCCATTGCCGCAAGCGTGGGACGCGCCTGACCGCCGAGAGAACCGTAGGGCGGGCGTACCAGCGTTGCTGTCTGGCCGGTTGCCTCCTTAATGGCGCGATTGGTCTTCTCAATGGATTCTCTCACCGCAGCACCGCTGAGCTTTGCGAGGTTCTCGTGCGCCCAGCTGTGATTGCCGAGCTCCATGCCATCCTGTGCCATGCGCTGCACGGTCTTCTGATAGCGCGGAACCAAGTTTCCGACCATGAAGAAGGTCGCACGGCCGCCGTTTGCCTCAAGTGCCGAGAGAATCTGTGCATCGTACTTGCTCGGTCCGTCGTCAAAGGTCAGAGCAATCATCGGGCGGTTCGGGTCAACCTGCCGCACCGTTGCCGGTGCCACTTCCGCGGGCGTCTCGCCCTTCTTGACCACCGCAATGCGAACGCCGTCAATGTGGGTCCCCACGCCGACCTTGCCCGCGTCCTGACCGTTCGTAACCCAGTCGAGCCACTGGCCGTTCACCTGTGCCTTGGTGTATACATCGTAGGAAGACGCAAGTTCACCGTTCAGCCAGACGCGCACCCCCTCAAGCGGAGCCGTTCCGCCCTCCACGCCTGCAACCGCACCGTTTTCCTTGACGCCGGTCCAACCGCTGCCGCTCACATTGACCTGGTACTTAATGGTCCCCGACATTCCGGACGGCTGCTCTCTGAGTGCCGCGCGAAATGCCGTCGGGTAGGTCCCCGTGCGGCTCAGGTAGTGGTTGTCTTCGGTCCAACCGGTCCAACCCTGTCCCTTGTACTCCATCTCATAGGCGAGGACTACCTTGCCCTCTTCCGCGTGAACCGGTGCGGTGAGATCTCCCGAAACATTGCTCATACTAAGCGCCATTGCAAACGAAAGTGCAACCGCAGCAATGCGCCGAAAAATAGACTGTCTTATCATAGCTTTCTCTTCTGCCTCCTCTTCTTAAATATTTCCCCCGTTTTGCCTGAGAAGCACAAAATGCCACGCAGCGAAACGCAAGTCTTCGCGCATGGTAAGCTCCATTATAACACGTTTTCCTTCCATAACCACCCCAAAAGCGGAAAAGTTTCGACGGAATGCGCTCTTGCCCGCCTCCCCGGTAAATGTTAGAATGAGAAAAAATACAGACCAGTTATATTGAAAGGAGTCCTATGGCCAACGAGGAGCAGAGAAATCCGAATCCGGGTGAAGAAAAGAAACCGGGCAATGTGGTTCTCTTCTATATTATCCCCTTTCTCCTCATCAATCTCCTGATCTTTTTCTTGGTGACCCTGCGTCCCAAGTTTAAGCTTCATATTGAGGAGTCTTCCGATTTTCGCACGGCGGAAATCCAAGTGGAGATGCACCCGCGCCTGCCGCTCGCCGCATTTGAGGTCAAGCTGGATGATACACCGCTGAATCTCGAGAACCTCGGCGGTGGCCACTATAAGGCTTCGGTCGATAAAAACGGAACTCTGGAAGTCACGGTTCGCTACATCAACGGCATGCACCGCACCCAGTACGAGCACATAGGCTCTGTGGATGACCAGCCGCCGTTAATTTCGGGCGATGAGCTCGACGGCAATATGTTAACCGTGAGCTTTGACGATCCGCAGTCCGGCATTAACTACGACTCCATCTATGCCATGGATGCCGATGAGGAGCGTGTTCTTCCGAGCAGCATCGATGAGAGCGAGAACAAAGCCGTATTTCAGGTTTTGACCTCGCGCCTGGAAGTCCATATATCCGATCAGCTGGGCCACGAGGCGGTTGCGAACTTCACCGAGCTCGATGCGATGGGGAACGGCGGCGACAACAGCCACGAGTACCACACCTACGGCACGGATGATAAGACCAAGGAAACCACTGCCGAGGAAGAGAGTTCCGCAGAAAAGAACAGCGGTAAAAGCAGTAAAACGCAGAAAAAGACGAGCAGCGCGTCAACAACCGCTGCTGCAAGTTCCAAGGCAAAAGAGACTTCCGCAGCCGCTAAGACCACGGCCGCAAGCTCTAAGGCAAAGGAGACTTCTGCGGCCGCTAAGACCACGGCAGCCAGTTCCAAGGCTAAGGAGACTTCCGCGGCCGCTAAAACCACGGCCGCAAGCTCCAAGGCAAAGGAGACTTCCGCGGCAAGTAAGACCACGGCAGCCGGTTCCAAGGCTAAGGAGACTTCCGCTGCCGCCAAGACCACGGCAGCAAGCTCCAAGGCAAAGGAAACTTCCGCGGCAAAGACGAGCAGTAAGGCGAACGCAGTGAATAACAGCGGTGCACCCGCGCCCGGCGAGACCATTTCCGGCGGAAAAAGCGGGCCCTCCGCAACACGTGAGAGCAAAAAGAGCGGATCTACCGCAGCCATTCAGACGGTAGAGCCTCTGAATCCTTGAATATACACAGGCTTTTCGACAAACAAAAAGCTCGAATCCGAACGGATTCGAGCTTTTTTGATTTCCGCTTTGCAAGCACGGGAAAGCAAAATTCAGAAAATTCCCTGCCAAAGATTGCCGAGCGCGCTCAGCAAAAGGTTATTCCGATAGAGGAAATACACCCAGGGACTTGCCTCTACCTGCCCCAGTATGCCGCTGCCGATCGGCGTATACTGAAAGAGATTCAGGATGAGGAAGCCGAGCCAGAGGAAAAAGAGCCCCTCCGCCAAGCCCAGTGCGGCTCCCGCAATTTGATTCATGCCGTGAATCACGGGGAGTGCGGTAAACAAGTTCAAAAAACGGAATACACAGTGGAGCAACATGCGAAACAGAAGGAAAAGCAAGGTGAAGCCGAGGTAATTCAGGAGCGTTCGCCCCAAAAAATCCGCGGCATACTGCTGAAACTCTGTCGCGCCGACTGCCTGCCAGGCTTCCGTCGTGTTATTTTTGCGGAGTCCCTGTTTAAAATTATCCGGTATGGGCAGATTTTCAATGACGCGGTCCTGTCCCGCGCTGTCTGCGGTCTGGCGATCCGTCACTGTGTCCAAGCCTATCTTTTCGGTAATATACCGCTCGGCAGCCGCCTGCATCCCCGTGTTTTTTGCCAAAAAGCTCGCCGTACTCGGGAGCGCAACCCGCGCAAACAGCGTCGTGAGAATCAGGGCAAGGGCGCTCACCGTGAGACGCAGAAAGCCTCTCCGGTGACCGTCCAGTGTCATTCCGAGCAAAAACAGAGCGATTAAGAGCGTGAACCAATTCCGGTCGAGCCAGGCTGTGACTTGTACCGCCATCAGCCTAAGAAATCCTCTTCTTTCAGGATTAAGAGACCGTCCTTATTATAGCGCTTCGAGAAGAGTCCGCTGAGCCTTCTTCCGAGCGGCGGTCTCTCCGCGTGATCTGCCGCCTCTTCGATTAAAATTTCCGCATTCTTTCGCGTGAGGCTCACACCGTCTTCCTGTAACAATTCAATTCTCTCATAGAGCGCATTCATGCTCTTTCCGGTCATAACGCAGTCTATGTTCCGCGCATATGCGGCGGCGTAATTCGCAAAGGCATCCTTCGTCAGGAGTTCATTCTCCTTGGCCCGCCTTCTCTCGGCATCGAGTTTCGCCCTGTCCTCCGCACGCGGCACCGCTCGCTGCGCGGGGCGCTGTGCCTCCGCTTCCGCGCGCGCCGCCGGGACTGTCTCCGGTTCGCGGACAATGATTTCTTCCGCCACGCGGTTCAAAAGTTCTTCCGCACGCCGTGCCTCTTCTTCCTTTCGCCGCGCTTCCTCTTCTCTTTCGGCCGCAGCTTTCGCTTCCGCCGCAGCGGCCGCGGCCTCCGCAGCCTTCCGCGCATTCTCGGCGGCTTCGCGCTCGGCGAGGCGTCTCGCCTCTTCTTCCGCGCGTCTTGCCTCTTCCTCCGCGCGTTTCGCCTCCTCTTCTTTGCGGCGCGCCTCCTTCGCTTCGAGCGCGGTCTTAACCGCCTCTTCCCGTAGGCGTGCCTCCGCCTCACGGAACTTTGCCTCCGCGGCAAAGTAGGCTTTTACATCCTCCCGCTTATCCGCGGTGTGGAAAACCGTCTCGACCTCCGGATGCGAAGCCCGAAGTCTGGTGAGCTGCAGCGGATTGTCAATGAGAAGGACGGTGCGCATACCGCCGTCGGCCGCGATGAGCTGAATCAGCTCGCTGAGGCTCACATCGCTTAAATCGCCCGCTTCTTCAATGATGAGGTCGCGTCCCGCGGTCTTCTCCGCCGAGTTTCGGACACCGTAGACATTGAGTCGCTCTGCCTTTACCTTGGCAGCCGGGCGCTTAAAGCCGGTTACGGCCTGCGCCTCCTTGAGGCGCTCCACCGCAGACTGTAAGCCCTCCTCGGGCGTTCTGCCTTCAATCAGGGCATTGAAGGAGCCCGGTGTACGAAGCAACTTCGGCTGTCTCGGCACTTCCCGTCTTGCCTCCGCGCTCTCTTCGACAAGCTCACCCTCTTCCGCAGACTGTTTTTCCGCAGCGGCCGTTTCCGCGGGCTGCTTCTCTGCGGCGACGGCTTCTGCCTGAGACTGCTTCTCCGCAGCGGCCGTTTCCGCAGGCTGCTTCTCTGCGGCGACGGCTTCTGCCTGAGACTGCTTTTCCGCAGTAGCCGTTTCCGCGGGCTGCTTCTCTGCGGCGACGGCTTCTGCCTGAGACTGCTTTTCCGCAGCGGCCGTTTCCGCAGTGGCCGTTTCCGCGGGCTGCTTTTCCGCGGTGACCGCTTCTTCCCGAGGCTGCTTTTCCGTAGTGGCAACTGTTTCCGCGGGCTTCGTTTGGCTCGCTTTTTCTTCCGTCGCCGCAGCGCTCGTGGCTTCCGGGCTTTCCTTTGCCGTCTCTTCAATCTCGGGCTTTTTTTCCGCCTCGATTACACTCTTTTTAATCTGTTCGGCTTCTTTGTCCTGCTCAATCCGACGGAGTGCCGCTTCTTCGCGCGCGAGCTGCTCTCTTCTCTCCTGGGCCGGGAGTTTCGGCAGCACCTTGGTCTCGTCGAGTTTTGCCTCGCGCTGCCGAATGGCCTCTTCGGTCTCGGCCGCGCGCGCTTCGGCGCGCAGTTTTGCCGCCTCGCTCTCTTCCTCATAGCGCAGGCGATCCACCATGAGCTGTTCCGTTCCCGGGAACTCGGAGCTCTCGCTGCGCTCTCCGCTAGAGACCACATAGTCCCGCGAGAGGCGGGCGCTTTCCTCACGGTAACGCTGCTCCACGCTGCGCGCATCCTCCTCCGCGGACGGGAGCGCACTCTCCCGAAGCTCTGCCGCTGTCTCGCGCAACGGCTCTTGTACGGTCTCGGTGCTTACCGGCGTTGCTGCGGCTTTGGCTCTTACACCGTTCCGCTTCTCCTCTTCCAAACGACGAAGGTGCGCATCGATCTCCGCATCGATATCATTCTGCGCGGGTGCTTCCTGCGGCTTGGCCGCTTCGGTCCAGGAGGGGATTCCCGTCGAAGCCGCCGCCGGCGTCTGAAACGTGGGAACATTGCGATAGCGCTCTTCGCTCGGCGCAGCCTGTTGAAGCGGCGCCTGATCATAACTCTCTTCCGGCTGTGCAAATGTCGCAGACTGTGTAAACTCTGCAGGCTGCGCAAACGCTGTCGGCTGCGGCTGCGTCATCGGTGCCGCGTACTGTTCCGCAAGCGCGGGCGCCGGCTCCATTCCGTACGGCGCTGCCGCGGTCTGATACGGCATCTGCGTACCGTACTCTGTCGCCATCATGGGTTGCTGCGCATAGGGTGTCGTGAGCGGTGCCGGTTCGCGCACCGCATTCTGGCGCGGCGCGGTGGGCTGATAGTAAATTTCGCCCTGCAGAATGCTCTGCTGATATTCGTTGAGCGGCTCCCCTTCTCCCTCGGCCTTTAGGCGCAGGGCCTTTTGCACCCACTCGCCGGTGCCGAAAAGTATGGTAATGCGGTCGCAAAGGTCCAGGCAGGCTTCCCGCATGCCGGCTCTGTGGTAGAGTTCCGCGAGTTCGTACATCCACTCATCGGAGAGTTCCTCGCTCACATACTCCTCAAGCGGCGGCATGAGCTGCTGCGGCTGTGCCCCCTTTGCCTTGAGTATCAGATAGCGGAGCAGCTTTTGGCGCGTATCCTGGGGCGCAAGTCTCTGAAACTCCTCAAAGCACTCCTCCGCCTCATCTATGCTGTTTACCTTCAGAGCGAGCTGCGTCAGCTTAAAGAGCAGCCCTCTTCCCATCGGGAGTACGTTCGACCGCCAGAAGCAGAATATCCTTTGCCTCCGCGTACTTCCCGACCTTTTCATAAATCTCGGAGACCTGCGTCAGGAGACTTACATTTGACACGCGCCTCCAGTCAATTTTATCGGCGATCTTCACCGCCGTTTGATAGTCGCCAAGCCCCGCCTGCTTTCGCATCTGCTCTACTTTTACGTTCAGTTCGTGCTTGTCCATCCGCTTCCTTTCCGTCTCTCTAGAGCTCCGTTCTTCCTTCCAAGGCACGCAAGAGCGTGACCTCATCGATATATTCCAAATCGCCGCCCACCGGCACGCCGCTCGCAATTCTGGAGACCTTAATGCCGGTCGGTTTGACCAGCTTTGCAATGTACATCGCTGTGGTCTCACCCTCCAGACTCGGATTGGTCGCGATGATGACCTCTTCCACATCGCCCTCCAGGCGGCGCATCAGCTCTTTCAGCTTGATGTCCGAGGGCCCGATGCCGAGCATCGGGGAAATGGCACCGTGCAACACATGGTAGACGCCTTCGTATTTTCCTGTTTTCTCATAGGCGGCGAGATCTCTCGTGTTCTCGACCACCATAATCTGTCTGTGATTTCGCTTGGTACTCTTACAGATGGGGCACAGATCCTCATCGGTCAGCGTAAAACATTCCTTGCAATAGCGCACATTCTGCCGTGCGCTGCGGATGGCGTCGGTCAAAGACTCGACGCGCTCCGGCGGCATGTTGATAATATGAAACGCAAGGCGCTGCGCGGACTTTCTTCCGACGCCCGGCAGCGCGGACAGCTCTTCCATGAGCCTTGTGATTTGTTTGCCGTAGTAGTCCATTGAAAGCCTTATTTTTAGAAGGGGAGGCCGCCGGTCAGCTTGCCCATCATCTGCTGGTTTTCGGTCTCCGCCATGCGAAGCGCCTCATTGACCGCAGCCTTGATGAGATCCTCCAGCATCTCAACATCGTCCGGATCCACCGCATCCTTGTCCAGCGTAATCTTGCTGACCTCTCTGCCGCCGACCACCGTGACGCGCACCGCGCCGCCGCCGGCCGTCGCCTCGAATTCCTTGCTCTCGAAGGCTTTCGCCTGCTCCTCCATCTGCTTCTGCATCTTCTGGAGCTGCTTCATCATGTTATTTGCGTTGCCGGGCATACCGTTAAATCTTGCCATCTTTCTTCTCCTCTTCTCTCTGGTTTTGCGCCGCAGCGCTTAGCTTTCCCGCTCAATCGGGAAGTGAATTTGTTCCCGTAACTCTTCATCCGTAATGCGATAGCTTCGCGCCGCCGTTCCGCCCCGCACATACTTGGTGCCGAGCGAAAACGTCCGCCCGTAGCGTGCGGTCAGGCAGTCCTCCAAGGCCTTGAGCCCACCGCTCTGAAAGCTCTTTTCGGTAATTTCATCCGGACAGCAGAGGGTCAGCCTTCCGCCCTCTTCCGCAGCAAGCTCGCAGCGATGTAACATGGGGCCGTAAATGCCGCCGAGACTCTCTGCGATGCTGCCGAGCTCTCCGCGGATTTTCATAAAGTCCTCGTAGGCCGCGCGCGCAGGGAAACTTCCTGAACAACTGTCTCCGCCGCCTCCGGAACTTCGGTCTGCCGCTCGGCTTCCGCCGTCGCCGCGACCGTCTGCACCACACCTCGTTTTCCGAGTTCCTGAATCCGCTTCTCCAGGCGCGCAATGCGGCTGAGAAGCGCATCGCCGTCCGTATCCATCTCCGGCTCCGAGAGCCGAATCAGCGAGAGTTCCGTGAGCGTTCGCTTGTCCGAGGCATAGCGGAGTTGCTGGGCCAGTTCCGATTGCACGCGAATCGCGCGAAGCAGCACCGCCTTGTTCGCCTGTTCGGCATCCTCCCGGAGCTGCTTCAGGCGCTCCCCGGCACAGTCCACCAAAGCCGTCCGCGCGCTCCGCGGTCTTTAAGACCAGCAGGTTTCTGAGATACCAGAGGAAATCCGCATTGAACTGCCCGAGCTCACGCCCTTCCAAAAAGGCGCGGTTCAGAATTTCAAGCGCTTCCCCGGCCCGGCCGCGCAGCAGCGCGCGAAACAGCCCGGAAAAGACCGAGACATCCACGGCGCCGAGTATGTTCAGCACCGCCTCGTAGCGTATCTCTCCGTCCGGACAAAAGGCCACGCACTCATCGAGCAGGCTCAGCGCGTCTCGCATGGCGCCATCCGCCTGCGTCGCAATGTAGCGCAGGGCTTCCTCTTCCGCCTGTATCCCCTCGGCCGCCGCGAGTTCCCGCAGGCGCTCCGCAATGGTGTCCGCCGTGATGCGGCGGAAATCGTAGCGCTGGCAGCGGGACAGGACGGTGACAGGTATTTTACTCTGCTCCGTTGTCGCCAGAAATGAAAATCACATAGGGCGGCGGTTCTTCCAGGGTCTTAAGGAGCGCGTTGAAAGCGCCGCTCGAGAGCATGTGCACCTCGTCGATGATAAAGACCCGGTATTTCCCCGCAGTCGGCGGGTACTGCACCTGCTCCTTAATGTCGCGGATGTTATCGACGCCGTTATTCGATGCCGCATCGATCTCCTGCACGTTCATGGAGCTCTCCGAGAGTATGGCCCGACAGGATGCGCAGACACCGCAGGGGTTGCCCCGCTCCGGCTGCTCACAGTTCACGGCGCGCGCCATAATCTTTGCGACACTCGTCTTACCCGTGCCCCTGGTCCCGCAGAAGAGATAGGCGTGCCCCACACGCCCGCTCTCGACCTGGTTGCGGAGCGCCGTGCAGACGGCATCCTGTCCCTTTACCTCATCGAAGTTTTGGGGTCTCCATTTGCGATAGAGTGCGACATACGCCATCTCAGCGGTCTCCGAACGAGAGGCCAAGGAGCCGCGCCTCTTCGACAATCGAAGAATTCGGATCCACCACCTTTAACTTGCCGGCCGACTCCTCGAGCGGAATGCTCGTAATCTCATTGTTCCGGATTACGACCATCTGTCCGAACTTGCCGTCGTAAATCAGCTTTGCCGCGCGCGCGCCGAGACGCGTGGACAGCACACGGTCATAGGGGTTCGGCGCACCGCCGCGCTGGGTGTGTCCCGGCACGGTCACGCGCACTTCCTGCCCGGTGAGCGCCTCGATTTCCGCGCCGATCTCATAGGCAACCGAGGGATAGCGCCGCGCCGCAAGCTTGGTTTTTCTCTCCTTCTTGCTGAGCGCCGCGGTCTCCTTGGAGATTGCGCCCTCCGCAACCACGATAATCGAAAAACGACTGCCCGCTTTCTGTCTCTTCTGAAGCGCCTCAATCACGGCGTGAATGTCATAGGGAATTTCCGGAATCAGGATGATATCCGCGCCGCCCGCGATTCCCGCATAGAGCGTGAGCCAACCCACCTTGTGTCCCATGACCTCAACAATGAAGACTCTGCCGTGCGATGCCGCCGTCGTGTGAATGCAGTCAATCGCATTGGAAGCAATCTCAATGGCACTCTGGAACCCGAAGGTCTCATCCGTGCCGTAGAGATCGTTGTCTATGGTCTTCGGCAGGGAGATAATGTTAAGTCCCTCCTGGCGCAGCAGGTTTGCCGTCTTCTGGCTTCCGTTTCCGCCGAGCACGCAGAGGCAGTCAAGCCCCAGCTTCCGGTAGGTCGCCTTCATGAGTTCCACCTTATTGTTTCCGTTTTCATCCGGCACCGTCATCTGCTTGAACGGCTGCCGGCTGGTGCCGAGCAGGGTGCCGCCCCGCGTGAGTATGCCCGAAAAATCACTCTTTAACAGCAGACGGTAGTCCTCATACATAAGGCCGCGGTAACCGTCCCGAAAGCCGACAATGTCCACGCTCTCGTACAGATTGTAGAGCGCCTTCGCAATGCCGCGCATGGTCGCATTCAGCGCCTGGCAATCGCCGCCGCTGGTCAGCATACCGACGCGAATTCTGCCGCCCTTTTTCTCTGTTTTTGCCTTCTCCGACTTTTCTCTCTCTAACTTTTCTTTTTCTGCCATATCCGACTCCTCTTACCGCTTGCGTATGCACCTCAAAACGCCGCATACTTGTCAAAAGTATACGACAGATTCGGCCATATCACAAGGAAGCCCAAAACAAAAAAAGACGGCTCTGCCGTCTCTCTGTCAAATCAAAAACAAGCCGCACATCCCGCTTTGAACGGGAGCCATGAACGTTACCGCGGCAGCCAGCTCGGCGACGGCGATCCCGCATCGCCCGTACGCATTTGCTTAGTGCTGCTGCATTCCTGCCCTGACACGGTTCACAAAGGCACGCCGCGCAGGGGCCCTCGCGTCTACGCCGCTTATCGCGGGCTGCTTCACAGCTCTGCACGCCCGAGGCGGGATATCACCCCTGCTATGGCGGACTGCAGGTGCAGGGAACCGCCGTCTCCCCGGCTGTGCGGACTTTCAGTATACGAGAGCCACCTGCGCTTTGTCAAGCGGACAGCGCCCGCTTCCGCGCTTCAAAAGTACTCGGTCTCGCGGCAAAACAAAGCCTGATAGAGCAGAAAAACCATGAAAAAAAGTTCTCCGTTCAAAAGTTCCGCATAGGCGTAGGGCGGCACAGCTCCCTGTAATATCGCCTCTTTTCCGAATACACAGAACAGCGCAATCAGCGCGAGCTTCAGCGTGAGCGAAGGTCTTCTCTCTTTCTGCCCGAGCCGGAACATGGCACAGAGGCTCATGAGCAGCAAAAGCCCGTTCAACAGGGCGTTATGTGTCGCAAAACTGCGCGCGCTGCCGCTCACATACTGGACGGCACACTCAAGCAGCAAAAGAAGCTGATAGAAGCTCGCATAGCCGACAAAGATACGCTGAAAACACCGCTCCGCCCGCTCCATGAGACCTCCCCTTTACCGGATAATACACTTTTCTCCCGAATTAAGTATAGTATAGTTCCGGGAGTTTTGCAATCTTTTCTGCGGTGTTTTGTAGTTTTAGGCTTATATTGTCTGGGAATTCAGTCTTCTTACTCCGTTTTTTCCGTTCCTTCCGCGCTCTCTGTCTGTGCGGCGCGTTTTTTCTCCCGCAATGTGCGAAAAAAATCCCGCATGAGATCCGCACACGTTTCACCGAGCAGACCGGCTTCCACAGCGGCCTGATGATTAAAGCGCGGCTCGTTGAGTAAATTCAGCACCGAACCCGCACAGCCCGCCTTGGGATTCGAGGCCCCGTAGACCACCCGCGGAATGCGCGCCTGCACAATGGCCCCCGCACACATGGGGCAGGGCTCCAAGGTCACGTAGAGCGTGCAGTCCTCAAGCCGCCAGTCCCCCGCCTTTTTGCAAGCCTTGCGGAGAGCAAAGAGCTCCGCGTGCGCAAGCGTCTGCTTATCCGTCATGCGGCGGTTATAGCCCCGTGCGATGATTTTCCCCTCGCGCGCAATCACACAGCCGATCGGCGTCTCGCCGAGTGCCTCCGCTTTTCCGGCCTCCCGAATTGCGGCCCGCATCAACTGTTCATCCGTCATTTCGCTTCCTGCTCTCCTTATGTTATACTAGACGCAACGCGGCTCAAAACCCGCGTTGCAACCGGAAGGTTTATTTTAACACAGCGAGGAAAGCATATGCAGAGAATTCTGGTTTGTGACGATGACCACGAAATCGTCGAGGCAATCAGCATCTACCTCACCGGCGAGGGCTTTAAAGTTCTTCCCGCCTACGACGGCGCGGAGGCGCTGGAAATTATGGAGGAGACGCCGGTCGACCTCCTGATTGTCGATGTCATGATGCCCGGACTCGACGGCATCCGGACCACCAGACAGGTCCGAGAAAAAAGTTCCATCCCGATTATTATTCTCTCGGCCAAATCCGAAGACAATGACAAGATTTTGGGCCTGAATATCGGTGCGGACGACTATCTCACCAAGCCCTTCAATCCCCTGGAACTCGTGGCGCGCGTCAAGAGCCAGCTTCGCCGCTATACGGAGCTCGGCAACGTGGACAGCCGCGACAATCAGCACCTCTACTCGGTCGGCGATCTGGTAATCAACGATGAGACCAAGGAAGTTCAGGTCGGCGGCAAATGCCGTCAAACTCACACCGATTGAGTACAATATCCTCCTGCTGCTCGTCAAGAATGCGGGCAAGGTTTTCTCGATCGATGAGATCTATGAGAAAATTTGGAACGAAGAGGCCATCGGCGCGGATAACACCGTTGCCGTCCACATCCGCCACATTCGCGAAAAGATCGAAATCAATCCGAAGGAGCCGCGTTACTTAAAGGTTGTCTGGGGCGTCGGCTATAAGGTGGAAAAGAAGCCATGAAATCGGACGCCAAGGCAGAAAGAGTTATGTTCTACAAAAAGGCGGTTCTGCTGATTGTGCATATTCTGGCGCTCTTTGCCTTCCTGTCCGGCATCTGTCTGCTCTACGGGAGCGCAGCGTTTCGCGAGGGCTTAAGCTGGGTGAATCCCGCGCACTACGAGGACTCGCCCGCCTTTGAGGCCCTGCTCCGCGATCGGGTACAGCAACTGCTCGGCTATGTCCGCTACCGCGATGTCTTCGAGACCGACGGGGCCTTTGACGCCGACAACGAGGTCTTTTCCTATTCCGACGGAAACGGCGCCGAAAAGATATTCTCCGTCTCCGATGTGCTGGCCTATGCGAAGGAACACGGCTATTCCTTTGACAACGATTACCGTGTCATTCACGACGACGCGGCACCCGGCGGCGACGGGCAAACCTATCCCATCACTTGGCGCGCCTACCGCGAAACCCAGAAGGCAACCGGTCCCGGCTCCGCCTTTAAGACGCTCGATACCATGACCCGCGAGGTCATGCAGTGCCTCGGCGACTACTACCGGGGTGTTAAGCTCTTTAACACGGGGAATTCGAATCTCTACTATCTCCTGGAAATCGACGGGCGGAAGAACTATACGAACCGCCCGGGCTTAAGCGATGCGCAGGCGCGTTCCTTTGGGCGCTATGCGATTTTCAACTCCGAAAATCCTCTTCCGGACAACAATCTGCCGGAGACGCCGAACAAGATACGCTCGCTGCTCCTCGAAGAAGTTTCGAGCCGGACGGCGGACTATCATCTGATACTTGCGGTCGATACGAACTATCCCCTGCAGGATGCCTTTTACCAAGGCGTGCTGAACTATGCGCGCCAGCGCGCGCTCTACGGGGTCGGCATGATTTTCCTCTTTGCGGGCGCAAGCTTTATGCTGCTCACGCTGATTTCCCTCTCTCTGCTCTCGGGACATAAGCGCAAGGGTGCTGTCGAAATTCAACTGCTTCCCATCGATCGCTACCGCATCGAGAGCAAAGCTTTGCTGCTCGGCGCTCTCTGTGCCCTCTGCATGCTCTTTGCGACCCAGGTTGCGGTGCGCATCCTGCATCTCATGCTGCCCACGGCCTACTGGTCCTTCTCGGAGAAATTACTTCACGCGGCCATCATCTACCTCTTTGTGCTGCTCTTCTGGTTCTCCGCCCTCCGCATGCATAAGGCGAAAATCCTTTGGCAGAACAGCTTTCTTAGGGAGCTCTTCGAGAGCCTCGTGCGGCAGTCGAGAACGGTGAGTTTTGTGCAGCGAATGACGGTTTACTACCTGCTCTTTCTCTTGGTAAATCTCGCGGGCGCGGTGACCGCAAGCTTTCTCCTGCTGCACGGCAAATCACTGAACGCACGGCTCGAGGCGAGCTTCTTGATTCTTTTGTTGGCCATCTTCGATCTCTGGCTCTATCAGCATCTCTACCAGAAACAGAGCGAGAGCGATGAGATTGCGGCCGCCATCGGCCTGCTGGACAGCGAGCCCGATCGGAGCGAGCAACTCCTTGACCCCGCGCGCTTCCACGGCAAAGAGGCGCGGCTCGCCGCGACCATCAACAACATCAACGCGGGACTTCAGCGCGCCTTGAACGACAGTGTCCGCTCCGAGCGCATGAAGGCCGAGCTCATCACGAATGTGTCGCACGACATCAAGACGCCGCTCACCTCAATCATCAACTACATCGACCTGATTCGGAGAGCGCATCCCTCCGATCCCGCGGTGCAGAATTATGTCGACATCTTAGAGAGAAAATCGCAGCACTTAAAGACCCTGACCGAGGATCTGGTCGAGGCGAGCAAGGCTTCCACCGGCAATGTGCAGATCGATCCCGTAAAAATCGACTTTGTCGAACTGGTGGAACAGACCAACGGCGAGTTCGAAGAGCGCTTCTCAGAGAGCGGGCTCACGCTGATTCCGACCCTCCCCGAGGAGCCGCTCTATATCTTCGCGGACGGCCAACACCTCTGGCGCGTCCTCGAAAATCTCTACAACAACGCCTGCAAGTACGCCGCCAAAAATTCCCGCGTCTACGCGGAAGTTTCGGCGGATGAGGCCTTTGTGAGTTTTACGCTGAAGAATATTTCGGCGAGCGCTTTGAATATTAGCCCGGAGGAGCTGACCGAGAGATTTGTGCGCGGCGACCGCTCCCGCACGACCGAAGGCAGCGGTCTGGGTCTCTCGATTGCGAAGTCGCTCACGGAGCTGCAGGGCGGCACGCTGGACATCCAAATCGACGGCGATTACTTCAAGGCGAGCGTGCGCTTTCGCCGCGTCACCGAATAAACAAGCGCAGGCAAAGAAAAACGCGTCCGAGATCCGGACGCGTTTTTCTTTGCCTGTTTTCTGTTTTCTCTGCCGACGCACTTTGCTCAAGCGCCCGCACTCCAATAGGATGCGCCTTCTCTCAGCTCTTCCCGAAGCCGCCCCTGCTCTTCCAAATATTTTAGGCAGGCATAGGGTCTTAAACCAAATCTGAATGCAGACTTCTCTCTCCTTCATGGTGAGCGGCCGCCGATAACGGCGATATGCCATGGAGCCGACGTCACGGAGCAACACCGGTCTCCCCTCGTCTCTCACGATTTTCTCAAGCTGATCGCAGTGCTTCCGGTAATAGCGCTCTGCCTTCCGGACGGCAGCCTCCGGGTTTCGGAAGGGGGTGCCGTGCCCGGGCACAAAGAGATAGTCCGAGAAGCGCTCCGCAGCCTCCCGGAGCGTTCTGAGATACGCGGACAGGGGCATTCGGAAACTCGCCGATGTTGCTCACAATGGGTGCAACCTCTTCGAGCACATGATCCCCGCTGAAAATAAATTTGTATTTTCGATCGAAGAAACCGAGTTCGCCACGGGTGTGCCCGGGCAGCGCCGCGACCTCGAGGCAATAGTCGCCGACCGTGCGGCTCTCCCCCGGGTGTATGGGTGTGTAGGGAAAATCCCAGATATTTCGATAGCCCTCCACAAAGCCGTCCGCCGCTGACCAAAAGGCCTCATAGGTCTCCCGGTCATAGGTCTCGAGCCCAACCAGGCGAAAGAGCATGCGCCGTCCCTCATCGCCCATGAGCAGGGTATTCAGTATGGCACTTTGATCCATATCCTCCGGGTTTACAAAGATGCGCGCGCCCAAACGCTCGAGTTCCTGCGCCTGCCCGAGGTGATCCTTATGCCCGTGCGTAATCAAAACGTCAAGCTCCGCCGGGGAAAGCCGAAGCTCTTGAAACGCCCTTCGTAGTGTCTCCGCCCCGGAAGGGTCCAATCCCGCCGGAAAGCCGCAGTCAATCAACACGCTGCGCTCGCCGGGTTTTCCGCGCAAAATACCGTAATTCAAATGCCGGACGCCTACCATTTCGGTCTCGGCTTCGACCACAAAGACGCTCGGGAAAGGCTCCTGCGTCATCCGAGCACCAGCTTTGCCGCGCCGTAGATGCCGGCATCGTTGCCGAGCTCCGCGAGCACCACGCGACCGCGGTTCTGAGAAAGCTTCATATAGCGGTCGTAATAAACTCGGATTTTGTCGAGCAGGTAAGCCCCCGCCCGGGACACGCCGCCGCCGATGATAAAGATTTCCGGGTCTATGGTCATGCAGAGCATGGCCACGGTCTCACCGAGATACTTGGCGACCGTCTCCATGATTTCATCCGCGAGGGCATCGCCCTCCCGTCCGAGGTCGCAGACATCCTTCGCCGTCAGCTTGTCGCCGAAGGCGCGGAGGCCGCTCTCCCGCTCCTTTTCCTTCGCGAGGCGGCGTTTCGCTTCGCGGACAATGCCGGTGGCACTCGCAATCTGCTCAAGGCAGCCGACCGCCCCGCAGTTACAGGGCTCAGTCTCGCCGTCCCGCACATGAATGTGCCCGATCTCACCCGCGAGGCCGTGCTTTCCGGTCACGATTTCACCGTCCATGATAATGCCGCCGCCGACACCGGTTCCGAGCGTAATGAGAACCGCATTCGCCGCGCCCTCGCCGCCGCCGCGCCAAGCCTCGCCGAGCGCGGCGACATTGGCATCGTTGCCGACCTCAACGCGAACACCGCCGAGCAGCTCCGAGAGTTCCCGCGCCGGGTACATCTCCCGCCAATTCAGGTTGACGCCTACTTCCACATAGCCGGTCGGCTGCACCGGGCCCGGAACCCCGAGTCCCACACCGATGAGCTCCGCCTTGCCGTGAAAGCTCTCTTCCGTCATTGTTTGGATGCTCTTTGCAATGTCAGGCAACACATGGCTTCCGTTATCACTCGTATCGGTCGGAAAATCCCATTTCTTGATGAGCGTTCCGTCTTCCCGAAACATTCCCAACTTGATGCCGGTTCCGCCGACATCTACGCCAATGCAAATCTTCTCCATGTTTCTTCCCCTCCGCTCACTTTAGTTTTACTTCTTTGATGTGCGAGGCCCCGAGCCAGAGGTAGCGATTCTCTCCGGGGCGGCGCACGGCGCGCACCAGAGAAAAATCCACGTTTCCGCTGAACTGTTTGGTGCCGTTCTTTAAGAAAATCGTCAGGGTATCGCTCCCGAGCAGGAACACGGTCCCCTTGTCCACAAAGGAGGTGCTGTAGTGCTCGCCGAAGTTTGCGTGCATCACCCGCTCTCCGCTGCTGTTGTAAAGTTCTATGCGGTACGGCCCGTTTTTGGACACCGTATCGTTCAGGACTATGCCCACATAGGAGCGGTCAAAGCAGAGCGATCGTATCTCCTCCTCCGCCTCGACGGAGCTGTAGCCCTCCACCTTCTGTTCCCCGACCCGGAAAAAGAAGAGCCCGCGTGTGGACGCCGCAAAAGCGGTTCCGTTCTGCAGGTAGCGCACCTCCGAAATCAGATTCTTCCCGGCAAAGGGCTCCACGCCGCCGCGCATCGGTCCCTTGCCGCTGCTCTCTTTTTCCGAGAAATCGTAGGCTGCCACCTTGCCGTGGAGCACGCCGCCCTCAAGATAAGCAACTCCCACAAGAACCTGGCTGCCGTCATCCGAGAGATCGAGCGCCGTAAAGAAACCGTCGCCCTCGAGCAGCGCCTTGACCGTGATGTCAAGCACCGTGCCGTCCGGGTTGTAAAACTGAATGTAGCTCGCAACGCTGTCCTCTTCGAGCGTCGCGACAATGCCGCCGGCCGAAACCGAAGCGCTGTCCAAGCTTCGCTCCGTGCGGCATTCGCCGATCTTTCCGTGCTTCTCGTCAAAAATCTGAAGGGTGTTTCCGGTGCGGTCCGCAATAACCGCGTAAGCCCCGTTGACATCGATAACCGGATCTTTCATCTCAAAACTCGAGGACCAGTAGGTCTCGTTCTTTTCGCCGATATAGCTGACACCGTCCTTCGAATACTTGAGAAACCGCGCTTGAAGGGCTCGTAACCCACCAGGCTGCCCTGGCTCACGTCCTGCTGGTTCAGCACCGCATAGGCGCGGTAACTCTTGCGCCCGTGGTAAATGTTCCATGCGACCAGCACCGTAAGAAGGCCGGCCGTAATCCATATCAGTCTGCGCCAGTCCTTTTTCAGCGTGTTTGTTTCCGCCGCCATGCTCAGGACTCCTGTCGGTTCCGGTACTGTTCAACAGCTTCCGCCAAATTGGTTGCCGTCCCGTTGTCCATGATGTTCTTTAACGCCTCGATTTTTTCCTCCGACATGAACTCCTTGCCGAGCAGGGGTTCATAGGCTTCCGCGAGGCGGAGCGCCGCTGCCTGCCGTTCTTTGCCGATGTCGGTCAAGCGACTGTGGGTCTCTTCGTAAGCGCTCTTCTTCTGGGTAATGCGCGGCTCTGCCTCTCCGCTGAGTTCCTTCGCAATGATTCCGCTGGTCTCCGCTTCGAATTTCTGCATCGCAGCCTGTTTCTTCTGCTGGGTCTCCTCAAGCCGCTGCTCTGCGGCGGAAATCTCACTGTCGTAGCTGTCCAGTGCATAGGGCTCATCGCTCTTATCGCGCTGAATGCGCTTCTTTAACTTCTTGAGTTCCCTTGCGAGTGCTGTGAGTTCGTTCTGCATGCGCCGCCCCTCTTTCAGGGTCTCCAGGTAACGGAGCTTGGAGCGCGTGCCGATGGCCGTGTAGATGCCGCCGATTACCACGATATCCGCAATGTAAATCAATACCAGAGCCGGTATATTGCGCAAGCGCTCGGGCAGCGCAAAGAAATAGATGCCGCAGGGCAATGCCACAAAGAGAGCTGCGACAAAGAGCAGAATCTTCATCCATTCAGCGAAGTGCTGCGGCCAGTAGAGCGCATAGTAGAGCTTGGAGCGGAATATCGAGGGGACCCCGTTCTTCCGAAACAGTTCGCGGAGCGTGCGCTTGATCTCTGTCCGCTTGTCCTCGAGCGGGGCGGATTCCGACGCAATTCGCTCCTGCTTGCCTATGCTCTTTGCTCTCTCTTTCTTGGACTGCGCCCGCTTGACGGCATCCCGCTCTCGCGCGATTTCGTCGTCAAAGTTATCGCTGAGCTCTTTTCGGCGGTTCTGCACGGTGCGCTCAATGTTGTCCTTAAGGCTCTGCTCCTCCGCCATGAGTTCCTGACGGCGCTCCGCCTCCTGCACACCGAGCTCCTCCTCCTGCTTCCGAAGCTCTGCCTCCTTGATGACCGCCAAGCGCGCTTCCTCAAGGAACTTGCTGTAATCCATACCCGACTGTTCCACCCAAAACTCCTTTCTGAGCGTCGCATTGCATTTGTGCCCCGCTTCCGCTACGATAGACGGACAGCTAACACTCAACTTGCAGATGCGGAGGTAAACTCATGTTTCGTCTCTCCGGAAAATGTGTCCGGCACACCAAAATAATTCTAAACGCTGTCATTAACGATGAAAGCCGCGAAAAAAGCCGCACCGAAAAGGTGCTCGGCGCCGTCACCGCCCTCGCCGCGGAATTCGATCTCCCCTCGCCGCTCTGGCTTGAGAAGAACATCCGTGACTTCAAGCGCCGTGCGCGCACGCGTTTTACCGCCGATAACTTTCTCGAGGCGCTTCCCTTTGACTATATGGAGATTGAAGTCCTCGAAGAGTGAACTCAGAGCGCTTTCAGCATGCGAAGCGTGAGCTTTAAAAAGTTCTCGATTGCCTGCGCCGTAAATTCCGGATAATTCTCCGTTGCCTTCATATCCGCCTGATCGGAAACGGCGCGAATCACAAGGTAGGGTACGCCGTAGAGATAGGCCGTGTGCGCAATCGCGGCGCCCTCCATCTCGCAGCAGCTTCCGTGAAAGTCGCGGTACAGCTCTTCCTTCTTTTCCCGGCTCGCGACAAAGAGATCGCCGGACACCACGCGTCCCGTGTGAACCGTGACGCCGGAAGCGAGCTCCTCTTCGCAGGTCTTCGCGAGTTCCAGGAGTCTTTGATCTGCCGGAAACACACTGGTCTCCATTCTCGGAATCACACCCTTCTCATAGCCGAAGGCCGTGACATTAAAATCATGCTCCAGGCAGTCCGTCGAGAGCACAATGTCACCGAGCTTTACCTCCGGCGCAATGCCGCCCGCAATGCCGGTATTCAGGATGCAGTCCGCATGAAAGCGCTCCATCAAGAGGCTCGCCGCAACGGCTGCATTTACCTTGCCGATTCCGGAGCAGACCAGCGCAACGCCCTTCCCCTCGATTTTTCCCGTCAGAAAGCGCATACCCGCGCGTACTTCCTCTTTTGCCTCCGCAAGCCGCGCCGCAAGGCCGCTCACCTCTTCTTCCATAGCCCCAATGATACCTACCGTCATAATGCCTCCTTTGCCGCCTTGAGATAATGCCTTCCGCAGAGTAAAATACAAGACATAGCTTTCTTCATCTTACCCTGTAAGGAGAGGTTCGTAAATGAAAAAAATCGTTCTGACCGGCGGCGGCACCGCAGGTCACGTCACACCGAATATTGCCCTGCTCCCGGCGCTTCGCGAAGCCGGCTTTGAGGTCCTCTACATCGGCTCCTACGAGGGCATGGAGCGCAAGTTAATCGAAGCGACCGGCACACCCTACCGCGGCATTTCTTCCGGCAAACTGCGCCGCTATTTCGACTGGAAAAACTTCACGGATCCCTTCCGCGTGTTGAAGGGTTACGGCGAGGCAAAGGCCATTCTGCGCGACTTTCAGCCGGACCTCGTCTTTTCGAAGGGCGGCTATGTCGCCGTGCCCGTGGTGCGCGCCGCAAAGCGCCTCGGCATTCCCGCCGTGATCCACGAGTCGGATATGACACCCGGACTCGCAAACCGCCTCTCCTACAGTGCGGCGACCAAATCTGCTGTAACTTCCCCGAGACACTTTCCCTGCTCCCGAAAGATAAGGCGGTGCTCACCGGCTCTCCGATTCGCGCGGAGCTCCTCTCGGGCAGCCGCGAGGCGGCCTATGAACGAACCGGCTTTACGCCGGAGCGCCCGGTGCTTCTCGTGATTGGCGGCAGTCTCGGTTCCCGCGCGGTCAATGCGGCCGTCCGCGAGGCGCTTCCGGACCTCCTGAAAGAGTTCCAAGTGCTGCACATCGCGGGCAAGAATAACCTGGATCCAACGCTTTCCGACACCCCGGGCTACCGTCAATACGAGTATGTCTCCGAGGAATTAAAGGACTACTTTGCCCTCGCGGATATCATGGTGAGCCGCGCGGGCGCCAATGCCATCTGCGAAATCCTGGCGCTCCGAAAGCCCAATGTGCTGATACCGCTCTCCGCAAAGGCGAGCCGCGGCGACCAGATTCTGAATGCCCGCTCTTACGAAAAACAGGGCTACTCCCACGTACTCGAGGAAGAAGCCCTGTCGCGCAAGACCCTGCTCGCCGCAATTCGCGAAACCTATGCGGACCGGGCGCGCTACCTCGCCGCAATGGAAGCGGGCGGCAGCGCGGACGGTGTGGCTCAGGTCATGTCCGTGCTGAACAGCGTGACTGCCGGTCGCCGGTAAAGCACGACCGCGAGCAGAAAACCGACCAGCAGACCGCCCGCATGCGCCGCGTTGTCAACCCCCTCGGTGAAGAAGCCGCTCAGCAGCATGATGCCCGAGAAAAAAAGAAGGTTGCGGATGCGGAACTCCTCAAAGCGACCGCGGTTTCTGATGAGTACCCAGATCAGGCCGCCGAGCACGGCGAAAACCGCGCCCGAGGCACCCGCGCTGAGAACCTTCTGTCCCATAGCTACCTCGACTGCAAGGGAAGCGGCCGAGGCGCCGACAGCCGAAAAGAGGTAAAAGATCAGGTATTTCACATGTCCCAGCGCGTGCTCCAGACTGTCGCCGGTCACAAAGAGAACAAACATATTGTTCCCGAGATGCCGTATGCCGAAGTGCAAAAAGGCCGCCGTGAGCAATCTCCAGTACTCCTGCCGCTCCAGAACATAGGGCGTATAGCTTGCGCCGCAGCGAAGCAAAACCGCATCGTCCCGCAGGCCGCCGCGCAGCGCCACATAGAGGAACACCAGTATATTCACAAGAATCAGAAAATCCGTGACCGGCGCATTTCGTCTTTTCTGCACATGGTTTCAAAGCGCCTTGCGTATGCTCTCGGCAGTTGCCTTCAGTTCCTCTGCCTCTGCCTTTCCGGGCGTCCACGCGACCATCTCCGGACTGCCCTCATAGCGCGGTATCACATGGATGTGGAAGTGAAACACCGTCTGACCGGCCGCCGTGCCGTTGTTCTGGACAATGTTAAAGCCCGCGGCACCGAGTCCCTGCTTCATGGCCTTGCCGACCTTCCCGGCGAGCGAAAACGCCTCGCCCGCAGCCTTCTCCGGAAGCTCGGTGATGTCGCGATAGTGCTCTTTCGGCAGCACCAGCGCGTGTCCCTTGGACGCGGGGCCCAGATCCAAAATCACGCGAAAGCCTTCGTTCTCACAGATTTCCGTCGCCGGAATTTCTCCGTTTGCGATTTTACAGAAAATACAATCGTCTTGTCTCATCCTTATGCCTCCTCTTTCCGTGCAAACAAACTTGCCGCAGTGTTGTCTTTACTTTACAGCACTGCGGTTTTTTTGTCCATTTCAAGGGGCTCCCCTGCCTACGCCTTACTGTTCCACAGGCTTCCGCACCCTCACCTTTTCCTCTTCCCCCTGTTCTTGTCTGCAACTCTTATTGAGAGCCTTTTTGGGCTCTCCCGTTTACCGCTCTCTAAGCATTGCCGCCCCTGTTATCCTGTCTCCGCCTTCGTCCGGCCGCCGTTTTACCTTGTCTCTGCTGTCGCGCCGCCGCTCTTCTGCATTGCACTGCTGTCGCTTTCATCCTTCTTACGCTTTTCAATCTTCCCGATTCCGAAAAATAATTATATTTTCTTGAAAAACATCGAACCTTTTTGCTCTTTAACCGTCCTTTATACTGTAAGACGAAAGGAGAGCTCATGAAGTCCTTGGAAGTACTCTGCGCTTCACTGCGGGAACAGTTGTCCGAGACCCTTTGCACCCTGCCGGATCTGAGCGACGACGCGCTCTTTGCCGTGATCGATGACACGCTCGCCGGTCTTTCCGCCGAGCGTCTGCTCTCTGTCGCGGAACGCCTTTCCCTCCGCAGCTCTCTTTTCAATTCCTTTCGCAGGCTGGACATACTCCAGGAACTCCTCGACCGAAACGATGTCACGGAAATCATGGTAAACGGCAAGGACCGGATTTTCATCGAGCGGCGCGGCAAGATAGAGCGCTGTGACCTTCGTTTTTCGAGCGAGGAACAGTTGGAGGACTTGATTCAGCGCATTGTGAGCCGCGTAAACCGCAGCGTCAATGTCTCCACCCCCATTGCGGATGCGCGTCTTCCCGACGGCAGTCGTGTCCACGTTGTGCTGCCGCCGATCTCCCTCGGCGGTCCCGCTGTCACCATACGCAAATTTCCGGAGCCCATCACCATGGAACGCCTGATCGGCTACGGAACGCTGACCGCGGAGGCCGCCGCCTTTCTCAAAAAGACCGTTGCCGCCGGCTACAACATCTTTATCAGCGGCGGCACCAATTCCGGCAAAACGACCTTTCTGAACGCGCTCTCCGCCTTCATCCCGGCCTCGGAGCGCGTCATCACCATAGAGGATTCCGCAGAACTGCAACTCCTTCACATCGAAAATCTGGTGCGACTCGAGACCAGAAATCGCACGGCGGAAGGCGAAGGGCAGGTTCGCATTTCGGATCTGATCCGCGCAAGCCTTCGCATGAACCCCGACCGCATCATTGTCGGCGAAGTGCGCGGCGCCGAAGCGCTCGATATGTTGCAGGCCATGAACACCGGCCACGACGGTTCCCTTTCAACCGGGCACGCAAATTCCGCGACCGATATGCTGACGCGGCTCGAGACCATGGCGCTCGGCGGTGCCAACCTGCCGCTGGAGGCCGTTCAGCGACAAATTTCCGGTGCCCTGGATCTCATTGTCCACCTCGGCAGGCTGCGCGACCGGAGCCGCCGTGTCCTGTCTGTCTCGGAAGTCGGAGGTGTCAGTCATGGGGAAATTCAAGTTCACGAACTCTTTGCCTTTCGGGAAGAAGGCGGGCAAAGCAACGACAAATGCAACGGTCGGCTTATTCGGGTCGGCAGTCTCAAAAACCGTGGCAAACTCGAGGCAGCCGGTCTCAAGCTATGAGCGCTACCGCCTCTCCCCCTCGGAATACCTGAAACTCCTCTTGCGCGCCGTCCTCGCCGCGGCTCTTTTCTCCTTTGTCTTTTACCGCAGTCTCTTCTGCTTCCTTCTCCTGCTTCCCCTCGCACTCCTCTATCCCCTTACAAGGCGCAACGCGCTGATTGCCGCCAGAAAACGCAAGCTCTTGCTCGCCTTTCGAGAGGCACTCTCCCTGCTTGCCGCCTCTTTGAGCGCAGGTTACTCCCTCGAAAATTCCCTTCGCGAAAGTCTTTGCGAACTTGAGGTACTCTACGGACCGGCGTCACTCATTGTCCGCGAATTTACCTACCTGCTTCGACAGCTTGAAATGAACATTCCCCCCGAGCAGGCGGTTGATGACTTTGCGCGCCGCTCGGGCTTAGACGACATAAAAACCTTTGCCGGGGTACTGCGCATCGCGCGAAAATCCGGCGGCGATCTCCCCGGCATTATGAGGCGCACCAGCGAGGTGATCGGCGACCGCATTCAAATCAAAGAGGAAATCCTAACACTTACGGCGGCAAGGCGCTTTGAGCAGCGGGTCATGAATGTGATTCCGCTCTTTATGATACTCTATGTGGACTTCTCCTCCCCGGGCTTCTTTCGTGTTATGTACGAGACCTTCATGGGGCGTATCGTCATGACACTCTGCCTCGCAACCTATCTCTTCGCGCTCTATCTCTCACAGCGCATCGCTTCCGTTTCCCTCTGGGAGTCGTCATGAAAAAAAGACTGCTTTTCTTCCTTTCGCGCTATCGCGCGCCCTGTCTCTGCCTCCTGTCCGGCCTTCTGCTATCCCTCTTTGCGGCACAGCATGAAGGCCGTCTTTTCTCTCTCCCGACACTGCCCCGACGCTTCCGCGCGGAAACTACGGCGCGGAGGATGCCCGCTATGCCCTCGTGGTCGAAGGGCTCTCCGACGAAGAAACCGAACTCCTGCTTCCGGTCCGCGCGCGTCGCTACAGTGAGGAAGAACTCGCTATCGCCGCCGAGGCCTGTATGGAAAAACTTCCGCTCGCCGTCTTAAACGGCAATGCCTCGCTCTCGGAAATTCGAACGAAGCTTAGCCTCCCGCACTTTTTCCCGGAAGAAGGCCTCTCGGCGAGCTATCTCTCCTCGAACCCCACGCTTCTGGACAGCTACGGAAATGTCAACAACGGGAAGCTCACGGATGCCGTGGATGTAACACTCAGTGTGCGGCTCCGGGATTCCCCGGATCGAGAAGGGCTCTTATTTGTCCTCCCGCTCACAATCCTTCCGCCCGCGCGGAGCGCGGAAGAGGCCCTGCGGCAAGACTTTCTTTCCTATCTCGAAGAGGAGGACGGGCGGCAACTTCACAGCGCTTCCCTCTCTCTGCCGACCGCGTACCGGGGGAGAAAGCTTCGCTATCGCGAGAAGAAAACGCGGGAGTCCCGGCTCTTCTTCCTGCTGGGCGCCGTCGCAGCGCTTCTTTCTTCTGAAGGAGCGGCAGGACCGTGCGGACAGAGCGGCGGCACGGCGGGAGCAGCTGCTCCTCGACTACCCGGAGCTCGTCTCGAAACTGTTGGTACTGCTCGGCGCCGGGATGAATGCCCGCGCGGCGCTGCTCTCGATTGCCTCGGACTACACGGAAGAACAGGCGAAACGGAAGTCGCCCCGCGCGGCCTATGAGGAACTCACGAAAGCCCTGCTCCTGCTCCGCGCCGGCGAGAGCGAGAGTCACATGTACCGCGCCTTTGGGCGCGCCTGCGGTCTCCGCCAATACATGAAACTTGCCTCCCTCCTCGAGCAGAACCAGAGAACCGGCGTTGCCGCGCTCCGCAACATTTTGTCCGCCGAAATGAGTATCGCCTGGGAAGAGCGAAAGAACCTTGCCAGACGGCTCGGGGAAGAGGCCGGAACCAAATTGCTTCTGCCGCTCTTTCTCATGCTGCTGGTCGTCATGGTCATCATGGTTGTCCCCGCGCTCTTCAGTTTCTGAACTCTCAACCCATACTTTCCCGTAAGGAGGTTATGCATGAAACGTTCACAACCCGGTTTTTTTGAAGCGGAAGACGGTTTTTCCACCATCGAGTTAATTCTGATCCTCGTGGTGCTCGTGACCCTGGTGGTCCTCTTCAAGGGCCAGGTGATTGCCCTCTTAAACCGCGCCTTCAGCGAAATCAACAACCAGGCCGGTCAGGTCTACTGATGCGGCTCCGCGGCTCGGTCACCCTGTTTCTCGCGCTGATTCTGACTTCCTGCTGCGCTCTCATCTGTGCGCTCTTGGAGAGCGCGCGAACAGCCGGGGTCCGCTGCTATGCCGCACTCGCCCTGGATGCCGCCACCGACTCCCTCTTTTCCCGCTACGATGGCTCGCTCTGGGAACAGTACCGTATTCTCGCCTACCGCTATCCGGGAGACGCGCGCTGCACCGCCCTGCTCTCGGAAACCGTAAACACGTACCGGGAAAACGCGGGGCGCTACGCCTTTTTCGACGCGGAGATAGGCCTGCCGGAAAAGACCTTCCTCGGCGACGGCGGCGGGGTCTGGCTCGAAGAGGAGCTGCTCGCCTACATGAAGGAGAAGCCCGAAACAGACTTCCCCTTAACGCCGGAAATGCTTCTGCTTCACACAGCGGAACTGCGGCGCGCCGAGCGAAATGCCCCCGTCATGCCGGCACTCTCCCGACTATGCGCCGAGGCAGCCGAGTGCGAGGCCTCCTATTTTCAAACGGAACAGGCACTGCTTCTGGCCGCGGCCGAAAAAGAAGCCGCCGCTTCCGCTCTGTCGAGCGGAGACTTGGCGGACTTCGGCGCACACAGCGCTGCCCTGCAAGCCGCCATCGAAACAAGCGAACGTTCGGCGGAACGTTGTTTGGAAGCCGGCCTCCGCTTTGAGAGCGCCGAAGCATCTCTCAGGGAGACGGAAGCCGAGACCGCAGACGAACTTTCTCCGATTCGGGATGTGCTTTCGGAAAGCGGCGAGAGCTACCGCGCGGAAAGACCTGAACTCACGGTCCTTGTCTCTGCGGCGCCCGCACTCAGCCAAACGCTCTCTGCCTTTGATTCGGAGGCCGCCGCGCTCGCCGAGCGCATTGCGGAGGCCGAAGCCGAGGATGACGATGAGGATGGCGAGGGCATCGATGCCGCGGCCCTCTGGCAGGAACTTGCCGCTCAATTTGAGGCAGAACTCGCTCTACCGTCCCTCTCCGTCCCCTCAGGTCTCATACGGGATGCCGAGGTCCTTGCCCTGTCGGAGCTTCTTCGCCTATCGCCCGAGAGCCGCGAGGCGCTCTGTCTCCCGGCAGCCTCAACGCTCCCCGCGGGGCAACTTACACTCGGCACTTCGTTTTCCGCAACACTCCCGGAACTTGAGCCGGGAACGGCGCGCAGCGAGCAAGAACTCTGCGCGCTCGCGGCCTATGCGGCAGCCTTTTTCCCCTGCTTTCTCTCTGTCGAAACAACGCCGCCGCGCTCGGGTCTCTCGTTACAGCTGGAATATCTGGTCGGCGGCCTAAGCTCAGACCGCGAAAATTTTTCTGCCGTCTGTACCCGTCTCTTTTCCGACCAGCAAAGCCTGCGCCTACTCGCCCTCTTAGATGACAGCGCTTCCCTGCAGGCAGCCGCCGCGGCTGCGGACAGCCTCTGTACCGCTACCGCGAGCCCTCGTCTCCGCGCCCTGCTCTGCGCTCTCATCCTCTTTGCGATGGCCGCACTCGACAGTCTGACAGATCTCTCGCTGCTCCTTTCCGGAGAAAAAGCGCCTCTCTTCACCGCGTTGCCGCGCCCCCGCCTGACTGCAGCACAAGCCTTGCAAGGAGGAATTTCCCTTCCGACGGCAACACAGAGCGGAGAAAGTCCCGAAGGGCTCGACTATCGGAGTGCTCTGCTTTTCTATTATTCGGAGACCGGGCGCTCGCTTCGGAACTATCGCATGATGGATCTCATCGAGGCTTCGCTCTCCACAGCGGACAGCGCCTTTCGCCTGGACCAATGCCTCTTCGCGCTCCGCGCGGAGCTGCGCTGCAACGCCTCCCACTTCTTCACGGCACTCTTCTCATCCGCTCGCCCTGCGACAGCGGAGAGCCGCTTCCCAAATTTCGGTGCGGAGTTTTCGCGCCTACTGATTCGCCGTGTTTCTTGGATTCACCGCATTTCTTAAATTCACTGCATTTCTTCGATTCGCTGCATTTCTTTGATTCACTGCATTTCTTCGATTCACTGCACTTCTTGGATTCGCCGCACTTCTTGGATTTGTTACCTTCTTTCGTTGCTTTCTTTCCCGAAATCTCGCTGCGGCACGGCGTTTCGACCTTGCGTTTCTGCGCAAAGAGGAGACGGTCATGAAAACCACTGTCAAACAAAAGCGGAAAACAGCTCTCCAGGCACATTCCCGACGGACCGACTCTCTCTTTTCCCGCAGGAGCGCAGCGCCGAGGCGCCGTTCCCGGCTGAGGGCCTCCCTCACCGTAGAGGCTGCGCTCGTTCTTCCCCTCTTTTTATTTGTCCTGCTCTTGCTTGCCCTCCCCTTTCGCATGATGACTGCGGAGCGACAGGTACAGCGCGCCGCCGAAGAAGTCTCTGCGCATGCCGCCGCACTGGCTGCTTTACAGGACGAAGCAAGCGCGCAGTATACAGCCTCTCTCGGCGAGCAGGCGCTAAAGACCGCACGCGAGCTTGTCCGCGATCCGAATGTCAGTGCACTCAGCGCCGAGCGCTCCTCCTTTCTTTCGGACGGGGAAACCGTCTCCGTTGTCTTGGACTACCGCTATCAAATCCCCGTTCCCCTCTTCCGCCTGCCGCCCTTAAGCTGCAGTTGTACGGCGACGCGGCGGGCCTGGATCGGCGAAACCGACCCCGAAAATCGCCTGTCGGAGACCGCGGCGGATGAACTGGTTTATATCGGGAAAAATTCCACGCGCTACCATAAGAACGCGCACTGCCACTATCTCTCGAATGCGCTCAGTGCACTCTCCGTCGAGGCGGCAAAAAATGCGCGCAATGCAGGCGGCGGGCGCTACCATGCGTGCCCGGTCTGCGCACGCGCCGTGACTGCGGGGACTGTCTATATCATGCCGAGCGGCAGCGCCTATCACAGAGATCCCGCCTGCCGCGCAATCCGCGCCTATGTCCGCGCCGTGCGCCTGAGCGAAGTCCGGTCGCTCGGTCCCTGTTCTTACTGTTACCGCTGAAAAGGAGCCGTCATGTTTGCAAACTCTGCCTTTGGGCGCGTTTCGCTCATTCTCTTTTCGCTTGCCTGCGCCCGCGAAGATTTACAACAACAGAGCATTCCGCGATTCTTGTTCGTCGCACTTTTCATCGCGGAACTGCTCTTTTATCTGCAACTCTTTGTCGGCGGAGCACGGGCACTCAGCAGCGACATTCCCGCTTCTCTCCTCCTCTCCCTGCCCCTTCTCGGCTTTTCCCTTCTGACTCGCGAGGCACTGGGACTCGGAGACGCCTTTTTCCTGCTCGCCTTCGGCCTGGGGGCCGGTTTCCGGCGGCTTCTGTTCGTGCTGACACTCGGCTTCCCAGCCGCAGCGCTCTTTTCTCTCTGTCTGCTCTGCCTTCGCTACGGCAAGCTTAGAAGCGTCGGGACGCAGCGCCTGCCTTTGCTTCCCTTTTTGCTGCTCCCCGCCCTCGGCAGTCTCTTTTTCTTACACGGAGGCCTGTCATGAAGCGCTCGCTTTCAAATCAGCTGTTTTCAAAGGAGCAGTTTTCAAAACGGCTGCGCGGCTCTATGACCGTCGAGGCGCTCTATGTCTTCTCTCTGGTCTTTCTCTCCCTCACAGCGGCGACCCGCTTTGTGTACCGCGAACAGGCGCGCTGTGTATCCGGCTTTCTTTTGGAAGCGGCGGCCGGAGAGGCCGCCCGCAGCGATGCTCGCTTTGAGACCGCAGCGCTTCAAGCCGAAGCACTGAAAGAGCGCTATCGACCGCGTCTTGATAGCCTGCTTCCGCCCGGGGAAAGTCCGTTTTTCGGTCTGGGGAGACAGAACGCGCGGCGGCGCCGAACTACGGGCGCCTCGCTTCGAAGCGCGTATCGAGAGACAGAACCCACGTCCCGAAGACGCGCTTCGTTTGGAAGCTGCGCTTCCCACCGATTCCCCAAGGAGGTAATGCCATGCCGAAACTGCTTCACAGCGCAGCCCGCAGTTTTCTCGCGCTGCCGTGCGCCGAAGATGCCGCGCCTCATTTTGCGCTGCGCATGTTGGAAGAAAATGCTCTTCCCGGCTTTCTACCGCTACGTCCCCTGCGGCGCGAGCGCAGAAAACGAACTCTGCTATGAGGTGAGCGGGCTGCACTCGCTTTCGGAAGTCTGCCGCGAACAAGCGCTTCGTGCGGCGGAGCTCCGCCACCTGCTCCTCCATCTGTTGCATGCGCTCTCCCGGCTTCCCGCCTATCTACTGTCCTCAGACGGCGTCCTGCTACAAAGTGACTGCGTCTATTTGGAATCCCTTGGCCGGGCGCCCCGCTTTCTCTATCACCCGGGGCAGCAGCGTCCGTTTTCGGAGACACTTTCCGCCTTTTTACAGGAACTCCTCTCCCTAACCGATCAGAGCGACGAAGCGAGCGTGGTGCTCGCCTATCGTCTCTATCAGGAGAGCCTGCGGCACCCGCACGCCTTGGATTACTTAGAGCGCATTTTGAGCGCAAGCGAAGCGGCTCCGCAGAAGGAGGAGCCGCTTGCCCCGGTAAACGATACTTTGGTCAGTGAAATTCGTGAAGTCCGAACCGAAGAACTTCCGCAAAAAAAGAGCGGCGGATTGCTCCGCCGACTCTTTTCTCACAAGGAAGAAGCCGAACCCACAGCCGAGGATGCCGTCTTCTTGGAGGCACTCCGTGCGCTCTGAGGCTTCTTTGACTCCGCTGTCTTCTTCGAAGTCGCCGTCTTCTTTCCCTCTGTCTTTTTTGTTCCCTCTGTCTTTTTCTTGCTGTCCGCTTTCTTCGCGTCTGTCTTTTTACCCGCGCCCGAGGTTTTCTTTACGGCCTCGGCCTTCTTCGCTGCCCGCTTCTTTGCGTCCTCGATTTTCTTCTTCTCGTCAAACTCGAACACGCGCACACCGTAAGCCGGAAGAGCAAACTCCAGATAGAACGGGCGCTGATCGCACTCGCCCGGCTTTGCGCGATGGGAACTTGCGCGCTTTCCGCTCTCTGCATAGAGTCCCTCGCTCTCATCCAGAATCAGGCGATAGCTTCCGGCATGCGGAACACCGACACGGTAATCCTCGCGCGCAATCGGCGTGAAGTTGACCACGAAGACCAGAGATTTCTTCAGGGTCTCATCCCGACGGATAAACGAGAAAATCGAACGGTCCGCATCGTCCACATTGATCCACTCAAAGCCGTTCCAGTCATTGTCCTGACGGTACAGCGCAGGATGTGTCTTATAGAGCTGAAGGAGTCCCCTCACAAAGCTCTGCATATCGCGGTGCGGCGCTTCCTCGAGAAGCTCCCAGTTCAGCGAGACCTTTTCATCCCACTCATGCCACTGTGCGAATTCCTGGCCCATGAAGAGGAGCTTCTTGCCGGGATGACCTATCATGTAGCTGTAGCCGCACTTCAGGTTCGAAAACTTGTCCTCGTAGATGCCCGGCATCTTGTTGATCATGGAGCACTTGAGGTGCACCACCTCGTCGTGCGAGAGTACCAGGACATAGTTCTCGCTCGTAAAATAGGTGAGACCGAAGGTCATCTTATTGTGGTTGTCGCGCCGGAAGTAGGGATCCAACTTCATGTACTCGAGGAAGTCGTGCATCCAGCCCATGTTCCACTTGAAGGTGAAGCCGAGCCCGTTTTCCTCGGGACTGTGGGTGACCAGCGGCCAAGCCGTGCTCTCCTCCGCGATGATCATGCTGCCGTCCTTGCGACCGGCAATCACAGAGTTTAAGTGCTTGAAGAACTCTATCGCCTCCAGATTTTCGTTGCCGCCGTATTGGTTCGGGCACCACTGTCCGTCCCGGCGACCGTAGTCCAGGTAGAGCATAGACGCGACAGCATCCACGCGGAGTCCGTCCACATGGTACTCGTTCATCCAGTAGAGCGCGTTCGCAATCAGGAAGTTCTTGACCTCCGTCTTGCTGTAGTCAAAGACCTTGGTGCCCCAGTCGGGATGCTCTCCCTTTCTGGTATCCGCATATTCATAGAGCGCCTGTCCGTCGAAATCCGCAAGTCCGAAGGCATCGCGCGGAAAATGCGCCGGCACCCAGTCGAGTATCACACCGATGCCTGCCTCGTGCATGCTGTCTACAAAAGACTGAAATCCCTTCGGATCTCCGTAGCGCGAAGTCGGCGCATAGTAGCCGGTCACCTGATAGCCCCAGCTTCCGTCAAAGGGATATTCCGCAATGCCCATGAGTTCCACATGGGTGTAGCCCATCTCCTTGACATAGGCAGAGAGCTCTCGCGCCAGGGTCTCATAAGAGAGGAAGCCGTCTCGCTCGTTCTCATCTCCCCGTTTCCAGGAGCCAAGGTGACACTCGTAGATACTGAGGGCCTCCTTTCTCGGATCCTGCTTGGCCCGCTTCCGCATCCACGCGTCGTCCTTCCAAGCGTATTCCCAGGGTTCGTCCGCAAGTTTCGACGCCGTTCCCGGGCGGAATTCCGCGCTCCGCGCATAGGGGTCCGCCTTAAATAAGAGTTCTCCCGCCGTACTCCGCAGGGCAAACTTATAGAGCATGCCCGCATGAAGTCCCGGGATAAAGCACTCCCAGATTCCCCCCTCAAAAACCGCAACGCACGGATTGGCCTCTGTTTTCCAGTCGTTAAAATCTCCGACCACACTCACTGCGGCGGCATGCGGTGCCCAAACCGCAAAGTAGTAGCCGGACACGCCATCCAGCGTCATGGGATGTGCGCCGAGTTTTTTGTAAATCTCATAGTGCGTACCCTGACCGAACAGATAGCAATCTGTCTCCGTGATGACCCCCATACCTCTGTTGACCTCTGCCATACTCCCTCCGTGCAAATGTTTTTTATACTACAAGTATAGCTTTTTTTCTTCTGTTTGACAAAGCAAGATAAGGAGGTTTCTGTGTTTTTACAACTTTCTCCGCTCTCTGTCTTTTTGCCTCTGTTTTCCATCTCCGATCTCCGAACGCGACGCATCCCGAACCTGCTCCTCCTCATCGCCCTGCTCCCGGGGCTCATGGTTCCGGACCTTCGCTTTCTGCTCCGTCTTGTCCTTGCGACGCTCTTCTTTTACCCCTGCTTTCATCTGCGCCTCCTCGGCGCGGGCGATGTGAAACTGCTCGGACTCTGCTGTGCCTATCTGGGGCTCTCTTCCTTTCTCAGCTTCTTTTTCCTCAGTCTGCTCGCGGCAAGTCTGCCCGCCCTCTGTCTCCTGCTCTCGGACCGGCGCTGCGAACAGTTGCCGCTTGCCCCCTTTTCTTTGCCGGCTATGCGCTCCTCAATCTGGGCGTGGAGAGCGGGCTTGTTCACAGGCTTTTCCTGCACTGAACACAAAGCTGCCTTTGAGGAGGATTGTCTATGCGACGTTATGCTGTCATCTTACATCCCGATGCGGAGCTCGGAAAACGACTCGCCGCATTCTGGTCTCAACAAAAAAGTCTCGGCCTGCCGGTCCGCGCCTTTTCGGAATGCTCTCAATATGCGCACTTTCGAACAGGCGCTGCCGTAGAGATTCTGCTCTTCTCCGAACACTTTGCGGAAGAGATGCAGGGACTCATAGGCAACAGCTTTGCGCTTCTGCTGAGCGAGGACGGCTTTGTCGGCGAACAGGCACTGAATACGATCTCCGTGCCGGCCCTCTTCCTGTATCGTCCCGCCGATGCCCTGGCGCGTAGCATCATGGCGCTCTATGCCAAGGCCAGGGGGGATGCCCTCCTTTCCGTCTCACGGGGCGAGTGCGAAATTCTCGGAATCTATTCGCCCGTTCACCGCTGCGGAAAAACCACGCTTTCGCTGTCCCTCGGACTGGCTCGCGCAGCGCGCGGCAATACCCTGCTTCTTTCGCTCGAAGAGTATGCAGGCGTCTACGGACAAATTGCGCCGGACGGTGCCGAGAGTCTGTCCGAACTCCTGCTTGCCCACTGTACGGGGCGCTATCGCTGGAGTGAATTGCAAAGCCGTCTCTCCTCCTTCGGTGCGCTTAAGCTGCTCCCGCCCGTTCGCTCCGCGGAAGACCTCTCCCTGCTCCCGCCGGAAGAATTCGCATCGCTGATTCAGCGCATTGCGGACGAGAGCGCCTACCGAAATGTAATCCTGGATTTCGGTTCTTTCGGCCGCCGCGCACTCGAACTTTGGAGATATGCGACCGGGTCTTTATGCCCGTTCTCGGAGATCCGCTCTCTGCCCTAAAACTCGCATCCTTCCGGGAATACCTGCAAAAAAGCGGGCGCGAGAAACTGCTCGAAAAAGTCGAGACCCTGGAACTCCCGAACGAACGCGAAAAAGCGCAGGACTATGCCTGCGCCTTGCTCCCCGCCTATGAAAGCGGGCTTATCTATGAACTTGCCGCAGCCCTGCATTAAAGCGCAGAGCAGAAGGTACCGTCGCGTTCGACTCAAAGGAAGTTTGCAAATACAGACGCGCCGACCACAGTCATGATACCGCAGACCACAATCGCGAGACTCGCCATGGCGCCCTCCACTTCTCCCAGCTGCATGGCCTTCGAAGTGCCGATTGCATGGGCGGAAGTGCCGAGCGCCAAGCCCTTCGCAATGGGGCTCTTAATCGCAAAGAGGTGACAAATCGGCTCGGCAAGCACATTGCCGAGTATCCCCGTCACAATGATGGTCGCCACGGTAATGGTTGTGTAACCGCCGAGTTCCTCGACCACGCTCATACCTATGGCTGTCGTGATGGACTTCGGCAGCAGCGTGATGTACTCCGCATGATTCATATGAAATACGAGACAGAGCAACAAAATGGAAGCGAGGCTCGTCAAAACCCCCGAGAAAACACCGAGCATGACCGCAAGGAAATTGTCCTTTAAGAGTTGCATCTGCTGATAGAGCGGTACCGCAAGCGCCACCGTGGCCGGTGTCAAGAGATAACTCAGGTAGCGCGCGCTCATCACATAACTGTCGTAGTCGATGTGAAAGGCAACCATAAATCCGATAACGAGAATAATCGAAATTAGCAGCGGGTTTAAAACCGCATAGCCGAATTTTGTGCGGAGCACCATGCCGATTTCAAACGCCAAAAGGCTTATGACAATGCCGATGATGGTGGAATTCTGTACGACCTCATTCATGGTTTACCGTCTCCTCTCTTCCGCTTGTCTTCTCTTCCGCCTTGTCAAGCGTATGCTGCTTCCTCTCGTCCGCCGAGTTGCGCACGGTCTCTTCCGCTTCCTCAACCAGTTCCTTGACTTTCTCGGCCTCTCGGCTTGCAAGCTCTCCCAGCTCCGCCTTCAGCACGGCCTTTTCCGCGAGCAGTTCCTCTTTGAGCTCTGCAGCGGCCGTCTCTCCCTTTGCCCTGCCGCGCGCCGTCACCGCGAGCAAAAGCTCTGTGACACGGCCCGTAACCCCCATGACCGCAACGGTCGAAACAAAGGTAATAATCGTGACCGGCAATAAAATTTGCCGCAACTGGCCCCAGGCTGTCATGAGACCCACGCCGGCCGGAATGAACATGAGCGGCATGGCATCAATTAAAAATTCCGCGGTCTCCTTGACCTGCTCCAACTTGACGATTCCCGTCATGAGCGCCGCCAGCATGAGCAGCAGGCCGTAAATACTGCCCGGCACGGGCAGGGGAATAAAGTAGTGCATCAATTCACCGATACAGGTCATGGCCGCAATGATGCCGAACTGTCTCATTAATCTCATAGTTCCGACTCTTCCTTTTTCGTTTCTTAAATCAAAGATTTCCTTATCATAAATCTTTTTCTCAGGCGGGAAAAGGAGAAACACAAAATTGGCTTGTCTTTTTTTAGCGACAGTTTTATAACGGCGGAAACTTTTTCATTCATACGTAAAGAAGACCCATGTCAGAGATCAAGCCAAATCCGCCCCAGGTTGACAGTTCCCTCCGCCACCTGCTTCGCCTCCCGGCTTCCTGCTATCAGGCGAGCGGCATCGTGGTCAACGGACGACGCATCAAATCCCTGGTCTTCGCGGTCTACCCCTTTACACCGCAATCCGCCATCAGCCACGCGCTGATCAACGGCTCCTATATCCCGGTCTTCTGCGTCTGCGGCGGGGCCGCAGACAGCCGATCTCGTGCGGAAATCCGCGCGGACTTCCCCGATGTTCCCATCATTGCGAGCGGCGCAAACGCCATCACCTATACGCCGCCTTCCACTGCCGAACTCTTAAAACACATGATGGCAAAGTACCGAGAAAGCGAAACGATTTTCACCTCGATTCGAAACTTGACAAGCTTTCATCACTATTCTATACTGGGCAAGTAGTCTTCAGGGCAGGGTGAAATTCCCTACCGGCGGTATAGCCCGCGAGCCGAAAGGCAGATCCGGTCAGATTCCGGAGCCGACAGTACAGTCTGGATGGAAGAAGCTGCGCGCTGGGTCGGATTGTTCCCCATTCCGCTCATAAGCACCCTCCATAGTCAAAAAAGCCCTTGGAATGCAAATTCCAAGGGCTTTTTTCATCTCGCCCGCCCCCGGAGTCTATCCGGGGATTTTTTTGAGAGGAGTTTCTATGCACGAAGAAATGATGCGGCGTGCCGTTTTACTCGCCGCGCGAGGCCGCGGACACACGGCACCGAACCCTCTGGTGGGTGCCGTCCTCGTGAGGGACGGTGAAATTTTAGGCGAAGGCTGGCATGCGGTCTACGGCGGCCTCCACGCGGAACGAGCCGCGCTCGAGGACTGTAAGCGCCGCGGGCACTCTCCCAAAGACGCGGTTCTCTACGTGACGCTGGAGCCCTGCTGCCACCACGGAAAGCAACCGCCCTGCACCGAGGCTGTCATTGATGCCGGTATCCGCGCGGTCTTTGTGGGCAGCGCGGACCCGAACCCGCTGGTGGCGGGAAAGGGCGTGGCAGCGCTCCGCGCCGCGGGTATACAGGTTACGGAGGGCTTTCTGGCGGACGAATGCGACGCCCTGAACGCGCCTTTTTTTCGCCACATGAAGACAGGCCTTCCCCTGGTCACCGTGAAATACGCGATGACCCTGGACGGAAAAACCGCCTGCGCTTCCGGCGCCTCCCGCTGGATTACCGGCGAGGCCGCGCGCGAGGAGGTCCATCGGAGCAGGGCCGCGTCCGGCGCTGTCATGGTCGGCATCAACACCGTGCTGAAGGATGATCCCCTCCTCACCTGCAGAATTCCGGGCGGCAGAAACCCGCTCCGCGTTGTCTGCGATTCCGCCCTCCGAACCCCGCTCTCCTCTGCCCTTGTAAATAGCGCAGCGGAGATTCCGACGCTGCTCGCCTGCTGCGTTTCGGACAGCGAGCGCCATGCACCCTATCTCCGTGCCGGCTGCGAAGTTCTCTGCTTTTCCGGCGAGCGAGTTCCGCTCCCGGAACTGCTCCGTTGCCTCGGCGAACGCGGCATCAACGAAGTCTTTGTCGAGGGCGGCGCCGAACTCGCCTGGTCCCTCATCTCGGAAGGACTTGCCCAGCGCGTGCAGGCCTATATCGCCCCAAAACTTTTCGGCGGCCGCACGGCCCCCTCCGCGCTCGGCGGAGACGGCGTTGCCCTGCCGGACGAGGCCTTTCGACTGAAAAATCTCCGCCTGCGGCAACTGGACTCCGACATTTTACTCGAGGGGGAACTCTGATTATGTTTACCGGACTCATTGAAGAACAGGGACGGGTACTCACACCGCCTCGCAACGGAAAACTGAGCCTTGCTGCGAGCAAGGTAACGGAAGGTCTTGCCCTCGGCGACAGCATTGCCGTAAACGGCGTCTGCTTAACCGTGAGCGCTTTTTCCGGACAGCGCTTTACCGCCGATGTCATGCCGGAAACCCTGCATCGCTCGAATCTCGGAGAACTGCGCACAGGCAGCCTTGTCAATCTGGAGCGCGCTCTCCCGGCAACGGGTCGCTTCGGCGGCCACTTTGTGAGCGGGCACATTGACGGGGTCGGCAGCCTGCTCTCCGTGCGCCCCGAGGGAAATGCGCTGATATTCTCGATTCGCGCCGCACCCGAACTTCTGCGGGGCATCGTTGAAAAGGGCTCCGTCGCGATTGACGGCATCAGCCTCACCGTGGTCGAGGTGACCGAAACCCTGTTTTCGGTCTCCGTGATTCCGCACACGGCCGCAGTCACCACCCTCGCCGGAAAACGGCCCGGCGACCGCCTCAATCTGGAGACGGATATGATAGGCAAGTACGTCCTGCGGGCACTCTCCCTGGCACAGCCTTCGAACAACAATTCCGTCAACGAGAGCCTGCTTCGCGCCCTCGCTTACTGAATGGCACGGTTTATAAAAAGAAAGGAGTTATCATGGCTTTTTCTACGATTGAACAGGCGCTCGAAGCGTTGCGGCGCGGCAAAGCGATACTCTGTGTGGACGACCCCGAGCGGGAAAACGAGGGCGATTTGATCTGTGCGGCGGAATTTGCAAGCACAGAACTTGTGAACCAAATGGCAAGTCTGGGCCGCGGACTGATCTGCCTCCCCATAGACGCAAGCTATGCGGAAAAACTCGAGCTCCCGGCAATGTCTTCCGTAAACAGCGATAACCACGAGACCGCCTTTCTGGTCTCCGTCGATCACATGGAGACCACCACAGGCATCAGCGCCACAGAGCGCGCCCTGACCGCCCGAAAGCTGGTCTCCGAGGATGCCGTTCCCTCCGATTTTCGCCGCCCCGGTCATCTCTTTCCGCTCCTTGCCCGCCCGCACGGCGTGCTCGAGCGCCGTGGCCACACCGAGGCGACCGTTGACCTCTGCCGCCTCGCGGGTCTTAAGCCCGCCGGTCTCTGCTGCGAGATTATGCGCGAAGACGGGGAGATGATGCGCACCAAAGAACTGCTCTCCCTCGCCGAGCGCGAAGGCCTTTGCATCATCAGCATCGAGGACTTGGTGCGCTACCGCGAGCGCTACGACTATGCGCTCGAAGAAGCGGCGAGCGCCGCGCTCCCGAGTGCCTTCGGCGATTTTGAAATCCACGGCTTTTTCGATCCGCTGAGCGGCCTCGAACACCTCGCGCTTGTCAAGGGAGAGGTGCGCGGTAAGAGCAATGTCCTCTGCCGCATGCACTCCGAGTGCATGACAGGCGATGTCTTCGGGTCCAAGCGCTGCGACTGCGGCGAACAGCTGCAGCGCGCACTGAAGCAGATTGAAGCGGAGGGACAGGGTGTCCTCCTCTACCTCCGTCAGGAGGGACGCGGCATAGGCCTCCTCAACAAGCTGAAGGCTATGCGCTCCAGGAACAGGGACTCGACACCGTCGAGGCAAACCGCGCCCTCGGCTTTGCGGACGATCTCCGGAATTATGCGCCCGCCGCGGCCATGCTCCGCAGTCTCGGCGTACAGTCCCTGCGTCTTATGACCAACAATCCCGATAAAATCGCGCAGCTTACGGACTTCGGCATTCCGGTCACATCCCGCGTCCCGATTGAGATCCCCGCAAACCGCCACGACATCCGTTACCTTCGCACCAAGCAGAAGCGCATGGGACATCTGCTCGATGAGACCCTGCTCCGCGAAAGCTGCTGAAACGCTTTGCCCGCAAGTACCCCTGCGTTTGAACAAGAGAAAGAGAGGATAACACCATGAATCTTTACGAAGGAAGTTTATATCTCGAGGCCCCCGAAAAAATCCGCATCGGCATTGTCGCGGCTCGCTTTAACGATCTTGTGGTCTCCCGCCTCATTGACGGCGCGGAGGATGCGCTGCTCCGCCACGGCGTGCTCCCCGCACAGATTTCGCTCGCCAAGGTACCGGGCGCCTTTGAGCTCCCCCTTGTCGCCAAGAAAATGGCGGAGAGCGGCAAGTACGACGCGGTCATTGCGCTCGGCGCGGTGATACGCGGTGACACCGACCACTACAACTATGTGTGCAGCGAGGTCTCCAAGGGCATTGCCGCCGTCGGCCTGGAAAGCGGCCTTCCCGTGCTCTTCGGCGTTCTGACCTGCGATACCCTGGAACAGGCCCTGCTCCGCGCGGCTCGAAGGCCGGCAACAAGGGCTTTGAATGCGCCGTCGCCGCGCTCGAAATGATTTCTCTCCTCGAGAAACTCTGAGCCTGATTTCCGCTTCGACTCCGCAGCGAACTTCGCTTTCAAATGTACGTATAAACGTAAGCTGTTTTTCGGAAACACAAGCCGCGGCCTTTCTCGCTTGCTCACTTCACGCTCGACACGCTCGGAGGAAAGCGACCTAGGCCGGGCTTTTCCGGATACTTGCCCCTACGTTCCGACATACGTCGTTCTGCAACTTATCTCAAAAAGAGCTCGTCTCCGGTTCTCCCGGCGGCGAGCTCTTTTTCTGTTTCGAACCCCTACTTCTCAAATCTCAATCGCGTACTGTCTTCAACGCTCTCTGTTTTTCTTCCCTGCATATTTGCCCGATTCGCGCGCCGCGCGCAGAGCGTATATGTCCTTCCCTTGTTTTGCGCGGTTTTGCGTGTTAGTATCACCTTTGATACCTATAACTCCACTGTATAGCAGGAGACTGTCATGACCCTTCAGCAAATCTATTATCTCACGGAGATTGCCGCGGCCGGCAGCATCAACCGCGCCGCGGAGAAGCTCTTTCTCTCACAGCCCGCGCTCACAAACGCCGTCAAGGAGGCCGAGGAAGAGCTAGGCTTTCGCATCTTTAACCGCAATTCGCGCGGCATCAGCCTGACACCCGACGGCACCGAGTTTTTGGCGCGCGCCCGGGAACTGCACCAACAGTATGAACTTCTCATGGACCGCTTCGGCAGCGCGCGGCAGGTGCGCCAGCGCTTCTCGATTTCAACCCAGCACTACTCCTTTGTGACCCAGGCCTTTGCCCGCATGACAAAGAGCTTTGACACCAACGAGTACCAGTTCTCCGTCCTCGAGACCCGCACCATCGATGTGATCCGCAATGTGATCAGCGGCAAGTCCGATGTGGGCATACTCTACGAGAGCGGCTTTAACCACCGCTTTCTCTCCAAGATTTTCCGCGAGGAACTGCTTGAATTCCACCCGCTGATCGAGTGCAACGCCTATGTCTATCTCTACAAGGACCACCCGCTGGCCTCCCTCGACGCAATCAGCTTCGAGGAGCTCAAGCCCTACCCCTGCATTCAGTTCGATCAGGGCGAGGACAGCTCTGCCTTTCTCGCCGAGGAGATTTTGAGCGACCGCGATTACCCGCGCGTCATCAAGACCTCCGACCGCGCGACCAATTTAAATCTCATGCGCTCCATTCAGGGCTACACGCTCTGCTCGGGCATCATAAGCCGCGATTTAAACGGCTCCGACTATGTCGCCGTGCCCTTCCGCGAAGACAGGCGAAATAAAAATCAGACCATGCGAATCGGCTACATCTTAAAAAAGGGAACCGTTCCGAATGATCTGATGCTTCGTTTTTGGAAGAAATTGAATTTTGTCTCAGCGCCGAGCGGACGGAGGCGTGAGCGCACGCATCGCGTTCAGCACGGCGAGGACCGTGACACCGACATCGCCGAAGACCGCCTCCCACATATTGGCGAGTCCGAAAATGCCGAGAACCAAGACCGCTGCCTTGACCGCCAAGGCGAAAGCGACATTCTGGCGCACAATGCGAACGGTCTTTCTCGAAATGCGTATGATGTCCGCAAGCTTCGAGAGATCGTCGTCCATGATGACCAGATCCGCTGCCTCAATCGCAGCGTCGCTCCCGAGGGAACCCATCGCGATGCCCACATCCGCGCGCATCAATACCGGCGCATCGTTGATGCCGTCGCCCACAAAGCCGACCCGTTCTCCGGGCTTCGCTTCTTTTAACAGGTGCTCCACCTGCTCCACTTTATCCGCAGGCAAAAGGTCGTGATACACGGTGTCCACGCCGACTTCCGCGGCTATGGCCTCAGCGACCTCCTTGCGGTCACCGGTCAGCATGACCAGCTTCTCGACCCCGACCGCGCGAAGCGCCTTCAGCGCCTCAAAAGCCCCCGGCTTTAAAACATCCGCAATGACAATGTGCCCCACATAGCAGCCGCCGTGCGCGGCGTAGACCACGGTGCCGTGCTCTTTGACTGCGGGGAAATCAATCTGTCTGCTCTGCAACAGTTTCTCGTTTCCGAGGAGCAGCTCTCTGCCGTCCAGAGAACCCGTGAGCCCGTGCCCCGCAATCTCGTGCATCTCGCCGAGACGCGCGCGCTCTATGCTGCCGCCGTAGGCCTGCAATACAGACTGCGCAATGGGATGCGCCGAGACGCTCTCACCGTGTGCCGCAAGTGCAAGCAATTCCGCCTCGCTAAGTCCGGAGCCCTCCGCCGGATGAATGCCGACCACACGGAATTCTCCCCGGGTCAGGGTACCGGTCTTGTCAAAGACCAGCGTCTTTAACTCCGCGGCGCTCTCCAGAAAATTGGAACCCTTCACCAGAATGCCGCGCTTCGATGCCGCACCGATGCCGCCGAAGAAACCGAGCGGCACCGAAATGACCAGCGCACAGGGGCAAGATACAATGAGGAAGATGCAGGCGCGCTTAATCCAGGGCGCCGCGGGCACGCCGAGAATGAGCGGCGGCACAATCGCGAGCAAAAATGCCGTGACCGTGACCACCGGCGTATACCAGCGCGCAAAGCGGGTGATGAAGTTCTCCATGCGGGTCTTCTTCTCGCTCGCGCTCTCGACCAACTGCAAAATGCGCGCAACCGTCGAGTCCTCATACGCCTTGGTCGTTTTCACACGGAGCGCGGTCTCCCCGTTCACGCAACCGCTGATCACCGTATCGCCCGGTCTCACCTCGCGCGGCACCGGCTCACCGGTCAGCGCCGCCGTGTCGAGGAAGGAGCTCCCCTCGAGGACAATGCCGTCGAGCGGTACCTTCTCACCGGGACGGATTAAGATGACCGAGCCCACTTCTACCTCGTCGGGATCCGTCTGCTCAATCTCGCCCTCGCGCTCCACATTCGCGTACTCCGGCGCAATGCTCATCATCGCCGTGATCGACGCGCGGGATTTTCCGACCGCGAGCGACTCAAAGAGTTCGCCGACCTGATAAAAAATCATGACCGCGCAGGCCTCCGAGTACTCACCGATACAAAAGGCAGCGACCGTTGCAATGAGCATTAAGAAGTTCTCGTCAAAGACCTGGCCGTTTCGTATGTTCTTCAGCGCCTTTAGGATTACCTCCCAGCCAACCAGAAGATAGGGAAGCAGGAAGAGAACACCAATCAACCACGCGGGAGTACGCAGCGCTTCGGCCGCGCCGCTCTTTTGAAAGACCAGAATGGCCGCATAGCCCGCGACCGCAAGTAAGATGCGGCGAAGCAAAGTCTGTTGCTTTCGATTCATAGGATGCCCCCACTCAACGGCTCACGCTGAAATCCGCTTCGATTTTCTGCCCCGTCCGTATCGCTTCCTCGAGCACTTCTTCAAAGACCTCATCGGCCGCCTCCAGGGTGAACTTCTGCATCAGGAAATTCACCTTCACATCCACAACACCGTCCAGCTTCCGAATCGCATCCTCAACCTTCTTTGCGCAGTTCGCGCAGTCAATCTCACAAGCAAATTTCTTTTTCATCTCCTGCCTCCTCATTCCGAAATGTGTTCCAGTCCCTGGCCCATCATGGTCCTCACATGCTCATCCGCCAGCGCATATATCATCGATTTTCCCTCGCGGCGTGCCCTGACAAGTCTCGCTTGCTTTAAGAGTTTGAGCTGATGGGAAACGGCCGACTGCGTTAAATTAAGGCTCTCCGCGAGTTCATTCACACCGTACTCCCCCGAAAACAGCCGATAAAGGATGCGTATCCTCGTCGAATCGCCGAACACCTTAAAGACTTCCGCCAAATCGTAGAGCTGATCCTCGCTCGGCGCCCTCTGCATTGCTGCCACCGTCATGCCTTCCTCCTCTCAACTTGCAAGTCTTTTTCATGTCTGAACATATGAGCATTTGTTCATGTGTTGAATTCAGAATACCACTTTTCTCGGAAATGTCAAAGAAATTTCAGCTTTAACGCCGCTAATTTTTGTTGCCGAAGAGCTTCTCTGCCTTTGCCCGCAATGCCGCAGCCGTCAGCTGCCGCTCCTCTGCGCCAAAGAGCGCCGAAACCACGGCAATGCCGGCCGCCCCGCTGCCCGAAAGCTTCTCGACATTTTCTTCGTTGATGCCGCCGATTGCGACCACGGGAATCGAAACCGCCTCTGTAATTTCCCGGAAGGCCGAGATGGAAAGCGGCAGGGCATCCGCCTTGGTTGCTGTCCCGAAGACCGCACCCGCGCCGATATAATCGGCTCCGAGACGCTCTGCCTCTCTTGCGGCCTCTACGCTTCTCGCCGTGATACCGAGTATCTTCCCCTCGCCGACCAAAGCCTTGATGCTGCCGTCCGGGAGCTTTGTCGTATCTCCCACCGAAATTCCGAGCGACCGCGCCGCTGCCTCTCGGAGATCTGTCTGCCCGAGGTGCACGCCGTCCGCCCCGCTTTTCCGAAAGGCTTCCAAACTGTCATTCATGATAAAGGGAATGCCCGCCGCGCGGCAGAGCGCCTGCACGCGCTCCCGCTCGGCCGCGAGCGCTGCGTCCTCTTCCCCCTTTTCTCTCCACTGCAGCATGGTAATGCCGCCGTCAAGCAATTCTTTCACCGCGCCGTAAAGTGTTTCCCCCGCGCGAAGCGAGGCGCGGGAACTCACCGCATAGAGAAGCAGCGCGCGGCGAAGTGCCTCTTTAGTCCACATTCTCGTTTTCATTCCAATCCCCCTCGACCGAGAGCTCGTCCAGCGTATTGCCGTAGGGCGGCAGGCAGCTCTCCATAAACTCCCGAAGCTCCGGCAATTCTCCGGCGAGCCGCTTGAGCTCTGCCTCTATGCTGCGCTTTGCCGTGCGGAACTCCGTGTTGCCCGCGCTCTCTTCTTCCAGGCATTTAATATAGGCCGAGAGCTTATCCGCCGCTTTGACGAGCCGCCAAAGATAGAGTTCTTCCGCGCCGCCCGCTTCCGCCGCGGTGACCACGCCGAGCAGGGGCGCATAAACCTCCGCGAGTTCCTTCGGCAAACGCGCAAGTAAGCTCTCCGTTGCCCTCTCCTCTGCCGCATGGTAAGCCTTTCGAAGCGCTTCGCTCCCGTACTTCACCGGGGTCGGCATATCGCCCGTGATAATCTCGCTCGCATCGTGAAAGAGGCCGATTACCGCCGCCCGGTCTGCGTTTAGCTGCTTTCCGTAGCGCACATTTCCGATTTCACAGAGCGCGTGTGCCAAAATCGCGACCTCGGCCGCATGTTCGCTTAAGTTCTCGCGGCGGCTTGCGCGCATCAGCGCCCAGCGGTCTATGTATTTCATACGCGACAGAGCCGCAAAAAACGTAACTGCCATCTTGACTCCTCTCTTACTGAATGACCGAACGCTAAAAATTTCTCAAAAAGAGGCGCCCCTTCGGGCGCCTCTCGCGATTTACTCTGCCAGCTCCTCGAGCTGCGTCAGCAGTTCATCAAAGTACTTCATTGCGTCCTCAACCGGCTTCTCGGTCGAGAGATCCACACCCGCAATCTTCAGGATGCTGACCGGATCGTCCGTGCAACCTGCGGAGAGGAAGCGGATGTAATCCTTGAGTGCGGGCTCTCCCTCGGTCAGGATGCGCTTTGCGACCGCAACCGAAGCCGCAAAACTCGTCGCGTACTGGTAGCAGTAGAGAAGTTCATGTACATGTGCGGCACGCGGCTCCACTCCTCGCCGATCAGCGGGTCGGATACCATAGCCGGACCGTAGTACTCCTTGTTCAGGCGGAGATAGAGCTCGGAAAGCGTATCCGCCGTGATCGGCACGCCCGTCTCGGACATCCGGTTGCTCTCGATTTCGAACTCCTCGAGCATGGCCTGACGGAACAGCGTTCCCTTGAAGCTGTCGAGCAGATGATTGATGAGGTAAGCCTTCTCCTCGCGGGACTCGGCCTTGCCGATCAGATAGTGGTTCAGCAGCACTTCGTTGGTAATCGAAGCGACCTCCGCGACAAACATCTTGTACTGCGCGTCAAAGAAGTCGTGACTGTGGTCGGAGTGCCAGAAGTGCATGGCGTGACCCAACTCATGCGCAAGCACAAAGGCGTCCTCAAAGGTATTGTTAAAGTTCATCAGGACAAAGGGATGCGTTGCATAGACCGAGTTGCAGTATGCGCCGACACGCTTACCCTCGTTCTCGGCCGCATCGATCCAGCGGTTCTCAAACGCCTCGCGGAGCAGCTCAAGGTAGTGCTCGCCGAGCGGTGCAAGACCCTCGAGCAGCATCTCCTTTGCCTCCTCGTAGGTCACGCTGCGCTCATAGTTCTTCAGCATGTTCGCATAGATATCGTACATGTGGAGCTCATCCACGCCGAGCATCTTCTTTCTGAGTGCCATATAGCGGTGGAAGGGCCCAATGTTCTTGTGGACGCTGGAGAGCAGACGCTCGCAGACCTGCGGAGACACATTGTCTCTGCCGACCGCCGCCTCAAAGGAGCTCTTATAGCCTCTCGCCTTTGCAAAGAAGAAGAGCTGCTTCATCTGCGCATCGTAGATCGAAGCAATGGTGTTGCGGAAACTCTTATAGGTTCCGTAGTACTGTTCAAAGACTTCCTTGCGGAACTCGCGGTTCGTAGAAGCCTCGAGCAGCGTAAATCTGCCGTTTGTAATCTGTACGTCCTCGTCGCCATTCTTCACCTTCGGGAACTTCATGTCCGCATTCTGGAGCATCGAGAAACTCTGGTAGGGTGCGAGCGCCATGATGTTTGCCCCCGCAAGCAGCTTCTCCTCGCTCTTATTCAGAGTGTGCGGCGCAAGACGAATCGCATCGTCAATCGTGATTTTGAATGCGCGGAGCGCCGGGCAGCTCTCGTAATAAGCGTTGATTTTGTCCTCGCCGAGTGCCAGCACTTCCGGCTCGATGAAAGCCGTCTTCTCAAGAATCTGCACATCCGCACTCTGCGCCCTCTGTAAGAGCGCGAGGTTGTCCGCGTTTCCGGTGTCCACGTCGCTGCGCATCATCGCATAGCCGACAAAGCGATAGTCCGTCTTCTTGCACTCCTGATAGAGCTCGTAGACCTTTAAGAGCACCTCCGCGCCGTCGCCGAGCTTGCCTTCGTAACCCGCAATTTCATCCGCCAATGCGAGGCCGCGCTTTAAATCGTCCTCAAAGGCCTGTAAATCCGGGTAGACATCCTCCAGCTTCCAGGTTTGTTCCACCGCAACTTCACTTCTCTTGGGCAGCTTCTGTTCCATAGGATCCTCTCCTTTCGAAGTCCGTTGTTATCTTCTGTATTATCGTACCAAAAATAATGTGCTTTGTGAATCTGTTTTGGGCGTTCTTAACAAGGCGAGACTTAGTTTTGCCTATATGAAAATTTTAACCTTAATATTGTCAAACTATGGTATAGTAAGGCAGAAAGGAGATATGCCATGAATAAAAATCGTTTGTTTGTCCTGATTTCCTCCGGCGTTGCCATCCTCGGGAGCCTGCTCCCCTGGGCAACCGTCTCTGCGGGTATCTTCGGCTCCATGAGTGTGAGCGGCACCGAAGGCGACGGAACCTTCATCATCATACTCGCAGTCGTCGCCATTGTCCTTGCCTGCCTGAAGGACTATAAGACAGCGCTTCCGAAGAACTTTGCGACCGGCATCTTTGTAATCGGTATTGTGCAGAGTGTCATCATGCTCCTGAATCTCATCAACATCGGGCGCATGCTAGTTCCCAGGGTGCGGAGCTCAAAGCCTACGGTGTTGCGGTACACATCGGCATCGGCTTCTTCCTGGTGCTGCTCGCGGCCGTTGCCACCGCTGTCTTCGGCGCCATGGCACTCTCCGGCGGCAAGCTCTCGAAGGACACGCTGAACGAGGTCATGGACGCGAGCAAGCAGCTCTCCCAGACCGTTGCGCAGGCAACCACAACCGCCGTGAAAACCGCTTCCGAGGAAATCAATAAGCAGAGCGAAAAGATAAAGGAAGCCAAGGAGGCTAAGGCTGCTTCCGAAGCTGCCGCGACCGCCGCAAACACTGCGGAAAACGTTGCGAGCGAAACGGTCGAGACCGCGACCGCTGCGCCGGAAAACGTTGAGACCGTCGTTGCCGAAGCTGCTCCTGAAAGCGTTGCGAGCGAAAGCGAAACTTCCGACAACACCGAAAACAAGGACGATACGACCGTCTGACATTGCCACTGCAAAAATCCCCGCTTCCCTTATGGGCGCCGGGGATTTTCTTTTTCGTTCGAAACAGAAAGGAATTGCGCCTCCTCGGATTTACGCTATCATAAACCTAAGGAAGGACGTGCAAAGAAAAACATCGTCCGTCGTCAATGATAAGCCCCGGGGCTTTTGCCCCTTAGAAAGGACAGGCATGAAATACCAATCCGTCAACGAATTCTCCCACTTCTCCTTTTCCGACTGCGTGCTCACGGAGATGAGCGCAACCCCCGCGGGCGTTCAGCTGACACTCGAGGCACTGATAGTCCTCCCGGAAAACTCGCAAAACACCAACTTCACCGCGAGCTATGCGGGCACGGTTCAGCTGCGCTTACTCGGCGGACAGTTCACCGAGAGCGTCAAAGAGGGGTATCAGTACCGCGACGCAAACGATGTGCCCCTGGAATCCGTCCCGGACACCCTGCTCTCCCCGGCGGAAGTTACCGCGCTGCTCCCCGAGCTCCGCGACGTGTATCTCTTCCAGATTCTCAGCGAAACAAAAGCGGACGGCAAGATCCTCTTAGAACTCGGCATCGAGTTCCCGCAGGCCGAGGAATACGACACCCTCATCACCCCTTCCTACCGCATCGGCATCCTCTGCGAAAAGGCCGTCTTCGGCTGGGATTACTATATGAACCGCGTGGAGAGCTGAGCCATGGATCTCTCCCGGGTCATTATCGTGAGCGACCGCCATTTGTTTGACCGCGAAGCAGATCCCGAGGCCGCCTTTTTATCCTATCTGGAGCGCATCGCAACGGAGCATCCGCGCGCCGTTTTGCTCCGCGAGAAGGATATGACAGAGGCGGATTACCTTGCACTCGCGAGGCGCGTCCGCACGCTGCTTCCCTCCGTGCCGCTGATTCTCCACTCCTTTCCGCGCGCGGCAAAGGAACTACCCTGTGAGGGCCTGCATCTCCCGCTTGCCCTGCTGCGACAAATCAAAGAGGAGCAGCCCTCCCTCTTGGAAGGCTGCTCCTCTCTCGGTGCTTCGGTACATGCTGTCGATGAAGCCGTGCGCGCCGTCTCCTTTGGCGCAAGCTATCTCATCGCGGGTAATGTCTATGAGACCGCCTGTAAACCCGGCCTCGCGGCGCGGCGGTCTCCCCTTCCTCGAAGCGATCTGTCAGGCGGTACCGGTACCGGTCTATGTAATCGGCGGCATCACCCCGGAACGGCTTCCGGAAGTCCTTGCCGCCGGGGCGGCCGGTGCCTGCATGCGCTCGGCGCTCACTCACGCTTCTCGCTTACTCTGACCGCTCGCATAGTCGATGCGCACGCCGGGCTGCACATTGTAGAGAAATACATGAAAGGAAAACTCGGGATCCCGAAGCGCCTCCGCTTCGAGCTCTACCCCCCGCGCAAGCAAGTCATCTCCGAGAAAAACGGGGGTCGCACGGTAGAGCACCGCGCCGCCGCCGTTCTCGATATAATCCGCGACCCGCTTTTCATAGGGCAGCATGCCGCTTATGTTAAGATAGCGGGTTCCCGTAATTAAGTTCTGCGGGTTCGCATTTTCCCCGGAGAGCATGTAGGCAATCAAATGGCAGCGGTTATAGAGATACTTGTCTTCGATTAAGTCGTCGTAGCGCACCGTGTGCCAGCCGCTCGGCCGCACATCGCCTATGCTCTCGCGCTTCTCTGTCGGCATGGTCGCCTTTGTCAAAACCGCAAAGGCAGGACCGCAGCGCCCCAGCGCATCCAAGTCCGCGTAAGACTCATAGCTTCTGTCTCATGCTGCTCGCCGAGCTGCCGATCCTCCTCCGTAAAGAGCGGCTGCCCCATGTTCATGCTGATGTCCGGACTGCCGTGATAGCTTCCGACCGCCGTGAGCACTTCCTCCGCGTAATCCCCGGGCGGCGGCACGATGATGCCGATTGCCTCTTCTTCCGCCTGCGCTGTCCAAGGCAGCCGGGCATTCGGCCACAGCGTCTGCTGCAGGGCTCCCAGGGTGAGCAGTATCAGCAGGATCCACAGCGCCTTACGTATGTTTCCCCCGCGCCTCTTTCGTCTGTATGCCGACATTGCTCCCCCTTGCTCTCTTGCCTAATTTCTTTGCTATAGGCAAGTATACCGTTTCGCTCCCCACTTCTCAAGCCCGCTTGCCCTTCACAGCAAAGAGTGGCTCCTACAATGCGGCTAATGTCGGTAAAGCCGGGATACGCACACCCCTGCGGAAAACGCTTCGGAGCGACAGAAAGGAGAACCATGATACTTTGGACTTCTCAGGAGGAAGCCGTCTACAACGAGCTTCTGAAAACCGGCGTCTATCGCTGCGATTTTAATCTCTCCTCGATGAGAGACTGTCGTAAGCAGTACGACTGGCTGGTGCAACAAATGAAACGGCGCATCGGCCCGCCGCCGGACAAGGTCACTTACCCGGTCTGGGCCATCTATCAACAGGACGGCAAACACCGTAAACCGGATCTCCGCAGAGAGCGCTGGGCGTTCGGCTGCAACGGAGAACGTTTTGCCTGCCTCGAAATCGAAATCCCCGACCGGGAGGTTCTCTTATCCGACCTTGATGTCTGGTGTATCATCTTAAACGACGGCCTCCTCTCCGATACCGAGCAAGAAGACCGCTGCCTCGAGGCGCAATACGAGGCGCTCTCCCCTTCCGAGAAACGCCGCATGAAAGAGAAAAACTGGGAGCGCGTCTTTGACCTAAGCCCCTTAAACACTGACTGGATGCGAAGAGGGTACGACATTCAGGCAACCTTCTGGGAACTCCGGCTCGAACAGGTTCGGGACGTTCGCTTCTTTCGCGCCGCCGCTAAATTCGATCCACCGCCCTCAGACGCGGTCACGGCAAAATAAAAGGACAGAAACGCGTAATCTCGCTTTTCTGTCCTTTTTGCGTTACAACAAACTCACATTACGGCAAAATCTCAAGCCAGTAGCCGTCCGGATCTTCGATGAAGTAGATGCCCATCGCCTCGTTTTCGAAGCAGATACAGCCCATCTCCTCGTGCTTTTTATGCGCCGCATCAAAATCGTCCGCCCGAAATGCGAGGTGAAATTCGCACTCGCCGAGGTCATACGGCTGCGGGTGGTCCTTGAGCCAAGTGAGTTCCAACTCAAATTCCCCGACCTCGCTCTTTAAATACACGATGATGAAATCGTCCGTCGTCTTTCGTCTCACCTCGTGTAAGTCGAGGGCCTCGTTGTAGAAGCGAATGGAGCGCTCCAAATCCGCAACATTCAAATTCTCGTGTATCATCTGAAACTTCATATCTCTTCTCCTTTCGCTGTCTCCGTGTTTTTGATGTGGGAGCCATACTGCAGGTATTCCGTGAGGAAGCGCTGAATCACATCCGGCTCTCCCCAGTAGTGTATCGGAAAGACCGCATTGCAGTCCACACGTTCCAAGAAGTACAGCAAGCCGTCCGCGTAGTGCGCTTCCAGTCTCGGATCGAGCGGCACAAAGGCAATATCAAAATGTCTGCCCTTAATTTTTTCGATCTCCGCGTGAAAGATGGAACGGAGTTCTCGGTTCTCATCCTCCGGTTCTCCCTCCCAATACCAGTCGTTCAAATCACCGCCGTGGTAAACAATCCCTTCGTCACTGCTAACGATAAACGCGACGCCGCTGTCGTTTGAAAGCAGGGTCTCGACCAGAATCCCACTCTCAAGTTGATAGCGTTGATCCGACGCAACGAAGCTGCGCTCTATCTTTGACAAGCGCTTCTCATCATTGATATCATTTGCCAGCACCGCCCGGTAGCGCATGCCCCGCTCATCGAGGAGATCGAAAATCTTCGGATTATAGTGATCGCCGTGGGAGTGACTGCAAAAAACCAGCACTTCTTTTTCTTTGTCAAGCGGCGGCAGTACTCCCTTGTAATAGTCAAAAACATAGTAGCGGTCTTTTAATTCCAACAAGAAACCGCTGTGGTCTAAGTAGCTTACTTTCATGAGCTCACCTCGTAAGGAAACAACTTGTTACAAGCCTAGGGATAGTTTATGGGGTTATAGGCGCTTTGTAAAGTT